>ENA-OOIZ01000013-OOIZ01000013.1-human-skin-metagenome-genome-assembly--contig:-NODE-13-length-94799-cov-26.315682_pt1 | contig 94799 bp, 80 predicted proteins | sample MGYA00248862_ERZ500975 | MGnify/ENA primary metagenome ERZ500975 (study PRJEB25958, sample SAMN03398552) | human skin metagenome | study: EMG produced TPA metagenomics assembly of the Human Skin...
CGCACTACCAGGATGCGGCTGAGTAATCTGTGGATGCGACCCCACCGGCGGCACTGGGTAGCCACCAGGGTGGTCACCTGGGTGTCCCGGGTGCCCTGGGTGTCCCGGTTGGTCACCGGGGTGAGGATTATGACCAGAACCCTGCCCAGGATTGGGATGCGGATCCGAGTGCGGCGTGGGCACATCCCCCACCCGGTTAGTAGGCGAGGTGACATGTCGTGGATGCGGGGTAGACTGCTGCGGGTGATTCTGGAAGGGGGAGGATGTATATCCCGTGGCTGCACCACCAACACCAGCACCGTCGCCGTTGAAAACAGTCCGCGGCTTGGGGATATGAACAGTGTCGTCAGCATGAAGTGCCCGCAGGGGGATCGGCATTTCTATCGCGTGCGCATCAGCATGAATAAGTGATGGGTTATACCGTTCTTCAAGAACCCTATCCACTTCTTCCCTGTACTTGGCGGCTTGGTCTGCACGGTAGGGGTGTTCTGGGGTAGCTGTCCGCCGCCTCCGATCAGCCTCATTAGCTATGCCGTTAATTTGTGTGTATGCATACTCATAGCTCTTGCTATAGGAATCAATATGCCGTCCGATAACACCAGCTTGTTCCCCTAATTCATCGAGGGAGCGTATCCAACGATGCATACCCTGCCCAGCAGCTTGGGTATAAGCATCACGAGACCCCTCACTCTCGATATCAACAGCGACCCTATACAAATCCCTCGATAAAGACTCAAGAGTTTCACTAACACTCTTCCACGCTAATGCACGATCCATGAACACACTGGCATCGAATTTAGCGAACTGAGTCGCCAACCAATCAATATCCTGACCCAAAGGCTCCGGCGTCAACCTGATCCCTACGCTGGGGAAGGTGCGCAGATGATGCCCGGACAATTCCACCCCATGTCCTAACCCTGATTGATCGACAGGTAGACATCCCCTGTGGTGTTTCTTCCCCGCGACCTGACCATACACAGTCTGCAAACTATCGCACGTATGCGCATCAGTAAGACACACCGCCGCCGTCTGGCTTTTAATCGCCGCAGCTACACAATGTCCCTCCTCGACATGCCATTTCACAAGGTTTTGTAGACTATGCATACCTTCTGTAAAGGCATTGATTTGGTCAAACATACTCTGCACAGACACTAAACCAGATGACAAACCTTTAAACGAACAACGGTCTGTCACCGTGACGTTAACATCGCTGACAATTGTGTTGAGTTTGCCTGCAAGTTGGCGAACGTCATCACTATGAACATGCATTATTTTTCTTCCTCACACCACTGATTACTTTTGTCAGGACATCATGTTGATAAGGTCATCACAGGCTTGCTGCTCTGTTTTAGGGTCTTTACCGTTAAACGATGCTTTATATGCTGTGCCATCTCGCTCAAACGTAAGACTGCAAGAAAATGCCTGAGCCACAGTCCCCTCACCCGTATACACAACATGCCCCATGTAATAGGTTTGCCCGTCTCGCTCTATAGTCCCCTTATAGTGAAACTTGGGATTCGACTTCACCTCGTCCACAGAATCTATCCGCCCAAAATACAGTGCCAACCGCCCATTATCCCGAAACCAGTAACAATTAAACTTCTCCTCACCCCCATACCTATTCTGTAAATCCTTCTGCGGATCAAGCCCCACCTTCCGCAATGCCGGCACATTCACCTGATTACAAATCTCCAACCAATCAGGAGTCTGCTTCAACCCCCACTTTTTAGTAAGAGCATAGTAATCCCGGTATTCCTGCACAGTATCGAAATTCTTAATATTCGGATCTGCACCCTTATCGTGATTAGCGTAAATACGATCCGGATCACGCCCCGCACTCGCCGACGCAGATGTAGACGATTTCCCCACAGACTTCCCAGACAACACAGAATGACTCTCACACCCCGATACACCCACTAGCAGACCACACATAACTACGGCCGTTACTAGTCTTTTCCCTGCAGATACAGGCTTCATCACGTACTGACCTTTCAACTGAAATACATCTCTAAAAAATTTTAGTGAGCACAGTAAACCACACTCTCTGCTTCCGTGGGAGCCCTACTTTTGCGGGGAGACCATATCAATGAGCTCATTGCAGGCTTGTTCATGGGTTTTTGGTTCTTTACCGGTGATAGCGGCTTCGTAGGCCACTCCATGACGTTCAAAATTCAGTGCACAGCTATACCTATTAAGAGGAGTCCCCTCAGCTATAAATTCAATATCCCCCATGTCATAGGTCTCTCCATAACGATTAACCTGACCGCTAGGTTTAAAACCATGCCGTGTATTTGCCGTTTGTAAAGATGTTTCAGTACTGAAGAAAAACTGAACTGTTTCATGAGTAGTAAACCAGCTACAAGTAAACTTGAACTGACCACCCCTCCTGTTCTGCAAATCCTTCTGCGGATCAACCCCCACCTTCCGCAACACCGGCACATTCACCTGATTACAGATCTCCAGCCACTCAGATGTCTGCTTCACACCCCACTTCTCATATATTTTGAGGTTACGATTAAAATCTTCGGATCCCTTCACATCCCCCATCGTCTGATCTGGAGGAACTCCTTTATCGTGGTTGGCATAAATTCGATCCGGATCTCTCCGCCCCGCATTAGCCGATGCAGACACAGACGATTTATCAACCGGCTGACCAGACCCAGACAGCACAGAATGACTCTCACACCCCGATACGCCTACTAACAGACCACACATAACTGCAGCTGTTACCAGTCTTTTCCCCACAGTCGCAGACGTCATCACACTGCTAACCTTTCACCCGAAATACAAGACAGATACATCTCTAAAAATTTAGTGAGCACAGTAAACCACACTCCCCACTCCCATGGGAGCCCTACTTTTGCGGGGGCACTATTCAATAGGTCCACTTAATGAACTCACTGCAGCCTTATTGATTGTTTTTGGTCGTTAGTGAAAGCTGGTATTTTCGTGCCCTCCTTTCTAAAGCCCTGTAGTCTGAAATACATGAGCGACAAGAATGACACCCCCACTGGCGGCTCCAACACCAACGATCCACAGGGCAATGGCGACAATAACGACCCCATGGATTTTCTTCGCCGGTTACTGGGAGGCGATGCGTCCAACACGGGGGGCACATCGAATGGCTTTAACCTGAATGATCTGGGGAATTTTAGCTTTGGTTTCGGTCCTGCTTCCGGTACGGACGATAACGCTGATGGCGACTCCTCGGAGGAAGACGGCAAGAGCGGTCGCGATGGCGGATTTATGTTCATGATGCAGCAAATGGGGGACTTTATTTCCGGTATTAGTGGTTCTTTTGGCAAAGAGCAGGGTGCCACTATTAACACCACCGCTGCCCGCACTGCTGCGCTGCGCGAGCTTGGGGCGGATCCCACCATAAGTGATGGTCAGCGGCGAGCTGTGGATGATGCTGTCCGTTTAGCAGATCTGTGGCTCAATGAAGTAACAACTCTTCCCACTGGTGTTTCCTCCACGGAAACGTGGGTTCCCCGCACGTGGGTGGAGAATTCTCTTCCCACCTGGGGGCGGCTTCTCACTCCCGTTATAGAGCGTATGAATACTGCCGGTCTGGAGGGGCTCCCAGGGGAACTCTCAGACCAGATTGGGCAGTTTACTGAAAGTATGGGGGGAATCATGAACTTCATGAAGAACCTCACCAGTTACACGTTTGGTACTCAGCTTGGTAGTGCTCTGGCTGCTCTTTCCCAAGAAATTACGTGTTCTTCGGAGATGGGTATTCCGCTGGATACTGCTGGTACGGCTGCGCTTCTGCCCGATACCATTGCACAGTTGTCACGGGATCTAGAACTCCCACAACGTGATGTTTTTGTCTTCTTAGCTGCACGTGAGGCAGCCTATCAACGGTTGTGGGCGCATGTTCCTTGGCTGGCTCCTCGTTTGTTGGGAGCCATTCAAGACCATGCGAACGGTATTGTGGTGGACTACTCCAATATTGAATCGGCAACCCGTGAGTTTGGCCTTGACCCAGAGGTACTCTCCGATCCGGAGAAACTCCAGGATGCTATGAACCAGATGCAGACAATTGAGTTGACTCCGGAAATTCACTACACCCATGAAAAAGCCTTGGAGCGCCTCGAAACAATGCTTGCTCTTGTAGAAGGATGGGTTGATGTTGTTGTAGAAAACGCCATCAAAGACCGCATACCTTCCACTCCGGCGCTGTCTGAAATGTGGCGTCGCAGGAGAGCTACGGCAAGCCAAGCCGAGGAGGCCTTAAAGGCCCAAGCCGGGTTGGAATTGCGCCCCCGAAGAGTGCGCGATGCCGTCACCTTATGGACTCGTATTACGGATGCGTGTGGTGCTGAGAAACGTGATAGTTGCTGGGACCATCCGGATCTTCTTCCCCGCGCAAGTGATCTTGATAACCCAGCTGCCTGTATTGATCGTTTGTTAGATGACACTACTGATTCTTTTGAATCGGATCTTGCGAAGCTCGAGGAGGAGCTTATGGGAGATCACGACGACACAGACACAGGCAATGCAGACTCAGGCGACACAAGCCCAGAAGATGGCGATGACACTGGGAGCACTAACTAGTATTTGTTGCTAGCCTTACCTACACTCGCTGCGGGGTTTCTCATCCGTGTCGAGCGTAGGGCTTTTCGTCTCGTATCGGGATGCTGCATCCAGGTAGCCACGGGCTCGTTCTACCTTGGGGTATGCTGACACAGCCTCCCAGAAGGCATCGGTGTGTCCTCCGGGAACCGTAAGATGGCATAGTTCGTGCACAATAACGTAATCCAGAACATAGCGTGGCATGGTGGCAAGTGCAGGATGTAGCTGAATAGTGCGCGTGCGATAGTGGCAGCTACCCCAACGAGTAGCCACGTCACGGCTCCACTCCACTACGGCAGGGCGTGCTTTTCCCTGGCAGTAACGGTGGTCTAACTTACTTACATAGTGACCCAATTCCGTTGTATTCATTGTGCGCTGAGCGAGTTTGCGACGATGCTGTTTACGCAGTTTCTCCACTATGCTAGCGACAGCACGCTCCTCCGCCTGTGGGGTGAGGTGAGCTGGCACCATCACGATGATGCGATCATTCTCGATACGTCCACTAATTGTTTTTCGCCGTCTAGCTGAGCGGCGAATTTCTATATCAGTGGGAAATTCTTCCGAAAAAGAATTTTTCACCTGATATTTTTCTCCCCTAACAAGGTGTGAAAATACCTTTTCACCTGGGATATTAATGGGTTTATCACTATCGCTCATATCTTGAATGTACCGGGTAGGAGCCCCAACGGTCGTATAAGGCTGTCAGAATATCGCCATGAGTATTCCCCAAGGACCACAAATCCACCCCTACCTCACCATTGTGCAACGTACTCCACGCACGCTGCAGGTAGGGCTTCTCCCACAAGAGGCAGTCATGGTGGAAGTCCCAGATGAGTATCAGACGGAAGATGTGCAATGGCTTCTTACCCGCTGTGACGGTACCCGCAATCTGCAAGAGCTCATTCACCTCTTTGGTAGAGGACAGCACAAAGTGATGAGCCCGGCGCATGTGGAGCAACTCCTCTCAGAATTGCAGCAACTAGGAGTTGCCCACCCGGGTAATAAGAAAAAACCCTGCCTACCGCGTATTTGTGTACGTGGGCATGGGCAACTATCCACCTATGTGCGCCGCATGTTGTCTATAGAGGACGTGCAGCTTATTGAGGAAAAAGATGTGCGAAAACGTGAATGTACGCTCATGGTTATAGCGGACACTATTGTCCCGGATCCAGTTCTCATACGGCATCTTATGGAGAATAATCAGCCATTCTTACTGTGCTCGCTCGTCGATAATCATGGTGTGGTGGGGCCGCTGGTCGTTCCTAAGGAATTGGATCAATCCGCGCAGCGGCGCCTCGCGGCACATCTTGCACAAGTTCCTCTAACACACGGTATTCCCGCCCATGTCACAGCACAATTAATGCATGATGAGGGGCGGGCATCACACGCAACTATTTCAGCAACGGCAGCCTTTGCTGTATCTCTCATAGTGCAACGAACACAACAGGGGCAGGCAGATCATGTTCTCTCCTACCATCAGCGGATGGTAGTGGCTCCCGATGCGCAAATGATGACGCTGACACAGACAAGCTAGCCACGTTAGACAGCAGAGCCAGTCAATACAAGAGGTTTATATTCCTATGCGAGATTCTCCTGCACAACTCTAAGGACGTCCGCTCCGTATGTTTGTAGTTTGGCCTGGCCAATTCCATGAATTCCGGCAAGATCCTTGCTTGTCTGCGGGCAATAATACGCAATCTCAACAAGTGTGCGGTCAGTGAACACGACAAAAGCCGGTTTCCCTATTTCCTGCGCTGTTGTTTTACGCCACTCCACTAAAGCATCGAATAATTCTTGCTGCCGGTAGGACATACTTTCTAAGGCTTCCCGCTTCCATTGCTTGGACGGGGAACGCTTCATCGCCCCTACTGTTCTCTGGGGACCTCTAGCACTGTGGTTTCCATTTTTTACTTCACGGCTTACTCCACGCCGCTGCCACCCCGTGGGTTTTGGCGGATCGATACTGTCAAGGAAACGGCAGCGTTGACGCTCTTTACCACCAGCTCTCCGAGATGCTCCCCACGTTAACGTAAGGTGGTAGCGTGCCCGTGTAATAGCAACATAGAGGAGGCGTCGCTCTTCTTCTACGGCATCTTCCGATGCGTTGTCATCAAATACGTGCCGGTTGGGAAGAGTACCTTCCACCAGGCCAACAACGTAAACAGTGTCCCACTCTAAGCCTTTAGCTGTATGTATAGAGGCCAAAGTGACACCATGCACAGTGGGCGGCTGATGGGCGTCAGCACGAATACGTAGCTCATGTAGCAGACCATTAAGAGTGAGGGAAGGGGTAACCTCCGTCATATCCTCCACTAAAGACACTAGTGCGGTAAGAGACTGCCACCGCTCACGCGCCTGCTGACCAGTAGGTTCTTCTTGCGTAAGACCTATATCTTTTAAGCTAGCGCGAACAAGAGTAACAAGTTTCGGGCCGATAAGATCATCGGGAAGATCATTGCGGCGGCCTAATAGCTCCAACTGCCGGCACGCGCGTTGAATCTCTGGTCGTTGAAAGAATCCTTCCCCTCCCCGCACTTGGTAGGGAATATGACGTTCTTCAAGCGCCTGCTCAAAAAGTGCAGACTGCGCATTTGTACGGTAGAGAATAGCAATATCCTCCGGTAACTGACCCGCAGAAATATCGGCAGCAATAGCAGCCGCTACTTCTTCTGCCTCCTGAAAATCATTATCGTACCGAACAATACGCGGCTTCTTCCCATGTTGTTGCTGCCCCTGTAACTGCATACTGGGTTGGGACACAGTACCTTTCGCATCCGCAATAACTTTATTCGCGTACGCAACAATCTCCGGTGTAGAGCGGTAATCCCTCACCAAATTGACCACTGTGGCATGCGAGAAACGGCGCCGAAAATCCACAAGAAATTCCGGGGAGGCACCATTAAAAGAATAAATAGTTTGGTTGGGATCCCCCACCACGGTGAGATCATCCCGATCCCCCAACCAGCCGTCCAGAAGACGCTGCTGCAACGGGGTAACGTCCTGGTACTCGTCAACAACAAAACTACGATAGCTGGAACGAAACTCCTCCGCGATACCAGGGAACTCGTCCAACGCTGCACTCATGTAGAGAAGCAGGTCGTTGAAGTCGAGAAGCATCCCATCCCTGCGGCGTTTGAACTCCTCATAGCGTTCTAAAACATGCGCAACAATGGCAGCATCTGCCGGTGGTTCATGATGCAGCCGTGTTACCCCCTGCTGGTAGCTTTCCGCATCGAGGAGTTCCGACTTTGCCCAGTCGATCTCTCCTAGCAAATCTTTCACAGATTCTTTACTGGAATCAGCACCGCAATGGTCTGCGGCCCGCGTCACCAGCCCAAAACGCTCTCGCGTCACTAAATCCCACGGAACATCCCCCATTATCTGTGGCCAGAAATAACGGAGTTGTTTAAACGCTGCCGCATGGAATGTAGACGCCTGTATAAAATGCCCCCCAAATTGCCCAATACCCATCTGGGTAAGACGTTCACGCATCTCCCCAGCTGCGCGTTTAGTAAATGTAACAGCAAGAATATGGCGCGGATTAACCTGCCCGTCGTCAACCAAACGACCAATACGGTGAGTAATAGTGCGAGTTTTCCCAGTGCCCGCACCGGCAAGAATACAGACGGGGCCACGCGGGGCGAGAACGGCTAATTGCTGTTCCTCATCTAACTGCATGAATCGTTCTCCCTTCCGCTTAACTCTTTCAGTGTAGAGACAAACTGTCACATTTCCGCCGTGTAAAAGCTGGCACCAAATCGAAAAACGTGGTTTTCTATACACATGAGTACTGTTGAAGCCCCCGAGGCCCCTAAAAATCCTGAAGATATTACCGTATACTCAGCCAGCTGGTGCCCTCACTGCCAGCGTCTGAAGAAACTGCTTGGCGAACTTAACATTCCTTTTACCAACGTTGATGTTGACGAATACGAGGACATTGAAGCTGTCGAAAAGTTCGTAGAGAGCGTTAACGACGGCAACCGCATTATCCCCACCGTCCTCTTCTACGATGGCACCACCATGACGAACCCCGGTGCCTCCAAGGTCCGTAACAAGATCAAGGAACTCAAGGAAGCAAACGCATAGCGCGAAGCACCGTTTTCTTCTCCACAGTTTCTTAACCCCATTGATAACTGTGAAACAGTAACCGTTGAGGCCCTTCCACTCGTGGAGGGGCCTCAATGCATACGCGCACCATTTTGTGTGCATTCTGTGTTGTACACTTTATGCTCCGCACGTGCTCGCACACGCTGGGTACGTACCCTACTTGGTGGAAAAATTGATGTCCTTCGACACAATACTTGGCTGGCTCATACGCACGTACAGCAGTCGATCCCCCACCTCGAGCTTCTCCACACCCTCATCATTAACGCGATAAAGTTTGCCGTGGCGCACAACACCCAAAACAAGATCCTGTAGATGCCGAGGCGAACCACCAATCTCTGACGGTTTCACACGCCGCTCAGAAACAGAGAATCCTTCCTCCGGGGAAAGCAGATCCTCCGTCAACGTCACGACCGATGGGGTGACAGTAGCCAACCCCAGCAAACGCCCAGTAGTTTCCGCAGATACCACCACTGAGTCAGCACCAGATTGCTCAATAAGATGAGCATTCTCAGATTCCCGAATAGAAGCAACAATAGTGGCCCGAGGATTCAGTTCACGCGCGGACAGCGTCACCAAGACGGCAGTATCATCCTGGTTTGTAGCAACAATAATGGACTTTGCGCGCGGTACCCCCGCGAGTTTCAAAACATCTGCTTTAGCCCCTGACCCATGTACCGTGACGAGGCCTTTGAGGGCTGCGAGGTCAAGCGCATCCTGATCCGTATCCACCACCACAATGTCATTAGGTGGAACATCATCAGCCAACATGGCGGCAACAGCGGAACGACCTTTCGTTCCATACCCAACAACAACAGTATGGTTATGCAACGCGGACCTCCAACGCTGAATTCGAAAAGCCTGACGGGAACGTTCCGTAAGAGCCTGCAGTGTCGTACCAATCAACACGATAAGGAAGAAAAGACGAAGCGGGGTAATAAGAACAACATTCGCCAAACGCGCTGATTGGGTAACAGGCGTAATGTCCCCATAGCCGGTTGTCGTAAGAGTGACGGTAGCGTAGTAGATACAATCCACCAGCGTCATACCGTTTTCTGGGTCATTACCATCCTGGTAACCCGACCGCTCCGCATACGTAATAATGACGGCAAGAACGAGCGCACCAAAAGCCCACAGTAGACGCACAAAGATCTGCTTCCACGGGCTAGTTTCTAGGAGCGGTACGCGAACAATACCGACTAGGGCATAATCGGGGCGATTATCAAGACGAGACTCCGGCGAGATAAGACTCCGCAGTTTTTTCCCGATACGACGATTCTTCGCCACCACTCCTCCTCCCTTACCGCGATAAAACCAGTACTACCGTATGAGGCCTATGACTGAACTTTAGCCGTTGTCGAGAAGTGATTCTACTGTTTTTCCATATCTGTTGAAGCAGTTAACCCGGTGATGAGCTTCTCCAATTCGGCAGCATCTGCTAATTCATCAAGCCAGAGAGTGTCATCGTGGGCAACATAGTAGAAGGCTGCCCGAATATTTTCCAGTGGTAATGGAGGCTGTCCTTTTTCAGCCCGTTGCACGTTGATAATGCGTTGGAAGGCAATGCGATAGACCGCTAATTGGAGAGCTTTCGTCATGCGGTCTTTCTCATTCGTGGGAACCTTGCCCGTTTTCCAATCCACAACAGTGTAGTGGTCATCATCATCCTGGAAAACGGCATCAATGCGGCCATTAATGACCACACTTCCTAACGACACATCGAAGGGTAACTCCACCATGGTGGTTGTTCGCTGCCCCCAGCATGAATTCGTGAAATTATCTTTCAAGTGGGTAAGCGTGGCAGGTTCGGGAATATCGTCTGACACATCCATAAGATCATCAAGATCTATGAGGGTTCCCAAATCCCCAGCGAGGTGACGCTCCACCCACATATGAAAATCCGTACCGCGTCGCGCATATCGATTGGGTTTGAAGGGAATGGGACGACGAAGCCTCCGCGCAAAATCCTCTGGATCTTCCTGCAGGGACACTATTTGGCTGGCAGTAAGACGTGTCGGTAGAGCAACTGTGCGTGCGGCTGTGTCTTCTCCTGCCTGCATACGTTGAAATTCGGCAAGGAGGGCGTCAGTATCCCGCACAAGGTCACGCTCAGCAACTGTAACAGCCTTAGAAGTACTATCGTCCGCGTGGGACACATCAGTATCCGCTTGCTGTACAGCTTCTACAAGAGCAGTGTGAACCTCTCGAATATGGAGATTATCGGCCAGGTAGTCTACTGGCCATACTGCGTCCGCGTTTTTATCTGCAAGAGGATGGTAGGCAGGGTCAGGATCTGCTGTCCAGTAGGGATGGATAGTAATCTTATCCCCTTTTTCAGTAGTAACAGTGCACGGTGCAACCTCACTGCTACTGTCAGTTTCTGACTGGTTAGCCTGTGCTTGATTAACCTCTGCTAAAAGCGGGAAAGTATCTGCGGGAATGCCATGGTCGATGGCTCTGCCTTCTGCCCACTTATAGGCGTAGCTGAGGTAGTCAGAAGGTGCATGAAAACTTTTATCGTGGAAAGACCAGCCGTGGCCAGTAAGCAGTAAGGAACGCTCAGTGCGGGTAACACCCACATACATAAGGCGTAGTTTTTCCTCGAGCTCCATGCCTTTAAGCCCGTTAATATGCTCTTTGAGAGACCCCATGAAGTCTTTACGAGATTCGCAATTATCGGAATCGAAGATAGGCATACCAGCCAGCACTTCCCCATTCGAAAGTGAAATTTCGCTGTCTCCACGCAAATTAGCTGGTAATTCTGAGGCAGTTTTTACCCAATTGCTGCGCCCGCGCGTCGGTGGGAATTCTCCCGTGGATAGGTTAGGTATGGCGACGCATTCCCACTCCAATCCTTTTGCCCCAAATATGGTGATGATCTGTACACAATTGCGTCGCACCGTAACAGTACCTGGGGTGAGTCCATTATCGTTTTCAGCGGCTTGTGCAAGATAGGAGAGGAGAGCATTCAGGCTGGGGTTTGCTCCACGGCAGAAGGAGGCGACGGCATCGGCGAAAGCATCAAGATGATGACGTCCAGTGAAATGTCCAGCGCCAGGATCGAGGCGTGCCTCAGCCTCCACGTCAACACCAATGGTGCGTTCTACTTCGGCGATAAGTTCGGGAAGAGGCTGCCCCAGGCGTTTCCGCAAATATCGCACATCGGCACGGAGTTGGCGAAGCCGCGCAAAGCCTGCCTGAGAATAGTTTTCTGCAGGGCCGGGATCATCAATAGCATCAGCAAGCCCCACTTGGACGGCACTATCCTGTGGTAGCACCTCGTTGAGCATATCGATGAGGTCATCAACATTAGTAAGTTCAGTGTCTTCTGTGGTGGATACCTCACCACGCAACTCCCGAGCACGTTGCCATAAAGCGCGTATATCGCTAGCACCAAGGTTGATACGCGCACCAGTAAGAATACGCAGTGCAGCCGCCCCATCTAATGGATCTGCGATAATGCGGAGCATAGCCCACACATCCTGTACTTCGGGAATGGAAAGCAGCCCGCCAATATTAACAATTTCGGCAGGGACTCCAGCCGCTTCGAGTGCTTCTGCCATGGGGAGGGAATCCCTATTGCGGGTGACGAGTACTGCGCTCGTGGGCGGTAGCGTTCCCTGTTCTTTCGCCGTATCGAATTGAGTGCGGAAATACTGGGCAATCCAGGTGTATTCGTCTTCTGCACTACCGAAGTAGCGGCAGTGGATATCTGCTTGGGCGGCACTAGGTGCAGGGTGGAGATCCGGGACGTCAACAGCAGCACGGGTAGCTGAGCTGAGATGGCGGGTGTAGACGCTGGCCAAATCCAAAATTTCGCCAGGGTTGCGCCAACTCGTCAGCAAGTATTTAACAGGTGCGGAAGCTCCACCTTCAGCGGGAAAATCTGTGCGGAAATGGGCAAGGTTAGTAGCGGAGGCACCGCGCCATCCGTAGATGGATTGCATGGGGTCGCCAACTGCGGTCACGCTGAGGGTAGGGTCTTGTCCTTCACCGAAAAGTGAGCGAAGGAAAATACGCTGTGCATATCCCGTATCTTGGTATTCATCGAGGAGAACAACGCGGTAGTGGGCGCGCTCACTTTCCCCTACCTGCGGATGTGCGCATGCCAGTCCAGCGGCATAGGCCATCTGCTGCCCAAAATCGAGATACCCCATGTCGCGCATTCGCGCATCGAATTGGTCGATGAGGTCAAGCAGCTGGTCCCGGTAGTGGCAGACATTGAGGAAGTCTTGCATCTCTTTCGTGAATTCAGAGCGGGCACGGGGAGCTTTCGGCAGCCCTATCAATTCCTCACAAAGACGCTGATTTTCTTCCCTCACAGTGGAAGAGTCCACCATGTGGTTAGACATTTCGGCACGTAATGAGAGAAGGTCACTGACGACGCTAGTGGAGGCGCGTTCCACAGCGAAAACTTCCGACCATTGGGCAACAAGATGTGTGGCTTCTTCGGATAGTTCTGCCGCATCCACAATGGTGGCGGTCGTTTCTACAGGTAGGAGCAGACCGTAACTGCGGAGGATCGTTCCCGCGTAGGAGTCGTAGGTAGATGTGTCTACGTCGCTTGTGTAAATAGCTTGGCGGATACGCTGTGCGTCCGGACCATCAAAATCGGGATTGTCGGCAAGACGTTGAAGACGCTGCCGAATGCGTTGCCCAAGCTGCTGGGCGGCTTTACGGGTAAATGTGAGGCCAAGGACGTGATCAGGCGTGACATAGCCGTTAGCAACCAGCCATACTACTCGAGCGGCCATTGTTTCAGTTTTTCCTGCGCCTGCACCAGCCACAACAAGGAGGGGCCCCGGCGAGGAGGAGATAACGGCGGCTTGCTCTGGTGTGGGTGAAAATTTTTGGCCAAGGAGATGGGCAATGTCTGCAGGGGTGTAACGCATCCTAGGCCTTTCTCGCAAGAATGGAATGGGAGTAGAGGGGGCAGGATTCCTGCACCACGCACTGTGTACAGTGGTCATTTCGGCACGCATGGAAAGTTGGACCACTGGTGGCACTGGCGGCGGTTTGTAGAGCTAGTCGCCAGCGTTTTCGCTCGTCCGCATCGAGTGCTTGTTGATCGCGTTCACCCAGGCTGCCACTACGTGGTCGTAGGTAGACAAGTTTGGCCTTCACCACTGGTGTGGTGTCTTTATCGCTTCCAGAAAGGGCAAGTTGGTAGAGAGCCAGCTGAGCATTGTCTTGGGTATCTTTTTTAGAGGGAACAGTTTTACCGGTTTTGAAGTCGACAATAACGTACTGTCCCGCATCTGTGCGTTCTAACCTGTCAATACGACCCTTGACTCGCACGGGAACAGTCGTCGCATCAACACTGGCAATATCTTCTGTAGTAATGCCAAAGTCGGCAAGGTCATCCACAGTAAAAATATGGTCCACACCAACTTCTAGACCAGCAGTAGCAAAAGTAGCGGATTCTTTCGCATCCCATACCGCGTAATTGGTGATGGCGTCTACCGCACGCTGTTTTTCCTGTTCCGCCAGCCAAATAGAGTCAATACCGAGAGCAGGCCAGGCAGCCTCCAGAGCAGTACTGATATTGGCATCATCAAGACCACTCGCAGATGCTTGAGCCAAGGAATGAATGAGAGTACCGAATTGTGCAGCATGCCCGGAATTGGTATCACCACCATTGCGGCTGAGGAACCAGCGGAGTGGACATTCTTGCAAAGTTTCAAAAGCGGAGGGACTCAACGTCACTACCTGGTCGACTACCTGGTCGGTTGGCGACGCGGTTGATGCCGCGGTTAGTGCCGCCAATTCTGTAGTATCTGGCTTTTCCCATAGCGGTTCTGTTGAGGAGATTCCGTCAACGCCCCACCAGTGGAGGGTTCCTGGGACACCTGCGCGTGCCATCCGAACGAGTTGCTGGAATGCCTGTTGCTGGTAGTGTGGCCATTCTTCCGCTGGAATATCGGGGAATGGAGCTGTCGCGCACACGATGGAGCGAAGTCGCGCCACCATGCTCGGAAGAGAGAGAACATGAGGGGTTGTCGTGGTGACGGCTGGCAGGTTCGAGTCTTCTGTAGCACGCTGTTCAGCTGGCACAATAGCGCCAGCGGTGTCTTCTAGAAAGCGGCTGGGGGCAAGTTTATCGGCTCTGTCTCCGGACACAGCGGTAAGAACGAGTCGGCGGCGAGCACGCGATAGGGCTACGTAGAAGAGACGGCGTTCGTCGGCAAGTTGTGGTGCGTGTTGGGAGACAATGGCGCGTGGTTCCACTCCGGCGATGTAATCAAGGAGATTATTGAGGCGCAGTAATGAGCCACGTACAGCAAGCGATGGCCATTCCTCTTCTTGAATGCCCACAACAACAACTGTGTCCCATTCTCGTCCTGCAGCAGACGTGGCAGAAATAATGGTGACGGCATCTGTGGTGTGCAGAGTCCGGATACGGGGCAGAGAGGGTAATTCTTGTTCCCGGATATAGCGGACAAAGTTAGCGACGGTAGCGGTGGGGACACGGTCAATGTAGTCGGAGACAGCGTCAAAGAGTGCCATCATGGCGTCCAGGTTACGGTCTGCTTGGGCGCCTGCTACTCCCCCGCGGAGGCTGGCAACTCGCCAACTATCAGCAAGGCCGGTGGCATTCCAGGCTGACCACAGTACTTCTTCTACGGTCCCATGGTGGCGCATAGTGTGCCATGCTGCATCTACAACATGGTGGACGTGCCGAAGTGGTTGTGCTTCATAGTCGGTAAGAAGTTCCTCAATTTTTGTGAGGGGAATATCGTGAGGATGCTCCGCATAGTACTGTTCTTGAGCTGATGGGGAGAGTAAAAGAGTGAGGAGCGTACTGGATTCGCGTCGCCCACCGAGGGAGACTTCCGCCCGGCGTAGACCACGGCGGAGGCTGCGGACGTCGGCAGGGTCGGCGCGGCCGACGACACCGGTGAGGAGTTTTTCAGCTATATCGGGGGTGCATGTTCCTGAGATAGCTTCGAGGACAGCGAGGATGCCGTCTACTGCATATTGTTCGGTGAGGGGTAGGTCTGCTGTATTGATGTGGAGGGGGACGCCGGCGGCGAGGAGAGCACGGCGAAGTACTGGAAGGTGTGGCCCTACGGTGCGGCAGATAATGGCCATGTCGCCCCATCGCACATTTTCTAGGAGGTGGGCGCGACGTAATACGTCTGCTGCTATGGCGGCTTCTGCGGAGATACTGTCGGCAAGACGAATGGTGGGGTGTGGGGCGTGTGCGCCGCTTCGAGCGGCTGTTAGTTCACGTTGTTGTTGACTATTGTCGGGGAGTCTTTTTCCTGTTGTACGTACTACTTCCGCATTGTGGGGTGTGAGGCGATAGCTGGAGCTCAACACAATACGATGTGGGCTGCCGAGAAATGCCAGGTTGTGAAGGTAGCTGGGGTCTGCGCCGCGGAAGCGGAAAACGTTTTGATCGGGATCGCCTGCTACAACGGTAAGGTGCGCCCCTTTCCGGATAGTTTCTACCAATTCCGCCATTTGCGGGTCGAGGTGTTGGGCGTCGTCAACAAGGAGGAGGCGGACTCGTTGTTGTTCTGCGGCCAGAATATCTGGATGTGTGGCTAACCCTTCTAGCATTGTTTGGACAAGTTCGGCGGCGTCTAATGGTGGGCTTACTTCTTCCCCGTGTGAGTTTCCTACGTTGGCGCGGAGGGACTGAACTCGCTCAAATTCGATGGCGAAGTGGCCTGCTGCTACCCATGCGGGCTCTTCCTGGTCTTCGCCAAGCGCAATAAGTTCTTCACCGTTGAGGCCATGTTTGGCAGCTTGCGAAATGAAATCTCGCAGTTCGCGAGCAAATCCTACAGTGGTAAGAGCGGGACGGATCCACTCGGGCCAGAGGTTGTTTTTATCTTCGGCGATGGTTGCCAACATTTCCCGGTAGATAACATCTTTTTCGGCACCGGTTAGTAATTTCGGGGCGGGTACGCCATCGGCTGCGGCAATGCGTGCCAGCACACTGTAGGCGTAACTGTGCACAGTACGGACAAGGGGAGTTTGGGAGGAAAGGCCTTCGCTACCAACAAGGTGCATGGCTATCTTCTCGGATAGTTCTGCTGCGGCACGCTTCGATTGGGTGAGGAAGAGGACGTTATCTGAACTGTGGTGTGGTTGCTTGCAGTAGGCGCAGGCGAGGTCAATAAGGAGGGATGTTTTACCTGTTCCTGGCCCACCTAATATTTGGAATGGTTCAGGATCGACGATGGGGGCGCCTGTTTCGTCAAAAAGTAGGCTGGCGGTACCTGTCCACTGTCGCTGCGAATGGGCTTCCGCTATGGGACGGACAAGTGTGACATGAAGTGACTCATCACGTGAAGTATCGCGCGAGGCATCGCTGTGAGATTCGTAGGAGCTAGTGGGTTCCGTCATGTCCCTATTTGACCATACCCTTGTAACATTTATGGCTCGGGTATCTGTGAGATTGTTGGTTCAGTAGATTTCTCGCAGGGTTTTGTCACTGGTAGAAGCGGTGCGCTGGCTAACGTGTCATAGTGTGCTTGCGTCACAATATCGGCAATGATGACGCCAGTGTGCAGCAATTTAGTGTAGTTACTTGCGGCTGAGTGCCGGTGAACAAGGTGTATTCCCAAGCGGAAGAGGTAGGCGCGGAGAAGCTGTTGAGGCCATTCTGGGAGATGCTGCCACCGCTGTGGTAGGTCCGCATCTGCGCCTGCCCATGTTAGTGCGTCCACTACTATTATTCCCGCGGCCCAGGCGGGGTTGTGCCAGTAGGGAACAATATCGGGGATGAGGGGGGCTTCTGCCGCGGCAAAGAGTGTGCCGAAGAGCATGTCTCCGTGCACAATTTGGGCGGGTGCGTGAACGTCTTCCCGCAGATCCATGAAGTGTTGGTAGAGTTCTATACCCGCGGCTATATCATGACGAAAACTGCCAGTGCTGCCAGTTCCGTGGGGTAAATGGTCGCGGAGTAAGGCGAGTCCGGCGGGGTGGAAGGCAGCTCGATCCGCCATGCTGAAGTAGTCGGTTTCGCTCCAGGGGGTGGAGGGTCCTCCTACTAGGAAGCGGGGGCGGTCGTGGCTAGCGAGGGCGTCGTGTAGTCGCAGTGAGGTAGCAACTACTTCATCGGGGCGATTTTGTAGTACTCCGGCTCCATAGCGATCGGCACGCCAGTCCCCCACAATGGTTCGCCCATCGGTTGCTCGGAAGGGTCGCGCAATGCGGATTCCGGAGGGATCCAAGGTGTCCCGTATTCGCGCGGACCATGTTGCACGGGCCCTGTCAACGACGGGGGTGAGCACTATGGAATCGGCAAGAATACCTCTTCCCCAGCCGCGTGGGGCAGGGCTCAAGTGTGGGTCACGTAGTCCAAACGCGTTGAGAACATTCGGGGAGGGCTGCAGCATAGTCACGTCCTTATCCTACGTGTCATTACCTATATGTCTTTGGATATGCGGGATGGGGTTACTATCGTGTTTCGCTAGTGTGCGGTGACTGGGTGGTGGTGTCGGAATGCAGAGTTACCTCGTGTATGCGCATCTCCATGGCGTTGTAGTAGAGAACTCGTCCCAGTAGATTATTTCCCTCACCTAGTAGCAGTTTCACTACTTCGGTGGCCATTAAACCGCCGATTGTGCAGCAGAGTGCACCCATAATGCCGGCGCCTGGTTCACGGGAGGGAGCCTCCGGGGAGGGTTCTTGAGGGTAGAGGTCCCGTAGGGTGACGGCGCGTTGCGGGTCTGGACATTGTGCCCAGAAGCTGGCGACTTGGCCTTGCCAGTGGAAAACGGATCCCATCACTTCGGGAATGCCTAGCGCGGTGGCGAGATCGTTAACGAGGTAGCGGCTGGCGAAATTGTCGGTGGCGTCGACAATGAGATCCCATTGGCTGCCGAATTGTGTCCTATAAGTATCTATATCGGCAGGGTGTAACCGTAGGGGGAATTTTTTGACGATAAGGTCTGGGTTAATTCCTTGCATGCGCTCGGCGGCAGTATCAACTTTGCGTTTTCCGACTGCGGCGGTGGAATGGATAACTTGGCGTTGCAGATTGGAGGAATCTACTACGTCATCATCGACAATACCGATGGTGCCTACCCCCGCTGCTGCTAGGTAGAGCAGCACGGGGGATCCTAAGCCGCCGGCGCCAATAACGAGAACACGAGTGGCGGACAGTCTGCGCTGGCCGTCTTCCCCTACACCGGGTAGGTTGAGATGCCGCGCATAACGATCTTTTTGTGCGGCGTTAAGCGGTTCTCCTAATGGTGCTAGTGGGTGGAGAGGAAGACGGAGTGGGGTGCGAGTGGTTGGTGTAGCGCGTGTTGTCATACCACCAGCATAAAGAGATCTCTATGGGAGTGAAGGAGCACCTAGTGAGTTTCGGAGAGTGGTAGCTCTGGTAGTTGGGAGGCTGCGACGTTTTCTGGATTGGGCCAGGGGTTGGGTCGACACGTGTTTTCTATGGCGAAATCGGTTGTGGTAGAGAGGTTTGGTTCAAGTACTGCAATATCGTGGTTCCGCAGTGTGATTGTTTGCTGCATCATGATGGGGGCGGGACTACCAGAAGCTGTACATACTTCATGCCCGAATCCCAATGCGTGCCCCAATTCGTGGTTAATAAGGTAATAGCGGTAGCCAGCAACGTCATGGGGGTATGTTGCTACACCGCGGACAAACCGAGCAAGGTTAATGACCACTCGACGGGTTTGAGGAGACCAGCAGCTTGTCTCTACTGGCAATGTGTATCCGCACAGTTTACGGGTTGTGAGCGGGGTGGCGAGGGTGAAGTGGATAGTGTTCTTGTACAGCTCTGCGCCAACTCCAGTGGTTTCTTTTTTCAATACCTGTAGACCGGCTTTATCGAAGTGATGGAAGCTGCGTTTACCTCCACTTGTCCATCCGCGTGGGTCTCCCAGTGCGGAATGCACCCACCAGGTAAAAACGTCATTGCCGCCATAGCTACTGGCATTAATACCGTCTTCTACGTCGATGGTGTAGGGAATAGCATCGGATCCAAGAGTCGCTGCTGAGACCGCATCACCAATTGAGTTCGGGTTCCCTAGCCCAGGGGTAGCGTTCATGCTGGATTCTAGGTTGGGTTTGGTGTGGAGGGGTTGCACGGTGAAAGTACCGGTGCCTTGCTCCGTATAGGGTTTCCCGGCTGGTAGTGCGGCTTCGTCAACAATGGGTTTCAGGGCTGGATCAGAAAGATGGATAGACGATGATGTGCTAGTGCTAGAGGCTTCATTGTGGGTGGCTGGTGAGGATGGTTTTACGGCCTTCACTATCCCCACGATGATGATCACAATGGCGAGGAGAGCGAGTAGTGTTCCTCCCACGAGCCACAGTCCGCTACGGTGCGCATGTTGTGCAGCCGATGAGTGTGCAGCAGATGGATCGGAAGCGTTATGCGAACCGTCGGAGTGTTTACGAGACATAAGGTCCATCCTCTAAATTCAAATTGAATTCACTTTCCGTTATGTATCTCTCGGTAAAGTCGGAGTATTGGGAACACCCCGCCCATATGCCGTATCTGTACATCGCTGACCACCAGTCAGCAGGGAGGTCACTGTGAGTGCCACATCTACTAGTCGAGTGTCGCGAGAAGAACGGCGTGAGGCAATTCTCAATGCGGCGCGTCGCCATTTTGTCTCCACCGGATATCACGGAACTGGCATGGATGATGTTGCTAATACTCTCGGCCTCAGCAAGCCCATTGTGTACCAATATTTTTCTTCCAAACACGATCTTTATCTAGCGGTACTGGAAAAGGCTGGCAAAAACCTACAAGACACTATTAGCACCGCACTGAATCAATCAGGTTCTAATCGCACCATTGTGCGCGCATCAGTACGAGCCTTCTTTGATTTCGTTGACGATGATATGCAGTACTACCAGCTACTTTTCGACTCGGACATGCTGGACGATATAGAAGCAGCTGAACACGTAGAACAAGTAATGTCTACTGTTGTCACCTACATTGCACACCATATTTCCCATGCAACAACTCTTGACCCGGCACGCGCTCAGCTACTAGCCAGTTCTGTGGTAGGAGCCAGTACATCAGCGGCAAAAACGTGGGTAAAAACAGCACGGCACGAACTGGACATTGATACAGCGGCCGATCTTATTGCGGGTGCCCTATGGAGTGGTTTACAAGCATTCCCGGCACGGCACACACCCCATAGGTAACCACGTAAAAAAAGATGGAGAAAAGGCTCAGTAGGGCTAGCTAGTTAATGAAGCCGACTTTGTGGTTTTCCTCTGCGGATACTTCCACTGCAGCAATTTTGGCGCCAGAAATAACGTACTGATTCTTTTTCACGTCAGTGAAATCCACTACTCCCGACTGGGTAGCTAGAGTTTCTTTTACCTGCGCTACTAGTGCTGCGCCGTCATCAACCTGAGCGGAAATCTGGACTGGAGTATCCTGCAAAGTAATTTTGATAGTGACGGCCATTGTTCCTCCTTGTACAGTGCAGAGCGGAGTAGACGATAATAACGCTCGCGGGGTTCTCGTCTGCCAGTTTACGCAAGGCTTTCCAGGTCTGCACTTCTCTATTTGATAGGCTTAGGGTGAGTACTTGGCGGTCTGTGTAGATCACTGTATAGACCACTCTGTTTACTCATTAGGAAATGTGCGCGGCCTTATGTTCTTATAGACATTCTCTATAAGCCAGCAGCCGAGACAGTTCCCGGTACATACCTTGTTACACACGTCATTATGCTTGATATAAATACACCGTAATGGACAAATATCGGGTACTGGTACTGCGTGGAACGTCTCCTCTTCTCTCTGGACGCGCGTGTCGATAATATTCGCGGAAAGCGAGGAATTCTCATGGCTCATACTCCCACTTCTTCAGACTCCCCTGCTGATAACTCCGAATCCACTATGGACGTCCACACCACTGTGCTCGATGATGGCGCCACCAGTACCGCTAACTCCCCCACCTTCGCCGCGCTTGGTGTTCATTCCGCTATTGTGGAAGCCCTCTCAGAGAAGGGAATTGAACACACTTTCGCCATTCAAGAACTCACTTTGCCACTAGCTCTAGCCGGCCAGGACCTCATTGGGCAGGCACGCACCGGCATGGGGAAAACGTATGGTTTCGGCGTTCCCCTCCTACACCGCATTGCCACAGATAAAGACCATCCGTTGGATGGCACTCCTCGGGCACTTGTCATTGTTCCTACCCGCGAATTGTGTGTGCAGGTAGAAGAAGACTTATCCCATGCTGCACACAAACTGTTTGTTCCCGAATTAGATGATGCTGGTAATCCGACGGGGAAAGAGCGCCCTCTTTCTGTGCTAGCGATATATGGCGGCACTCCTTACGAGTCTCAAGTTAACGCCTTGCAGAAGGGTGTTGATCTTGTTGTGGGGACACCGGGCCGACTGCTGGATCTGGCTCAGCAGAATCACCTTATCCTCGGCAAGATCACTGTTCTAGTCTTGGACGAAGCAGACGAAATGCTCGACTTGGGTTTCCTGCCAGATATGGAAAAGATTCTGGGAATGGTTCCCGAGGACCGTCAAACAATGCTGTTCTCCGCTACTATGCCGGGGCCCATCATTCAACTGTCACGTTCTTTCCTCCACCAGCCCACGCATATTCGGGCAGAATCCGCTAATGCATCCGCAACCCACGAAAACACTACACAGTATGTGTATCGTGCCCATGCCCTTAACAAGACGGAAATGGTGGCGCGCATTCTGCAGGCGAAGGGTCGCGGGAAGACGATGATCTTTACGCGCACGAAGCGTACCGCACAAAAACTTGCGGAAGAATTAGCGGAACGTGGTTTCCATGTAGCCACTGTACATGGAGATTTAGGACAGATTGCTCGCGAGAAAGCACTGGATGCGTTCCGTGACGGCACCGTCGATGTACTAGTAGCTACAGATGTCGCTGCCCGCGGTATTGACGTTGATGACGTGACGCATGTTATCAACTACCAATGCCCTGAAGATGATAAAACCTATGTTCACCGTATTGGTCGTACGGGGCGCGCCGGGCATTCCGGTGTCGCCGTCACCCTGGTGGACTGGGACGATATCCCCCGCTGGATGCTCATCGATAAAGCCCTCGACTTAGGTAAGGGCGAGCCGGCAGAGACCTATCACACCTCCGCTCATCTGTATACGGATCTCGATATTGACCCTGACGTAACAGGTGAAGTGGGCCCGGCGCAGGAACTTATCGGGGCGCCGCGCCGGCGTGGCCGTTCTCATTCTGGACATGCTGGACGCTCTGGACAGGGCAACCGACGTGGTGGAGGCAATAACCATCGCCGCGACCGCGGTAACAGGAAGAGCGGTGACACTACTGAACGCCGGGAGATACGTGGACGCGCTCGTCAGCGTACTACCGAAAAGAATGGTGACGCACCAGAACAGCAGAGCCAGGGAACGCGTCGCCGTCGGCGGCGTCGTACTCGCCATTCTTCTTCCCAGAATTCCGCTACTGACTAGGAGGCTTCGTGGCCTTCCACACGTCACAGTCACAGCGTCGTCCTCATACTGTGAGAGTTCCCGCAGAGCGGCACCGTCCTGGAGATATGGTGGCGGTAGCTGTCATAACAGTGCTTGTGATAGTGGCGGCTGTGGTTGTCTGGGTGACAGGTGACCGTGCCCATACAACGCTTAAACATGGTGCTCACCCCACCATGGGAGCGCCCATTACGCGTGAACCGACAGGCCTTAAGGTACTGTGGGAGGCCTCTTCACCACTAACGCGGGGGAGCCTCACTCGGGGTCCGTTAACTGCTGGACCGGTGATTGTGACTGGTAGCCACGACACGGTTGTTGGGCGTAGCCCAGCAACCGGCGAAATGGTGTGGGAATACCACCGCAATAGGAGTCTCTGCGGTCTTGAGTCTGCGTGGGGCGAGGCAATTAGTGTGTGGCAGTTTTCCGGTGGGTGTGGTGATGTCATGCTTCTCCGCGGCAGTAATGGCCACCATGGGCCTTCCCGTAGCGGTTTTTCTCCTGCCCATCCGCGTATTGTCACTGGCGGCCAGCATGTTTTATCCATTGGTCCACATACCGTTGAATCCTGGCGCAGCGATATGGTGAGAACACTTCTCGTCGGCCCCAGTGAAACACCTTTGGAACCGGAACAGAAAAAACAGCCACACTGTTCCATAACAGACGCTGTTGAAAATAATGATTCCATTGGCGTGTTGCAGCGCTGCCCAGGAGATACGTCCCTGCGTTTCACTTTTTTCCGAGCTGTACCCGAGGAAGACACCACCCCAGAAACAGAGGGAACGTGGTTAACTGACGCCCATCATGGGGCCGTTATTGAGGTAACGGGATCGCAGGCTCTTCTGTATTTGGAGGAACCTGCGCCGCATTTCGTCATTCTCCGCCATGAGCAGGGGGAGGATGAGGAGGATTCTCCCGTTCTTGTGCATGTAGCGAAAACTATGGAGAGTAGTTTTGGGCAAGCATCTTTGCTGGGAGTACCCATTGTGCGGACAGATAAGTCCCTGTTCTGGAGTGATGGAGAGAATCTTTATTCATTTGATGCGGAAACTCTTGCGCTGAAATGGAGTACCGCACACATTACAGGCACCCCGGCAGTTCTTTCTGACATGGTGGGATCACTCCATTGGCTTGTAGCCCCTGTTCGTGGGGGACTCGCACTCCTTGACGGAAACACCGGGGAGAAAGCTCGATTCTTACCCGTTCCAGGACCGTCTATTAACAAAGTGATAGTTGTGGGTGGAACGATTGTGGCGCAGCAAGGAGATAAAGTTTTAGGTCTTGCACCCGCATAGCCTGACTGTATAGGTTTAGTGCCGCAGCACTGTATAGGTCTAGTGCCGCAGTATTGTTGCATTGTGTTATCAAATTATCGATGTTGGTAAAAATCTTCGTGTTTACTATTCGGACACATAAGCGCATTGTAAATATCATATGCGCTCATTTTTAATTTATTCTTATATATTGCATTTACCTGCATATTCATAGAACCCCAGGTAAAAAGGCATTTCTTAGTAGTGATGTATATCTCTTACAAAAATTATTTGTTACTTGTGTCACATTAATAAAAAATCTCTTGACATTCATCTTAATCGTGACAGGATTTAACGAGTGTGCAGGAGAACTTAACCTGTTCTTACCCCCAATTTTCCCAGCCTACACATGCTGGTATCTCCCCCAAACTAGACACTTTCACCATTTTGTGACTTCAGTAAGGAGCATTGACCATGGATTGGCGACACGAAGCACTCTGCCGCGACGAAGACCCCGAACTTTTCTTCCCTGTAGGAAACTCCGGTCCCGCCCTTGCCCAGATTGCCTCTGCAAAACTGGTGTGCAATCGCTGCCCTGTCACCAATCAGTGCCTTGCTTGGGCCATTGGATCTGGCCAGGATGCCGGAGTCTGGGGCGGCATGAGCGAAGAAGAACGACGCGCCCTCAAGCGTCGCAAGGCTCGTCTCCGTACCCGCAGCGCTGTCTAACAAACTATCCCTCTTAACGTGTCTTCTGCCCCCTCTGCCAATGAAGACAGTCCTTATCTAATTGCGTGGAACCGTCTGGTAGTGCAAGAATAATCTGCGTTCCACTTTGTACTGAGACTTCGACGACCTCGTGGTTCGTTTCGGAGCATGGTGCACACCACACGAACCAAGGAGGCAACTATGGGAAAGCGTGGACGTAAAAAGCGTGCCCGTAAAGGTAGCAGGGCCAATCATGGAAAGCGGCCAAACGCTTAAATAACGTAAGTAACTGCATAAACGGCTCGCATTACCTGCCTTTCCGTCTATACAGAACTTACAGAAACACCACATATACATGCGGGACGTTTTCAGAGAAACTTCTGAAAACGTCCCGCATTGTCTTTACTTACTAGCATCCTGATTATTCTGCTGATCGTCGTCCTGTTTATCAGTACGTTCACTATAATCAGCAGCACAAGAAGCCTGGGATTCGTGCGACCACTGATGAACATGCTCGCAAAGTCTCTCCCGCACACTATCGGGAGCATGCTCTTCACACGCAGTGTGTAGCTTCCGCCGAAGCTTCCCCTCCATCTCTATAAGTTCAGTACCACAGGGGCACTCAGAGAGTTCTTGCCTTACTCTTTGAGCTTTGTCATCATCAGTAAGCTCATGTAAAAGTCGGTGGACATCATAAACAACCACTGAGCAATCCAGTGAGTCATACTTTTTTAGATTGGGATCGAGTATGGCGTAGGCGCGATGAACCGGGCATGATCGCTGAGTAGGGTTGCCCGAGCAATGGCACCCATCTGTAGTACAGCACTGGTCAGTATCACTGCTATCGGCTAGTAGATTACGTCCTTGGAGACTCACAGTTTCCCTCCTCTCGACCAATACCCGCAGCTTGAGCCACTTCACGAAGAGACTCACGTAATTGTTTTCGACCGCGATGCAATCGCGACATAACAGTCCCAATAGGAGTATCCATAATCTCGGAGATCTCCTTATATGGCAGTCCTTCTACATCCGCGTAATAGACCACCATCCGCCTATCTTCCGGCAGATCATTAAGAGCCTCTTTAATGGACTCGTTAGGAATGTTGTCTAATGCCTCTACCTCTGCAGAGCGGAGACCCGTAGCATGATGATTTGCTACCTCTGCGACCTGCGCATCCGTCATATCTTCAGTAGTCGATTGGTAGGGCTGACGCTGCTTCTTCCGATACGCATTAATGTACGTATTCGTCATAATGCGGTAGAGCCATGCTTTCAGATTCGTCCCCTCACGGTAGGAGGAGAAGGCAGAGAATGCTTTGGCATAGGTTTCTTGAAGGAGATCCTCAGCGTCAACAGAATTACGCGTCATTCGCATAGCTGCGCCATATAACTGGTCCAAAAGAGGTAACGCATCACGTTCGAAACGCAGGGCTAACTCAGCCTCCGTTTGATCGGAGCGAACTGGGGCAGATGCTGTATTGACGGGATTAACCTTTACTAACGAAGTGCGACGCGCAACACGACACACAACACGACGAACAGAAGAAACAATACTCTCTAAGTTTAGCGACTGAGAGTAGATCTTCGCGAAGAGAATAGCCTCACGGTTTCTCCCACCATTCCCCACCAGACCGTTAGACGCACTTACCGCAGATACAGTTACCGGTGCTGACATTGCTGGTGCAGTTGGCACTACTGACATAGTTGACATAGTTGACACTGTCACCTCCTTCTACCCCGAGCAACACTCCCTCAATACGTGATATTCCACGCATTACTACAAGTTGCTGAGAGCGTAGAAGTAGAGTGGAGGGCGTGAAAAAATCTGCTTCTTCTCCTGCTAATACTCCGGCTCTTGCTGCACTGGCTAAAACATCTATCCCTTACCGTGTGCACACGTATGACAATGAATCGGACCATTATGGGAAAGAAGCGGCGGACGTTATGGTGGAGCGTCTTGGGGTGGAGCCGGAACAGATCTTCAAAACACTTGTTATTGAGTTGGCGGGGAAACCTGCTCCGGGTGAGTCACCGCTGGCGGTTGCTGTTGTTCCCGTGACCACAACGCTCACTGTTAAAAAAGCTGCCGCTGCTTTAGGTGCTTCTAAAGCGCACATGGCAGCCGTAGATCTTGCCGAAAAAACTACTGGGTATGTTGCTGGTGGAATATCTCCCTTGGGCCAGAAAAGAAAGCTTCGTACCGTTATTGATGAGAGTGCTCTCCTGTGGGATAACATCTATGTTTCTGGTGGGCGACGCGGATGCGATATTGAAATTGCGCCTGCTGACCTCATTGCTCTAACGGATGCCATCGTGGCAGACATTGCAGCGCAGTAATCAGCGCTGTAGTGATTCCTTCACACTTCTTTTAATATGCGTCCTTATATATACCTTTTAGGTGCTCCCATAATGTCTCTCTAATGTTTTATCGCTATGGGAGAAAGACACACTATTTTAGAAATATATTTTAGAGACAATGTGTCGCATAGACTGTTTGTAGTGTATAAATACTAAGTGTAGGCAAACCTCATTTAAAAATTTTTATTCTTCTCAACAGCGTTTTATATTGCACTGAATTGGAGACTTCATGGCGAAGACCACGAAGAGTCGAAAGACTCAACAGAAGACGCCAAAAGAACCTCTCGGCACCCGCGCCGGATCCCGCGTCATCCGCCTATCCCTCATTCTTGGACTTATCACCACCGCTTCCACCGGTGGCCTTTTTGTCCTCCTAGGAAAAGCCATTGACGCTGCCCACGACGGCACAACCGTGGGCGGAGGCACCATCGCCGGCATCATCATACTGGCACTCCTCTCCACCCTCATCGTGGGATTCAGCCTCTTCCTTACCCAAACGTCCGCAGCGTGGGAAGAACTCCATCTCCGCCGCAAACTCGTCCATCACCTCATGGACCTAGGCACACAAGAACGTTCCGCAGAACGCACCGGCAGTATCGTCAGCCTCCTCACCGACGACACCGAGCGCATCGCCTACTACCGGCAAACATTCCTGGGCCCCATGATCGGATCCATGCTGGCACCCGTCATCACCATCCTCATGATCGGCTTCACAATTGACTGGGAAATAGCAGGCTGGCTCTCCCTCACCATTCCCGCCGTTCCCCTTCTTATCAGCAGCTTTGAGATGGTCTTCCGCAAAGTCTCCGGAAAAACAGTAAGCGCCCGCTGGGAACTCTCCTCCACCTACCTAGACGCCATCCAAGGACTCACCACGCTGCGCACCTTCCGCGCCGCCAAACGAATCTCCAAACAACTATCTGACATTGGCGAAAACAACCGCGTCAGCATGATGAAACTCCTCTTCGGCAACCAGCTTGTTATCTTCGTAGTAGACGCTGTTTTCTCCCTCGCCATGATTACCCTCTCCACCTTCCTCGCCTACCAGGCACTCAAAGACGGAGACATCACTGTTGGCCAGTCCATTGCCGTCGTCCTCCTCTCCACCATCATGTTGGAGCCACTCGACCGCATTGGGCAGTTCTTTTATGTTGGTATGGGAGGCCTGGCCGCACAGCGAAAAGCCCGCGCCTTCCTCGCCGAAAAATCCGCCTACCAAGTTATTAGCGACGAAAAGCGCGCTGCCGACCCCGCCATTCACGCCGACGCAGCAGCCAGCGCCCAGCCCGGCGCCATCACCCTCCACAATGTCACTTTCGCCTACAGTGCAGACGATGACGCCAAGCAGGTACTACACGACCTCACCCTCGACATTGCCCCCGGTGAACACGTGGGGCTAGTTGGAACATCCGGTGGTGGCAAATCCACCCTGGCCGGCCTAGTGCTGGGCGACCTGGTCCCGCGCACTGGCTCCGTCACCGTAGACGGCAAGATCGTGAGTGAAGTCCCCGCTGCACAGATCCGCTCCGGCACTGCCGCCGTCAACCAAACTACCTGGCTTTTCACCGGCACACTCGCCGACAATCTCCGCATTGCGAAACCCGACGCTACTGAGGAAGAAATGTGGAAGGCTCTCGAAACTGCCGCTCTCGCGGACGATATTCGCACCATGCCGGAGCAGCTCAACACGGAAGTTGGGGAACGCGGCTATTCCCTCTCCGGTGGGCAAGCACAACGGCTGGCGATCGCCCGGGCGATCCTCGCCGACGCCCCCATCATGGTTTTTGATGAGCCCACCTCCCACGTTGATATCAACTCCGAGGCAGCTATCCTCGCCTCCATGGAGGAAGTCGGACGCGATAAAACAGTACTGACCATTGCCCACCGCCCCACCGCCCTCCGCGATGTTGACCGTATCCTCGTCCTCCGTGACGGCACCCTGGTAGAGGAGAAACACTCATGATAAAACGCAGTGAACTAGCCCACCAGCTTATTAGTGTGACCAAGCCCGTCATGTGGCCCCTCGCCTTCAGCACTCTCTGCCGCATTATCGACCAAACACTCGGCATTGTCCTTATCTCCCTGGGCGCCTGGGGGCTGGCCACCATCGGCATGGAATACACTCACCCCACACCCGATACTGGCTTCGTGAGCCACACAGCCGGAGTGACATTCGGGTGGATGATCGGCATTGCGTTCATTAAGGCGCTTATGCGCTACCTGGAGCAATTCCTGGGCCACTTCTGCGCCTTCCGTTCCCTAGAACTTCTCCGCACTGATTTCTTCAACAAGATCTGGCCGCAGGCACCCGCCATTCAACACACCACTAAGTCGGGGGATCTGCTGGCCCGCGCCACTAAAGACAATGACCGCATTGAAGTGTTCTACGCCCACACTGGTGCCCCCGCTGTGGCAGCCGTCGTTGTCCCCCTCGGTACCCTCATCTGGTTAGGCGTCCATATCAGTTGGACGGCAGCTCTCATTATTCTGCCCTTCGTGGCGCTTGCCGGCTATGTTGTGCCCTTTGCTTTCTCGGGCCCTGCACACCGGGCAGCCCGCCACATGCTGCGCGTCCGCGGTGACCTCACCCAGCATCTCACCGACACTACACAGGGCATGCGGGAAGTCCTCGGATTCGGCTATGGGGATCGTCGCCTCGCCGAAACTGACCGTATTTCCGAAGAGGTTGGCAATGCTGCTTTCGCGAACCGCCTCACCTCCGGTATCCGTCGCAGTCTCTGTGAGGGCCTCCGCCTTTTCGCAGTTGTGACCACTGTACTTGTTGGTGCTGACGCTGTTCGCCGCGGCGACCTCAGCATTCCCCACCTGGCTATCTGCGCAACAGTGGCATTGGGAGTTTTCACCCCGGCCCGCGGTACAGAAGATTTCGCCGACGATTTGGAACGCTCCTTTGCCGCCGCCGAACGCATGAGCGTTATCAAATACCGTGAACCGTTCGTCCCGGAGGGTGGGGATCCCCTGCCCGCCGGCCCCATTGACACCATTAGTTTCCATCATGTCAGCTTCGCCTACCCCGGTATGACGGACACCGTTCGCGACCTTGATGATGCTGATCGTGGTGTGGAAGTACAGCGTGTGCGGAAACCCGCCCTGCGGGACGTTTCTGTCGACTTCCCCGGTGGCCAACACACTGCGGTAGTGGGTGTCTCCGGCTCTGGTAAGTCCACGCTGGTGCACATGCTGCTGCGCCATTTCGACCCGGATTCTGGCGACATCACCATTAACGGTGCCACTACTACCAGCATTAACCCTGATGATCTGCGCGCGGGAATAACGGAAGTCAGCCAGTCCAGCCACCTGTTTAACATGTCTATTGCCGACAATCTGCGTCTCGCTAAAGTGGACGCCACCGATGCGGAATTGTGGGAAGCGCTACGCATTGCCGGCATGGATAAAGACGTGCAGGAGAACCCCCGTGGGCTCGATGCCCCAGTGGGTGAATTCGGCAAAGAGCTGTCCGGTGGGCAGGCGCAGCGTCTTACGATTGCCCGCGCACTCCTCACCGACGCACATGTGCTGGTGCTGGATGAATACACGTCGCACCTTAACCCGGAACTAGCCCGCCAGGTGGGCGAAAGCATAAGAGCAGCCCGCCCCACTGACACCATTATTGAGATCACACACCAGCCCGCAAGCGCTTTAGATGCGGACAATGTCATTGTGATGGAAGAAGGCCGCGTTGTAGAGAAGGGCGACCCGCATACTCTGGCAGCGGACAACACCAGTACGTTCGCGCACCTCTTGCAGCGGTGGGACGATATGGAGGCGGCAGCCGCGCAACACCCGACTGTGTCCACGGAATAGAGGGACGGGGAAAGGGGCTACTACACACAGTGCTACTGCTCTACGCATATAGTGCTGTAACCCATGCGATAATAGGACTATGAGCCCCACCCTGTATGCCGCGCCGCACTGCCCTGCACCGCTCTCTGCTGTTGTGCACGTGCCGGGATCCAAATCCATCACCAACCGGGCACTTATCCTGGCGGCACTGGCAGATGGCCCCTCCACTATTACTGGGGCTCTCCGCAGCCGGGATACTGATCTCATGATTTCTGCTCTCCGCCATTTGGGGACGGAAATTATGGAGATCATTCCCGATGATGCCCTAGCAGGTGCGGCGGCTACTCGACCTGCCACCACCCTGCATGTGATTCCACACCCTCTCACCGGCGGGAATGTGTACTGTGGGCTGGCTGGTACCCTCATGCGTTTTTTACCCGGCGTCGCCGCCCTCGCAGAGGGTGACTCCTACTTCGATGGGGACGAGCAAGCCAAGCAACGGCCCCTTTCCACCGTTCTTGACGCCCTCCGCGATCTAGGAGTTACCATCACCGGCGATGGTCTACCGTTCACTGTGGTAGGCACCGGGCACGTCACCGGCGGGAATGTTTCGCTTGATGCTTCCGCCTCCAGCCAGTTCATTTCCGGCCTGATGCTCTGCGGTGCCCGTTTTGAGCACGGTGTCTGTATTCATCACGTGGGGAAAGAGGCTGTTCCCAGCCAGCCGCACCTCACCATGACCATCGATATGCTAGCCACACACGGCATCACGGTGGATACGAGTATCCCCAACACGTGGCGCGTGTCCGCAGGTGAGATCCGCGCCCACGATTGGGATATTGAACCGGATCTCTCCAACGCCACCCCCTTCCTTGCCGCCGCAGCTGTCACAGGGGGCAGCGTCACCATCGCTGATTGGCCACAACGCACTACACAACCCGGCAATGCTATTCGCGATATTCTCACCCAGATGGGGTGCCAGGTAGACCTCACCAATGCGGGGCTCACCGTCACCGGGCCACAGCAACTACATGGTATTCCCCAGCTCGATATGCACAGCATGGGGGAACTGGCCCCCACCGTGGCCGCTTTAGCCGCCTGCGCGGACTCCCCCACGAAACTGACCGGTATAGCGCACCTACGTGGACATGAAACGAACCGCCTGAATGCCCTTGCTGTAGAGATCAACAGACTTGGCGGGGACGCCGAAGAAACCCCCGATGGACTTATCATTCGCCCCGCGCAGCTTCACGGAGCCGAATGGCATAGCTACGCCGACCACCGGATGGCGACAGCTGGCGCTATTCTTGGCCTGCACGTACCAGGGGTAACTGTGCAGGATATTGAGACCACCAGTAAAACCCTGCCGGGCTTCGCCGAAGCATGGTCGACCCTATCTGGCGAGCCGGCCCTATCCAGCGAGCACACAGTATCCGACGGGCACACAGTAGCCAACGGCCAAACAGTTAGGGAGGTATGGCTCTGAGTACCCCACGCCGTGGGCGCAGCACTCGCGATTATGATGAGTCCGACGTCCACATTCGCCCCAAGCGCACCTCCCGACCGCGCACGAAAAAGCGCCCCAGCTACACTGACGCCGTCACCGCCCGCATTGTTACCATCGACCGCGGACGATGGTTGTGCGCACTCCTCGACGACGCCCCCCGCAACACCCATGACCCCGACGGGGAGCGCAGCCCAGCCGGCACCCGCGTCACCTGTATTCGTGCCCGCACACTTGGCCGTGAACGCATGGTGGTGGGCGATCTGGTGGACATTGTGGGGGACCTCTCCGGCAGCCCGGACGCCATTGCCCGCATTGTGCGCCTCCATGACCGCGACACGGTCCTCCGCCGCACCGCCGACGACACTGACCCCTATGAGCGCATCGTCGTCGCCAATGCTGACCAGCTCCTCATTGTTGTGGCAGCAACGAACCCACCCCCGCGTGAAGGATTCGTTGAGCGTGCCCTCATTGCCGCCTACGCGGCCGGTATCCGCCCCATTCTCTGCATGACAAAAAGCGACCTCGCTGACCCCACCGCTTTTCTCACCCAGTTCACCGGACTGGATCTTCCCGCAGTCGTCTGCGGAACAGGCGACCCCACCGACACCCTCCTCACCTATCTAAACGGACACGTTACCGCCCTTATCGGACACTCCGGGGTAGGTAAATCAACACTCGTCAACCGTCTAGTACCGGAAGCAGAACGCCCCACCGGAGACGTCTCCAAAGTAGGGAAAGGGCAACACACGTCCACTCAATCAATGGCGATGGAGCTACCCGGGGGCGGGTGGGTGATCGACTCCCCCGGTATTCGCTCTTTCGGCTTAGCGCACGTCACGGTAGAAACAGTGGTGGGGGCTTTTGACGATCTTTCCGCCCTGTCCGAGAATTGTCCGCGCGGCTGCACACACCGCGGCGAACCCTTCGACAAAGACTGCGCCTGGGATGAAGCCCTGGCCCGCGAGCCGGAGGATTCTCCCCTGGCGCGACGTATTCAGGCGGTACGGATGCTCCTTATTGCTCTGCACAGTAATGATGCTTGGAGTTTAGGTATAGACCAGGACTGACAAGACCACCACAGCTAGCCGAATTATCCGGGCTAGCCGAATGAGCTAGGCCAGTTCTGAGAGGTCCAGCAGGAAAGCTACCTCTTCCGGCGCATACCAGGCCAATTCAACATCTTCCGCATCTCCCACGGTAAGTTCCGCATCCTCATCCCCCAGGTCAGCCGCATCAATAACATTAAGTGCAGCAGTAACAGCGTCACCGGCCACATCAAGATCAACATGGACAGCAGCAACACAGCTAGCAGGTATTGTTTCCTCCGCTAGACGCACTACTGCACAGTCGAGATCAGGACGGCAAGTGACAGATTTATCGTCCACATCTGCGGAAATAACAACGCGTTTCCGTGACGCTGCCCCCGTGGGGAGAGGATCCCCCGCGGCACCCGTCAAAATACGAAGTGAGGCACGGGCCGCATCCAGGAAAGCAATATGTTCTAGTTGTTCGTCATCATCAGACACATACTGTTCCCGTAGCGTGGGGGTAAGAGCAAACGCAGTCCCGCCGCGGACAAGCACCGTCTCATCATCGACAAAGCGGTGGAGATCCGTCAGCATTGCCGGTATGTAGATGCGCATTAGTGCAGGTTAAAAAGGGGACGAAGTTGTGCTTCCGTGCGCTCATACGCTGTATGCAGCACGGCTATGAGGCCCGCTTGGACAGCCGCGTGAACATTCTCAATAGAATCATCCACGCACACACAGTCTTTGTGGTCCTCGCCCAGGGCACGCGCAGCCGCGTAGAACGCCTCAAAATCGGGTTTCTCAACACCGATCTCAGATGACAAGACGATCTCGTCAACGTAGTCGGTTTCTTTCCACCGGGCTAGGTCCGCTGGCACGTCAAAAGAATCACTGTTAGAAAGTATCGCAATGCCAATGCCATTCATACGAAGCTCTGAAAGGAGCAGCTTCCAGCTTTCCGCATCAGCAGTAGGACCTTCTAGAACACCTGCATAATCTATGATCAATCCGCGCATAGTCACCCTCCCAGTGTATACAACCGAGCCCCCATCCATAGAGTCTCTTATACGCAAAGACCCCATCTTCACAATTTTTCTTCCTTTTTAGCATTCGACGCTATCCTTCACACAACCCCTTTATACCCACTACAACCTGCATTTATAGCAGCACAGAAAACTCCGCCACCCCCTTTCCCAAAGAAATAGCCACAAAGTAGCTCCCCCACAAACACATCGCCTTTGCCATAATCACCGCAGTAACCTACGCAAAGGATTATCAGTGCCCAGTTCCCTCCACGACGCCAACACCGCAGCCTCTCCCCACCCCACAATGTCTGCCGCATCCACCGCGTCCACCACTAATTTTCGCTTTGCACACCCCTACACACAACAACCAACATGGGCCTGTAGCACCAGCAACGCTACTGTGGCGTCACCACACACCCCCACACCGGAAAATGCGCAGACAGACGTCAAAGATGCATCCACTACCCCACCCGTTGACGCATCCACCATCACCACTATGCTAAGCGGCAATACCCAAAATGACGCCACAGAGCTCTTCCGGCAAGCACTTAAACCCCAGGACTATCGCGCATCCAGTGCTTTCGTACAGCACGTTGTCCAGCAACTTTTAGAAACCGTTGATCGCCGCCGCCCCCTCAGCCATCTTCGTAGCTTTGTTACCCCAGAAATTCTGGATAATGTGGAGCACTTTTCCGCGGAGCGTAATCACGCTCTTATCACGCTGACGGGCCAATCACAGACAAACCCAGGAATACCCGCATTACAGCCCGCACCATTACGTCTCCTTCGCCTCCACCTACGAGCGCGACGGCTCAACCCACAGGAATCTGCGGAAGCGCGTGCACAGGAAAGACAATTACCCCCTGGATACCATGCTGCGCTTCGCCCCGGCCAACAGGCGAAACCCAGTAATGCAATTACAGCTGAAGCGGATCTGCGTGTAGAAATATGCGGAACATATCGGGACGGTAAGCGTGTGAAAGCATTCGCGGGAGCTGCAGAACGCCGCGAAAGCAAATGGAGATTGACAGCCTTCAACTTCATTTAGGCTGCACGTGAGCTTCTATGAGGCTGGTCAAAGAGTGGATTACCTCACATAAATACAATAAATACATAAGGTGGGAGATCGGCATGATGCTGATCTCCCACCTTTACGCTGGTTGTAACCCGTGGGTAACGGCGACTAGCACACGTTACTTTTGGCGAATATTACCCTTCTTGCGGGTAGCACGCTTGGCGGCACGACGCTGTGCACGTGACCGCGGCACAGGCTGCTGCTCCTCTTGGTTACTGGACAGATCCCCTTGTTCATTGGGTCCGGCCAGGCTCATGGCAGCGGCACGCAGAGCGGCTTTCGCTTCGCCTTTTGCACGAATTGTCTTCCGCAGGGCTTCTTCGTCAGCGCGACGCTGGGCGTCGGTACGATTGTCTGCCGGCTCCACACCCACCGAGAACAAGTAGGCGATAGACTCTTCTTTCAAGCCGTCCATCATGGTGTCGAACATTTCGTAACCTTCACGCTGGTATTCCGTCAGCGGGTCACGCTGCGCCATGGCACGGAGGCCAATGCCTTCCTTCAAGTAATCCATCTCGTAGAGGTGTTCACGCCACTTGCGGTCGAGGACCTGTAGGAGAACGGAACGCTCTACTTGCCGCATGGCATCGTCGCCGCCAATAGCCTCGATGGCTTCTTCGCGGGCCTCGTAGGCGGCACGTGCATCTGCACGGATAGCGAGCAGGAGTTCTTCGGCGGTAAGGTCTCCGGGCTGGCCATATTCATCGCCGTCAATAAGATCCTGGTAGTCAATACCCACTGGGTAAAGCTGGCGGAGTGCCGTCCATAGGGAATCAAGATCCCAGTCTTCCACGTACCCGTTCTCAGTGGCACCCTTGACGTAGGCTTCCAGAACTTCGTCGAGCATTGCTTCAACTTGTTCCTGTAAGTCTTCGCCTTCCAGAATGCGCTTGCGTTCGGCGTAGATAACTTGACGCTGTTTATTCTGCACATCGTCGTACTTCAGAACATTCTTACGAATTTCGAAGTTCTGGGACTCCACAGAAGTCTGTGCATTCTTAATAGCCTTCGTGACCATACGGGAGTCAATAGGCTGATTATCCGGTACCTGCAGGCGCTCCATGAGGGTTTCGACAGCGCGGCCATTAAAGCGGCGCATAAGATCGTCACCCAGGGAAAGGTAGAAACGAGTTTCGCCGGGGTCTCCCTGACGGCCAGAACGACCACGCAGCTGGTTATCAATACGACGAGATTCGTGACGCTCCGTACCAATAACGTACAGGCCGCCTACTTCGCGAACCTTCTCCGCTGCTTCTTCAGCTTTCTTACGCTGGTTGATAATCTCTTGTTCCCATGCCTGCTGATAGGCTTCTTCATCTTCAACGGGGTCTAGGCCACGTTTACGAAGAGCGGCGTCAGTAAGCACATCGGGGTTACCACCGAGCACGATGTCCGTACCACGACCAGCCATGTTCGTAGACACGGTGACGGCGCCAACACGGCCGGCGGAAGCAACGGTCAAGGCTTCTTCCGCGTTGCGCTTAGCGTTCAAAACATTGTGCTTAATGCCGCGCTTCTGCAGCAACTTGGAGAGATATTCGGAGCGTTCCACGGAAACGGTACCGACCAGCACCGGCTGGCCTTTTTCGTGGCGTTCCGCAATGTCGTCGGCGACAGCCTCAAACTTAGCTTCCTGCGTCTTGTAGATGAGGTCGCGTTGATCCTTACGGATAAGTGGCTTATTGGTGGGGATAGGTACCACGCCAAGTTTGTAGATTTGGTGCAGCTCGGCTGCTTCCGTTTCTGCAGTACCCGTCATACCGGCGAGTTTGTCGTACATACGGAAGTAGTTCTGCAGGGTGATGGTGGCGAGGGTCTGGTTTTCTGCCTTTACCTCTACCCCTTCTTTGGCCTCAATAGCCTGGTGCATGCCCTCGTTGTAGCGGCGTCCTGCCAGTGCACGGCCAGTGAATTCGTCAATAATAAGAACTTCACCGTCAACAACCATGTAGTCCTTATCGCGGGTGAAGAGTTCCTTCGCCTTGATGGAGTTGTTGAGGTAGGACACTAGGGGGGAGTTCGCAGATTCGTAGAGGTTATCGATGCCTAGTTGGTCTTCGACGAAAGCCACACCAGCTTCAGTGATACCGACGGTACGTTTCCGAATATCAACTTCGTAGTGTTTATCCTTCTCCATCATGGGAGCAAGGCGGGCAAATTCTTGATACCACTGGCTAGAGGAGTCGGAGGGGCCAGAAATAATAAGAGGAGTACGGGCTTCGTCAATGAGGATAGAGTCAACTTCGTCCACGATGGCGTAATGGTGTTCACGCTGCACCAGGTCATCAGTGGAGTGCGCCATATTGTCGCGCAGATAGTCGAAGCCAAACTCGTTGTTTGTGCCGTAGGTGATGTCGGCGTTGTATGCTTTGCGACGCTCCTCCGGCTCCATGTCGGAGAGAATGACACCCACCTCAAGGCCGAGGAAGCGGTGCACACGACCCATCCACTCGGCGTCACGTTTGGCGAGGTAATCGTTCACAGTAACAATGTGAACGCCCTTCCCCTCGAGGGCATTAAGGTAGGCGGGAAGCACACAGGTGAGGGTCTTACCTTCACCGGTCTTCATCTCCGCAACTTGACCCTCATGGAGGGCGGCACCACCCATAATCTGAACGGGGTAATGCTTCTGCCCAAGGACGCGCCAGGAAGCCTCACGAGCCACTGCGAATGCTTCTGGGAGCAGATCATCGACAGTTTCGCCGTCGGCGATGCGATCCTTGAATTCCTCGGTTTTGGCACGGAGTTGGTCATCCGTTAGGTCAGCGTAGTCGTCCTCCATGGACACGATATCGTCAGCGAGCTTACTCAGTCGCTTGACCACACGACCTTCACCAACACGGAGAATCTTCGACAAAACAGCCACAGTTATAACGTCCTCATGAATTGACAGTTTGACGGGTGTCTCGGTCCTGCTGCGTGAACAGAATAGAGACCGGCTGCACTGGTAAATACAGCCGGTCTCTATCTTACTGATTATTCGCGATTTACATTATTCGCCGAGGGTAATTAATCCATAATCATAGGCTCGACGGCGGTAAACCACGCACGGCTTATCAGTTTCAGAGTTGTGGAAGAGGAAGAAATCATGCCCCACTAGCTCCATTTGGTACAGGGCATCATCTACCGTCATGGGATCATCCGGGTGGACTTTGCGACGCACAATACGCCCGGGGAGATCATCCTCAACAAGATCCGCATAGGTATCTACCTCACCAAAGTCTGCTTCAGTAGCACGTGTAGCGGCATCTTTATTGTCAACTTTGATCGCCTTCACATCATCATCTACAAATGCTGCAGATGCCTCGTGCAAAGAAGTGGGAGTGCGGTGGCCAGACCGTGCAATGCGACGGCGTGCCTTCACCTTATGAAGGGAACGCTCAAGCTTGTCGCAGGCGGACTCGAGTGCCGCATAGAAGCTATCTTCCGCCGCTTCAGCACGCACGGGGGCGCCCTTGCGGTGGCCAGTAATCTCTATCCGGTCGCGAACGCGAGACTGACGCGGATTCTTTTCGTGACGAAGCTCTACCTCAAATCGCATAATGCTGGGATCGAGTCGTTCTAGGCGAGCCAGCTTGCTCTTAATGCGGCGAGCAAAATGCTCCGGCACTTCAACATTGCGCCCGTGAATAATAACTTGGGCGTTAGGAACGAGACCTTCGTCTTCCTCCGCCTCAGTGGGCAGTCCGAAGTGTTCTTGGTCGTCTTCCTGGATGGAATCACGCTTCGACATGACAAACCTCCTGTACGGGCCACCGCCCGCGGTCCGCTAACGGTTGCCGCTGTCCACGGTGGCGTCGGTGGTACTGAAGCTCCCGAGTACCTCTACAGAGCATCTCGGTCCCTTCACCTCCCAATGTAGCTGGGTTTGCAGAAGAGTTCTTTGGGTTGCCACAACTATTATTTAACTTCTTGTCGGTAGGTATGCGCCGCCTACGCCGCGCACAGAGTTAATGCACCTCGGAGGCGTAAACCACAGTTATGCAAGGCGAAAAAACACTCCGCTATAGTGGCACCAGTTGTTGTCACATCATCCACAAGCAGAATTTCCCAGCGAGATACTCTTTTTTGCGGTATTCCACTACTGCTAGAAATTGTTGGAGCAGACGTCATCTGGGGTGACGTTATAGTTTCTGCAAGGTGCTCCAACTGCTCTACTACCTGCGTATGACACGTAATAGTGCCCGCCAGATTGTCACGCCTTTGAGTGGCAGTAAGCCCCACGGCATCAGTATGCGGGGCAGCCTGGAGAACATCCGCCACAACTATCTCCCCTGATATGCCTCCCAACAGTGCGTCAAGCGAGGCAGTTTGCCCATCACACTGCCCACTCGGGTGTTTCCACTGAACAGGCTGAACAGACTGAATACCCTGAGAAAGCTGGTCATACTGTGCCCCCTGCAACGTATGGGCCATAGCCTCAGCTATTTCACGCACATGGTGGAATCCGCGTTCCCGTATAGAAAGGGCAGTAGACGGGGCCGGTACAAGTAGCCACGGCCTCTCCGCCGGGTGCAGAATCTCCCCCGCTGCAACTAACTGTGCCGCAGCATGCGCTAATGCTTGCCCGAATGGCTGTGCTAACGCTTGCCGTCGATCTTCCTTGAGAGCGACTATACCTGCGGCAACTGGACCGCTATAGGGTGAAATACTCCACACGGGGCAGGGAATAGCTACTCGCGGATGGATACGGCGCGGTGGACCAGCAAGATGTTTGTGACACTTTTCGCACCAGTCCACTCCTGGGGCACCGCAGCCAGCACACCGCACTGGCACAAGTAATTCGTGCAGCCCTTGGCCGGCAGAGAATGTCACGGCGTTCTATCAGCCTTCCAGTACTGGAATGGCGTGGGAGGAATTCACTAACGCTGGCACATCTTGCCAGAAGCCTTCCGACCCTTGCTCAAGCCGCATCACATCACGACTGTCCTGTACGTACACGCCACTGGGATTAGCGACAACAACCGACACGGGCGCAGTGACGTTACGGACTCCCAAGGGGGTGATGGAGGCACCGTCAACGGACATCATCAGTACTGGTTGATCTGTTAACGAACCGCCGACAATAAGTGTTGTCGCAGTTCGCCAGGCAAGTGATAGGACAACTTCATCCCCGGAAACATAGATACGCCGTGGATTCTTAAGCGCTACATCACCATTGCGGCCGTTATAGACGGTGGCAATAAAGAGTTTCCCTCCAGAGATGTAGGCCATGCGCACACCATCTGGAGAAATAGCAAGCGTACTGAAATCAGGTTTGTTACTTAGATCGTGTGTGTTCACGCGCGTCACAAGTGGGGGGCGCCCATTTTGCCATGTAATACGGTTAAGTTGCCCATCACCGGACACGATCCACATGTCTTGACCAGTGGGCTCCCAGGTAGGACGCGAGAAGCGACTGCCGCGCATCACAGAAACTAGTGGTCCTCCTACCGGACCCATCTTTACTTCTAGTGCAGTGTGCTGTTTATGGCGTACTTCTTCCACCACACCAATCATGCCGCCCCCACGCGAGAATGCCGCCGCATGAATACCCTGCGAGTGCCCCAGTGGCCCCTTGACGGGTTCCAAGTTGGAGGTCACTTTCATCAGTCCATCAGATGTGATGGCGTGCAGGTGCACGGGATTCTTATGGGTGGCGAACATGGGGTCATAGTGAATGACATCAGCTGGTGTCCACCCGTCACGATGGTTGGGGTCTAACGGACTACCGTTCACACTAATGTAGAACGGTCCATGAATACGGGCGCGTTCAAAAGTGAAAATAATCTGCGCAGCAAGCCGTTGACGTGCTGTTTCCGATGTGGAGTGATAGTTGGAGATCTCAACGTCAACTCCATTACCTTGAATTCCGGGAACTACGGAAATATGAACAGACGGCGATAATTCACTATTCACTACAGTGCGAAGCTGCGGTGACGGCTCCTGCACCAAAAGCTGCATGAGCATAGTTGGCAGTCGATTATTTTGCGCATATAGCCAGCGCGGATCAGGGACAACGCGCGATCCTGTGGAGTCCAGATAGTAGACAGACTGGGACTCATACGTAGACATGAAGGCTTCTTTATCGACAAGAAGTTCATCGGGGAAACAGTCAATGAGCCATTGTCGATTGATACGACGCATCTTTACCTGAAATGTCGATGTAGAGATATGGGAGCGGAAGGACCCTTGTTTATCGACTTCTCCCATGGAGCGGGCACGCACCTGCATGACCAAACTATCAGTAGTAGGCGTAGCTATGGTGTTGACGTCCACACGATCGACCACTTTAAACGTCGTGTGGTTTTTCCACTCCTCGTTGCCTTTAGAGGTGAGGAAAAGACGCGCGGCAGCATGTTGATCAGTGGGGACTGCAGCTGCACGAATGAAATCTCGGAGGAGGAGATCCGGGGAGCGCCCAGGCTGCGGTTTGGGAGGATGGAAGGTAATGGGCATCCGCCGGAATTGCCCGAGCGATTGCGGCGGGGTGTCGGAGGGGATAGCGGTGCATGCGTTTAGCGATACTGTTCCGCCAAGGAGAAGAAGGGCACACAGCAGGGGAAGAAGCTTCGTGCGGTAGAAATGATTACTCATCAGTCATCATCCTCCGTACCACCAGTCATACTGCTAGTTGTACTGCTAGTTGTACTGTTAGTTGTACTGCCAGCCGTGCTGGCAGTGTAGTGAGACGAAGAGGAGGGGACATCGGCTGTTGTTACGGGTGCCTCTGCAACGCCTTGTAAGGGGCTTGCAGAAGGTGACGTAGTGGCAGAATCATCACCGGCAGATGCGTCAGTATCGCTATCCGCTTCCGATGTATCAGCCACAATACTCAAAGGAATTTCGCCTGTTGCCATAGGCTCTGTCACTTCCGTTTGGTCCCCCACAGGGAAACGCAGTGGCACTGGGGAACTAGTAAGAGGATGGCCAGCTTCACGGGGTAGCGTCAGCCGGAAACAAGAGCCTTCTCCGGGAACGCCCCAGGCTTCCAACCGTCCACCATGGAGTTCCGCATCCTGGGTTGCAATAGCTAGCCCTAGTCCGGTTCCACCAGATTGGCGGACACGTGATGGGTCGGCGCGCCAGAAACGATCAAAGACTTTTTTCGCTTCTCCTGGTTTGAGGCCAACACCATGATCACGCACAGAAATGCCGACTGTGTCTGTGCCGGCGCGCACCGTCAAAATAACGGGTTTTCCTTTGCTGTGATCATAGGCATTAGCGAGAAGATTACGGAGAATACGCTCCACTCGACGAGAATCCACTTCACACATGACGGGCTCATCCGGCATGTCTATCTCTGCGGAAACATCTGTAGAAGCAGCCACTCCAGACACTGAAGCCACTGCGGAGTAGACACACGTACGAATATCGATGCGTTCGGAATTGAGCTCGGCAACACCGGCATCGTGGCGGGAGATTTCCAACAAATCATTCAGGAGAGATTCAAACTTATCGAGTTCTTTCACCATCAATTGTGCCGCACGCGCAGTGCCCGGATCGAGGTCGTCTGCGTGGTCATAGATAATATCGGCGGCCATACGCACCGTTGTTAGCGGAGTGCGCAATTCGTGTGACACATCAGAGGTGAAGCGTTTTTGCGCGGATCCAAATTCCTCCAATTGAACAATTTGTTGCTGCAGCGACTCTGCCATCTCATTGAAGGATGTACCTAGGCGGGCGAAATCGTCTTCCCCTCGCACCTCCATACGCGCATCCAGATCGCCGGAGGCGAAACGCTGGGCGGCATTAGCAGCTTGCCGGATAGGACGCACCATCTGTCGTGACACAAAATAGGAGGCGAATCCCATGAGAACGACAATAAGCAGACCGCCCGAAAAGAGGGTGGTGTTAAAGAGGTTAAGAGTTTTCTCCTCCCCCGCCAGTGAATAAATGAGGTAAAGCTGGAGGTCTGGCATGTCTACATTGGTGGGGCTGCCAACAATGAGAACTTTGGTATCCCCCGCACCTAAATCCATGTGCGAGTACTGATATGAGACTTGGTTCGAACTAATAAAATTTGTTAGGGACGAGGGGATCGTGAGATTAGCGGGAGCAGAAACAGCATGATGCAACCCATCTGCCGGAACATAAAGGACGGGCACGAAAGAACCTGCATTCGCGGATAACTGCCCAGCTTGTGGACCTTGTGCGGTAAGAACTGCCAGGGCATTGGTCATGCGTGCTTCATCTGTAGCGGACCGGTCAGATCCGTTCAACTGAGCTTCCACAATGACACGCGCAGTATTAAGGTCCCGCTCCGCACCGGCTACTTTACTGTCGAGAATACGCTGAGCAATCTGCGCCGATAGACCGAAAAGAGTCAAGGTAAGAATAAGCGTAGCCAGCACAATAGTGGTGGTGACAGTTCGGAATTGGAGAGACTGCCGCCAGTGCTGTTTCACCCAACGAGAAATACGACGACCCCACCTCGGTAGAGTATGGGAAGACTGTTCCTGCGGTGTTTCATCACTGACGGTATCAGTGGCGTGAGAGCGTGTAGCCGAACCGTTCTCCCCCGTGCTGGACGCGGAAACCTCTGCGGGAGTGGAAGTTTTACCGCCGAGCTTGTGGGAGCGGTGGAAATGGTGCCGCATCGGTTAGTTTCCAGTACCAGCTTTATAGCCGATACCACGGACCGTCACAACAATTTTCGGATTTTCTGGGTCTTCCTCAATCTTGGACCGGAGTCGCTGTACGTGAACGTTAATAAGACGCGAATCGGCGGCATGATCGTATCCCCACACGTGTTCAAGGAGCGTCTCGCGGCTGAGAACACGACCCGGCTTAGATGCAAGTTCCTTCAATAAATTGAACTCTAGCGGGGTAAGGGAAACATATTTTCCATCACGCGTAACAGTATGCGCATCCACATTAATAGAAACATTGCCAATGGTCAGAACGTCGGAAGACTGCTCTTGATTATGACGGAGCCGCGCACGCACTCGTGCCACAAGTTCCTTTGGTTTGAAAGGTTTCGTCACATAGTCATCCGCGCCAGATTCAAGACCGAGAACAACATCAATGGTGTCCGTCTTAGCTGTCAGCATAATGATAGGGACTGCTGAGGAGCGGCGAATCTCTTTACAGACATCCACACCATTCATACCTGGCAGCATGAGGTCAAGGAGAATGAGATCGGGATTAATTTCCTGGTAAAGCCGCAGGGCTTCATTGCCGTCACCGACGATAGTGGTGGTAAAACCTTCGTTTTCCAACACAATACCGAGCATTTCGGCAAGAGCTTCATCGTCATCGACAATGAGAATATGCGCCATAGTGGCTCCTCCTGTACTCATGCAAGCCTCCTAACCACGATGGGGAGGCACTCCTATCTTAGCGGCAAGGATAGCGCGCGCCACGTCTTCCGGATTCACATCTGCGCTAACGGATAACCACGGTCCATACCAGTGAGCGTGCGCAAGATCGCGGTATGCGGAGGCCGTACGCTCCTGCAGGGAACTATCGTGTTCATACAAATCTCGACGACGGGCAGTGTCGGAGGCTTCCCGCTGTGCAGCCCGTTTCCTCGCTAAGGCGACAGGAACATCCAGAAGGATCGTTATGTCTGGAGCTGGCAGTTGGAATTGTCCATACTCCAACGCGGCAACCCATTCCACTACTCCCCCAGGCTGCTGAATAGACTCCCGCAAACGGGCAGCAGAATAGGCGGCATTAGACGCGACCCAGCGGTCCATCATAATAATGCGGGAAATTTCCTGCGAAGGCTCCGCTGTTTGTACTACCTGTGTGTCGGGGGCGGGCGTATCAACTAGGGCAGCCAATCCACCTCCTGGCTGTAGTGATTCCCGGCGATCTAGTGCGAAAAGAGTGGCCATGGCGTAGGCACTCTCCACTAGATCTCCCATTTCTCCGTGGAGAGCCGCTGCGGCAAGATCTGCATGTAATGTTCCATAACGTGGAAATGCTATGTGGGAGACGTGTTTCCCCGATGATTCCAGCAGAGCGGAGACTTTCCTGGTGAGAGTATTTTTTCCGGCACCATCAACACCCTCAACTGCGACAAGTAAAGCGTTGTGAAACATTCGTCTCCTCCCATTTCCTCTCGTCTTCCCTAGTATCTGCTACATATCTTCGACTGCACCGCTTTACGGTACCCGTGCAATAAACACGGTGGCGGAATTCTCCCCCGTCGCAATAGTGGGACGATCCTCCCACGCCCCTACCCAAGCAGCATGACCAGCAGATACGCTGAGTCCTTCCGGGCACTCGCGAGATGTAAGAGTGACAGTTCCCTCGGTGACAAGCACAATAAACGGCCCCTCGATACCCAGGTGGCTCTCCCTACAGGGGGCAAGATGAGAACGGCTGAGACGGAACTCGGGAACCGGGGTGAGGTATTCCACGGTCTCTATGCCCTCCGCCGGCACAATACCGTGGCTGGAGAGGACGACATTCTCTGCCGGTGCAATGGGGTCAAGCAGGGCATCGAACTGCACAACATGCATTAATTCGGGAACATCAATGTGCTTGGAGGTAAGCCCCCCACGGAGGACATTGTCGGAGTTGGCCATAATCTCCACGCCGACACCATGCAGGTAAGCATGCAACATGCCCGACTTCATAAAGATGGCTTCACCGGGTTCAAGGGTAATGCGATTAAGCAGCAGCGCGCAGAGTGCACCAGCATCATTACCGTATTCCGAGACGAGACCGAGGAACGTGACGGACTCATCAACCCATTCCCCATTAGCGGCAACAAGACGCTGTGCAGCCTCCTGCGTGGCAGTAATGCACTCCCGCAACTGGTCTGCCGTCAATGTGATGAGGGTGGTCATAACTGCGCGGATACCAGTAGCATCAGGTTCAGCACGCAGCATTTCAACATAAGGCTGCAGTTGGGGGACATTTAACGCGTCAAAAAGCTCAAGTGTGCGTTGTGGTTCACGGAAGCCGGCTAGTGCGTGGAATCGCGTCAGCCCAACAATAAGCTCCGGTTTATGGTTGGGATCGTGGTAATTCCGGTCTGGGGCATCTAACGGCACCCCTTGCGCATTCTCCCGCGCGTACCCTTCCTGTGCTTGCGCCAAACTGGGATGAGCCTGCAACGATAGTGGCTCTTCTGCCGCGAGCAGTTTAAGAAGGAACGGCAAATTGTCCGCAAACGTATGAGCGGTAGCCGAACCGAGCTCATGGGTAGGGTCAGCGGCAACGACATCACGCAGAGTACGGTCATTATCCGTGGCCAGCAGGGCCGGATCCCCGGAGTGGGTACCGAACCACATTTCTGCTTCCGGATGTTCTGTGGGGGTAGGAGCGCCACGCAATGCGGCAAGCTCTTGGTGGGAGCCCCAGGCATAGTTTCGGATAGCACCGTCAAGTAGGTACATTATTGCCTTTCCAGTGAGGTATATGGCTAGTCCGTCTGCTACTGACTGCTTCTGTACTAGCTATCAGTATGACGTCTGCCAGTTACGGCAACTGTTCTCGCCTCACGCTATACATTCATTGAGAGTGTACTCGTCTCACTACTACTAACGGTTTTTTAGCAACGCTAGATGACAACTTATAAGATAACTCAGATCTCAAATCCAAGCTGCCAAGAAAAGCCCCCGTTAGACTGAAAGCATTCGTGGCCTACCCCGTAGGAGGAAAAATGGACACTCGCACTCTGGCCTCTATCAATTTGCACGCCATTCTGCGATCCTGCGTCCCGCTGGTCAACAATGACCCTGTTGCGCGCAATATCGTCAAAGACAGCGACATATCTGTACGTTTTGATGCCGCCGGTATTACCCCGCTCACTCTCATTTTTGATCACGGTACCGCACGCAGTGAAACGTCCAACTCGTCCAAAGCAGATCTCCGTCTTGGACTTGTCTCCCCCGAGCACGTCAACACCATGATTGCCGGTAAAAGTATTCCCGTACCCATCTGGGGAGCCCGCCACATGAGCTTCCTCACGGGGCCTTTTACTGAGCTCACGGACCGCCTATCGTATATTTTTCAAACTCCCCCCAACCGCGTACTAACGGCAGAGGAAGAGAACCTCAAAACTCTTCTTACGGCATATATTGTGTTCGCGTCATTATGCGAGGTTGCCAATACTGATCCCATTGGGCAGGAACTTGCGAACACTCTGCACGATGGTGGTCTCACTATTGAGATTCCCTCTGCCGACATGACGTATGCCTGCCAGATTAAAGATCATCACCTAACGTTCTCCCCCGACGACTCTCCCCTTGATCCTCTCTCGTGGATAACCTTCGATAGTAAAGAAACTTTCCAATCTGTTTTAGACGGTAGTGCTGATGTTTATGCCCTCATTGGCCTGGGCAAGATAGCAATACGCGGCTATGTTCCCAATATCAATGTTGTGAGCAAGATGCTGCGGCGTGTCTCCCATTATCTGGTTCCATAAGGAGAAATACCCATGGACATTTTTGACTACTCCACAAATCGTGAGGAATTTGCGCGCGCAGCTGCTGTTATTCCCGGTGGTATTTATGGACACCTGGGCCCTGCTCGCGGCTGCCACATGCCGGTATCTGCATACCCCTTCTATGCCAGTAAGGCTAAAGGTGCTCATATTTGGGATAGCGACGGCAATAAATTCATTGACCACATGTCCGCCTATGGGACCATGATCTGCGGTTACGCCAATAATGACATTGATGATGCAGCGCTCCAGGCCTGCCGCAACGGAGACTGCACCACATTACCCAGTACGTTATCTATTGATCTTGCCGAATTACTGGTCGATACAATCCACAGTGCAGAGTGGGCAATTTTCGCTAAAAATGGCAGTGATGCTGTCAGTCTTGCAATGATGACCGCTCGTTCTGCCACAGGCCGCGACAAAATTATTATGTACAACGGCTCCTATCACGGTACGCATACGTGGATGCGCAACGCGGGGGATCCGGGCATAGCAGCCGCGGACGTAGCGAATACGATCTACATTGACTGGAATAATCTACAGCAGCTAGAAGACGCTATTGCTGCGCATGAGGGGGATATTGCTGCCCTTATTGCTACCCCCTACATGCAGTACACGTTTGCCGATAATGTTCTTCCCGCCCCGGGTTATTGGAATGATGTGCGATCTATATGTACTGCCCACGGTATTGTTCTTATTCTTGATGATATTCGTACTGGCTGGCGCTTAGATCTGGCAGGCTCTGACCACTACTTCGGTTTTGAAGCAGACCTTATCTGTTGTGGTGGGGCATTGGCTAATGGATGGAATATCTCTGCTCTTTGCGGCAAAGACTCCCTAAAGAATGCATGCTCGTCTGTCAGCTACACCGGTACATACTGGCATAGTGCCGCCCCCATCGCTGCCGCTATTGCCACTCTCACGAAACTACGCGAGCACGAGGACGCTTGCGGTTACATGCGCATGATCGGTGAGAGCCTTACCTCTGGTTTAGAAAGTATCTCCGCCCAGCATGGCTTCCACATGGTGACCACTGGAGAACCGTGTTTCTTCTCTATTCGCTTAGCAGATGACGACAATTTCGTCCTGCACCAAGAATTCATTGCGGAATGTGTAAAACGTGGTGCTCTTTTCGCCCCACACCACAACCATTTCACCAACCTGGCGGAAACAATGGAGGATGTGGATCAGACTCTCATCATTGCCAATGAGGCTTTCTCCGCAGTGGCGTCGCAACATCCCGATATGGGCTTTACCGCCTAGCTCTCTTACGCCACACACGTCGGCGCATAGCAAAACCCAACCAGAATAAATAAAAGCCGGAGCAAACAAAGAAGAAGACCCCTAGTTCCAGTTCCATAACGATGGCTCAGTTTCATGCTGGCCACACTGCTGGGGGTCTTCTTCTTGTTTGTTTGTCTATTGCGTGCAGTTTTACGCGCGGATAATAGCGAGAATTTCCTTCACTAACGCATCCACGGCTTCTTGCGTATCCGCTTCAACATTCAGGCGTAACAATGGCTCAGTATTAGACGCACGCACGTTAAACCAGTTGCCGTCTTTCAGCTCAACGGTAACACCGTCAAGGCGATCAACATTTTCTGCACGATCAGCAAAAGCTTTCGCTACAGCTTCCGTACGGTCAGCCTGTGCTTCAGCACTATCCAGGCGAGAGTTAATCTCTCCGGATGCTGCGTAGCGGTTATACTTCGCCATCATTTCCGACAATGGCTTATCCTGTTGGCCAAGAGCTGCCAGTACGTGCATGGCTGCGAGCATGCCGGAATCAGCCCGCCAGAAGTCACGGAAGTAGTAGTGTGCGGAATGCTCTCCACCGAAAACAGCGTTCGTTTCTGCCATCTTCGCTTTAATAAACGAGTGACCCACGCGAGTACGGACTGGCTCACCACCGTTTTCGCGGATGATCTCCGGAACAGCCTTCGAGGTAATGAGATTATGAATAACAGTGGAGCCGGGCTCGCGAGCCAGCTCTCGTTCTGCCACCAGTGCCGCAATAGCAGAGGGAGAAACAGGGTGGCCTTTTTCGTCAACAACGAAACAGCGATCGGCGTCACCATCAAAAGCCACACCAATATCCGCTTTTACCTCTGGAGTGTACTTTTCCAGATCAACCATGTTCTTGGGATCCAGCGGATTAGCTTCATGGTTGGGGAATGAGCCGTCTAGCTCAAAGTAGAGAGGTTTGACGGTGAGGGGCAGTTCTTTCCATACGGCTGGTACAGTGTAGCCGGCCATACCATTACCGGCATCGACTGACACAGTGAGGGGACGAATACCTTTAAGATCAACGAGTTTGTTGAGGTAGTCGGCATAATCTTGCAGCATGTCACGGTTGGTGACATGGCCGTGTGCGCCATTGGATTCAGGAACACCTTCTGCAAGTTCTTGGGAAATAGTTGCGAGGCCGGTATCTTGGCCAACTGGGCGGGCACCCGCACGGCATAATTTAATACCGTTGTAGGCGGCTGGATTGTGGGAAGCCGTAAACATGGCTCCCGGCACCTGTAGGAGGCCAGAAGCACAGTACATCTCGTCGGTGGACGCAAGACCAATGTTGATAACATTAAGCCCTTGCTCAGTAACACCTTCTGCGAAAGCTTCGGCCAGTTCAGGGCCCGAGTCGCGCATATCATGCGCCACAACAACACTGAGTGCGCCCTCTGATCGCATAAGGCGACTGAAGGACTGGCCTACTGCACGCACAAAATCGACTGTGATCTGCTCATCAACCAAACCGCGGACATCGTAAGCTTTAATGACATCAGCGATAAACGCAGGATCCCACCGCGGGGATGAAGTAGCAGCATTGCTCACCGGAATATCTCCTTCACTGTGAATGCATTTAGTCTTTCTAAGCCTACCGCCTTTCGGCGTGGAAACTGCCATCTTAGGACTACCTCGTTAAGCTAAGAGGTATGAGCGAGGACAGAGGAGTAGATACAAACTCTTACACACTCCCCCACTGCACGGCCCACTACACAGTGACAAGCCGTTACGTGGAACGGCGTGGCCACGGTCCACGTGGCCCCATTATTCCGCCACAAGTTCCTCGGTACTGCACCCGCGCTTCAGCATTCGATGAAAATGCGCTGGAGGCTTTTGCACGCATCGACGCCACTTTCCATGATGAACTTTCCGACTTGGATTTAGCGGTAGACATCATCCCCCGCATGAGTCTGAAAGACGAATTTACACTGTGGCCAGAATCGGTTGCAGCGGATGGTCCAGTTCCGCTCGGTCGGCTACTACCAGCTTCTTTCGATGAATGGGGTAGCCCTATTCGCCCTCGTATTGTCCTGTTTCGTAAGCCTATAGAGGAACGGTGCGAAGACGAGGTGGAAATGCAGAGCTTACTGCATGCCATTCTCAGCAAACTGGTTGCCTACTACCTTAATGTGGAGCCACAGATTATTGACGCTAACTACGACAAGGGTCCACAAGTATAAAAGCCCAGGTATATACCAGATATACGGATGTATAGCCCGTATATTAAAGTATTGAGGACCTGCCATAGAGGTCCTCAATACATAAGCTATAGGGTTTATTACATAGCACGCTTCTTTAGGCGACGCCGTTCACGCTCCGACAAACCACCCCAGATTCCAAAGCGTTCATCGTGTTCAAGAGCGTATTCCAGACACTCGTCACGAACTTCACAGCTTTGGCAGATGCGTTTTGCCTCACGTGTAGAACCGCCTTTTTCCGGGAAGAATGCTTCCGGATCAGTCTGTGCACAAAGGGCCCGCTCCTGCCATTCCAATTCAACAGCGGCGATAAGCTCTTCGACACTCATGCTGGCGAGAGGCGCAGCACCTGAAGCTCCGTAACTAGGCACGTAGCCTCCTGTCGTGTGTCGTGACGATGCGCAAGCGGTTACTTACACACTTGTTATTAGACCCAAAAACGGACACAAAAGCAACCTTTTTAACGATTCTCTAATATCTCAAATACTCGCTAAACCCCGGCATTTACGCTCCCGGCGTGTCACACGCTAAAAATCCTTCTTACAGGGAGTCTTCATCACGTATTAAAAATGCTCTGACGTGCACAAATAGAAATACTGTAAAGAGGGACACCTCACACCTGAGCAATTCTGGTCATTCTAGAAAAACTATGTCACACAAGCACGCTATATATACCGCTGCAAAAAGTTTCCTATTTCACAGAAAATGCGTTTCTTGTTAACTACTCCGTTAACGAAAAGAGTCACACTATAAACCCTAGGTTGAAGGTTACCGACCTCGGGCGATACGGACCGCACACCCAGCCGTCAGCTAGATAACGGCTAGACGACAGATAGAGAGAAGCTAGGCATCGGTGGAAAAACGAATAGCGGCATCCGGGATCTCGATCCCCGGCCACACACGAATACCATCCAGCAACTCGCAGCGATCACCGATAATAGCGTCATCGCCAATAACGGCATCGCGGACAACACAGCCATTACCAATATGGGCACCATTGCCAATAAGCGAACGCTCAATAACAACATCGTCGCCTAGCACTGCCCCATCGAAGAGAACAGATGAAGTAACAACGTCATTGTGGCCAACTACCGCACCTTGCCCAACAACTGTACCTTGCTGCAAAGACGCGGTTTCCGCAACATCTGCTCCAGGTAGCACCAGGTAATCGCCCTGGTGCCCCTCCAAAGCTGGGGAGGGGGCAATACCCTGGACAAGATCGGCGGAACCTTGCATAAAGTCCTGCGGAGTACCCATGTCCCGCCAGTAGTGGGAATCCACATGCCCATACATGCGACAGTCTGTTTCCAAAAGATGCGGGAACACGTCGCGTTCCACACTCACTGGCACACCTGCGGGGATACTCTCAATAATTTCACGGCGGAAAACATAGCATCCGGCGTTGATTTGATCCGTGGGCGGATTCGGAGTTTTCTCCAAGAAAGCCTGTACACGCCCATCATCATCTGTAGGGACGCACCCAAATGCACGCGGATCCGCTACCCGCACAAGATGCAACACCACGTCTGCCTGTTTAGTGACGAACGTGGCGAGGATATCTTGTAGTTCTGTTCCCCCCAGCACGTCCCCATTAAAGACCATAATGTTATCGCCACGCAGCTTGGGAAGTACGTTGCGGATGCCGCCTCCCGTGTCCAGTGGCTGTTCCTCAACAACGTATTCAATCTCTAGACCGAATTCAGATCCATCGCCGAAGTAGTCTGAAAAAACTTCCGCCTTATATGACGTACCCAGCACAATATGCTTAATTCCGGCGTCTTTAATGCGGGACAGGAGGTGGGTAAGGAAAGGAAGTCCGGCAGTAGGCAGCATAGGCTTAGGGGCCGAGAGAGTCAGCGGGCGCAGACGAGTGCCTTTTCCGCCTACAAGCACCACAGCATCGGTGGCGTCGAGAACGTCCTGGCTCAGGCGGTTAGGTGCGGTCATGGTAATTTATCCAGTTCCTTGAAATTGGCAAAAATGTATAGACAATAATGAACACAATAATGTACGGCGTTAACGGCGCCCTCGACGGGCCATCGCTACCGCAATTCGGCAACGGGCCCACAGGCCACCTTTTAATATCCACCGCAGGGGAGCTTGCCACCAGTGGGGGTGACGATCCGCCTGAAACTTATAAGCACTCTTGTGGTGAGCGGGCAACATTGTTTCTGGGTGTCCACTGGCAGCATGTCCTTTTGCGTGTTGAATCTCTGCAGAGGGAACAAAAATATTCTGCCAGCCAGCTCGTCCGAGGCGATCCCCAAGGTCAACATCCTCCATGTACATGAAGTAACCCTCGTCAAAACCATTAATGGAGTCAAAAGCGTCACGTCTTACCAGCAAGCACGAGCCGGAAAGCCACCCGGCGGGACGTTCCGACGACATATCGCGATCATCAAGATAAGACTTCGTCCAGGGGTTGGACGGCCAGATAGAGCCTAAAAGAGCATGGGCAATACCATTGCGTATCCGCGGGATGGAACGCGCTGAGGGGTACACAGTGCCATCCGCTTCGCGAATAAGCGGCCCTAACGATCCAGCATTATCCCATCGTTCAGCGGCATGTAATAAGGCATCAATCGAACCCGGGGAGAATTTCACATCAGGATTAGAGATGAGGATATAGTCCGGCAGAATATCATTCTCACTGTCACGCAAATGCTGGACAGCGTAGTTAATTGCAGACCCGTATCCAATATTTCCACCAGTACGAAGAAGCTCCACCGTCAGATTGGGAGTATGGGCGTACATATCAACGGCAGCTTCAGGTGCGCCATCGGTAGAACCGTTATCCGCCATAACAACATGGACGGGGTGTGTCGTTGCTGCAGGAATACTGTCAAGAAAGGTCTGCAGATAACGACCCGGCGAATATGTCACCGTTACTACTGCTAAGGATGGTTGTGCCACGGTAATAGCCTAGCTATATGGGCGTATTAACTCGAACTGAAACGCCATCCGGGAAGTGTGTTGGAGGTTCCTGTAAAGATTCCGCTAGAGCCTCTCGCCAAGAACGGAAGGGCATTAATCCAGCATTATTCCAACTAGTGGGACTTAATACTGACCAGGCTGGGCGAACTGCCGCAGTGGGGAAATCGGAACTCCTACAAGGAGAAACATCCATAGTGCTGCCACCGCTACCTGTAATAATCGCAGTAGCAAACTCATACCAGGTTGTGGCGCCAGCATTCGACGCATGTAAGAGTCCTGGAATAGTTACCCCCTGCCGAAGCTTGTGACAAATCTCCCAAATACCACGGGCTAAATCACAGGAGTACGTGGGGCACCCATATTGGTCATCGACCACTGTTAAGTGCTTTTTCTCACGGTAGAGACGCCGCATTGTCGTCACGAAATCTCCACCGCCAATACCCCACTGCGAACGTTGTGGTCCCGTAAAAAGCCACGAGGTTCGTACAATAACTGCCGGCTGGGTACCCTTACCTTCTTGCTGGACATCCTGCCAGACTTTCCGGATAGCGTCTTCGCCAGCAGCCTTACTAACACCGTAAACGCATTGTGGGGATACCGGATCGCTGACACCCCACGGTAGCGGCATACCATTCTCATCACGTCGCGGTTCGCCGCCAAAGACGTAGTCAGTACTGATATGAATAAGATGCGCCCCTCGCTGCCGGCACAACACCGCAAGCTCGCCGGGAGCTTCAGCATTAATGCGATAAGCCATGGCATCGTCATGTTCAGCAGCATCCACCGCGGTATAGGCGGCACAGTTAATAACAATGTCGCCACTATCCACAGACAGTGCACTATTGCCTGTAAAAACATGGAGATCTGCGAGATTACAGTCCGCCCGGGAATATGAGGTCACTACCGTCTCGCCATTGGAAACAGAACCACTGAAGACAGGGTGAGTAGCACGCAAGGCACAGCCTAACTGCCCATGCGCACCAAGTATGTGAATATGACCTTGCGATACCACAGAATTACTTCCCAGAATTAGTGTCCAGACGATCCATCCTGGGGGCTCCCGCACGAAGCGGTTCCCACCATTCACGATTGTTTCGATACCACGCTATTGTCGACACAATGCCATCCTCAAAACTGACACTGGGTTGGTATCCCAACTCCGTGCGGGCTTTGGAATAATCCACGCAATAGCGCATATCATGCCCAGGTCTATCAGCAACGAACTCAATCATGTCCTCGCCCATTCCCATCTCGGCAACAATGCGTTTTGTCATCTCCAAAGCGGTGAGCTCGGTACCTCCACCAATGTTGTAGACCTCCCCCGGGCGTCCCTTGCAGAGAGCTAATGCAAGCCCCCTACAGTGGTCAGTGACATGCAGCCAATCGCGGCGGGCGGACCCATCACCATAAACAGGGACTTTCTTCCCCTCCATCAGATTAGTGACGAAAAGGGGGATAAGTTTTTCAGGGAATTGGTGCGGCCCATAGTTATTAGAACAACGAGTAACAACAACGGGCAGATTAAAGCTACGGAAGAAAGACTGGGCAACAAGATCCGACCCAGCTTTAGACGCCGAATAGGGGCTAGTCGGAACAAGCGGATCTGTTTCCGGCCATGATCCCGAGGGAATCGAGCCGTATACCTCATCCGTGGATACGTGCACGCCACGCTCTACCCCCACATCGTGGGCAGCCTGCATTACCGCCGCGGTACCCACCACGTTCGTGTGGGCGAAAGTTGTGGCGCCATTAATAGAACGGTCAACATGGGATTCGGCGGCAAAGTGAATAACGGCATCGTGTCCACTCATAGCACGATGCAGCGTCTCCTCATCACAAATATCGCCACGTACAAAGGAGAATCGTGGATCCTTAGCGCACTGCGTCAAATTCGTCAGCGTCCCCGCATAGGTAAGGGCATCGTAGACAGTAACAGCCTCGAGACCAGGTAAATTGAGGGAACCGTCAAGAGCCATTGTGGTGAATACTGAGCCGATAAAACCGGCACCACCTGTCACAAAAAGTTTCACCCTACATCCTTCCCCAGCATCCGTACCTGTTCCCAGCGTACCTATGGAGTACTTATAGAGTACCTACCGAAGAATTAGAGAGCACTTTCTTAGCCTCATCCTGCAGGTATCTTGATAAAAAGGTTTGGCGATTGTCGTAAATCAGTTATTTTTCCGTAGGCTAAGGAGAGTACTCTATTACCGCTACCTGTTACGCCCGGATATGCCAGAACGAAAGTAGGTGCTATGAACGCGCGTGCACCGCATATGCTCTTTACGCGAATTATGCGCTCAATTATCGCGATCATCACCATTCTTCTTCTTGTCGTATCCACCTACGCCTGGACCAAACTAGACACTCTTAAAGGAAATACTGCTAACGCTTTTCTCAATATCGGCGGAGGGGAAGACGGAGCCACCGATATCCTCCTAGTAGGATCCGACTCCCGCACCGATGCAAAAGGTAACCCTCTTACCCCGGCTGAGCGGAATATGCTGCACGCCGGTACCGATATTGAGTCCACTAACACGGACACCATTCTGCTCATACGCATTCCTAACAATGGCCGCTCAGCCACCGCCATTTCTATCCCTCGCGATACCTGGGTCACCACTCCCAAATTGGGGTCGGGGAAGATTAACGGCATCTATGGGCAAACACTTCTCGCCGCTAAACAAGAGGCGCTTAACCGCGGCGTCCCCAATCAAAAAGCTGAGGAAGTAGCCACTGACGCGGGACGCGAGGCACTCCTCAAAGCAGTTGCCGATCTTACCGGCGTAACCGTCGACCATTACGCTGAAGTTGGGCTCCTCGGTTTCGTCCTCCTGACTAATGCAGTTGGCGGCGTGGAAGTCTGCCTAAACCAAGCAGTTGACGATCCCTACTCCGGTTCTCATTTCCCCGCGGGGGTTCAGACTCTCAACGGGTCAAAAGCTCTTGCTTTCGTCCGGCAACGCCACGGCTTAATGCGCGGCGATTTAGACCGTATTACCCGCCAGCAGGCCTACATGGCGTCCATGGTGCGGAAGATTCTCTCTGCTGGAGTCCTCACCAATCCACAAGCTCTTGACCGTCTTACCCACGCCATTAACCGCTCAGTAGTGGTAGATGACGGATGGGACGTCATACAGTTCGCGCAGCAACTACAGCACCTTAGCGGTGGCGAAGTGAAATTCTCCACCATTCCCGTTGTTAATCCAGATGCCCACATGCAACTGGACAATGGGGACATGGTAAGCGCCATTGAAATAGATCCCCCCGCGGTAAAACAGTGGGTACAACGCACTATCGGATCCACTGAGAAAAAGACGAAAAAGCGCGAACTACCGAAACCCGGACGCGTCAATATTGAACGCTCCGCTGTATCGCTCACTGTTCTCAACGCCGGATCACACTCTGGAGTAGCAGGTGCCGTAGCCCAATACTTGGGAAGCCTGAGCTACCAAATTGATAACACCGGAAACGCTAACGAGAACATTCCCACCAGCATCGTTATTGGAAATCCACAAACTATGGCGGCTGCCGAAGCAGTAGGTAAAGACCTTGGAGGATTACCTGTCCAAAGCTCTGTAGACGTACCAGTGGGAACTGTTCGCGTTGTTCTTGCAGATGACTACGATGGTCCGGCAGTAAAGAACGGCCGAACCGTATTCGCCAGCGAGCTCAAACTACCGTCGAAGAAAGCCACACCTACCCCCGGCACCAACCCATTCATCAATGCCGGCGGGCACGGCCCACAATGCGTTAACTAGTACGTTAGCTAACACGTTAATGAGTGCGTGCTAATTAACGCAGCATCTAAACACAGCATTAATTAACGCACCAACTAGCGATTAAGGCCGAGCCTATCTTGCAGCGCCGCATGCTTGCCCACAACTTCCTCTTCCATTGTGGACATGAAGGCTTCCACCTTGGCACGTACGTCACTGTTACCTGCACCGATAATGCGAGCTGCAAGTAGCCCCGCATTCTTTGCACCATCAATAGAAACAGTTGCTACCGGCACACCAGACGGCATTTGTACAATAGACAGTAACGAATCAATACCCTCTAGATTCTTGAGGGCGCGCGGAATTCCGATAACGGGAAGTGCAGTCGCTGCCGCCACCATGCCAGGAAGATGGGCGGCACCGCCCGCGCACGCAATAATGCACTGCAGACCGCGGCTCGCTGCTTCTTTACCGTAATCCAGCATGCGTTGTGGGGTGCGATGGGCGGAATAGACACCCACTTCCCAGGGAATCCCGAAGGCGTCTAAGGCTTCCGTAGCCGGTTTCACTGTGGGCCAGTCGGAATCGGAGCCCATTACTATACCTACAAGGGGAGTATCAGAAGCCATAACATTCGCCTTTCATCGCAAACTTGCGTGTCTGCACGGTATCACTGTGTCTCATCTACGCTGAGCCTACTAGTCGTTTTTCTGTCCGGTATGCGGATCCCAGCCGTCTAGCCATTCAGCTGCCGACATCCAGTGCGCTGCTAACTCCGCTTCGCGCTTCACTCGCGCCACGTAGGCGGGATCACTGATGGAACCGTCTAGCGGGCCGCATACATTGACGTGTCCCAGTTTACGGCCTGGGCGTTCACCTTTGCCGTACATGTGCAGTTTCGCATTGGGGAAGCGGGCAAAGAGGTGGTGAGCACGCTCATCCATTGTCATCGTGGGAGTTACCGGAGCCCCCAACACGTTCGCCATAACAGTAAAAGGTACCCGCATGGAAACGTCACCCAATGGATAGTCCAAAACAGCGCGCAGATGCTGCTCAAACTGGCTCGTGATGCACCCATCCTGTGTCCAGTGGCCAGTATTGTGCGGCCGCATCGCTAATTCATTAATAAGCAGAGAATGATCCGGCAGAAGGAAAAGCTCTACCGCCAGTACACCCGTCACTCCTAGTTCTTGGGCAATTCGCAAACCGAGCTGCTGGGCCTTCACCGCGACACTTTCCGGCAGATCAGGGGCGGGAGCCATCGCCACAGCACAAATACCATCTTTTTGGATGGATTGGGTGACGGGCCAGGCTGCTCCCTGCCCTTCCGGAGAGCGGGCGACGAGGACTGATAACTCCACGACCCACGGGACTTTCCACTCCCCCAGCATAGTCATGTCGTGGTCAGTAACACCCTTGCGCACAATATCCTGCGCTTCTTCCAGGATTTTGGGTGCCCACACACCATGCCCGTCGTATCCCCCACGGGCAGTTTTTATAATGACCTCGCCATTATTCTGTTCCCAGAACGCCGCGACATCGTCATCTGTAGTAAGACGAGCATAGGGAGGAACGGGCGCACCCATTTCATCTAGTCGACGCCGCATTTCCCACTTATCTTGTGCATAGAGGAGAGCTTCCGGCCGGGGTTGAAAATTCACTCCCTCTTTCACCAGTTCTGCAAGGAGCTCCTGCGGGACGTGTTCATGGTCGAAGGTGACGGCATCCGCACCCTCCGCGGCTTTCCGAATGGCCTCTATATCGGTGTGCTCGCCAACGACGACATCGGGGGTAATTTGTGCAGCAGATTCAGTAGGTCCGGGTGACACTACGCGCAACGTTTGTCCCAGCTCGATAGCGGCTTGCGCCGTCATACGAGCAAGTTGTCCACCTCCGATCATGGCCACCTTGGGCATGATGCGTTCGGTAACGGGCGGATAGTGACGAGGCGCAGTAGGCATAGGGCAATACTCTTCCAGCGGTGATGACGTTGTAAAATTAATCGTCTGGTTCTTCCCTTCGATTGTGATCCCGTATTGTGATCCCATACTGAACCATCAGCGAAGGGGAGATAACCTGGCATTCCGCTACCATTGTGTCACGTTAATAAGGGAAGAAGGTAAGCTGACTCCTGTGAAATTTGAAGAGTCCTTCCTCCAACACATGCCAGAGAAGTGGCGTGCATTCTTCATTAAGCATCGCGAATTCATCCGCTTCGCCGTCGTTGGCGGTATCACATTCATCATCGACAATGCTGTCTTTTATGCCTTGACGTTGACCGTTATGCACCAAAAAGCCACCATAGCGAAGATCCTGGCAGTTACTATCGCCGTCATCTGTTCCTATGCTCTCAATTCACAGTGGGCTTTTCAGGAGCGCGGCGGTAAGAGAAGCACCCGTGAGGCTGTTTCCTTCTTCGTGGTCTCTGCCATTGGTATTGTTATTAACGCTATTCCGCTATGGTTCTCGCGTAATGTGTTAGGACTCGCTCTTACCAGCCACGGAGGCCGACTTACATCCCAGCTAGCAGTGTCCTTGTGGGACTTCCTCTTTGGTTCTATCATTGGCATGCTTCTCGCTATGCTGTGGCGTTGGTGGGCTTTCGATAAGTTCGTTTTCCCGAAAAATCCGAAAGCACACGACGTCACTTCCTCCACCTCTGCACCAGCAGACAATGCAGCAGAGAATGGCACAGAAAATTCTGTGGACAACAAGACTGCGCATGCTACTAGCGCAACCACTATTCAGAGCGATACTGACGCGTCATAACTGACACATAACTGTCAGTTAGCACTCCTTCGCGCACTACACACTTGTACTGCTCGTATCACTGCCCACGCCTCTGTTTACGCTATCGTTTACGCCGCTGTTTACCGCCGGAAAAGGCGTCGTTGACGAGGTAAATCACGTGGCGACTGGGGAGATTGTGGAGACTGCATAGATTGCGGCGGCCGATACGTTGCCAAAGGTGGCAGCTGCCCATAGCCAACGCCTACTGGGGGATATGCGGGATACCCCTCCGCCGGCATGTAGTAAAACTGCTGCGGATAACCAGCGGACTGATGCAATGACGTAGCACCCGAACGGATAGCGCTTTCCACATCATGCGGGTGAGGTACTCGGTCGAAACGAAGTCCGCCTAGTTCATAGCTAGAAATATGAATAGTGCCGTAGTGCATCATTCGCCCCAGGAGAGATTGTTTTACCTCCACAGCCTGTATCCAGGCAAGAGAAACGGATGACGTTTCTTTTCGGATTATTCCCTGTCGGAATATTAAGCGGTCACTCGTCACAACAATACTTGAACCGAGCCACCGTAACGCCGGTAAAAACGTCCACGCGATAAGAAGCCCCACCATACAGACGGCGATAACAATATAGACGCACGTGCGCAGTACTCCCTCGTTGAGGGCATCTGCGAACCCCAGCAGAAGCATCATCACCATAACTACCGCAACACCCACTAGGGTTGGACCCGCCAGGCTTATCCAGTGGGGCCGCTCGTGGATGAGAATTTCCTCGCCCGGGTCGAGGATATTCTCCGGGTAGTCGCCGCTTCTCTTCATAAGACCATCATGGCAGGTAACAACCGCCTCCGCGAACATGCCGAACATCACCAGCACGAATTGCTTGTATTGTTCCTGCCCCAGTACGAAGAAGTAAGCACCCGTCCTCCGCTATATCCACGGCAGTACCGTGGGCAAGTTCACCCTGCGGCAGTTGTACATCAATCGCTTGCCCAATGGTGGAACACCGATCCACGAAATCATCTATAACAGCAGTTCCCCCTTGCCGCCACTCTCCTATCCGTCTATCCAATTCGGTGAAAATTGCGGTAGCAAGAGCTTCTCGGCTAGGAGTGCGATCCCCTAACACCATTGCTAGCGACGTGGCATAGTCAACGGGCAGTTCCGCGGGGGACTGCGTAATGTTAATACCCACTCCGGGAATAATGGCGGCGGCGGACGACCCATCCGGGTAGGTACGGTCAAGGACCCCCATTTCCACTAGCATGCCAGCGAGTTTTTTCCCGTTGCAGAGGACATCGTTGGGCCATTTGAGAGAAAGATCGACATCTCCCCCTTTACCTACGTCTTCCCCATCACTATTAATGCCGGCATCGTGAAGTGCGTGCCGTAGTCCGTCAATAACCGCTACCCCAGTGGCCAGCGGAAGTAATGGCCACCTGCTGGATGACACTGTTCCAATGCGGATAAGTGCAGAAAAGCTGAGGGATGAATGACGAGGGGCAACAAAACTGCGGGTGTAGCGTCCTCGCCCATTGGTTTGATATTCAGCAAGAAGGATTTCTCTATCGCAATCGAGATTATTATTCGCTCGTTTCACCATGTCGCTATTGGTGGACCCGGTTGTATCGACAACATCTATAGAGCGCCAGGAGGTTGCCGGATTGTCGACAAGGGCCGCGTGTAAAGCGGAAATATCGAGAGGTCGAGTGGGGACGAGGGACATTATGACTCCGCAGAAGGGGTGTGGTGAGCGTGGGGATCATTCTTAAAATAAGCTCAATCTAGACCATATCGGGTTCTCTAGAGAGCTTACAGTTGAGTAAACTGATGCACATGAGTAATGGCGCACCTAGTATCCATACCACCGCTGGTAAGCTGAACGAACTCCGTCGGCGCATGGCTAAGGCCCAAGCCCCTGTAGGAGCGGAGGCTATTGACAAAATCCATGCAGCTGGCCGTATGACTGCCCGCGAAAGGGTCCTCGCTCTGCTTGATGAGGGTTCTTTCGTTGAGACTGACGCGCTGGCAAAAAGCCGTTCCAACTCCTACAGTATGGCGGCTTTCAAGCCGGTAGGTGATGGTGTTGTTACCGGTTACGGAACAGTCGATGGGCGTTCTGTGTGCATCTTTTCCGCTGATGCAACTGTCCTCAACGGTACTGTTGGCGAAGTTACTGGCGAGAAGATCGTCAAAATTCTTGATCTCGCCATTAAAACTGGCCGCCCACTGGTATCCATTCTGGATGGCCAGGGTGCCCGTTTAGAGGAGGGTATTAACTCCCTCGCATTCTACGGACAGATCTTCCAGCGCCTTGTGAAGGCTTCTGGCCTTATCCCGCAGATTTCTGTGGTACTGGGGAAGTGCTCTGGCGGTAATGTTTTCGCTTCTGCCCTGCAAGATTTTGTCATTATGGTGCGTGGCCAGTCCGAAATGCTCGTTGGCACGCCCCAAATGATCGCTGCCCGCAGTGCCGACGCCCGCAGTGTCGACGCCACCACGAAAGACACGGGTGAAGACGTAGGCGGCGCCGATGTACAGATGGAGAAGACCGGACTCTGCCATTACGTCGCTGACGATGAGGAGGATGCTCTTACCTACGCGAGGGAACTCCTTGCTTATCTCCCCTCGAATAACCGTGCTGAAGCTCCTAAACAACCTTGGGTGAAGTTGCCCGGCGCGCCTGGTAGCCATCCTCGCCCGGGAGATCTGGAGCTTGATTCTCTTATCCCCGATTCGGACGCTGCTCCCTACGACATGTTGGGTATTATTCAGCGCATTGTTGATGATGGTGAGTTCATGCAGGTACAGGCTGGTCGCGCCGCTAATATGCTGACTGGTTTTACCCGTATTGAGGGACGCTCTGTTGCTATTGTTGCTAATCAGCCGCAGGTGCTAGCTGGGGCTATTGATAAAGCGGCGGCGGAGAAGGCGGCACGTTTTATTCGTACCTGTGATGCCTTCAACATTCCTGTTATTACGCTGGTTGATGTGCCGGGCTTCCTACCTTCGTTGGAGGAGGAGCGGACTGGCGCTGTGCGTTCTGCAGCTAAGCTGTTCTACGCCTATGGCGAGGCAGTTACTCCGCGTGTCACGGTTGTTGTTCGGAAGGCATTCGGTGAGGCATACAACGCTATGGGGTCGAAGCATCTAGGTGCCGATATTAACCTCGCGTGGCCAACTGCGCAGATTGCTATTGATGATGCCGCTAATTCTGTGCCGTATCTCTACCGTCAGCAGCTTGCCGAGGCGGCGGAGAAGGGCGAGGATGCGGACGCTCTGGCAGAGAAGTTCCTGGCTGAGTATGAGGCTCAGGTTATTAACCCCTATGTTGCGGCGGAGCGTGGTTTTGTGGATTCTGTGATTCCGCCGTCGCATACTCGTGATGAGATTGCTATTGCGCTGCGTTTGCTGGAGCGGAAGGTTGTTCCGGAGTATCCGAAGCGCCATGGAAATATTCCTCTGTAATGTCTTCTGCAATGACCACTGTTGTTTTGGGGTCAGCATCCCCTTCTCGTCTGCAGATTTTGCGAAGCGGCGGTATTGAACCGCAGGTGCTTGTTTCTACTGCGGACGAGGAGGAGTTGAAGGAGCGTTTCCCGGCTGGCCCTCCTTTGGTGGAGCATTTGGCGGCGGCTAAGGCCGTCAATGTGGCTGACCAAGTGGTGGAGTCATATCCGGATATAGCGGCTGATGCGCTTGTTATTGGCTGCGATTCTATGCTTCTGACAGCAGATGGGGAGCTGGTGGGGAAACCTCTTACTGTTGCTAACGCGGTTGCGCACTGGCAGCGGGTGCGGGGAAGCTCTGCACAACTTCTAACAGGCCATACGCTTATTCGTCTGCATGATGGTGCGCGTACCGACGCTTCTGCTGTCACCCGTACGGTTGTGCATTTTGGGTCTCCCACCGATGCGGAAATTCGCCGCTACGCCGAGTCTGGTGAGCCTCTCTATTGTGCGGGTGCGTTTACGCTTGAGGCTTTGGGTGGCTGGTTTATTGACGCTATTGAGGGGGATCCGTCGAATGTTATTGGGTTGAGTCTTCCGACGGTGCGTCGGTTGGCTGGTGAACTTGGTGTTACTGTGACGGACTTGTGGAATCGGGTGGAGCAGAGGGCGTAACACGAGTGCGTCTCCGTTTGGTACGGCTTGGTAAAGTTAGTTTTTCTATAGTGCCGCGGTAGAATATTAGTGTTTACAGGCTGTATTCCGTATAGCCAGTAGCTAGTGACCGGTAGCTAGTGAAATGAGAAGTAAGACCAGTAAAAGTAAGAGAGGGCGCGTATATGACTGCACAGCCAAATGTGGTTTTTAAGGTCGTCAAGGGTAACCCTACTGACGCTGATGTTGCGGCCATTGGTGAGGCTCTCCGTACCCTGGCATTCGCTGCATCAACTGACACTATGCCGGAGTCATCCTCTGCTTTAGATAACTGGGGTAGCGTTAAACGCCAGTTCACACCTATCGTGGCTTATTCTCCTACGGCGTATTCCAATAATTCATAGTCAGTAATTCGTCGTCACTACTTCATAGTCAGCGATTTGTAGTCAGTTTTAGTGAATTCGCTGAGTAGATTATTGGGTTCCCTGCGCGCAATATTCTTGTACGGATGGATTTCTCCCGCTTAAGGGTGAGACACTATGAGGTATGACTGATATATTTTCTGAAAATACAAAGGTCATCCTGGATGAATCCGAGATGCCCAAACATTGGTATAACCTCAATGCTGATTTCCCCGAGCCGTGCGCTCCCCACCTCAATCCGGCAACGAAAGAGCCCGTCACCGAGGCTGATCTGCAACCGCTCTTCTCAGCTGAACTCTGCCGTCAGGAGCTCACAAAAGACCGCTATGTGGAAATCCCGGAGCCGATTCGACGGCTCTACACCCAGTGGAGGCCAAGCCCCCTCTTCCGCGCTCGTCGCCTAGAGAAAGCACTGGGAACATCTGCCCGTATCTACTACAAGTACGAGGGTGCCAGTCCCGTCGGCTCGCACAAGACCAACACTGCTCTACCGCAGGCCTACTACAACAAGATTGAGGGCATTGAGCACCTCACCACAGAAACTGGCGCTGGCCAGTGGGGTGCTGCCCTCAGCTATGCCGGCGCCATGTTCGACATTGACGTGCAGGTATGGCAGGTACGCACCTCCTACGAGTCCAAGCCCTACCGCCGTATGCTGATGGACCTCTATGGTGGACGCTGCTACAGCTCCCCCACTATGGATACCAAAGCCGGCCGCGCAATGAACGAGAAATTCCCGGGGACCACAGGGTCTTTGGGAATGGCTATCTCCGAGGCAGTGGAAGTTGCCCTGGAGGATGAGAAAACTCACTACACTCTGGGTTCTGTTCTTAACCATGTGATGCTGCACCAGACCATCATTGGTGAAGAAACTCTCTTGCAGCTTAAGAAGTTTGGTGAGGACCAGGCTGACTACGTCTTTGGGTGCGCAGGTGGCGGTTCTAATCTGGCGGGTCTTTCCTTCCCCTTCATTCGGGAACTGATTGCCGGTAACTGCACCACCAAGATTGTGGCGGTGGAGCCCGCGTCATGCCCGTCCATGACGGAAGGTGAATTCCGCTACGACTATGGCGACGTTGCGCACACTACCCCACTGATGAAGATGTACACCATGGGTGCGGACTTTGTGCCGGATCCTATTCACGCTGGTGGCCTCCGCTACCACGGCATGGCCCCCATGGTGTCCCACGCCCACCACTTGGGGCTTTTGCAGTCCATAGCGCTGCCGCAGGAAACCACGTTCAAGGCTGGCCGACTGATGGCCCGTACAGAAGGTATTGTTCCGGCGCCGGAGTCCACGCACGCTTTGGCCGGCGCGCTTCTGGAGGCACGCAAGCACCAGGGAACTCCTGGCAGCGGTCCCTCTATTGTGATTGGTCTGTCTGGCCACGGGCTTTTGGATTTGCCGTCCTACGCCCAGGTTGGCATGCTTAAAGGCTTCTAGAAGCTGCTACGAGCATCTTTATTAAGAAAACACCTCTGCTAAGAGAACACCGTCATCTGCCCTTCTATTCTTTGTGTATAGATATGGGCGGGTGACGGTGTTCTCCGTTATTCGTCATTATTTGTTTGAAAAACTAGTATTATCAGTGGACTTGCTGCATTTCATAGGAGGAACACGTGCCCGCGCCGTATGATCCCAACCCTCGGTTCAAAGACTACGCACACCCGGAGCGTTTGGTCTCTACCGAATGGTTAGCGGAGCACCTCGATTATCCCGGTCTTCGCATTCTGGAATGCAATGAAGATCGCCTCCTCTACGATATTGGACATGTTCCCGGCGCTCTCCGTTTGGATTGGCGCAGTGATCTTTTCGACCCCCATATTCGTGACTTTGTCAACGGCCAACATTTCGCTAGTTTGATGCGGCGTCTTGGTATTCGCCAAAACGACACGATTATTCTCTACGGCGATAAATCCAATTGGTGGGCAGCTTACGCATTGTGGGTATTCACCCTCTTCGGCCATGCAGATGTGCGTCTTCTCGATGGTGGGCGCGACGCCTGGTTCCTAGAAGAACGCCCCAGTAGTTTCGCTGTGCGGGCATTCCCCGAGTCCGATTACCCCATTGTGGAACGCCACGACAGTAGCCTCCGCGTCTACCGCCAGGATGTTCTCGCATCATTGGGGAAAGCTCTTATTATTGATGCGCGCAGCCGCGATGAGTACATAGGAAATACGCTTTCTCCGCATCTTTCCCCCACTGTCTCCCGCTCTGGGCATATCCCCACAGCCTTTAATATCCCGTGGAATCGTGCAGTTGGCCCCGACTCCCGTTTTCTTCCCCACAAGGCTCTAGAAGATATCTATGACGGCGTCGTTTCTGCTGACGAAGAACGGGACGTTATTACCTATTGCACCATGGGTGAGCAATCAAGCCACACGTGGTTCGTTCTCACATACCTCTTGGGCTGCAACTGCGCCTATAACTATGAGGGATCATGGTCAGAATGGGGTACTGCGGTGCGAATGCCTATTGTGCAGGGCACAGCGCCGGGAACAGTATCTTTCCCACTATCGTTAAGTGCCCGAAACTAACGACATACAACTGTATAAACCCCAGTTTGTGCCTAGTTCTTACACAATGAAACTCACAGAAAAGCGTAGACTTTGAGTGAGGTTTTACCCGGTATAAACAGTCTGTTGGAAACACACTACAGGAGAGAATATTGTCCGCTACCGCAACAGCCACAATAGAGAAAGTACTCGTTGCGAACCGCGGCGAAATCGCCGTCCGCGTTATCCGAGGTGCCCGCGATGCTGGTATCCCCAGTGTGGCCGTCTATGCAGATCCCGATGCTGATGCCCCTTTCGTCTCCCTCGCTGACGAGGCTATCGCTCTGCACGGATCCACCGGCGCTGAAACCTACCTCAATGTGGAGAAGCTCCTCAAGGCTGCAGCTGCCACAGGGGCTAACGCTATTCACCCCGGCTATGGCTTCCTCTCTGAAAATGCTGATTTTGCGCAGGCAGTTATTGACGCCGGCTACATCTGGATAGGCCCACCGCCAGAGGCTACCCGTGATCTGGGTGACAAGGTGACCGCCCGCCATATTGCAGAGCGCGCTAACGCCCCTATGGCAGCCGGCACTAAGAACCCCGTCAAAGACGCCAACGAGGTTGTTGCTTTCGCTAAAAAGTATGGCTGCCCCATTGCTATTAAGGCCGCTTTTGGTGGCGGTGGACGCGGTATGAAAGTTGCCCACACCATCGAGGAAATCCCGGAGCTCTTCGACTCCGCTACCCGCGAGGCAACTGCCGCTTTTGGACGCGGTGAATGCTTCGTGGAGCAATACCTCGACCATGCCCGCCACGTTGAAGCACAGGTTCTTGCCGACCAACACGGCAACGTGATTGTCGTTGGCACGCGTGACTGCACTCTACAGCGTCGTTTCCAGAAGCTTGTTGAAGAAGCCCCCGCACCTTTCCTCACCGCGGAGCAGGAAGAGAGAATCCGTTCCTCCGCCCGCGCTATTTGCCGCGAGTCAGGCTACTACGGGGCCGGCACTGTTGAATACATGGTGCAGGGTGACACTATTTCTTTCCTCGAGGTCAACACTCGTCTACAGGTGGAGCACCCCGTCACCGAAGAAACTACCAATCTTGATCTTGTGCTGCGCCAGTTCGCCATTGCGGAAGGTAAAGAACTCGACATTAAAGAGGATCCAACTCCGGTGGGTCACGCTTTTGAGTTCCGTATTAATGGTGAAGATCCAGGCCGCAACTTCCTCCCTGCCCCCGGCACTGTTATCCGCTATGAAGAGCCTACTGGCCCGGGCGTGCGCGTCGATTCTGGTGTCCGCGAAGGCGATATTGTGGGCGGCGAGTTCGACTCCATGCTGGCAAAGCTCATCGTGTGGGGCGAGACTCGTGAGAATGCTCTTGCCCGTGCCCGGCGTGCCTTGTCTGAGTACCATATTGAGGGTTTAGCAACGACTCTCGATTTCCATCGTCATATTGTCTCCAACCCAGATTTTGTGGGAGATAGTAATGGCTTCAACGTTTTCACGAAGTGGATTGAAAACGAGTGGAAGAATCCCTTTGACGCTGCTGTTGAGGATCCGGATGCACCCCAGATGGAGCGTCTCCCCAATCGAATTGTTGTTGTTGAAGTTGACGGCAAGCGCATGGAAGTAAGCCTTCCCGCCGATTTTGTTGTGCGTGGTTCTCGTCCTGCTAAGGTTCGTAAACCGCGTCCCCGTACTTTCGCTTCCAACGCTGGTTCTTCTGCATCGGGCGACACTATTATCGCCCCTATGCAGGGCACTGTTGTTAAGGTGGCAGTGGAAGAAGGACAGGTCGTTAAAGAAGGCGATCTAGTTATTGTCCTTGAAGCTATGAAAATGGAGAATCCTGTTCTGGCTCATCAGTCGGGCACTATCACACAGCTTTCTGTGGAGCCGGGAACTCCGGTTACCCCCGGAACGGCCATGTGTAAGATTCTCCAGGATAATGGTGAATAAGTAGTTCTGCGCTTATTTCTTTCCGATGTGGCAACCTTTGCCCCTTGTAGAAACTCCTTTAACTGCCTAATAACACCGTTGTTACCTGCATAAATGCCACAAAAACAGCGGTCGAAATGCTCTTTTTAGGTTGCTTTCATACACCCGCGAAGGAGGCTACTTTCGGTATATTTGGAATAACTCTGATGCCGAAAAGGAGCATTACATGCCTAGCTCTCGCTATGTTATTGCCCTTGATCAAGACACTGTTTTCACACACTGCTCTGTCTTCGATCACGATGGAAATCTAATGGCCACCACCGAGCGTGACCACCGCCAGATTCTCCCCGCCCCCGGATACGTTGAACACGATCCTATGGAGATCTGGAAGAACGCCCGTCTCACCCTTGCGGAAGTTCTCGCCGTCATGGAAATTACTTCCAATGACGTTGCAGCACTCGGTATTACAAACCAGCGCGAGACTGCCGTACTCTGGGATAAAACTACCGGTCTGCCCATCTGTAATGCCATAGTGTGGCAGGATACCCGCTCCCATGATTGCCTTGACGAAGTCGTTGAAAAGGTTGGCGAGGACCGTATCCGCGAAATCACCGGTCTTCCCCCCACTATCTACTTCGCCGCCCCCCGTATTAAGTGGATGCTCGACAATGTTGAGGGCGCCCGCAAACTAGCCGATGAAGGAAAACTCCTCTTCGGTACCATGGACACGTGGCTCATCTGGAACCTCACCGGTGGCGCACAGGGATCCGTTGACGGCCCCGCCAAGCACGTCACCGACGTATCCAATGCTTCCCGCACCATGCTCATGAATATCAACACCTGCCAGTGGGATGACGAACTCCTCGCTGCATTCGATATTCCGAAGAGTATTCTCCCCCGTATTCGTTCCTCCTCCGAGGTTTACGGCCACGTACGCCGCCGCGGCCCGCTACCGGGAGTTGCTATCTCCGGTATTCTCGGAGACCAGCAGGCAGCTGCTTTCGGCCAGGCCTGCCTTGCCCCCGGCGAAGCAAAGATCTCCTACGGCACCGGCAACAGCCTCCTCCTCAACGTAGGCGCAGAGCCCGCCAAGCCTGCCGATGGACTTATCTCTACCGTCTTCTATCGTCTTGCCGATGAAGAACCCGTCTACGCACTAGAAGGCTCCATTGCCGTCACTGGTCTGGCAGTTCGCTGGCTGCGCGACAATATGGGCTTCTTTAACTCCTCTGACGATATTGAAGCTCTGGCTGCAGAAGTTGAGGATAACGGCGGTGTCTACTTCGTTCCTGCATTCTCCGGCATTATGGCCCCTCGTTGGCGTGAGGACGCCCGCGGCACCATCGTTGGCCTCACTCGTTTCGCTAACCGTAATCACATTGCTCGTGCCGCCCTGGAGGCAACCGCCTACCAGACTCGTGAGGTTGCCGAAGCCATGCGCAAGCAGGCTGATGTCCAGCTGAAGACCGTTAAGGTTGACGGTGGTATGACAGAGAATAAGCTGCTTATGCAGTTCCAGGCCGACATGCTTAATTGCCCTGTTGTCCGTGGTGAGCTCCGTGAGAATGCTTCACTGGGAACTGCCTACGCGGCTGGTCTAGCCGTTGACTTCTGGAGTTCTACCGATGAGATCCGCGCCAACTGGATCCCCAGTGATATGTGGACTCCTCACATGGATCAGAAGACCCGTGAAGAACTCTTCCACAACTGGAATAAGGCAGTGGAACGCTCCCTTAATTGGGCTTAATCATTGCTTTTCTATGCAACCAGCATAGAAGTAAAGGCTGTGTGCGGTTGAGGTTATCCCCCTTCAACCGCACACAGCCTTTATAGATATTGAAAACTTTATTAATAATGTTGTAACCCCTTCTGCAATCCCGTAAAAGGGGTAGCACAAGGGCCGTCACCGCGATATTCTCAAAATATGTCTCTCTATGCCGCCTACGGAACGAACATGGCACCCGCACTCATGCTGCGCCACGCTCCTCACTCGCCGCTAGCCGGCACCGCCTGGCTTGAAGGGTGGAGGCTAACATTTGCCGGAGAAGACGTCTCATGCTGGGAAGGCGCCCTTGCCACAGTTGTCGAAGACCCCACCAGCCGCGTCTTCGTTGCACTCTACGATGTTCCCACGCGCGACGAAAGACGCCTAGATAAGTGGGAAGCCTACGACCAAGATATTCACCGGAAAATAAAAACCCGTGTGACGGCTCGAATTACCACCCCACATGGCTTCAGCCTTTATGACGGACAAGATAGCGCCGTTCAAGAAAAATCTGAACTCGTCTGGTTTTATGTCATGGACGCCTATGAAGGCGGACTTCCCAGCGCCCAATACCTTGCAATGATCGCTGACGCTGCAGAGGAAGCGGGGGCACCTGCACAGTATGTACGTGAGCTACGCATGCGCAGTTGCCGGCCAGCGCAGCGTTAAACACGCGTAACTACTAGCCGACGTGAATATGGGGGCGCCGGTCACGATTAGGCTCGGCTCGCCGCAATACTTCGTGAGTAACGGACGCAACCTCACCCTGTCCCCAGAAGAGGAAGCGACCAAGCGACCGAGTGGGGCTAATATTGGCCCACTCGAAATATGCGTCCGGGACAACACCAGTAACATCTCGGATGTAGAGCAGAACTGCAGCGATAGCATTGGGCACACCTGGCGCATCTACCCACAGCACGCGGTGTTTACCGCGCATACGGCCATGAACTTCAAGGACTGTGTCGAAGTCTGACGCATCCTTCACATTCACTTCCAAGAAGACAATTGGTACGTCGTCCTCAATATTGGTAAGACGCCGCTGAATACGCTCCTTAATAACATATTCATCCTGTGCAAAAGTCTCTGGATCATGCGCCACGATGACAAGGCGGTCACGCCGTTTCGCGGCTTTCAGAACCTGCTGAGCATCCTTATCGAAAACAATGTCCTGTACACGTAGCTCATAGGCACGGTGAATACGGGATGCGAAAGAAACACCCAGAATAGCAGCAATAAAGACGGCCGCAATCTGGACACCTTCGGGGCGTTCCACGATATTCACAATGGTTGTGTAGACGAAGACACACGTCGTAATCGTGAACCCGACAAACTTACCCCACTCTTTGTTCTTCCACGCTGATAGGGCCACCGCATAGCCCGCAGAAGTGATAAGTACCAGAACACCGGTGGCATAAGCGGAACCCTGGTGGTCAACGTCAGCCTTGAAAAGAATGGTGACAAAAATGGCGACGAAGCCGAACACCATAGCCAGCGGACGAGTGTGTGCCGCCCACTCGGGTGCCATACCGAAACGAGGCAAGTAGCGCGGCACCAAGTTCAACATGCCGGCCATTGCAGACGCCCCAGCGAACCAGAGAATGAGAATGGTAGCAATGTCGTAGACCGTTCCCATACCGTTGCCCATATAGTGGTGGGCAATATAGGCCAATGCGCGCCCGTTAGCTTCTCCACCCTCCTGCAGCGCTTCTGCAGGGATAAGAGTAGTAGTAATGATGGACGACGCAATGAGGAACGTACACATCGTGAGAGCCGCTACCGTCATCATGCGACGGACACCCTTAATACGATTGTTAAGACGTTCCTGCTGGGTGCCCTCGCCACCTTTAATCTGCGGCATAACAGCGACGCCGGTTTCAAAACCAGACAGGCCAAGAGCCAGCTTCGGGAACACGATAAGGGAGATACCCAACATCACCCACGGATTACTGTGCTGGGCTAATAAAGCTGTGTGCCAATCGGTTACATAGTGGGGGTGCGTGATAAGAACATACAGACCATCACCCACCACGACAAGATTGAGAACCAGGAAGACGGATACCAGTATTACCGACAGGTTGATGGCTTCTCCGAACCCGCGGAGGAACACGCAGGTAAGAACAACCAGCATAAAAATGGTGATGGGGACATTCTGTCCTTCAAAACATGCCGGCGTATAGGGGTTCTCGATAACGTGCGCTGTTGCGTCAGCCGAGGACAGCGTCATGGTGATGAGGTAGTCCGTTGCGGCGAAGCCAAGAAGGACAAGAACGAGAATCTTGCCGCCCCACTTAGGGAGTAGCCACTCAAGCATGCCGATGGAACCAGCACCATAGGGGGATTCTTTCGCGACACGCCGGTAGATAGGCAAGGCACCAAAAACAGTGAGGAGTACCAATACGATAGTGGCGAACGGCGCCAAGGTACCCGCCGCCAAGGCAGCAATACCGGGCTGATAACCGAGAGTGGAGAAGTAGTCGAGACCCGATAGGCACATGACTTTGTACCACGGATGACGGTGTGCATCGTGGATAACACGACCGTGCGGACCTTGGAGCGTGGCGGGCTGCTGATCAGCATCAGAAAGCCACCAGTCCCGCATACGTTCTCCGAGTTTACGGCTATCGCGGCCGTCTTCTGGCGAAGATTGGTTCACGTGTGAAAAACCTACTCCTATTTTTGGTAATACAAAATCCCCCCTTATCTTCTTTTTTCACAACACCGTATAAATCCTCAAAAAAATACTAAAAATAGCACGTCAAAACATATTTTTAAGTACATTAAGAGTTTTTACAAGAAGATGACGGAAGAGTTAAAAATACTACCTAGCGAGAAGTGGCGTCATCATACCGAGGTCCATAGAGACGATCCCCAGCATCGCCTAATCCCGGCACAATATACGCATCCTCGTTCAAACCATCATCGAGAGCAGCCGTCACCAACCGTACCGGCAATCCAGACTCCTCCAACGCCTTAACACCCTGCGGAGCAGACACCATACAAACAGCCGTAATATCCCGTGCCCCACGGTCGACGATAAGTTTTAAGGTGTGCAACATAGAGCCGCCCGTCGCCAGCATTGGGTCAATAACGAAGACATTTTGCTGTGAAAGGTCATCGGGGAGGGCTTCCAGATAAGGAACAGGCTGGTGGGTTTCCTCGTCACGAGCCATACCCACAAAACCCACTTGTGCATCGGGAATCATTGATAGTGCCGCGTCTACCATTCCCAAACCAGCACGAATAACGGGAACAATCAGCGGCGGTTGAAGCAGACGATGCCCAGTGGTGGGCGTTAACGGTGTGGTAATGGAAATATCTTCTACCGGCAAGTCGCGGGCTGCTTCATACACCAGCATTTGTGCCAATTCTTGCAGGGCAGCGCGGAACTGGGCATTGGTGCTTCGCTCATCGCGCATAGTGGTAAGGCGAGCAAGGGCTAAGGGGTGATTAATGATCGTGACATCCATGCTTTTTATCTTGGCACATTTACCCCCTATTCATGATGTTGACAGAACGAAACACCGAACACGACGGAGTATGCCAAAACATGGCAGAGCATACTTTCTCAAAAATTTTTTTGGGGAAATTTTCTTGGGGGATGGAACCTTCAGTAACAGAAGCAACGTCATATTAGTTAACGTTCGCTCATAAGAAGGGGAAGCATGTCACTTACTCATGTCTCAGCAAATATCCCCGCAATTTCGGCATTTGGTAAAGCTCTCGGAGCCACCGGTGCTGAACTCGCGGCAGAAAAAGGCCTCTTAGAAGCCACATCTAGTGCCATTATCCTCCCCTCTTTGGGGGTTATTGCCACCGAATTCGCACTAGCCTATGAGGCTGCACACACGGTGCACAATGCAGGTTTTGCACAAGTTGTTGCCGATTTAGAGGACAGTGCCGCCCGCTCTGCAGCCACTAGCGCTGCCTACCTTGCCACTGAAAAAGCACATAGGGACACGATCGCTAAGGAAGGCTTGCTATGACAGATCCCCTCACTCTGGCCCTGCCCATGATACAAACACTGGCCACGATGGGAGCATCTGGGTCTTTGGAGCTCACCAGCGCGACCGGACTACATATTTCGGCTAGTGCTAGCTATACCCCCACGTCCTCTGGCGCCAGTGCGTCACAGCAAATTCAACAAGCACCTCATCTCAAGCTACCGCTTGGTTTACCAGCTGTACCATCATTAGACCTCACAGGCCTGCATGGATTGACCTCCGCCCTCCAACAAACAGGAAAGGCTTTTGGTGCAGTTACGCATGCGGTGGGAAGTGCCACTCGCCAAATAGCATCCGCATGGACGGGAACCGCTGCACAAGCTGCCCAGAAAACTGTTAAAACTATTGCACTGCACTCTGACGAACTAGAAGAAAAACATGCCGAGCTGGCCGCCGCCACCAGCGAAGCAGAAGCCATTGTCGCAAGAGCCAGCTGCGAAATAGCTGCCGTTATCGCTAAATTTCTCAAAGAAGCGAATGACACAATTGCCGCTACGGCAGAGACCATCATTGGCCCCATCATTGAAGTTACCGAAGAAGCTCTGATAGCATGCCAACAAGTAGCTGACATCTATATGCGGGCACTGAGTGAACTGCAAGGCCCTACCCAGAAAGCTCTCGCAACGGCCCATGACGCCTACCTGAAGAGCGATATTAAACTACCTCTTGCAGTGCCCTCACCACACTCCATGGCAGAAATTGCCGGCGCCACCCTTACACCCACACTGCCTACTATTAAAGGCAGAGCAAAGATTCATGGTCACACGAACATAGACGTGCAGCTCGGAGGAAACTCCTTCACTGAGCACGTCGCCTGGGGGCAAGATCCCGATGTACGTGCAGATGCCACAACAACACAGGCTCCACCGGCCCACACCTCATCCGTGGCGTATTCTGCTGGTGCCGCTACTACATACTCCGGACCCACTGGTATGCAGACGGGATCTCCCAGCTCTACCTATTCCGGAACTGGTGGAGGAGCTGGTGCAGTAACCAGTGCAGGAACTGGTGCGCCGGCAGCCACCTCAATTGGTGCACCTATGCATCAGGAGCACAGTATGCGTCAGGGTACGCTGCTTCATCGGCACACACGTCTAATACTTCCGACGATACCAACGGTTACTGTGTTACGGCGGATGGAGAAGTACCTATCACTCTCCCCAATGGGCATACCGTGTACGCTCCCAATGCGACCGCTGCTACCGCCATAAAATCTGCTCTTACACAAGTAGGCGTGCCCTATGTGTGGGGCGGAACTACCCCCGGTGTTGGTTTAGATTGCAGCGGACTCACACAATGGGCCTATCAGCAAGCTGGTCTAGAGATAGGCCGCACTACCTGGGATCAGGATAATAATCCGCAGATTCCTGTAGAAGAAGCACTTCCTGGGGATCTCCTTATATGGGATGGGCATGTTGCCATGTTCCTTGGCGACGGTCTCATGATTGAAGCTGGCGATCCCGTCGCAGTTACCCCCGTTCGCACCGAGAACGCCGGCATGGCGTTTGAAGGTGTCTTCCGACCCTGGCTAAAGAAGAAATAGTACGAGGCAACAATGAAGGAAAATACTTACTGCACCGCTGATCGAACTATCACTATTACATGCACGACCGATGGGGAACTCCGCGATATCGAATTACGCGGGAACCTCTCCCCCACCCGTCTGTCGCATGAACTATGCCGACTGCATGCTAAGGCCATGCCGGCGCGGCAAAAGACCTACAACAGTAGAAGAATCGATATTACGATGGCGCAGCTGAGCGAGCCACCTATTCCGGCACTAACACAACTGTATGATGCCCTCCGGGAAAGCATGGCAACGTTAAAAGAAGCTAGTAATAATCTCCAATCGCATGCCAGTGAAGGAGAAAACGACGCTGTGCGCGTCACCATTTCTGGATACGGCTGCCTTACCTCTGTTACGTGTAAAGAAGATGCCAAAACTCTATCGGCACAAGCCCTTGCAGAATCTATTATGGATGCTTACCAGCGCGCAAAAACAATGACTCTCTCCTATTCCCAGCAATGGGATAAGGAACTCACTGAGTCTCTTGAAAAGATTAACCCCATTCGGGTAACGCAGTCGTAAAAGTTCTTCTTAAGATATGGCAGTCACTCTGTAACTCCCGTAGGCTGAGGGTATGTCTGTAGCTGATATTGTTCCTGTAGCACTGGGTCTTCCCTCTGGAGACTTCATTACTCTCTGGGCACCAGCCTGGCGGGAAGATGGAGAAGATTGGGAAGCCATGCTTGGCCTCGACGAAGACCTCTATGGTTTCGCCACTCCCGCCCAACTTGCCGCCTTCCTCCGTTCCGGTGCAGCGAATGATCTCCAAGATCACCCATCGTGGGAACACACTGCACACCTTCCCGTTCTTGAACTTGATCCCGATGAGGAACACTCCTATGACCTCGTAGGAGTCCCAGAATTACTATCCGAGAACCCCACTGAGGAATCTGTTCTAGAACTCGACGACTGCTTCACTATGGCGCGCACCATCGGAAGCATCTGCGATATTCCCGAAATTGAAAAATTCTTCCGCAAGCACGGAGATCTGGGAGCCACATCTGGCGGTATTGATAATTTCTATGGCCGTGAAGGCTCACGCGAATGGACTCGCATTGGCAAAATTATCAGCAAACATTGGGATGATGTTCTCAACCTCATTGATGAGCTTGTGACCACTCCCGCAGTTGACGCTAGTCTTGTTGCAGCTGCAGAAGCAGAATTAGAGGAGGCTCGCGCCCTCGCCGCAGAACGAGAAGACGCAGACACGGCCGCCGGACTACTCGGAGACGACGACTGGGAGCCCGATGACGATGAAGACCCCTTCTGGGCAAGTATCGGCATCGACCCCGTTAAAATCATTCTTCCTACCGGCACCCGCTTCACTCTCCGCTGCTACATCAATGACAAGCCCCTCTTCCTCGGTAACGATGACCACATCTTCGGCTTCACAAGCCAACGAGGCATGCTGCGTTTCCTCTCCGAGGAACCTGACCACAGCATGTATAAACTCCCCGGATGGGACCAGGTAGTTTTCCAAGCAGGCAGTGGCGAACTGAATGTTCGCCCCACCGACGACAATATTTACTCTTTCGTCCGCCTACCTAAGCAGATAAAAAACGGCCCCATCGACGTTGACAAGAACCAACTCGATCTAGCGGTAGAACTACTCCTCGATGCCGAAGAGTACCTCGACACTAACGTTGTTGATCCTGCTCTAGATAGCTCCACCCGTCTGGGATCGTATGTAGAGTCCATCCTCGATGACGATACTGACACAGACACCCCCTCCGAGCCCTACGATGATGTTGTCGAAGAATGGGACAAACTTGTCGACTGGCTCAACGGCATTGTAGAAAAGCACTAAATCTTCACTGCTATAGGGATGTCCTGCAAAACTAGAATCTCTGTAGGAAAACACCTGCAGGACAAAAACTCTACAAAATAAAGATGTTTTGCAGCACAGTCCATAAAAAGTGTTAAAGGTGGTGGCCACTCCATTAACGGAGTGGCCACCACCTTTTCGTTCAGTCTCTACGCTGCATAGTATCTACACTACGAGTAGCTACACTATGCAGTTTTCACTGTGCAGTTTTCACTGTGCAGTGCTTATCGCAGTGGACGCAGGAAACCAATCTGCTCGTACACTCTATCCAGTACCGGAGCAGAGCATTCGCGAGCACGCTCCGCACCACGCTGCAGGATTCGCTCCAGTTCTGCACGGTCAGACAGAATCTCGTCAACACGAGTACGCAAAGGAGTAACAAAATCCTCCAGCGCTTCCGCCGTATCCTTCTTCAGGTCACCGTAGCCATGTCCCTCATATTGGGACACTAGCGTATCAATATCGGTGCTGGTGAGGGCGCTCAGAATGGTGAGGAGGTTGGAAACGCCTGGCTTCTTCTCACGATCAAAAGCGATAACGCCATCATTGTCAGTAACGGCGGAACGAATTCTCTTCGCCGATACTTTCGGATCATCAAGTAGGTTAACAATGCCCTTGGGATTCTTCCCCGACTTCGACATCTTGGAGGTGGGATCCTGCAGGTCATAAATCTTCGCGGCACCCTTGATAATAAATGCTTCCGGAAGGGTGAAAGTGCGACCGTACCTATTGTTGAATCGTTCAGCGAGATTACGCGTCAATTCAACATGCTGCCGCTGATCTTCACCCACGGGGATAAGCTGTGGGCTGTAGAGAAGAATATCGGCAGCCATCAGAATGGGATAGTCGAATAGACCCACCGTGGTCTTGTCCCGACCATGCTTTTGAGATTTGTCTTTGAACTGCGTCATACGGCTAGCTTCACCGAAACCAGTCATGCAGTTAAATACCCAGGTCAGTTCAGCGTGCTCAGGAACCTGGGACTGGACGAACAGTACTGACTTTTCCGGATCCACACCCAGTGCGATAAGCTGCGCAGCCGCACCCCACGTACGTTCCCGCAGTACTTTAGGATCCTGCTCGACGGTGATGGCATGCATATCGGGGATGAAATAGAATGCATCGTAATCATCCTGTAGATCCACCATCTGTTTTGCAGCACCCAGATAATTACCTAAGTGGAAGGAATCTGCAGTGGGCTGTAATCCAGAGAGAATACGTTGACGACTCTCTGGTTTCTTGTCGTTGTCGGTCATACTTATTCAGCTATCTATCTATGGTCGAAATGTGAAAGAAAGAATGCGATTTTCAGGTTACTCGCGTTAGAGCATGAGATGTAATAGTGCTCCCCTGGACCATGCGCACTACCCCTCAGAGGACGATATCCCTAGGTGGTGCTACTTGTAGGTGACAGTGACAGGTGCATGATCAGACCAGCGGAGGGCGTAGGCGTCGGCCCGCTCCACGCGCGCTTCCTGCAAATGGTCGACCAGTCCGGGGGTGATGGCCTGGTAGTCGATGCGCCACCCGGCATCATTGTCGAAGGCCTTACCGCGGTAGCTCCACCAGGAGTACGGTCCACACCCCTCGGGCTGTAGATAGCGTTGCGCATCGGTCCAGCCGGTGGGGTTACCAGCTGTATCAACGCCCACTCCGTTGGGTCCGAAAAGGCTGGTCATCCATTCACGTTCTACGGGGAGAAAACCCGATTTAGTGGTGTTGGCTTTAAAGTTTTTCAGGTCTTCTTCGCGGTGGGCGATGTTCCAGTCGCCACAGACTACTGTCTGCGGTGCTGTTCCTGCCGAGACATGAGTTGTGCGCTGGTTGAGGAAGGTAGCGAACCCATCCATGAAGCGATACTTCTCATCCTGCCGCGGGGTGTCGACTTCACCGGAGGGAAGGTAGAGGGATGCAACGGTGAGGAGATCCCCGTCGACGGCACCAGCAAGGCGCCCCCCAATGGGGAAGTCCGCTTCAATGTAGCGCCCGGCGTCAGCGAATTCTTCCACATTGATGCCCGTCCGTACTGCAATAGGCTCTTGCCTGCTGAGAATACCGACCCCTGCGCGTCCCTTGGCGGCGGCTTCCTGCATGGAGAAATACCAGCTGCCACCATTGTCGACAAGTGCTGGCGCTAGTGCGGTCAAGGCTTGTTCCGGGGTGGCACGCACTTCCTGGATACACACCACATCGGAGGACGTGGTGTTGAGCCAGGCCAAGAAGCCTTTATTCTCTTCAGAGCGGACGCGGGTGGCGGCGCGAATGCCGTTGACGTTAACGGAGGTGACGGTAAAACTCACTCATTACTACTTTCTCTAGTGTTCATAATCTCTAGTGCTCACCCACCGACTGTTCTTGCTCCGCGGGTTGGTCTTTGCCCGATTTAACGAAGTACACGGCAACAAGCAGGAAAACGAGCCCCACTGCCCCAACGGCAGCACCAAGAACTGCCGGAATGATGTACATATAGTCTCCACCGAGATGGTGCTGCACAGCTTGAGCGGAGACAAACGACCCAATGATATTGGCGAGGCACAGGGAAACATGATTCATCGATGAGGCCAAATTCTGGGCGTCACCAGCATGTTTAATAAGACGCACCTGCATGGAAGCAGAGAATGCTCCTGCCCCAAAAACACCCACCAGGAATACTTCAATAAAAAGTGTGACGGGCGTTTTCACCATCAGCGGGGAGAATGCCAGAATCGCAACAAAACACCCCATGACAATGGGAAAAGCCCCCTCAGGGAGCCGATCGGAAAGATGACCTGCGAGGAATGTTCCCACCAAACCCCCTATACCAATGAGCATCATAATGATGGGCATAACAGAGGGACTCATTTTGGTGATGGTCTCAACGGTACGGGTGACGTAGGTGAGGAAACCATAGAAGCCGCCGAACCCGAAAAGCCCAGCGAAAAGAGTAAGAAGCACTTGCCTATTCTTAAAAAGACCCAGTTCCTGCCGGGGGTTGGAGGGTGCTATATCGTCCATGGGGGGCAGCCATATAAACATGGCGGCACATGCTAATGCTCCACAGAGAGCGATAATTCCGAAGGCGTAACGGTAGTTGAGGGACTGCCCCACCCACGTTATCAGCGGCACCATCACCAGGTTGGCAATGGGGACACCCAGGAGAGCATTCGCCACTGTTCGGGCAGTTTTCCCAGGTGGGGCAAGATAGGCACCCACCAAGGCGGTAAGACCATAAATAGCGCCGTGGGGGATACCGGCAATGAATCGCCCTGCTAGCAGCACCCCAAAATTTGGGGCACACAGAGTAAGCACATTGCCCACCACCTGCGTGGAGATAGCCACCATCAACAATTTTTTCCGATTGAGATGGACGAGGACAACCGTGAAGATAGGTGCCCCCACAATAACCCCCACCATGTAGAGGGTAATGGCGTAGCCCAGGGTGGACTCTGTGGTCATTCCTACATGGCGCCCCACATCGGGCAGCAGGCTAATAATGGACGACTCAGTGCAGGCAGTGCCAATACCGCCCAGGATAAGGGCAATAATGGCCCACCGTATGGAGTGTGTGTCACGCACTACTTAGACCGCCATTTTCTTGCCAAGATTAGTGATAAGTGCTTCCATGAACTGCTCCGTGGTGAGCCATTCCTGGTCGTCACCAACAAGACGGGCGAGGTCCTTCGTCATTTGGCCACCCTCAACAGTGTCCACAATGACCTTCTCCAGTGTGTCCGCAAAACCGATAAGGTCTTTATTCCCATCCAGTTTGCCGCGGTGGGCAAGACCCCGCGTCCAGGCATAAATGCTGGCAATGGGGTTAGTGGAGGTGGGTTTACCGGCCTGGTATTGGCGGTAGTGGCGGGTGACGGTGCCGTGGGCGGCTTCTGATTCACAGATCTTTCCGTCGGGGGTGAGGAGGACGGAGGTCATGAGGCCGAGGGAGCCAAAACCTTGCGCCACAGTATCGGATTGGACGTCGCCATCATAGTTTTTGCAGGCCCAAACATAGCCGCCTTCCCACTTGAGAGAAGAAGCAACCATATCGTCGATGAGGCGATGCTCATAGTGCAGGCCAGCGGCTTCAAAATCGGCCTTGAATTCCTCGTCGTAGATGCGCTGGAAAATATCTTTGAACTGGCCATCATAGGCTTTGAGGATGGTGTTCTTGGTGGAGAGATACACCGGATAGTGCATGCTGAGGCCATAGTTAAAGGAGGCCCGGGCGAAATCCTCAATGGACTTAGTGAAGTTATACATGCCCATAACGACACCGCCGTCTTCGGGAAGACGCACTACTTCATGCTGGACGGGTTCGGAGCCATCATCGGGGGTGAAGGTGAGGGTGACGGTGCCAGCACCGGGGACTTTGAAGTCGGTGGCGCGGTATTGGTCGCCAAAGGCGTGACGGCCGATGACGATGGGTTTTTTCCAGCCGGGGACAAGGCGCGGCATATTGGACATGATGATGGGAGCGCGGAAGATAGTACCGCCGAGGATATTGCGAATGGTGCCGTTGGGGGATTTCCACATTTTCTTGAGGCCGAATTCTTTCACTCGGGCCTCATCGGGGGTGATGGTGGCACATTTAACGCCTACGCCGTGCTTCTTAATGGCGTTGGCTGCATCAATGGTGATCTGGTCGTCAGTGGCGTCGCGATTTTCGATGCCGAGGTCGTAGTACTCGAGATTGATGTCAAGGTAGGGAAGGATCAGATTATCGCGAATGTCTTGCCAAATGACGTGAGTCATTTCGTCGCCGTCAAGTTCAACAACAGTGCCATCGACGTGGATCTTCGACATTGATACTCCTTTGTGATGCAGTGCGGTGCAGTGTAGTGCAGTGTAGTACTGCGGCAGTGCGCTATACGAAAGCTACCTAATGGGTTGTTCTCTTTATATAGTACTGTGGCTTTCCACAGTACTTGTAACACAAGTCACATTAAATGGTGACGGTATGCCATAGCGCGGCAGCAGATCCTCGCAATGGGGAACCTAACGACCATATACATCTTGTGTCCACATAGCTGTCTATATAGCAGTGTCCTCCGCCGAAAACAGGCGGAGGACACTAAATACAGTGCGGTAAAACGGTGAAGGCTAACTATTCTCCAGCCACAGCCTCCACAGCCTCCACAACTTCCGCAGCCTCCGTAACCTCAACGGGCTCTGGAGTTTCCATAGCCATGAGTTCCTCACGGCCGTCATTGCGGAGGGCATCTGCCAGTCCGAAAAGTGCCCCCAACGCCATAAGGCCTATCACTAATGACATGGATAGGGCGAAAGCGTGTGTGTATCCGGCAAGCGAATCGTTGTAGCACGTTGAGAAGAACACCAGAGTTACCCCCGCGATACCGATGGAGGAACCGATACGCTGCATGGTCTGTAAGACACCTCCGGCTGCACCGCCTTGTTCTACCGGGACCTCTGTTAGTGCAAAAGTCTGGTTGGGGCTGATGGTGATACCAGAGCCGAAACCAGCGATAGCACCACCGATAAGGATTCCCAACCACACAAACTTTTCAGGCAGTAGAACAGCCGAACCGATCATGAGAGCAAGCCCCACCATAGTGGAGATGAGCCCAATGAAAACCAGCCAACGGCCACAACGAGCCATCCATGTGGCAGAGCGCTGCGACCCATAAGCACCCATGAGGGCGAGAGGAACCTGGAGTAGGCCAGCGATCCAGGCCGCCATTCCAATTCCCTCCTGTAGGTACAGTGTGAGCACTACAAAAAGGCCAGTCCATCCCGCGAAAAAGCCTGTAGAAACTGCTGACCCTAGGGTGAAACCCTGGTTTTTCATGAGAGAACGAGGCATGACAACCTCGTGGTTATTGCTCTCTCGCCAGAGTTCCCAACTGGTGAAGAGAGCGCCGAAGAGAAGACCTACACCAATGAAATACCAGGGGGCATGTGCCACACCATAGGACGGGTCAGTTGCCAGAATGAAGGGCAGCATGAGGGCCAGTACACCCAGAGCCATCAGCACTAAACCGACAGAATCGAGATTGAGTTTAGAACCCTTTTCACGTTTCTGGCCTGCTGGTAAAAGTTTGGGCCCCATTACCAGAATAAAAATGGAGAAGGGGATATTGACAAGGAAGACGGAACGCCAACCCCAGTCCGGGCCGAGGCCGCTGACCAAAGCACCACCAAGAGCTGGACCAATAGCTGAGGAAATACTGACGACCATACCGAAGATACCGAAGGCGTGGGCGCGTTCTCTCCCCTGGAAAAGTTCTTGAATAAAGCCAATAACCTGCGGTGTTGTTACGGAGGCTCCAATGCCTTGTAACACGCGCATAACAACGAGAACTCCAGCGCTGGTCGAAAAACCGCAGGCCAGAGAGGTAAGCATGAATAGAAGTGAACCGAAAAGGAAAACAGGGCGTCGTCCGAGGACATCGCCGAAACGACCCGAAGGAACAAGAAGTAGACCAAACGCAACAGCATAACCAGCCACAATCCATTGGAATTGTGTCGGTGTTGCGTGCAGGGATTTTTCTATCGAAGGAAGCGCCACATTGACAATCGAGACGCTTAAAAGCCCTACGAAGCCTGCGGCCATAACAACGGAGAAGGCCTTCCAGGCCTCATTTCGCTGCTGTGGTTGTATCCGTTTTTTTGACATATATCCTTTCTATCGTATATAGGCGATTTAATTAAAATCATTCTGTGTTAAATACGTATTGAACTGCAAAAACACAGTAGTATACCCATATATTCATTAATAGAAAGACAACAGCAGAGAGCATTAAAGGCTTTTTCGCAACTTTTTACTGCAACAAATTAGTATGAGATGCGACACATCTACGATGGCGTCCTGCCCGTCACATTCCGTAACGACACAGCAGAACCTATAGACAGGCAGAACCTATAGAGACAGACTGTGTAAGCAATACGAACGCAAATTTGCTGTTACCACCACGTAGGATAAGACCCAGAGATAAACCTAGAGTCTTACTCCTACACTCACTAGCGCACTGAAAGCAGAGCACAAAGGAGGCGCAACGCCTGTGGAGTACAAATACGACAACACGGACTATGCTGACTGGGATTTTGACACCCGCGCAGTCCACGCCGGCCAAAAACTCGACTCAGATTACGGTGCGCGAGCCATGCCTCTCCACCTCACCACCGCCTTCGCCTTCGAAGACTGCCAAGACGGGGCAGACCGCTTCGCCCTCACCAAAGGCGGCCACATCTACACCCGCCTCAACAACCCCACCACCGACATGGTTGAGGAACGCATCGCCTCCCTGGAAAACGGCGTCGGTGCCCTCCTCTTCGGATCCGGCATGGCTGCTATCCTGGCCACCGTCGAATCCATTGCCTCTGCCGGGGACCATATTGTGTCCAGCCCCCGCCTCTACGGCGGCACCGAGACACTCTTCCGCCATACCCTCCCCAAGATGGGGCTGCAGGTTACCTTCGTGGAGGATCCGGACGATCCACAATCCTGGCAGGACGCCGTCCAACCCAACACCAAACTCTTCTACGGGGAAACCATCTCCAACCCCGCCAATGACGTGTTCGACATTCCTGCCATCGCCGACGTTGCCCACCGCAACCTCGTCCCACTAGTTGTCGACAACACCATGGCCACCCCCTACCTCACTCGCCCGCTTGACCTCGGCGCCGACCTAGTCGTGGAGTCCGCCACCAAGTTCATGGCCGGGCACGGTACCGTCATGGCGGGTGCCCTCATCGACGGCGGAAAATTCGACTGGACCGTCAAACGCAACGGAGAGCTCGTCTTCCCCGGCCTTGCCGCCCCCGACCCCGCCTACCATGGTTTTGTCTACACTGATGCAGGCCCCGGCGCACTCATTCTGAAAGCCCGCGTCAGCTTCATGCGGGACACCGGCTCCGGCATTTCCCCCTTCAACGCATGGGCCACCCAACTTGGTTTGGAAACCCTCTCGCTACGGATGGAACGCCACGTATCCAACGCGCAGAAAGTAGCGGAATGGCTGGAGCAGCAGGAACTTGTTGACACCGTCAACTATGCGGGACTGCCGTCCTCCCCCTGGTATGAGGTGCACAAGCGTGTCTGCCCGAAGGGTGCCAGCTCTGTACTGGCCTTCGATATTAAAGGATCGACGAAGGAAGCCTGGACATTCATCGATGCGCTGAAACTCCACACCAACCTGGCGAACTTGGGTGATGTGCGTTCCCTCGTCACCCACCCGGGTTCCACCACCCACTCGCAGCTGACCACCGAGGCGAAGAAGCACGCCGGTATTACCGACGCCACCATTCGCCTTTCCGTCGGCTTGGAATCCGTCGACGATATTATCGCCGACCTTCAGCGCGGATTCGACGCCGTCGCAACGCTGTAATAGCGTGCTGCACTAATTACAGCTAACAACTAGCTACACTGGAATAGCTAGCAGGACACCCCGAAAGGAGGACAGGTGAACGCCGCCACCCCACACCCGCTGCTGCCGCCCGCAGACGGCACTCTTGGTTATGTGCGCATTGGGGACGTTCTCCTGGACTCCGGTGTCCTCCTCCCCCAGGTCGCTATTGCCCTGCAATGCTGGGGCACCCTCAACGCGGACGCCAGTAACATCATCCTCATTGAGCATGCCCTCACCGGCGACTCGCATGTGGTGGGACCCCAGGACGCACTCCACCCCACCGCCGGCTGGTGGCCCGGAATGGTCGGCCCCGACTGCCCCATCGACACCAACCGCTGGTTCGTCATTTGTACCAATACGCTGGGTGGCTGCCGTGGCACTACCGGCCCCTCCTCACTCCACCCGGACGGGCATTATTGGGGTGCCCGCTTCCCCGCCATTTCCATTCGCGACATGGTGCGTGCGGAGGCACAATTGGCGAATATTCTTGGGATTAGTCGTTTCGCCGCCGTCATTGGTGGCTCCATGGGTGGTGCCCGCACCCTGGAATGGATGATGATGTATCCGCAGCGGGTAGCGTCCGCCGGCGTTCTCGCTGTGGGGCCCTGCGCCTCCGCCGACCAAATTGGGTGGCAAACCACGCAGATTCTGGCCATCACCTCCGACCCGGCCTGGCAGCAGGGCGGCTACCACGGCACCGGCCGCGAACCCACCATGGGGTTGGGCATTGCCCGGCGCATCGCCCACCTCTCCTATCGTTCGGAGCAGGAGTTGGAGCGGCGTTTCGCAAATCGCCCCGCCCCCGGTGAAGATCCCATCGGGGAAGACCTGAGTATGCAGGGCCGCTACGCGGTACAAAGCTACCTGGACCACCAGGCGTCAAAACTCATTTCCCGCTTCGACGCCTGCTGCTATGTTCTACTAACAGACGCCCTGAACCGTCACGATATTGGGCGTGGGCGCGGCGGTATCCACCACGTATTAGAAACCTGCGAAGTACCAGCGGTTATTTGTGCAGTGGATACTGACCGCCTCTATCCCCTGCGCCAGATTGAAGAGCTTGCCGACCACCTTCCCTACTGTTCCGGGGTAGAAATCATTACCTCTGAAAAGGGACATGATGGGTTCCTGGCGGAGGCTGACCAGACCGCCGAGATTCTGCAGAAAACGCTTGCGCTTGCACAAGCTGACGAACAGGTACACGTGTAACAGCTGCTTCCGTGGCGCATTGCTACAGTATGCTGCCGCCGAGGGTAACTATGCTGAAACTATGCTAGACCGGTACCGTCACCACTAGGAAAAGCAGGGCGGTTCCCATTACTAGCAGGAAGATGACGTCAAACCGCTGCGAGCGTACCTCCAGCATTTCCACATAGTCTGCCGGTAGGAATGACCGCAGTGCAGCTGTCAGAAGAGCAGTACATGCCAGGATGGTCACTCCCCGCCGCCAATGCCCTGCCAGCACAAATACGGCCGAAACGATAAGTAGCAGCACGACAATGAGGAACGCTACCTGGCGGCGCCACCATTCTTTATCGTGCTTGAAGATGCCGATGAACCAGTCCCGGAACGGCGCCCAGCCGCGGGCTGCCACCCCATAGCGTTCTAGATCAACATCGGCAATCACATCATCGGGGGCTTCAACGCGACCCGTCGGTGCTGGCTCCGGCGGGAAGGCCGGGTTCACAAGCTGTGGTTTATCGTCCAGAAAGTGCTTCTCGCGCGGCTTCTTAACCTGCCGTTTTTTGCCCCGCCGCGGTTTCCGCAGGGACGTCACTCCGCAGCCATCCGTTCACAGCGTTCCACCACGTTACTAACAAGGAACGCACGAGTAAGCGGACCCACCCCACCAGGGTTGGGGGACACATAGCCGGCCTTCTCCCACACATCTGGGTGAAGATCGCCCGTCAGTTTGCCGTCCACGCGGGAAACACCCACATCCAGGAGGGCGGCGCCTTCTTTAATCATGTCGGCAGTAATCATGTGTGGTTGGCCAGCTGCGGCGATCACAATATCTGCAGCGCGTGTTTCCGCGGCAAGATCCTTCGTCCCGGTATGGCAGAGAGTAACAGTGGCGTTCTCCGTGCGGCGGGTGAGCATAAGCCCAATGGGACGCCCCACCGTAATACCGCGGCCCACCACACACACTTTGGCGCCGTTAAGTTCCACGCCGTAGCGGCGCAGCAGACCAATGCACCCGTTGGGGGTACAGGGCAGGGGTGCCGGCTCCATCAGAACAAGTTTCCCCAGGTTTACGGGGTGCAGGCCGTCCGCATCCTTAGCAGGGTCGATGAGTTCCAGAATGCGGTTCTCGTCGAGGTGTTTGGGCAGTGGTAACTGCACAATATAGCCGGTGCAGGCCGGGTCCTCATTGAGTTCCCGGATGACGGCTTCAAGCTCTTCCTGAGTGGTATCAGCTGGTAGATCCTTGCGGATGGAGTGAACACCGACCTTCTCACAATCCTGGTGCTTCATGCGCACATAGGAGTGAGAGGCGGGGTCGTCACCCACCATTACAGTAGCCAAACCGGGGACAATACCCTTCTCCCGCAGCGCCGCTACGCGCTTGGTAAGGTCGGCAAAGATTTCGTCACGGTATTTGATTCCATCAAGTTTTACTGCAGTCACGCTTCTCAGTATTCCATGTTCGGCCACAAAGCGGATACCCAAAAGCTATCGCAGCGGAGGCGATCTGCTTGTCATACATGGAAGGTGCAAGAATGGAACCATGTCTGGTGCCAATATCCGTATTCTTTTCGCCCGCCCCTGTATTCCCCCCAACACGGGTAACGCTATTCGTACTTCCGCAGTAATCGGCTGCGAGCTGCATCTTGCGGGGCCACTCGGTTTTGATCTCTCCGATAAGCACCTGCAGCGAGCGGGCCTGGACTACCACGACATGGCGCATGTTTTTCTCCACCATGATCTTGACGTCGCCCTCGACGCGCTCACCGGCGGCCCCGACTCCCCCGCCGCCCAGGCAATGCCGGCGGCTGCCAGCCGCGAACCCGGGCGCGTCTTCGCATTCTCCGCCCGCGGCACCCACCACTATGGGGACATAAATTACCGCCCCGGCGATGTTCTTCTCTTCGGCCCGGAACCCACCGGGCTTACCGATGCGGAACTAGTGGACCCGCGCGTTACCGAAGTGGTGCGGATACCGATGCTGCCGGGACGGCGCTCTATGAATTTGTCGAACACTGCCGCCATCGCCGTTTTTGAAGCATGGCGACAGATGGGGTTTGTGGACGGCATCTAGCATCCAACTGCTGCAGGCCGCAGGCTAGTTTTTGAATCCGTGTACCGGTGCCGGGATACGCCCACCGCGGTTAATAAGAGCATCCGAGGAATACGGCGATATCTCCATAATGGGGGCCTGCCCCAGCAACCCGCCGAACTCTACGGTTTCCCCTACTTTCATGCCGGGGACAGGGATCACGCGGACGGCAGTAGTCTTGGAATTCATAATGCCGATAGCGGCCTCGTCGGCAATCATGCCGGCAATACTCGATGCCGGTGCATCCCCTGGTACCGCCACCATATCGAGGCCAACAGAGCAGATAGCCGTCATCGCCTCCAACTTCGCCAGGTTGATAGCACCCAGCTCGGCAGCCTCAATCATGCCCCTATCTTCCGACACCGGAATGAAGGAACCAGACAAGCCGCCCACATGGCTGCAGGCCATCATGCCGCCCTTCTTCACAGCATCATTGAGGAGGGCAAGAGCTGCAGTTGTGCCATGCGCACCAACCCGCTCCAGGCCAAGCTCTTCCAGAATGCGGGCAACAGAGTCCCCCACCGCAGCCGTCGGGGCAAGGGAAAGATCCACAATTCCGAAGGGAACGTCTAGCCGCTCGGAGGCGATACGTCCCACCAGCTGCCCCACCCGAGTGATCTTGAACGCCGCCTTTTTAATAACCTCTGCGGCGGCACCGAAACTAGCATCCGGATAGTTTTCCAGGGCGCGTTTAATAACACCCGGGCCGGATACGCCCACCGACACCACACAGTCGGGTTCTGCCACACCATGGAAAGCACCCGCCATGAAGGGGTTATCTCCAACAGCGTTTGCAAAAATGACGAGTTTTGCCGCACCCAGGCCCTGCTGGTCGGCCGTCAACTCCGCGGATTGTTTCACAACGTGGCCCATGTGCCCCACCGCCGACATATTAATACCAGCACGCGTAGACCCAATGTTGACCGACGAACACACCAACTCAGTCTCGGCCAGAGCCTCCGGAATGGACGACATAAGAATATGGTCACCGGTCGTGGAACCCTTCTCCACCAGCGCAGAAAAGCCACCAATAAAATTCACGCCCAGAGTATGCGCAGCCCTATCCAACGTGCGGGCAAACTCTACATAATTATCCTCACCACTTGCCGCCGCAATAAGAGAAATAGGGGTGACGGAAATACGCTTATGGATAATCGGAATACCGAGTTCCCGCTCAATCTGCTCACACACGTCTACTAGCCGCGCCGCCCGCGTCGTCACAGTATCGTAGATTTTCTGGCGGCACCGGTCACCATCACTATCGATACACCCCAGCAGGGAAATACCCATAGTGACAGTGCGGATATCGAGGTTTTGTTCCTCGATCATGCGGATAGTTTCGAGAATGTTCTCAGTAGTGTCCATACTCATCGGATAACCGCCCCTTACAGCCGATGCATGGCATCAAAAATAGCTTCCGACTGGATACGAATATCCAGCTTCTGCTCCCCACCCACCTCAGTGAGTCGCTCCTGCACAGTGCCAATGGGGCGCACAGCATCATCAAACTCGCACTGCATAATCATGGTGAAATAATCCCCCATGAGCGTCTGCGACATATTAAGAATGTTTGTATCCAGTTCAGCTAATGCTTGTGCCACGGCAGCAACAATGCCCGTGTGGTCAATTCCGGTAACAGTAACGATGGCTTTCATGGTCACTATCCTATCTGCCAGCAAGTAGCGGAGCGAGCACCACAAAAGGCGTCACGCAAAGCTATCGCGAACCCCTACATGAACGCCAGGGCATTTATTGCGCTGGTTCGTTATTCACACCAGCCCATTATTTGCGCCAGCCCAGTATTCCACGGTGAAATGGAGGAATGTTACGCATTGGTTCTTTGGAGCTCGCCTCCCCCGTTGTCCTCGCCCCGATGGCGGGAGTAACTAATGCTGCCTTCCGCGTCCTCTGCCGCGAGCAGGAACTCGCCCGCGTCGGCGCTGTTTCCGGCCTCTACGTATGCGAGATGGTGACGGCCCGCGCGCTAGCAGAACACCACCCCGCCACCCTGGATTTGATGCGGTTCGCCCCCTCGGAATCCCCCCGCTCCGTGCAGCTCTACACTGTGGACCCCGAGTGGACATACCGGGCGGCGCGGATGATCGTGGACAATAACATGGCCGACCACATCGACATGAACTTCGGCTGCCCCGTCCCCAAAGTCACTCGCCGCGGCGGCGGCTCCGCCCTCCCCTACAAACGCCGCCTCTACCGGGATATTGTGCGGGCTGCCGTGCGCGCCACCACCGGCACAAACATTCCGGTAACAGTGAAATTCCGGGTAGGTATTGACGACGACCACATCACCTATCTAGATGCGGGCCGTATTGCGGAAGATGAAGGCGCGGCCGCCGTCACACTGCATGGCCGTACTGCGGCGGAACGCTACTCCGGCCACGCCCATTGGGAAACAATTGCCACATTGAAAGAACACGTCACCTCCATTCCCGTGTTGGGCAATGGGGACATTTTTGCTGCCGCGGATGCCACCGCCATGATGGAGCAGACGGGCTGCGATGGTGTGGTCGTAGGCCGCGGCTGTTTAGGACGCCCCTGGCTGTTTGCGCAGATTCACCAGGCGTTGGCGGGTGATCCGGTGTCGCCCCCACCCACATTCGGGGAAGTGACACGCATTATGCTGCGCCACGCTGAACTGTTGGCGGATTTTCATGGGGAGCTCAAGGGCTGCCGCGACCTGCGGAAGCATATTGCCTGGTACCTGCATGGCTATCCAGCGGGTAGGGACCTTCGCAAACAGTTATCGCTCGTCTCTAGCGTGGCGGAAATTGAAGAGTTGTTGGCACCGTTCTTCACGAGTGACGCACTGCCGGAAAACCCGAATGCGCCGCGGGGACGGCAAGGCTCCGCCGCCGCCAAGGTAGCCCTGCCGGATGGGTGGTTGGATGATCCCGAACAGGATGATGTTGTGGTCGACGACCACGAGCTGCATTCCGGCGGCTAACAGTACTTTTAAAATTTCATCTCTCCTTAAACTTCTTTTGCTGCATGCCTCTTAGAGTTTCCGTATGATGGGCATATGCGTACTGCTTATCAGCATCAACTTGATACTTTAAAGACCCACCTGCAGGATCTTCTGCAGCAGGCCACCCGGAATTTGCAGCTAGCTACCAGCGCACTTTTAAACGCTGACTTGTCTGCTGCAGAGCAAGTGATTAGCGGTGCTGACAAGCTAAGTGTGGACGCCCACGAGATGGCTTGCTTAGCGCTTGATCTACTAGCATTGCAGGCTCCTGTTGCAACTGACCTGCGCCAGATTGTGTCTGCACTGAACTCCATTAGCGATGCCCGGCAGATGACTGTCCACGCTCTACACATTGCGGATCTGGCCCGCGACCACCACCCGGACTGCTGCGTCCCCGATGAGGCAATTGACCTTATTGAAGCTATGTCGAAACTTGCCACCGCTGAGGGACACACCGCAGTGCAGGTACTGGATGAGCTAGATATTGATACTGCCCGCTGGTTGGGTGAGCGCCACCTCCGCATGCGTGATTACCGGGAGGCAGCGCTTGCACTTGTTCGCACATCCAGCTGCACATTCACACCTCACCAAGCGGCGGATTTAGCTCTCCTAGCCCACTACTTAGAGCGTTTCGGAGACTACGCAGTGGACTCCGCACAACGTGTTATCTACCTGGTGACCGGCGAGGATCCTGAACTGGATGAACTATCCGATACCACCCAAGAAATCGCAGACCAGTAAAGATAACCCATTCGGTAAGTCACTAAAAGTGTGTGGCCTGTATCTTTTAGAAGAGTCAGGCCACACACTTTTATTTTGTTTATCTATTCTTTTTACTCACGCTTCCTCGACAATGATTCCCTTCCCACTCGCATTAATTGAGTGGTGTCACGTACCCGGTATTTGGTGACTAGTTCAATGTTTAGCG
>ENA-OOIZ01000014-OOIZ01000014.1-human-skin-metagenome-genome-assembly--contig:-NODE-14-length-92218-cov-25.310938_pt1 | contig 92218 bp, 79 predicted proteins | sample MGYA00248862_ERZ500975 | MGnify/ENA primary metagenome ERZ500975 (study PRJEB25958, sample SAMN03398552) | human skin metagenome | study: EMG produced TPA metagenomics assembly of the Human Skin...
AATACATCTCTAAAAAATTTTAGTGAGCACAGTAAACCACACTCTCTGCTTCCGTAGGAGTCCTACTTTTGCGGTGAGACCATATCAATAAGATCAATGAGTTCATCGCAGGCCTGAGCATGGCTATTCGGATCTTTATTCCTCGACAAATAGGTATTAGTCGTCATCTCATTACAACTTTGTCTATCTAAAGAATTGCAGCCTCTTGTTGCTGTTGACCTGGGTGTTTGTGTAATAAAAAATAAAGTTGAGTCTAATTCACTCAATAACTATTGCGTAATAAAAACTCATGTGTAATACTTGAGTGCGTAACGCTCAATAGGGTGTTAAATTGCTCTATAGGCGCATGTAAATACACGTAAATACACACAACATCACAAACATACAAGCATTACAGAAACATGGAGGTACCCATTATGGGACGCGCAGTAGGTATTGACCTTGGTACTACTAACTCCTGCGTCTCCGTCCTAGAAGGCGGAGAAGCGAAGGTTATCCCCAACTCTGAGGGATCCCGCACCACCCCGTCCGTCGTTGCTTTCGCCAAGAATGGTGAAGTTCTCGTCGGGCAGCCTGCTAAGAACCAGGCAGTTACTAACGTTGACCGCACTATTCGCTCTGTGAAGCGCCACATTGGCTCCGACTGGAAGTCCAATGATATTGACGGAAAGCAGTACACTCCGCAGGAAATCTCTGCTCACGTGCTCATGAAACTGAAGCGCGATGCAGAAGCCTACCTGAGTGAACCCGTCACCGATGCCGTCATCACCGTTCCGGCCTACTTCAATGACGCACAGCGCCAGGCCACTAAGGACGCTGGCCAGATCGCTGGCCTCAACGTGCTCCGCATTGTGAACGAGCCCACCGCAGCTGCCCTCGCCTACGGCCTCGAAAAGGCCGACAAGGAACAGACCATTCTGGTCTTCGACCTTGGCGGCGGTACCTTCGACGTCTCCCTCCTGGAGATCGGCGACGGTGTTGTAGAAGTTCGCGCCACTTCCGGCGACAACCACCTCGGTGGTGACGACTGGGACAACCGCATCGTGGACTGGCTCGTCGACAAGTTCAAGACCTCCTCCGGTATGGACCTGTCCAAGGACCGTATGGCAATGCAGCGTCTCCGCGAAGCCGCCGAGAAAGCCAAGATTGAGCTTTCCGCCTCCCAGAACGCCACCATCAACCTGCCCTACATTACGGTTGACGCAGACAAGAACCCGCTGTTCCTTGACGAAACCCTGTCCCGCGCCGAATTCCAGCGCATCACCCAGGATCTCCTCGACCGCTGCCGCAAGCCATTCCAGGCAGTCATCAAGGATGCTGGCATCTCCGTCTCCGAGATTGACCACGTTGTTCTGGTTGGTGGCTCCACCCGTATGCCCGCCGTCACCGACCTGGTGAAGGAACTCACCGGTGGCCGCGAACCCAACAAGGGTGTAAACCCGGACGAGGTCGTTGCTGTCGGCGCTGCCCTGCAGGCCGGCGTGCTCCGCGGTGAAGTTAAAGACGTGCTGCTCCTCGACGTCACCCCGCTCTCCCTCGGTATTGAAACCAAGGGCGGCGTGATGACCAAACTCATCGAACGCAACACCACCATCCCCACCAAGCGCTCCGAAACCTTCACCACTGCTGAGGACAACCAGCCCTCCGTACAGATCCAGGTTTACCAGGGCGAACGCGAGATGGCTTCGCAGAATAAACTGCTCGGATCCTTCGAACTGTCCGGCATTGCCCCGGCCCCCCGTGGTATTCCGCAGATTGAGGTCACCTTCGACATCGACGCCAACGGCATTGTCCATGTCACCGCTAAGGACAAGGGCACCGGCAAGGAAAACACCGTCACTATTCAGGACGGCTCCGGCCTTTCCCAGGAAGAGATCGACCGCATGATTAAGGATGCGGAAGAGCACGCTGAGGAAGACCGTAAGCGTCGCGAAGAGGTTTCCGTCCGCAACGAGGCTGAAACCCTCGTCTACCAGACCGAGAAGTTCCTCACTGACAACGCTGAGAAGATTCCTTCCGACGGCAAGGACAAAGTACAGGCTGCTATCGACAAGGCCAAGGAAGCCCTCAAGGGTGATGACATTGCCGCACTGCGCACTGCCATCGAAGAGATTAAGACGGAGTCTGCCGCCATGGGTCAAGCCATGTATGAGCAGACTGCCGCAGAAGGTGCAACCGCCGCTGACGGTGGTGCCGCCGACTCCAACGCCTCCGACAATGGTGGCGACGACGATGTGGTAGACGCTGAAGTTGTCGAGGACGACAACAACAAGTAAGGCACGTAAGGATTGATAGACATGACGGACGCATCTCAGAACCCTGCTGAGAATCAGCCGCAGGCTGACGACTCGGATCTGCAGGCCTCCGCCAATGCTGCTGACGCCACCCCCACAGCCACTGCAGACTCCACTGCAAAAGCTGCGGGGGAGGGTGCCGCTACAGCGGATAACTCTGACACTGCCGGCCAAGCCGCCCACGCAGAAGACGAGGACCTCACTGTAGAAGACAAACTGCTGGCGAAGGTACAAGAACTTACCGAAGACCTGCAGCGTGTCACAGCTGAATTTGCTAACTACCGGAAGCGTGTCGAACGTGAAATCGGTACCGCCCGCGAGAGTGGCAAAGTTGGTGTTGTATCTTCCATGCTCACACTCGCTGACGATGTTGAGCGAGCCCGCCAGCACGGAGACATTACCGACGGCAGTCCTCTCAAGGCCTTCACCGACAAGTTCAATGACATTCTCAAAGGACAGGGCGTTACCCAGTTCGGCGAAGTCGGCGAACCATTCGACGCGAACCGCCACTCCGCCATCCAAGATGAGGGTGGCGACGGCGAAAAGGTACTGAGTACTGTCCTCCGGAAAGGCTTCAACTTGGGCGATCGTGTCCTCCGCGAAGCCATGGTGATCGTCCGCGGGGACGAAGGCTCGGATGCCTCAGCTGCCCATGACTCTGACGGTGCTGACGGCACTGCTAGCACTGCGGAAAAGTCCACTGACTCATCCGCAGACACCACCAATAGTGGTGATTCAGCAACAGCAGATAGCGAGAAGAGTTAGCACAGGCTACTCCACAGTAGATACACAGAGTGATACACACAGTAAGTACATAACAACGTAGTGGCGGCTTTCCTCAGGGGGGCCGCCACTACATTATGTGGCTACAGCGTTATGTGGGTATATCAAATTAGATAGTTAAAGATATAGTACAGACAGTTAAAGTTGAGTAGTTTAGACTCAATGTTAGTTAGTATGAATAATAGAGTTTTAGCTTAGAGAGGAGGAGACGCCATGCAGCGAGAATGGGCTGATAAAGACTTCTATAAGGAACTCGGCGTCAGCAAAGACGCTACTCAAGAGGAGATTAAAAAGGCGTACCGTAAACTCGCCCGTAGTCTCCATCCCGACGCCAACCCCGGAGATAAAGCTGCGGAGGAACGCTTCAAGCGTGTTAGCGAAGCGAACGCTGTTCTCTCCGATCCAAAAGAACGTAAAGAATACGATGAACTCCGCGCCATGATGTCCTCCGGGTTCGGGGGGCAAGCAGGACGGGGAGGTTTTGGATCACCTGGCGGATTCGCACGAGGATTCGCCCCGGGTGGTGGACAAAACTTCACATATAGCACGGAGGGGTTCAACCTTGGTGACCTCGGCGATATTTTTGGCGCCGGTTCTCAAGGCAGTGCTGGCGGTGGCCTCGGCGACATTTTAGGTGGACTTTTCAATCAACGCCGTGGTGGTGGACGCCGACAGGAAGCAGCCCAGCAACCTACCGGCGGTGCCGATATTAGTACCGCCATCACTATTAGCTTCCGGGACGCCGCCAAGGGTGCCACTGTCCCCATCCGCATTACCTCTAAGACCGCATGCCCTACCTGCCACGGTTCCGGTGCACGCCCGGGAACTGCCCCCCGTACGTGCCCAGACTGCAATGGTTCGGGTTATCGTCGTTCTGCGCAGGGCTCGTTTGAGTTCGCACAACCCTGTAGTACCTGCGGTGGTACTGGCACTATTATCGATGACCCCTGCCCCGAATGCGGTGGTACTGGAGTTGTTACCCGGACTCGTACGCTTAAAGTACGTGTACCGGCAGGTGTTAAAAATGGTCAGAAGATTCGTCTTAAAGGGAAAGGTGAAGCTGGACTGCGCGGTGCTCCTCCAGGGGATTTGCTGGTAAAAATCACTGTTACCCCGGATGAGGTATTCCAGCAGGATGGAAATAACCTGCTGGTGAACGTGCCAGTATCGTTTGCAGAATTGACGCTGGGAACTACCGTCACTGTTCCCACACTTAGTGGAACTGTGTCTATTCGTATTCCGGCAGGGAGCGAGCCAGATCAGGTGATGCGTGTGCGTGGACGCGGTATTAAACCTGCGCATGGTGCAGCGGGAGATCTCCTTGCCACCTTGAAACTGCAGGTTCCCACCACCTTGAATGATGCTGCGGTGAAAGCATTGAAAGACTATGAGCAAGCTGAAAAAAGCTCCGGATTCCACCCGCGAGCTGGATGGGCAGGTGCGCAATGAGTAATCGAGAGGAACACTTCTTTGTTATTTCGGTAGCTGCAGAACTTGCTGGTATGCATGCACAAACTCTGCGACAGTATGACAGGCTTGGCCTGGTGACGCCGGCGCGTGCACAAGGCGGTGGACGCCGCTACTCCGATGAAGATGTGGAACTGCTGCGAGAAATCCAGCACCTCAGCCAAGACGAAGGCGTTAACCTTGCCGGGATTAAGCGCATTCTGGAGTTAACGCAGCGCGTTAACGAGCTAGAAGAAGAAGTTGAGCAGCTGGAAAATACTCTCGACCTGGTACGCAAGCAACAACGGAATTCGCGGGCGCTTGTGCATGTTCCGCGTAGCCAGGCTGTTGTCGTGTGGACTCCGGAAGTGCGCCAGCGCGGACAGTAATACAAACAATAGGCTAGCTAATGCTAGTCCAGTGGGTCATGGTGGATATCTGCCCGGGATACTCCGAGGCGGGGCAGATTCTCCATGGCCTGCTGCACTATTTGGGGGCTGCCACCTACAAGGATTTCACGATCGTGAATACAGCCGTCAGCTAACGCTATTTCTAGCGGATTACCGTGGCGGAGAAGAAGATTCGGGGGAAGCTCGGGGGCATTGTGAAGCCACCAGGGGTCAGTTTTTTCGTCTGCGCAAATGTGGGCAATAAGCCAGGGGTTCGCGGCTTGCAGATTAGCGAGGGTAGCGGCGTCAATAAGCTCCCCTGGATAGTGAGTGCTGTAGTAAATGTCGACTAGTGGGTGGTGTCCACTGTCCTGCACCATATCCAGCAGAATGCACCGCATGGGTGCTAGTGCCATGTCGCGGGCGATCATGCAGACGGGGCGTTCTCCAGAAATGTGAAGGTTGCCGTGGGGGTTGGAGAGTGTCCACTGGTCGCCGGGGTGTGTGTTGTGCACAATCTGGTTGCTGAAGTAGCCGTGGTCAACTGCACGGATGTGGAATTCAATGTATCCGTCACTGTTGGCAGGGATAGCTGGAGAAAGATAACGCCATGTGCCGGGGCATTGTGGGGTAGTGACGGAGAGGTATTGTCCGGGGAGGTAATCAATAGCAGGGTTTGCCTGTAGACGAACGATGGCGATGTCGCGGGTGAAGCGGAGGACTTCCATGACGGTGCCCGTGTAGACGGGGGGAGTTGTTTTCGTCGCGGCGGCACTTTGCATGACGTTGATGGCGTGTTCAAACGATGTCAGTAGAGCATCGTTGAGTTCAGTGCTCCACTGGTAGGGGAGGAGGAGTGCGAAGGTGTCTCGTAGGGCTGCGGCGAGGGACTGATATTGCTCGGCTGTAAGTTGGTATTTTCGCTGGTCGCACCCAAGTTGGGAGAGGAAGTCTATAACGTCGTCAAGGCAGTCAGGATCGTTGGTGGATTGATCCAGTGCTTCCAGAATGTAGCGGAGAGCGTGGGTGTAGCGACTGGCGTGATGGTCGTTGACGGAGGGGAAGAATGTGTGGAAGTGGAAGTCGTAGGTGAGGGCGGCGGCAAGGAAGTGTCGCATGAAGTCTTCGGGGTGCTCGCGGAGCAGTGTGATGGCGGGCCCGAGGACGGTGTAGTAGGTGGGGTAGGTGTTGTTGACGGGGGAGTTTTCTGAAGCGCGCAAATGCCGGCCCGATGCTTGTGGTGCATGGTCGCGGTGGCGGCTCATTGGCGTGTCCTTCCAGGTCCATTGTGGATAGAGGGCGGGGATGATGAGGGCGTATGTCTGTGTGCTTATACGTGTGTGCCTATATGTGCCCATCATAGCGTTTAGTGTGACAAAAAAAACAAGCCTTTTTGCAAAAAATCCTTAGCTAAAAGGACTCAACTTTGCTACAGTGAAAATAAACATGAGTCATATAGACTCAACTTAGTATTAACTAGCGTGTTAACTAGTCGTTTATATGACATCAAACATGCAGGACAAACCATATTTAAAAAAATTTTTTGACCCTTTACACGCCGTTGAAATAAAAGAGAGAATAGATTATGAGCACTCAAAACTTCACCACTAAATCACAAGAGGCTATCTCCGCTGCCCTCCAATCCGCCGCAGCCAAAGGCAACCCCAGTGTTGAACCCGCACACCTCCTTGTCGCGCTCCTCGAACAAGAAGACGGCATAGCTGGCCCACTACTCCGCAGCGCAGGAGTAGACCCCGGAGCATTACTCCAACAAGCTCACTCCCTTGTCGAGAATCTCCCCGCCGCCAGCGGTGGAGGGCTTGCTAACCCCAACCTGTCCCGCGACGGGCTTACCGTTATTAATACCGCCCAAGAGCTCGCCAGCTCCATGGGTGACGAATACACCTCCACCGAACACCTCATGGTGGGGCTCGCTACCGGTCGTCACCCAGTGGCCGCCGCCATGCAATCTTTGGGAGCCACTCCCGAAAACCTCAAGGCCGCCTTTACCGCAGTACGCGGTTCCGGACGCATCACCTCTGAAAATCCGGAGGATACTTACCAGGCTCTTGAAAAGTACTCCACGGACCTCACTGCGCGTGCCCGCGAAGGAAAAATTGACCCCGTCATTGGGCGCGATGCCGAAATCCGCCGTGTCGTACAGGTTCTCAGCCGCCGCACCAAAAACAACCCCGTTCTCATTGGTGAACCGGGCGTTGGTAAAACCGCCATTGTGGAAGGGCTCGCTCGCCGCATTGTCTCCGGCGACGTACCAGAATCGTTGCGCGGTAAGAAACTTATCGCCCTCGACCTAGGATCCATGATCGCCGGCGCTAAATACCGCGGCGAATTCGAGGAACGCTTAAAGAGCGTCCTCCAAGAAATCAAAGACGCCAACGGCGAGATTGTTACCTTCATCGACGAAATCCACACCATTGTCGGGGCAGGCGCCACCGGCGACTCCGGAATGGATGCCGGCAACCTCATCAAACCGATGCTGGCACGCGGTGAGCTCCGCCTCGTCGGCGCCACCACCTTGGACGAGTACCGCAAATACATTGAAAAAGATGCCGCCCTGGAACGCCGCTTCCAGCAAGTCTACGTGGGCGAACCAACCGTCGAAGACACCATCGGTATCCTGCGTGGGCTAAAGGAACGCTACGAAGTGCACCACGGTGTCCGCATTAAGGACTCCGCGCTGGTAGCTGCCGCAACACTGTCCGACCGCTACATCACTAACCGCTTCCTCCCCGATAAAGCCATCGACCTGATGGATGAGGCCGCCTCCCGCATGCGCATGGAAATCGACTCCTCACCCGAGGAAATCGACACCGCCCAGCGCATCGTCCGCCGGCTGGAAGTGGAAGAACTGGCGCTGGAGAAAGAAGAGGACGCCGCCTCCCGCGAACGACTCGCCACTCTCCGCAAGGAACTCGCTGATGAACGCGAAAAACTCGCCCAGCTAACCTCCCGCTGGCAAAACGAGAAGAACGCCATCGACGCCGTCCGCGACCTCAAGGAAACCCTGGAACAACTCCGTGGACAGGCTGAACGCGCCGAACGAGACGGCGACCTCGGCAAAGCCGCCGAACTACGCTACGGGCGTATCCCCGAAGCGGAAAAGAAACTCGCCGAAGCGGAAAGCTCCCAAGCATCCACCAGCGAATACTCGCAGATGATGCTGAAAGAAGAAGTAGGCCCCGACGATGTCGCAGAAGTTGTGGAAGCCTGGACCGGTATTCCCGCTGGCCGCATGCTGGAAAGCGAAGGACAAAAACTCCTCCGCATGGAAGAAGAACTCGCCCACAACGTAGTTGGGCAAGAAGACGCCGTGAAGGCCGTCTCCGACGCTGTGCGCCGGGCTCGGGCAGGCGTCGCAGACCCCAACCGTCCGCTGGGTTCCTTCCTCTTCCTAGGCCCCACCGGTGTTGGTAAAACTGAGCTTGCGAAAGCATTGGCGCAGTTCCTCTTCGATGACAAGCACGCGATCACTCGCATCGACATGTCCGAATACGGGGAGAAGCACTCGGTGGCGCGCCTTATCGGTGCCCCTCCGGGATACGTCGGCTACGAATCCGGCGGTCAGCTGACGGAAGCTATCCGCCGCCGCCCCTACTCCGTCATTCTTTTTGACGAGGTAGAAAAGGCGCACCCGGATGTTTTCGACGTACTACTGCAGGTACTGGATGAGGGACGTCTCACTGACGGGCAAGGCCGCACCGTGGACTTCCGCAATACCGTCCTTATCCTCACCTCTAACCTGGGCGCGGGTGGCACAAATGAGGAGATTATGCAGGCAGTAAAGATGAACTTCAAACCGGAGTTCGTCAACCGCTTGGATGACATTATTATCTTCTCGCCGCTACAACCGGAGCAGTTGAAGGGCATTGTGGATATTCAGTTGCGTGAGCTATCGCAGCGTTTGTCCGCGCGTCGTCTTACCCTTGACGTGGATGATGACGCCCGCACCTGGCTGGCCGAACGAGGCTATGAGCCTGCCTACGGTGCGCGCCCTCTGCGTCGTCTTATTCAGCAGTCTATTGGTGATGCTCTTGCTAAAGAATTGCTGGCAGGGGAGATCTTCGATGGTGACATTGTGCATGTGACCGTCGCCCCGGATAAGGAGAGTCTGCAGATCACTGGCCAGCGCACGGTAAAGCCCACGCAGTAAGTCCTGAACAAGAGTGCATAAGCACAGGACGTGCTTTTAAGAGAAGAGGTCGCCGTTGCAGATACAACGGCGACCCCTTCTTCTGTGTAGTTATGAGTTATGGAGTCAACGTGTGAGCAGTAAGCGCGTTACACGTGCACTGACTCTATGTAGTCGCTACCTTATTTGTTTGCTGTGGCTGAGGGCGGTAGCCACCATAGGAAGACGAGTCCCAGGGCTGCGCTAAGAGCTTGCAGTGCGAGATCGCGGGTTTCCGGATTGGAGGAGAGGAAACCAATAGCTATGGTGCTCAAGTGTGAACCTGCGACTTTACCAAGTGCTGACGCTGGAATTCCTACCGCGTGGTAGACGGCTATAGCAACTGGAATAACAGAGAGGTAGATAAGAGTTTTCGCGATAGGGCTCGGTACGAGTTTGGCGAAAAGGTTCATGTTCGTCGCTACTAGTGCGGCGGAGAGGAAACCAATAGCCCAGCCGCACTTTGTGCCAATATAGCCGCCGTAGGCGCTACTGACAATAACTGCGGAGTAGTTTTCTACCTCAATACGGTTAAGGTATTTCCCCCAAGCGTTATAGAAATCGCGTTGGCGGGTACCGTAGCCGATCATTCCACCCTTGTCGTCTTTCTGTAGTGCGTAGGCATTGGTGGAGTGAACGGGCTTGGAGACGGGGAAAAATGTGGCAGCCCGTCCGCCTTCTTTCACGATGACGTTAAGGTCTACCACAGTGTTTCCGAGCAATGCTTGGAGTGGTGTGTTGGTGACGGTAGCACCGGATTCACCGATGATGGCGAGCTTGTCGCCGTGTCGTAAGAAGTGGCCTTTTCCAAGGACTAGGGTGTTGCCGCCGTCGCGAATGTCAGCAATGGTGGCCTCTGCTGTGGCAGCTTTACGCTGTAGAGCGTCCTTATCGGGGATAAGGTGATTATTTTCTACGTAGGCAGTGGTCTGTTCTGCAATGGTGTTGATATCCCTTGTGTAAGGGGTAGTTACAGGGTCTGCCTGGGCAGGGTGTGCTGTCACGAGAAGAAGAGAGGCTGCGACTGCGCCAGCAACTGCTTTAATTCCTGACGAGAATTTCATGGACTCTCCGTTTCGTATGCCGTTTCGTATGCATTCTCGTATCTGGGGAGGGATGGCTAAAACCATTTAACTGTCAAATCACCAATTCTAACAGTAGTGAGTGGGTATGTATAACTAGTGTCCATTTACTGGGTATTTGATGCCGTCATGTTTGGTCCTGCCGGGTGGGGAGTGGGAGGGATTTTCCGTCTCGTGTCATGGTGAAGAAGGTGAATAAAAATCTGGTGATTAGTAGGATAGATGTATGAGTATCCTCGTAAACCCGCAGTGGTTGATGGCGCGTATTGACTCTAATCGAGCACCAGTGATCCTGGATGTGCGATGGTATCGCGATCACCTTGGTGGTTATGACCACTACCTAGAACACCACATTCCCAATGCCATCTATGTAGATCTGGAACAGGATCTTACTGGTGCACATAATCCGGCGCGAGGCCGTCGTCCTTTCCCCACTAAAGAAAAAGTCCAAGAGCTCACCCGTCGGTGGGGTATCGATAAGGACTCCTATGTAGTGGTGTACGACTCTGTAGAAGGTACCTCCGCGGCTCGCGTATGGTGGATCCTTCGCAATGCCGGTGTGAAAGATGTTTTCTTCCTTGATGGGGGGCTGCAGCGGTGGGAACACGCTGGTATGCCGACGTTGACGGGGCCAGGCATTATTCCGCTGGACGGTAATTTTAAGGTTTCTGATGAGCCGTGCATGCCCACTGTTGATGTTGAAGAAGTAGCGGAGTGGCCGCAGCACGGTATTTTGTTGGACGCTCGTTCTGAGCGTCGCTACCAGGGGCATTTTGAATATAACGATGCTCGACTGGGACACATCCCGGGTGCCTATAATCTTCCAACATACGGAAATTATGGGCCGAATCACCAGTTCTTGGACTTTGAAAGTCTTTTGGATCGATTCGAGGCACTGGGTATTACAACTGGCTCTGAAGTGGCTGTGTATTGCGGTTCCGGTAACCTTGCTACCCACACTATTGCTGCGCTTGAAGTAGCTGGTTTACCTGGTGCTTCTCTCTACATGGGAGGATGGTCGCAATGGTGTTTGGATCCGAAACGGCCAGCTTCGCGGGGTCTTTTGCCATAGTGTGCAGCATGCTCATCGTACCAACGGTATAGACGTATTCCGGGTGGTTAAAATCATTGTCGAGCATGTTAAAAGCTCTGAAATTGGGCAAAACACAGTACGGTTAATACTGAGTAGTGCCCGCAGATAGGGGAAATGTATGTTGTCAGTTCCCGTGATCATATTGATCGTGGCCGCTGTTATAGCGGTTGTTGGCATTGTTTTCGGTATTATTGCTGCCGTTCGTTCCCACAAGCAGTCTTCTGCTGATGCGGACGCGGCGGCGCGTGCGCATGCTCGCTGGGGGGATAGCCTGGGGTTTACACCGGACAGTGCGGGGGTTGCTGCGGCGGTTTCCCAGTGGGAGCATGGTCCCGCCACAGATGGCGGTTTGCATGAGTTGCGGCACTCGGCAATGGGTGAATATGAGGGGCATCCCGCTCTTATTTTTGCCGAAGATGATGGCTGGATTGTTGCTGTACAACGCGATACAGCTTCCTCCGTTGTCGTTGAGATCCACCCCGTGGAAGAAGACGAGCAGGACAATTCCGGTAAGGCAACAGACCTACAGGTGTATGCCTCCGATGTTGATGCCATGATTCGTGCCACTGACGACCGACTGGTGGAGGTTCTCGATAATCACCCTGATGATCTTGCGATGGCATGGTCGGAAGGCTACTGGTCTGCTGCCCTTATGCCGTTGGAGGATGACGGCTTCGACACTGAACTTAACCCAGACGACAAGATTAATGAGGAACTCCCTACAGTTCTTCACTGGTTGTCTCGGTTGAATGATGCGCTCCGCGTGCTACCTCCGCGCGAGGGTGAAGAGGAATCCCTCAGTTTGCAGGGTGTGGGCCCTACGCGGCCATTGGCTGACCGTACAGATGATGATTCCCTGCCCGTTGATGCCGACGCCATTGAGCCAGAAGAAGCCGGTTTTCTCCCGTCTGACTCCTCTTTTATGGACGATGACCAGGACGTCCCCTTCACCGTAGTGGGGGATCAGCCTGTTGCCCCCATCTGGGAGGGGGACTTTGCTGAAGGCGATGATGAGGATGATGTCGATGACGGTATTGACGGCACCGACGATCTTTTGATTCCCGACAACGTTATTCCCTTTGCCCCCGCTGGTAGTACGAATGCGTCACCATCCGCTAATAATCCTGCCGGGTTAACTGTGGTGCCGGAACCCGATAACGCTGCACAGTCTGCAGATGAGCCAGCAGCTGACCACGTGGACGAAAGTGCTTTCGTTGAGAATTCATGGGAACCGCAGGAGCCTGTTCCCTGCGCTGATCTTTCCGATGACGATGACCGGAGTGCTGACGATGACTTCGTGACGGAAGCCGATTTTGCGGAAGCTGACCGTCTGATGGGGGAGTACACGGAAATAGACGAGACTGACTCTTTCGCGCGCACTGACGATATCTTTACTGACGATAACGCTACTGAACAGGCTGAACACACTGAACAGTCTGAGCAGGCTGAACAGTCTAATAGCGATGAGCAGCAGGCCGATAGCGAGGATATTGAAGCCGCGGAGGATGCTTTAGCCGCCTATGCGGAAGCAGAGGCCGTCGAGGCTGTCGATGAGTTCCCGGGGGAAACCCGGGTGGAGAATGTTCTCGCTGATGATGAGTGGATTACCCCCACCACCGCAGAATTTGATGTTATTCCAGGCACTGATGAAGAAGCAGCCACATTAGCAGTTATTGACAGTAAAGAACCGCAAGACTCTGAAAGCGATATTGCGACAGAGGATTTCTCTGCGGACGATCTTGCCGAAGACGGACTTAGCGAAGATGACCTCATCGCTACCGACGATGATGAGCAGGCAGAACAATCCGGTGCAGACGATGAAGCACCCGATATGGGAGCCAACTACCACGAAATCTCCGAACCCCTGCATTTTGAAGGCCAGGATACGGAGCTTGATATAGATGCTCTGGGTGCCCCCGAGCATACTGGCCCCTTCGACGTCATTACTGATGCTGACCTTGCCGCCGCTGCCAGCGATGATCTTTCCGATGACGAAGCTCATGCCGTTGATGTTTTGCGTCCCTACGAAGACGACGAAGAAGAATACATTGCCGACGAGGACTCCTACGACGACCCTGACGATGTCGCCTACACCGACAAGGACTTTGGGGAGGACACTACCCAAGCAGATCTCTACGACACGTTCGATGACGCAGACAGTAGTGAGGAAACTACCGACGAGGGTATCAACGAGAACGAGACTAATGAGGGCGAAACTGACGAAATTCCCGACGAGCTCGACGATCCCGACGAGGCTATTAATGAAATTGATGAGCCGGAACGTCCAACGGGGTTCACGTCGGATCCTCCTACTGCCGGGTTCCCCAGCCGCGAAGTAGAATTCGAGGTAGGCGACGGTGATAATGCCGCTGCCGCAACCTTAGGAGAACGCTCTGCTGTTCCTCCGGTGGCTGCCACCTCATCCGATACACGCCCGCGGATAGCGTTCGTGAAGCCATTTAGCCCGGAGGAAACTGGGCCGCTACCTGTCGTCACCCCGGTAGAAACCTACTATCCGCAGGCAGACGACACTAACGACGAGAAACAGCAGACCTCTGACATCACTGTTCCGCAGCCACAGGAATCTGTTTCCACAGGATCACACGCGGTGCGCGAGGGCGAACCCTCCACCATGCAGACAGGCCAATTCCCCATTATTCGCCCCAGTGAAACAACTGGATCTGGTCGTCATGTACGGAAAGATGACAGTGCGGACGCAGAAGCGCGACCGGCATGGTTCGTACCTGGAAAAACGGGTAGCCGTTCCCGTGCGAAAGATAATGAGACTACCGGTGAGATACCGGATGACGAGAACTAACGATTGTTCCCTACAGAAAGGCATACTCTTCATGGTTGCAGCATTTAAGCCTGCTGAACACCCTGTTAATGCACGTGATAAAGCTGAACTTGCTGAACTTGTTAAAGAGTTAGCGGTTGTGCGCGGGAAAGTTATTCTCTCCTCCGGTAAAGAAGCGGACTATTACGTTGACTTGCGTCGTGTGACCATGCATAGCCGCGCGTCCCGTCTTATTGGCTCCCTGCTGCGTGAACTTACCGCAGATTGGGATTATGTGGCCGCGGGTGGCCTCACTTTAGGCGCTGACCCGGTGGGTACCGCCATCATGCATGCGGACGGCCGCGAGATTAACGCTTTTACTGTCCGTAAGGAAAAGAAAAAGCACGGCATGCAGCGTCAGGTTGAAGGCCCCGATGTGGTGGGTAAAAAGGTTCTTGTTGTTGAGGACACTACTACCACTGGAAATTCCCCACTGACAGCAGTACGTGTATTACGCGACCTGGGTGCTGAGGTTGTTGGTGTGGCCACTATTGTGGATCGCGCTACTGGTGCTGAGGCTGCCATTAATGCTGAAGGCCTAGAGTACCGCTACTTGTTGAGTTTGGAAGATGTCGGACTCGCCTAAAACTTCAACTATGCCGTTAACGCCGGACGATGCTGCCTCCGCCCCTGGCCCCACCGAGTGGGGTGAGGGGCGCCATGGCGTCGGTCCCTGGCGTGAGGAACACCCCGGGGAACCTCTTCCTACCGATCCCCGCTACGATCCGCAACTACTTGCGGAGGGGGATCGTCGCAATGTTGTGGACGCCTACCGCTATTGGACGCGGGAGGCAATTGTGGCGGATTTGGACACCCACCGTCACCCCTTCCATGTTGCTATTGAGAACTTTGAGCATGATGCCAACATTGGCACGGTAGTGCGTACTGCGAATGCTTTTCTTGCCGAGACGGTGCATATTGTGGGTCGCCGGCGGTGGAATCGGCGCGGTGCTATGGTGACGGACCGCTACCAGCATTTGCAGCATCATGACACGGTGGAGGAACTCATCGACTGGGCGCATGAGAATGGTCTTACCGTTGTTGCTGTCGATAATGTTCCTGGTTCCACACCTATTGAAACGGCGACGCTACCCGAGCGGTCACTTCTTCTTTTTGGGCAGGAAGGGCCGGGTATTTCTGATGCTTCTGAGCAGCAAGCTGATATGGTGGTGTCTATTGCTCAGTTTGGTTCTACCCGTAGCATCAACGTGGGTGTTGCGGCAGGTATTGTCATGCATACGTGGATCACTGAACATGCCGATTCTAGTACTGCCTGGTAATACGTACTATGCTCTCCTATGACGCCTCTCATGCTTCACCGGGAAGCACATTGTTATTTGGCTGACTGATATAGCTGTTGTTGAAAGGACGCTCTAGTGGCCACCTCTGGACTTCATACAGCCCCAGCATGGGCGCGCACTACAGATTGGCAGGAACGTGCTGCCATTGCGGAACGTAGTGTACTTGAACGTCACCTTGTACGGTCATTTTTCCTCCCCTTCACTGCTACAGGTATGACTGTGTGGCCCTACTGCTGGCGTGATCGCTTTACGGTGAAGTGGAACTTCTGGTGGCAAGCGCACCTTATTGGCTGCATGACGGACGCCATGGATCGTGCGGAAACAGCACACAATCAGCGTGTCTTGAAGCGTCTTGCACGAACACACTATCGCGTTAATGGGCGACGCTGGCGGCATAATAAGTATTACGATGACCTCGCATGGGCGGCGGTCGCCGTGCAGCGGGCAGAACGCCGCGGCTACCTTACCGGCTACGAAAAAGTCCTGCGTGACGTCCGCCGCAGGTTTGAGGATGCCTACAATCCGAAGTACGCCATTCCGTGGTGTACGGATAAGGATTACTGGAATACCCCCACTAATGGGGCGGCAGCTATTTTCCTCGCTCGTTGTGGGGATAAAAAAGCAGTCCAATTAGCGGAACGTATTTGCGACTGGATGTATAAGAATCTCCAGGTTAAAGATGGTCCAAACGCCGGTCTTTACGCAGACGGTATTCGTCTTGTTGAAGGCTGTAAGAAGCGGGAAGACGCAATTTACACGTACTGCCAAGGTGTGGCGATGGGCGCCGAGTTAGAGTTGGCGCTGCGGTCGGAGGAAGGTCAGCAGGAGGAGCATCTCCGTCGTGTCTGCGAGATCGTGGAGGCCTGTGAGCGCACATTGCTGTCCTCCGAGGGAATACTTCTTGCTGGTGGTAGCGGCGATGGTGGCCTTTTCAAAGGTATTTTGATGCGCTATATGGCGGATGTGGCACGCCGCATGCCGGGAATAGAGACAGATCCTGGTAAACCGTTGTGGGATGGACGTTTACACGCTGTGCAAGAGTCTGCCGCCCGTATGGTTATGCAGAATGCGCAATCTCTGTGGAAAACAGCCGCGTGGCTGCCAGAAGGGGTGCTTTTCTCCGCGAAGTGGGATAAACCAGCACGGTTACCACTATACGTCTCCAAAACCAGCAATGATGATAATAAATCCACTAAAGTTGGTGTGGAAGTAGATATTTCAGCTGTGGCAGAACGAGATATGTCCACTCAATTATCTGGTTGGATGACGGTAGAATCTGCTGCCCGTCTTGTTCGCATGGATTGTTCATTCGGTTACTGAATGGCCGTACGGTAACACAATAAGCATACTTTTCCGGTTGCGTACCTTACCCATATTCATCTTGCCCCATATCCCGCTTTGTGGGGGAAACGCGTATTCTTAAAGGAGTTTTAGCGTTTCCATTGGAAGAACACCATTTGTGTTGTTGCGTGAAGCTAGTAAAAACTAGTGGAGCTAGGTGAAAAGAAGGCTTATTTATGTCTTATGCGGGTCGACGGATCGGTAAAGCGGCTCTGTCATTGTGTGTTACTACTGCCCTCACTGTTGGAGTGGGGTGCGGTGTTGCGTCAGCAACAAGTTTTGATGCGGCGGCACAACCAATTGATTTAGGCCAGACTCAAGTCGGAATGACGATCGAGCAGTCGCAATATATAGCGCGTCAGCTCAAACCTGTACCGCTTAAAGTTACCCTGAAGAAGGGGCCTCGTCGCCCTATCCCAGAGTGGGCCAAATCGAGTATTAAGCCTAACCCGTTCTTCGACAATGATGCTTGGCGTTATGTCCGTAAAGGCTATAAGCCCGGCCAGGTTATGCGACAGCGTAAAGCCCGTTGGGTGAAGGGATATTTCCCCATTGCTGCACGCGGAGTGCAGTATGCGTACGTTTCCTACGATTCCCGCGGCTACCCCATGACGGCTACGGCTACGTTGGTTATTCCACACCATCTGAAACCCAATGCGAGTGTGATGGAATATAACCAGTTCATTAACTCGTCGGGGCCGAACTGTAGCGTAACCACGCAGATGAATCAGTTGTTCTCCTGGGGAATGATGACGAGCACCATTCAGATGGTGGGTGCAGCCCTCGCACTGGGGTATCCCGTTCTTCTTCCCGATGGTGATGGTGCCAATAATATTTACGCCATTAACCGGGTAGCGTCCCACGTCATTCTGGATTCCATGCGTATGGTGCATGAACAGCATGATTTCCCGCTGGCAAAGTCGCATTTTGTTTCGCTAGGTGCGTCTCATGGCGGAATGATGACGGGCTACACAGCTGCCGAGCAGCCGTATTATGCTCCCGATCTCACGGCTTACGTCAATCAATTTGTTGTCAATGAGGGTGCGCCAGATCTTATTAAGTTGGCCCATAGCTTTGGTCTTTATGGGGAGCTACAGAATGCGCCAAGCGTTTACGGTAGTTTCTTGATGAGCTTCGTTGTCGGAGCTGCGCGTGAGTACCCCGATCTCTTACCGCACCTGTACCAGTGGTTTACTCCGTATGGGAAAGCTGTTGTGAAGGGAAACCGTAGTATATGTACGCCGTTGACGTTCGCAGTGGGCCCCGGTGTTCCTATTAAAAATATTGTGAAAGAAGGCTTCTTCGCTTCGCAAACATTTAAGAACATGTTGCAGATTGCGAAGTACTCTTCTTCGTTCTACTACCCGGGTACACCGAAAGTACCAACGCTGCTGATGCATGGCACGCTAGATGAAATTCTTTTCCAGGCTGATCAAGATAAAGCCTTGTGGCAGCGTTACTGTAAGGCTGGTTCCAATGTGGTTTACGAGCAGGTTCCTGGGACTGGGCATTTCATTACTCCAGCTGTGTCCTTCCCACGTATGGTGATACAGTCCGTCAAGTCACTTGAGGGGAATCACCAAACTCCGAACTGTAGTAACCCAGTTATTCTTTAATGCCTGTGCTGGTGTGAAGGACTGGCACGAAGGAAGGTTTATATATGTCTCATCCGCGGAGACGTTTCAGTAAAGTGGCTCTGTCCCTTTGCCTTACCGCTGTTATGGCGGTGGGAGGAAGCGCGGGAGTGGCGTCGGCACACGGTTTCGATGCTGCTGAAAAGCCAATTGATCTGGGTGATCCCCAGCTTATGATGACGGTTGCGGAATCGCAGCATATAGCGAAGCAGCTACCTCCGGTACCGGGAAAAATTAAGTTGCGGAGGGGACCCCATCCCGCTGTTCCAGAATGGGTGAAATCGGATTTTAAAGATGATCCCTTCATGGAAGACGGCGCCTGGCACTATGTGGACAAGGGCTATAAGCAAGGCCAGATTATCCGTAAACGTAAATCGTTATGGTCGCAGGTGTACTTCCCCGGCTCGCACTCCATGCAGTATGCATTTGTGTCCTACGATTCCCGCGGATATCCCATGACGGCCACCGCCACACTGGTGGTTCCACCTATTGTGAAGCGTAATGCCGGCATTGTGCAGTGGAATGAGTACATTAACTCCTCCGGCACAAAATGTAAGGTCACTACCCAGCTTAATCAGCCTAATTCGTGGGGTATTATCAATAGCCCCATTGAGTTGATGAGTGCTGCGCTTGCATTGGGATACCCAGTTCTTTTCACAGACGCGGAAGGACCGCGTAACTCCTACGCTATTAACCGTTTGTCCGCGCACGTCATGTTGGACTCTATGCGGATGGTGCATCAGCAGCATGATTTCCCTCTGCAGCAGTCCCACTTCGTCTCCATGGGTATCTCCCATGGTGGTCTACAAACTGGGTACACTGCGGTAGAGCAGCCCAATTATGCACCAGAATTAGCGCCCTACATTGAGCAATACATTGTTAATGAAGGCGCACCGGACTTCATTAAACTAGCCCACAGTATGGGGTTGTACGGACAAGTATCAAACGTTCCTAGTGCGTGGGGCGGATTCTTGGTGAGTTTTCTCATTGGCATGATGCGTGAGTATGGGGATCTTCTTCCCCATATGGAACAGTGGCTAACCCCCTACGGTAAAAAGCTCATTAAGGCTAACCGCAATTTATGTATGCCTTTCACTCTTGCCGCAGGTGGGGGAGGTATTTTCAAATATTTGGTGAAGGATGGATTCTTCCGTTCAAAGACGTTTAAGACCGCTTTGAGAATTGCTAAAGATTCCTCATCCTTCTACAACCCCACTATCCCAACGTCCCCCATTTTGTTAGTTCACGGTAAGTTTGATGGAATTCTCTATCAGGCTGAACAAGATGAAGTTCTTTGGCAGCGCTACTGTAATGCTGGTGCTAATGCGGTTTATGAAAAGATACCGTTTACTGGCCACATGATGACTCCGGGTGTGTCAACAACCCGTATGTTCCTCCGCACAGTACTATCGCTTCACGGTGTGAAACAATTGCGGAATTGTCTTGTTCCGGTCATTATCTAGGGAACTATTCCCCGGCGGCTCGCCAATAGCTGGTAACCAATAACTGGCGCTGGTGGCTGATACTAAATAGCTAAATAGCAGTGGTGCCCCGTCCGAACATTCGGACGGGGCACCAACTAGTAGTAAGACTACTTGCAGAGTAGAAGACTACTTGCAGATGCTCTTGCCAACAGAGTGAAGATCCTGGCAGGCCTCAACAACGCGCTCTGCCATGGCAGCTTCAGCCTTCTTCAGGTAGGAGCGGGGGTCGTAGACGGACTTGTCTCCAACCTCGCCCTCAATCTTCAGCACGCCCGAGTAGTTGGTGAACATGTGATCCACTACGGGGCGGGTGAAAGCGTACTGAGTATCGGTATCGACATTCATCTTGACGACGCCGTAGCCCAGGGCTTCTTGAATCTTTTCCTTCTCGGAGCCGGAGCCGCCGTGGAAAACAAAGTTGAAGAACTTTTCGCCCTCGGGAAGTCCTAGCTTCTTGGCGGCAACCTCCTGGCCCATGTTAAGAACCTCGGGCTTCAAGACAACGTTGCCCGGCTTATAGACACCGTGAACGTTACCGAAGGTAGCGGCAAGGAGATAGGGAGCAGTGGAGCCGTCACCAAGAGAATCGATGACGGTGGCGAAGTCGTGCTCGTCGGTGTAGAGCTTGGCGCCGTGCTGAGCCTTCACACCGTCTTCTTCGCCGCCCACAACACCAATCTCGATTTCGAGAAGCTGGTGGTTAGCGGTGGTCTGGGCGTAGAGTTCCTTAGCAATTTCCATGTTTTCGGGCATGGGGATAGCGGAGCCGTCCCACATGTGGGATTGGAAGAGGGGATCTTCGCCACGCTTTACGCGCTCAGCGGATACTGCCAGGAGGGGACGAACGAAACCGTCAAGAGCGTTCTTGGGGCAGTGATCGGTGTGTAGAGCAACGGTAACTCCGTAGTACTTCGCCATGCGGGTGGTGTACTCGGCTAGGGCTACGGCACCAGCTTCCATGCTCTGGACGTGGAGGCCAGAGCCGAACTTTGAGCCGCCTGTACTGAACTGAACAATGCCGTCGGATTCGGCGTCGGCAAGGCCTTTGAGAACAGCGTTGATTGTCTCAGTAGAGGTGCAGTTGATGGCGGGGAAAGCGTAGCCACCTTCCTTGGCCTTCTTTAACATCTCGGCATAAGACTCGGGGGTTGCAATAGCCATAAGGTTTCCTTCGCAGAGATAGGGGCTGTCGGTGTTTCCGTATTCACCTACCATTATGCACCTTTATAGCCAGAAACAAATGTGGAAAATGGACCCGTCTGAACCGATACATTCTGCAGTGACAGGGAGAATTTAGGTTTACCATAGAAAATTTAATGGTGAGCCCAGGTTCATCAGCACTGTTCTGTAGTACTGTTCCGCAATAATCTGCGAAAAGCACAAATAACCATTTCTCGCCTATACTAACCAGGTGATTATTCCCGCATCGCTGGCAGCAACACATGCGACGGTATCCACTACCCTCGCACTTGGACCCCAGTGGCTAGACCCTACCTACCTGCTAGGGAACAATGGCCCCTTCGGTGCATTCGTGCTGCCTGGCATGCTGCTCATTATCTTCATTGAAACCGGACTCCTCTTCCCCCTCCTCCCCGGCGACTCCCTCCTCTTCACCGCCGGATTCCTCTCCATCCAACCCAACGGTTTCGCCCCCATCTGGCTTGTCTGCCTCTCCGCCTCGCTAGTAGCGGTACTCGGCGATCAATGCGCCTACTGGATCGGCAGGAAAAGCGGGGAAGCGCTCCGCACCCACAAAGACAATGCCGTCTTTAAAAAAGAATACCTGGTACAAGCACACCGATTCTTCGAAAAACACGGTGCCGTTACCGTCATCATCTGCCGCTTCGTCCCCATCGTACGAACGTATGCCCCGGTGGTGGCGGGTATGTCGGGCTTCCGCTACCGCGTGTTCCTCTCCTTCGATATTCTCGGCGGACTCCTGTGGGGCACCGGTGTTACCCTCCTGGGTGCCGCACTCGGTAACTTCACATTCGTCCAAGAAAATATTGAGCTGATCTTCCTCTTCGTCATCCTCCTTTCGCTCCTCCCCGCCATTATTACCGCCATTAAAGGCGCTATAGACTCCCGGAACAGCGACCTGCCCCAATCCATCAACCCGGAAGATGCCGCTACCCAAATTCTTGCCGGAACCAGTGATGAGAACGATACGGACGTGCGTAAACGCCTTGTTACAGCATTCCAGTCGGAGCAAGACCATGAAGGGCTCGACGCCGCCGCAATAAAGGAACTTGTCTGCTCCGAACTACTCGACTTCTCCCGCAATGAGGATGCAGCAGCACATGCGTAACTGGGTGAAAACTCGGGCGCACATTTTTCAGGACAGTCTTAAACGCCGATGCCACCGCGTCTACCGCAGCCTTATCCCCATCACCCAGGCTGCCGTCGCAGCATCTGTAGCATGGTGGGTAGCCACCCTTATCTTCCCCGACACAAAACCCTTCTTCGCGCCGGTCTCCGCCATCATTGCCCTAGCCCCAGTGCCCGGCCGTCGCATTAAACGATCCGTCGAAATTGGTGCCGGCACTATTGCCGGCGTTCTTATTGGTGAACTGATTATTGCCCGCATTGGTTCCGGTGTGTGGCAGATTGGCTTCGTTGTTTTTCTGGCGATGGTGATGGCTCTCTTCCTGGGGTCCGGCGTGCTGGTCTCTGTACAGGCAGCCTCCTCCGCTATCCTCATTGCTACCCTTATTCCGCCGCATGGGCCGGGTGGTTTGCAACGCGTATGGCACGCCATAATTGGTACCCTCATCGGCATTATTGTGATGGCGTTGATCCCCGCTAACCCCATCCGCGATATTCGCCGTCGTCTTGCCGCAGTTGTGCAAACCGAACGCGACGTGTTGGGTGACGTTGCCATTGGCCTCCGTACGCACAATACAGAGCTGGTGACGAATGCTCTTGTCCATATTCGCGCCACCCAGCCAGCGTTGAATGATATTCGCGATACCCTCTACAACGGTGCTGAAGTGGTCCGTATATCCCCACTGCTGTGGTACGCCCGCAAAGATCTTGAAAAGTGGGAAAAGTTTATTGAGCCACTGGACAATACGGTGCGTAATACGCGCGTACTGGCGCGGCGAGCAGTTGTTATCCTCGACGATAATGTCCAGCTTGATGAGCGTCTCCTGGATGCTATTTCGCAGTTGAGTGACGCAACCGGGGTAGTGCAGTCCATGCTTGCCGAACACGCTAAGTGGCGAACCACAGAACATGAGGCCACGCAGGCACTGATGTCGGTGGCCGTCCGCACCGGTTTTCAGCTGGAACCCGATGATCCGTCTGGAATGCATGGGCTGGTTATGCAAGCCCAGATTCGTTCCACTCTTATTGACCTTTTGCAGGTGTGCGGTATGACGCGGGAGGAAGCTGTGCAGGCTGTTCCTGCAGTGGGTGATACTGGTCACCACCCAGCGTAACCGGCGTAAAAAGTTTTCACTCTTCTCTCGTAACGAGGTAGAATTAGGTAACGGGTCTGCAGGGTAGGCCCGGGTTTTTCATTTTGTGCCCACATTGCTCCTGTGCCACCACTGTCCGGAAAGACCGACAGCATAGGTTACGTGATGTTCCCACCCCTGCCGGCTCGGTCAAAGAAAGAACGAGAATATGGCAGCGATCGTCATCAACGGAGCCCAGTGGGGCGATGAAGGCAAAGGTAAGGCCACCGACATTCTCGGCGGTCACGTCGACTTCGTCTGCAAACCCAATGGCGGCAACAACGCCGGCCACACTGTCGTGGTCAGCGGCGAAAAGTATGAGCTGAAACTGCTCCCCGCCGGTATCCTCACCCCCAATGTCACTCCCGTCATTGGTAATGGTGTGGTCGTCAACCTTGAGGCTCTCTTCCAGGAAATCGATGGCCTGGAATCCCGCGGTGCTGACTGCTCACGTCTCCGCATCAGCTCTAATGCCCACCTCGTAGGGCCCTACCACCAAACCATCGATAAAACCACCGAACGCTTCCTCGGTAAGCGCGCCATTGGCACCACTGGCCGCGGTATTGGCCCCTGCTACGCCGACAAAGTTAACCGCATTGGTATCCGCGTCCAAGACATTTTTGACGAATCCATCCTCCGTCAAAAAGTGGAAGGCACCCTGCGTGCTAAGAACGAAATGCTGGTGAAAGTCTACAACCGCCCCGCATTCGACGTGGACGAAATTGTGAACTACTTCCTGCAGTACCGCGACCGCCTGGCCCCCATGGTATGCGACACCAGCCTCCTCCTGAATAAGGCTCTTGACGAGGGTAAATCCGTCCTTATGGAAGGCGGCCAGGCCACCATGCTGGACGTGGACCACGGCACATACCCCTTCGTTACCTCCTCCAACCCGTCCGCAGGTGGTGCCTGCGTGGGCTCCGGTATTGGCCCCACCCGCATCACCCATGCCGTCGGAATTATTAAGGCTTACACCACCCGCGTTGGCGCTGGCCCATTCCCCACCGAGCTCTTCGACGAATCCGGTGAGTTCCTCCGCGAAACCGGCCACGAGTACGGTGTTGTTACCAAGCGTCCCCGCCGCTGTGGCTGGTTCGATGGTGTTGTTGCCGAGTACGCGTCCCGCATTAACGGTTTCACCGACATGTTCGTGACGAAGCTCGACGTCCTCACCGGTCTGAAAGAAATCCCCGTCTGCGTTGCCTACGAAGCAGACGGCAAGCGTTTTGACCACATGCCGGAAAGCCAAAGCGATTTCCACCACGCGAAGCCCATCTACGAAATGCTGCCTGGCTGGACTGAAGACATCACCACCGCGCGCACGTTCGATGATCTGCCCGAGAATGCCCAGAAGTACATGAAGCGTCTGGAAGAACTCTGTGGTACCCGCATCTCCTACATTGGTGTTGGCCCCGGCCGTGACGAGAATGTCGTCATTAACGACCTCGTGGCCGAAATCGAGGGCTAATACAGGGTAGCTCGATAGGGCTTAGCTAGAGTCCATTAAGAGAGAGCCCACTAAAAGCTCACTAAAGAAAACTCAATAAACAGGAGAACGCCCGCACGGGAGGATCCGCAAAGGATCTTCCGGCGGGCGTTCTGCTATCCAGCACTGGTGTTAATCCCAGCACTCGACATTGCGGGCCTGAGGGAGGGAATCCTTATGAAACACAGGGTTGTGGCCACTGTCCTTTTGACTGTTGTAGTCGCGGAGAAGCTCAATAGCTAGCCCACCAAGCGGAATAACTGCCACCAGGTTAATAGTGGCCATAATACTCATGGAGATATCCGCCAAGGCCCACACAAAGTCCAATGCGGCCAAGGATCCCCCAAACACACACAGCACCACCAGAATACGGAACCACATAAGGGCCTTCTTCGATTCTGTGAGGAATTGGATATTGCACTCCCCGTAGTAGTAATTACCAATAATGGAACTGTACGCCAGGAAGAACAACACCACAGCCAAAACCGGATTAGCCCAACTTCCTAGCTGGTGGGCAAGCGCATGTTGAGTAGCTACGGCGCCATCATCCACCCCATAGTCGGGGTTATTAAGCAGAATGATGAAGGCCGTCACCGAGCAAATAATAAGGGTATCGAAGTAGACACCCAGGGTTTGTACAAAGCCCTGTTTTACCGGGTGTGACACTGCCGCCGTGGCGGAAGCATTAGGAACAGACCCCATACCGGCCTCGTTGGAGAAGAGACCACGGCGAATACCAATCATCATGGCTGCACCAATACCGGCTCCGGCTACCTGTTTTGCCCCGAAAGCGCACTGGAAAATGAGGGAGATGGCGCCGGGAATTTTGGCCCCGTTGACAATGCATACGTAAAGCCCGAGGACGATGTACACCACCGCCATAATGGGAACTAGCACTTGTGAGACGGCACTGATTCGCCAAATTCCACCAAAAATAACTGCCGCTGTTAACGCTGAGATAACAAGGGCAAGAGCAAGATTAACCCACTTCATATTGTCTGAATTGTGGATGAGGGGCTTCAACGCTTGCGATGTTGTTTCGGTAATAGAGTTGGCCTGCACCATATTAAAGACAAAACCATAGGTAAACGTAATGGCGATAACGAAGAGGATAGCCAGCCACCGTTTCTCTAAACCTTTTTCAATATAGTAGGCGGGACCACCTCGAAATGCTCCTGTCGCTTTATCTTTCACCTTATAAAGCTGCCCCAACGTGGACTCGACAAAAGCCGTCGCCCCACCCACAATGGCGAAAAGCCACATCCAGAAGAGAGCGCCTGGACCACCCAAGGCAATAGCCACAGCCACACCCACAATATTGCCGGTACCAACGCGGCTTGCCGCCGATACTGTGAATGCGCGGAATGCGCTAATGCCCTTCTTTCCGCCCTCTTGCTTTTCCGGCTGCTCCACGAGGGTACGCATCATCTCCGGCAGGTGGCGTATTTGTACCACAACAGTCCGGATGGAAAAGTAAAGACCAGCAATAGCCAATAACGCCATTAACACATACCCATATATGTTGTTAATGCTGCCCAGTAGTTCGGTGGCATTCTTCATGGGCAATAGTTTAATGGGAGATAACGCGAATAATGGTAGTGTCGTTCTAGTGCTCACAGACCTGGTCACCCAAATAGAAGGATTTATATCCTCCCATATCCTCATTTTTGTGCTCGTTGGCCTCGGCATTGTCTTTACCGTTGCCACTCGAGGTGTACAGTTCCGCCTCTTCGGGCACATGTGGCACCTCATGCTCGATTCACGGAAGCAAAAGGGCACCTCCCTCTCCAGCTTTCAAGCATTCACAGTGGGTCTCGCTTCACGCGTGGGCACCGGTAATATCGCCGGTGTTTCCCTGGCACTTATCGTGGGCGGTCCCGGCGCTCTCTTCTGGATGTGGATAGTGGCGCTCCTGGGCATGGCGACCAGCTTCATGGAAAGCACCCTTGCCCAAATCTTCAAAGTGAAGGGGAAGGACGGACTCTCCCACGGTGGCCCCGCCTACTACATTGAGCGCGGTCTGGGCTCCCGCACGTGGGGTGTTATATTTGCGGCTCTCCTCGTCTTTTCCTATGGGCTTATCTTCCCCATGGTGCAGTCGAATACTATTGCCCAGCAGTTCAAATCCACCGCCGGCATACCCGTGTGGGTGACGGCCCTCGTTCTCGTGGCTATCAGTATCCCCATCATGTTGGGTGGGTTGCGCCGGGTTGCGAAGGTAACAGAGCACCTTGTGCCCATTATGGCCATTATTTATCTGCTGGTGTCGCTTATTACCATCCTTATGAATATCACCGACCTGCCGCGTGTGTTCTCCGATATTTTCGCGGGTGCTTTTGGTCTACGAGCAGGCCTAGCCGGTGTGGGCGGGGGACTCTGGGCCACCATGTTCAACGGTGCTAAGCGTGGTCTTTTCTCCAACGAGGCGGGACAGGGGTCCATGCCCAATGGGGCCGCCACCGCTGACGTGCCGCACCCGGTGGTACAGGGGCTTATTCAGTCCCTTGGTACTTTCGTGGACACCATCATCGTCTGCTCCATGACGGGTTTCATGATCCTGCTGGCTGGTCCCAGTGTTTATACACCCGGGCAGGAATTGGAGGACGGGATCCTGGCACAGACTGCACTGACACACCATCTGGACTACGGTACCGGCTGGACAGTGTGGTTTATGTCCATTGTTATCTTCCTCTTCGCCTACTCCAGTACCCTGGGCTATTCCGTGTTCGCCGAGATTAACGTGAATTATTTGGGGTGGACGAAACACGGCAGCACCATACTGCATGTTGTGATGATTGCGGCGACGGGGTTGGGGTCTATAGCGGCGTTGCCGCTGGCATGGTCCCTGGCGGATCTTTCCCTGGCGCTGATGACCATTATTAATATGGTGGCGGTAGCGCTTCTTATGAAGTACGGTGTGCGGTGCTTGCGTGACTATGATAGGCAGCGCAAGGCCGGTATTGAGACTCCCGTATTTGTGGAAACTCCCGGGTTTTTCCCCAAGGCGGTTCCCGATTCTGCCTGGGTTGCTCGTCACGAGAATGAATAACTCTGGTAGTAGACGCCTTATGGTGCTGTTTGTGTGGTAATCGTGCTCTATCATGAGAGCTACCACCACGCTGAGAAGGAGCCTCCCATGACCACACCACCCGTCTTGCCCCGCATTGGTACTGCCCAAACTCCAGGTGCGACACGGGTTATGCTACTGGGATCGGGTGAGCTCGGTAAGGAAGTCACTATTGCCTTCCAGCGGCTCGGCGTTGAAGTGATTGCCGTGGACCGCTACTACGGTGCCCCGGCCCAGCAGGTAGCACATCGCAGCTACACCATTAATATGGCTAACCCGGACGAACTCCTCCCTCTTATTCGAGAGGAACGGCCGGACTATGTTATTCCCGAAATTGAAGCTCTTGCCACGGACGCGCTCGCGCTTATCCAGGAGGAGGGTACGTCCACGGTTATCCCCACTCCACGGGCAGTGCAGCTCACAATGAACCGCGAGGGTATCCGCCGGCTCGCCGCGGAAGAATTAGGGCTTCCAACATCCCCCTACCAGTTCGCATCGTCGCGGGAAGAGATGAAAGAGGCTATCCAGAATGTGGGTATGCCGTGCGTTGTGAAGCCTATTATGTCGTCGTCAGGGCATGGGCAAACGGTGGTACGCCACGCTGATGATATTGATGCTGCATGGGACCACGCCCGCGACGATTCCCGCGTGGACCAGGGGCGCGTCATTGTAGAGGGGTTTGTTGACTTCGACTACGAAATTACCCTGCTTACCGTGCGGGGACGGGATCCCCAAACGGGCGAGACGAGCACCTATTTCTGCGCTCCCATTGGTCACCACCAGGACAATGGGGACTATGTGGCATCGTGGCAGCCCCAGCCTATGACGGATGCGGCATTGGCAAACGCTCGTAAAATTGCGGACAAGGTGACGTCCGCACTCGGTGGCCGCGGCATTTTTGGGGTAGAGCTTTTCGTCAAGGGGGACGATGTTCTCTTCTCAGAAGTATCACCCCGCCCGCATGATACGGGACTCGTCACCATGGCGTCGCAGCGTTTTAGCGAGTTTGAACTGCATGCCCGAGCCGTATTGGGGCTCCCCGTGGATACGACGCTGCTTTTCCCGGCGGCCAGTAGTGTAGTGAAGTCGCCGTGTGAGGGCGAGGGCCTGGGCTTTACCGGGGTTGCCGATGCTTTAGCTATTCCGGGTACTGATGTGCGCCTCTTTGGTAAGCCGGAAGCGCATGTGGGACGTCGCATGGGGGTTGTGGTGGCAACAGGTGTCGATGTGGAGGATGCTTTGCAGAAATCACAATCGGCAGCCCAGAAGATTCACGTCGTTCGGTAAGATTTTCCTAATAATAAGAAACTTTTTATCCACAATCACGACAAAATTTCGTATAGTTGTCACAAACCCTTAGCTACTTCATAACAACAGGAAACGAGGATTGAATGGTATCGGCACAACGGCCACGCATCGGTGTGGTCCGTGAGACCGCGCCGGGCGAGCGTCGTGTAGCGCTTGTCCCGAAGGTCATCACACAACTTATTGGAAAAGGACTAGACGTTATTGTCGAATCCGGCGCAGGTGAAGCTGCACTACTTCCAGACAGTGCATTCGAATCTGCCGGCGCAGTTATTGGAAATCCCTGGGACTGTGACGTTGTTGTCAAGGTTGCAGAACCCAGCACCGACGAGATCGCTAAGCTCTCCGCAGGTACACGGCTTATTGGTTTCCTCAATCCACGTTCCCAGGAAAACCAGATTGGGGAACTGAAAGCCAAGGGTGTGGAAGCCTACGCCATGGAGGCTATTCCGCGTATCTCCCGCGCCCAGGTGATGGATGCATTGAGTTCTCAGAACAACGTGGCCGGCTACAAAGCCGTGCTAGTTGCCGCTGACAACCTCACTCGTTTCTTCCCCATGCTCACCACCGCCGCCGGCACTGTAAAACCCGCCACCGTTATGGTGCTCGGTGTTGGTGTCTCCGGCCTGCAGGCTCTTGCTACCGCCCGCCGCCTGGGCGCCCGCACCATTGGCTACGATGTGCGCCCCGAGGTTGCCGAGCAGGTTAAGTCCGTGGGCGCTAAGTGGCTCGACCTGGGTATTGAAGCCGCTGGTGAAGGTGGCTACGCCCGTGAACTTACGGAGGAAGAAAAGGCTCTCCAGCAGGAGCGTCTCGCCGCTGCCATTGGTGATGCCGACGCAGTTATTACTACTGCACTTGTTCCTGGTCGCCGTGCCCCCATTCTCGTTACTGCCGATGCTGCTTCCCGCATGAAGCCCGGTTCCGTCATTGTTGACCTCGCTGGTGAAACTGGCGGCAACTGTGAACTCACTGAACCTGGTAAGACCGTTGTGAAGAACAGTGTTACCATCTGCTCCCCGTTGAATCTTCCCGCCACCATGCCGGAACACTCCTCGGAGCTCTACGCTAAAAACATTCAGGCTCTCCTGGAACTCATGCTCAACGATGAGGGTGCTCTCGCTCCCGACTTCGAGGACGAGATTCTGGCCAGCGCCTGCGTCACCCGTGACAAGGAGGCCTAGCCCATGTCTGCCAACGACCTGCTACTCCTTATAGCCCTCATCGTCCTGGCCGGCTTTGTCGGCTTCTCGGTGATCTCCAAGGTCCCCAATTCTCTCCACACCCCCCTCATGTCCGGCACGAACGCCATTCACGGCATTGTCGTCCTGGGTGCCATGTGGGTACTCGGTTCTGTCGATCTCAGCTCTGACAACACCGCCATTAATGTCCTTCTTGCCATTATCCTGTTCGTCGCTGTTGTCTTCGGCACGTTGAACGTTGTGGGCGGCTTTGTCGTTACCGACCGCATGCTCGAAATGTTCAAACCCAAAGAGCGCAAACCCATTGAGGAGGCACAAGACTAATGACCATCACAGCTAATGTGCTCTACATTATTGCCTTCGTCCTCTTCATCTACGGCCTGTCCGGACTGACCGGCCCCTCCACCGCCGTCCGTGGTAACAAGATTGCTGCCATCGGTATGGTTATTGCCTTCATTGGCACCATTTTGAAACTCGCCGACAAAGAAGCCGACACCGACGCCAGCTACACCCTGAACTGGATTCTGATTGTTGTTGGCCTCATTGTAGGTACCGCTATTGCTGTTCCCGTTGCCCGTAAAACCAAGATGACCGAAATGCCGCAGCTCGTGGCTATCTTCAACGGTCTTGGTGGCGGCACCGTGGGACTCATTGCACTATGCGAAGCCATGGAATACCGCGGCTTCAAAGGCAACCTCATCGCTGAGGAAGCAAACGTTGCTGGTTCCTCCACCGTCCTCACCACCACCGTTGTTATTGGCTCCATTCTTGCCGCCATCATCGGTTCGGTGTCCTTCTGGGGATCCATTATTGCCTTCTCCAAACTGCAGGGTATTCTCCCCGGCCGCCCCATTGGCCTCGGTAAAGCCCAGCAGGCTGTAAACGCTATCCTGTTCATTGCCGCCGTCGCTTTCGCTATCGTTATTGGCTGCAACACCGGTGAGTTCGGCAATATCTGGTGGATGCTTGGCCTTATCATTGTGTCCGCTCTGCTCGGCCTCATGCTGGTGCTCCCCATTGGTGGCGCCGACATGCCGGTCGTTATCTCCTTGCTGAACGCCATGACGGGTCTTTCCGCCGCCGCTGCCGGCCTGGCTATTAACAACACCGCCATGATCGTCGCCGGTATGATCGTCGGTGCATCCGGTACCATCCTCACGAACCTCATGGCGAAAGCTATGAACCGCTCCGTCGCCAACATTGTGGCGGGTGGCTTCGGTGGAGGTAGCAGTGCTGCCTCCGGTGCTGCTGCAGAACATGGCCCGGTGAAGTCCACCACTGCTGCAGACGTTGCCATTCAGATGGCATACGCCAACGAAGTCATTATTGTTCCCGGTTACGGTATGGCTGTTGCCCAGGCGCAGCACGCTGTGAAGGAAATGGCTGCCCTGCTTGCCGAGCGTGGCGTGCCCGTGAAGTACGCTATCCACCCAGTGGCTGGCCGTATGCCTGGCCACATGAACGTTCTTCTGGCTGAAGCCGGTATCGACTACGACGCCATGAAGGAAATGGACGAGATTAACGGCGAGTTCAACCGTTGCGACGTGGCACTGGTGATTGGTGCTAACGACGTCACTAACCCGGCGGCGAAGGACGATCCAGGCTCACCCATCTATGGCATGCCCGTTCTGAATGTGGCAGAAGCCCACTCCGTCATCGTCTCCAAGCGTTCCATGAGCTCTGGCTACGCTGGCATTGATAATCCGCTGTTCTACCAGCCGCAGACCTCCATGCTCTTCGGTGATGCAAAAGACTCTGTCGATGCCATTGTGGAAGAACTTAAGGCTATGTAACAGCCCCATAATTGTTGCCATTGGGCGGCGCTAAAACGCTGTCTTATGGTTAACGACTACCAAACTGAATATGACGTAAGAGGCTACCTCCAGTAACAGTAAAACTGCTGGAGGTAGCCTCTTTTTAAGAAAGAAGAAGAGTGACAAGCGTCTCTCCTTTTTGTAGAAACTAAGTAAAAATGGCAACTATTCTCAGTTTCTTTGGAAACTTAAAGATTATTCCATTGCGGAGTGTTTCCAAAAACTTAACAATAAGGCATAGCAGACTCTCTCTGTTTACCGTTATTTCGCCTATCTCTCCCTGCGCCCTTGGCGTAAATGGGAATTAACGAAGAAAGGATCTGGCGTGTTCCAGACCAGTAAAACTCTTGCTACCCTGGTAGCCTCTGTAGCCATCATTTCCAGCACTGCTGCTGTTGCTTCCGCAGCCCCCTGCTACCAACCACTTCCGGAACTGGATTCCAGCACCGTCCGCTCCACCACGGAGGGAACCGGCAAGTCTGCTACCAGCATTACCGACGCCATTATGAAGAATGGCACCAAGCCAGTTGCTCCCCAAGGTGTGAATGACTGGAACTGCAAGCCCAGTGCAGATAAGCCAAACCCCGTTGTTCTTGTTCACGGCATGTCCATGACCGCTAATAGTGCATGGGCCGGTCTTGGCCCAGTGCTCAAGGAACAGGGCTACTGCGTCTACGCCATGAACCTCCCCAAGGACCCCGATGGCCTTATGTCCAAGGCCATGCGCATTGTGGGCCTTGACTTCGGTGGTCTGTCTGACATTGAAGCTGCCGCAACCTACTCCGCCGCATTCATCAACGAAGTGCTGAAGAGCACCCACACGGATAAGGTTGACCTGGTTGGTTACTCCGAGGGTGGCACCATCTCCAACCTCATTGCCCACACCTACGGCTCTGCCCACATCAACAAGATTGTGACCATGGCCGGCATTAACGTTGGCATTAACCCCCTCTCCCTGCAGGATAAGAAAGCCATCTTCAAGGATGATGGCCAGCCTGCCGTTATCGGTAATATCCTCAACGGACTCTCTGTTGCTGCCGCCCAGATGATGACCGGCTCCGAAATCTCCACCAAGCTGACCACCCCGGATACTGTTGCTGGTATTAACTACACCAACATTTCCTCCAAGTATGACGAGTTCGTCATGATGTCCAAGCACAACCCCAACTTCCAGAAGGCTGTGCCGGGTGCCACCGTCACCAATATCACCCTGCAGGATGGCTGCAATAAGGATCGCTCCGACCACCTCACCGTGCCATACAACCACCGCATTTGGGCACTCACCATCAATGCCCTTGCTGGCCAGCAGGTAAAGGAAGTTCCGTGCCTCGTCGCACTGCCTTTCCTCCGTTCCTACGGTGACTAACCAGCACTACTGGTTGCAGCACCACTGACATAAGTTCCCTTTATTGGGATCACACACTCCGGCATGCGAAAGCATGACGGTATCAGGGAGTAGCGGAAGCGGGGGAAGAGCCACTTCGGTGGTCTTCCCCCGCTTCTCTGCTCTTTTTCTATATGTGGGCGCCAGTGTGTGAAGCACTTATAGGGTTCTATGTGGTGCTTACGCAGTGCGCTTGGGTGGGTGTTTAGCCGCCGCCAAGCGTTCCTTCCGTAACAATGGAATAGCCGGAATATCGAGGGGGGCTAGTTCCGCTGCCGGCACGCCTAACACCTGCGCAATAAGGTAATCCGCTAATTGGGGGTTACGGGCAAGGCACGGGCCATGCATATAGGTGGCAATAATACTGCCCTGCACCGCACCATCCACCAGGCCCGTAGCGGGAATACTGCTGCCGGCAGGAATACTATTACCTACCCCATATTTCACACGGGATAAGGGACGCGCATCCGGCCCTAATACTGTTGCACCCATGTGGTTTTCAAAACCCATAAGAGGCTCTGTGAGAAACGGCTCAGCTAGCCCTTCGGTAAGTGGCGTTCCCACCAGTTCACCAATAGAGCGGGTAGCCTGCGGAACAGTTGTTACGTCCAGCAAACCAACACCCTCCACATGGGAGCCATCAGCCACCTGGAACCACTCACCCAACATTTGTAGACCAGCGCAAATAGCCAGCAGTGGGCGCCCTGCTTCCACCGCGGTAAACAAACCACGATGCGTGCGCAGATGCTTAGAGGCCAGAATCTGGGCAACGTCCTCGCCACCACCCATCGTATAAATGTCGCAGCTGGAGGGAACATCGTCTTGCAGGGTAATACGAATAATCTCCGCCTGGTAGCCGCGGCGGCGCAACCGTTCCCGCAGCACCAGCGCATTACCGTCATCACCATAGGTACTCATAATGTCGGGCAGAAGAGCACCAATATGGATAACAGAGTCTTTCCCCGGCGTGGGGTTGTGGAGATTGTGGAGGGAACTCACTGCATATCCTCCTTATGCGGGCGCTCCTTATGAGGGCGGAAGGTGGGATCATCGGCAGTTCCGGCGCCAGCACCAGTAAGACGGCGAAGATCGCGGAAGAGATCACGGAAAGCTGTGTAATTGGCCAACACTTCCACCCGGCCCGGGGGACACTGCCGAATGGCCTGCAGCGGGTCGTGGACAAGCTGGTGTTCCACCCCTGCATAAGTGAGCCGTACGGATAGATCAGTGCCGCGTTCCCCGGCACAGAAAACGTTTGTGTCGGAGAAGTTTTCGAAACGCACATCCCACAGCCAGCTGAGGTCAAAACCGTCAGCTTCCTGCCCATTGACGGCAATAACCAAGGAATCGGCAGTGCGATCCACCATGTTGAGGGCCTCCTGCCAGCCAGCCGGATTTTTGGCCAGCAGCAGATGAATTTCGCGATTATCCAGGGTGATAGTGGTGTAGCGTCCCGCCACATCATTCACAGACTCGGCGGCCTCCACAGCGGCCGTGGGATTAATCTGCATGGCCACGGCGGCGGCCACGGCCTGGGCTGCATTACCGCGGTTAGCCCGCCCCGGTACACGCAAATGCAGGGGAAGGTTCAGCCCATCGGGGCCGTGCAGAGTAGTGTCATCCACCCACCAGTCGGGAGTGGGGCGGCGGAATTCGCGGCCATCGGCTAGTGGTTCAACTGCCCACCAGTCACCATCACTGTGCATAATGGCCGCATTATTGCGGGGGCTGGTGGTGGCATCATTGGCCCACCCGCCGCCGGTACTTACCCAGATGACGTTCTTGGCGTCGTAGGCGGCAGACGTCACCATCATGTCGTCGCAGTTTGCCACCACAATAGTGTCCGGGTGGGCGGCGACGGCCTCGCGGAGGCGCCGTTCGATGGTGTTAATTTCGCCCACGCGATCCAATTGATCGCGGGAGAGGTTGAGGAGGACGAGGACAGTAGGGGAGAGGGCGTCCATCACGTGGGGGACGTGCATTTCGTCCACTTCCAGGCAGATGGCGTCCGCGTCCAGATCCTGGTTGAGGGCACTGACAATGCCGGCATCCATATTGTCGCCGCCATCATTGGTGGCCACGGTGTAGGCGGTGCGGAGGGCATTTGCAGCCATGCGGGTGGTGGTAGATTTTCCGTTTGTTCCCGTCACGATCATGGACATGCGTTGGCCAGCAAGTTTAGCCATAATGTTGGGATCGACTTTGAGTGCTACAAGGCCGCCGATCATGCCGCCGTTTCCGCGGCCGAGGGTACGCGAGGCCCAGCGTGCGCCAAAACACGCCCAGCGTGCGAGTGTTCCTCGGAAACCAAGAGAGGCATCTGTCATGCACTTATTCTAAAGGCCAGATGGGGAGGGGAAGAATTCTCGCTATGGCGTGGCTTATGGGGCAGCTCGTCTTGTGGCCACTTTATAGAAACCTGGCGTGCGTTTTCCTCCCAGATCGGTAGTATGACGAGCACAAGGATTATTCCTTTTCCCCTGGTTGGGACCCTGATTATAGCCTCAGAGTTTTCTAGGAGTGGGACATGTCCGCTGTTATCGGTTGGCTCGCGGAACAACCCTTACTTGTGCTCATGCTCATCATGGCATTGGGCTTCTTCGTCGGTCGTATTCGTATTGGGTCTTTTTCCCTCGGCGTCGCCGCAGTTCTTTTCGTCGGCCTCATCATTTCGGCGCTCTTCACCCACTACGGGCACCCCATTCAACAGCTACATATTGTGTGGGTGATGGGGTTGACGCTTTTCGTCTACACCATTGGTCTAGCGTCCGGCTCGTCCTTCTTCCGGGCTCTCCGAACAGAGGGCTTGGGACTTAATCTCCTGACCGTCGGCCTGGTTTTAGTGAGCGCCGCCGTCACCGTTGGCATCGTGGCATTGTTCAAGATGGAACCCATTATTTCCGCGGGTATGTTCACTGGTGCGTTGACGAATACGCCAGCACTTGCCGCTGTCTCCAATGCTCTTCCCATCTTGTCAGACTCGGCGGCTGTGAAGGCGCAGGGAAGTCTAGATGCTGCCCAGAGTATCCCCACAGTTGGCTACGCCTTGGCCTATCCCATGGGTGTGCTGGCATCTATTGCGGCGCTTGCGCTCTTCCAAAAGATTTTCCATGTTAATCATGAGGAAGAGGCGATACGTGCCGGGGTGGCTGCGGTTCCCATTTTCACCCGCAATATTCTTATTACGCGTGCGGGAGATATCCGTATCGTGGACCTCAATAAGGCTATTGGCCAGCATGTTATTGTGTCCCGTATGCTCCCCCCGGACGCTTACGACGTTGACGGCCAGCTCGTCCTGGGCCAGGCAGATGCTGAGAACATCACTGTTGATGCCAGCAAAATGCAGATAGCGTCCATCTACGACACAATCAGTGCAGGCATGATCGTGTGCGTTACCGGCACACAAGAAGCACTCGATGCGGCGACAGAATATTTGGGAGAAGAATCCGCCATTGATCTTGCCTACTATGACGTTACGTCCGGGCTACGCCGCATGTTCGTCTCTAATCCCAGCGTCGTTGGTGTAAGGCTGGGCGACCTGGGACTGCAAAGCAAGTACGGTATCCTCATCACCCGTATTCGGCGTGGTGACAAAGATATGGTTGCCACCGATGATTCCCGCCTTGAACTGGGGGATCGTGTTCGCGTCGTCACCAATAAAGAAAACCTGGGACGAGCTGCCCGCATTGTTGGCGACTCTTACAAGAGCCTCTCGGAGATCGACATTCTTACCTTCTCGGTGGGCATTGCGCTGGGGCTTCTCGTCGGGAAAATTCCCTTCCCTATTCCCGGCGGTGGTGTCCTGGAGCTAGGTTCCGCCGGCGGCCCCCTTATCGTTGGCCTCATTCTGGGGGCGTTGGGACGGACTGGCCCCATTGTGTGGCGTATTCCCTACTCCTCTAACCTCACCATCCGGCAGTTAGGCATTACCTTCTTCCTGGCCGGAATTGGCGCTAACGCCGGCGGCGACTTCTTGAAGGCAATCAAGAATCCCAGTTCGTTGACGATAATTGCGGTAGGTGCAGTATTGACGTTCGTGTTGACGTCACTCACTCTCATCATTGTCTACAAGGGCTTTAAGCTGCCCTACGGTACAGCAATGGGAGTGGCTGCGGGGCTCTTCACGCAACCTGCCACCCTCGGCTACGCCAATGACCAAACAAATAATGAGCTGCCGAACACGGGCTACTCAACAGTTTTCCCCATGGCGATGATCGCGAAGATTATTGTGGCGCAAGTCCTTGTTGTCGTCATGGTGAAAATGGGTATCGGGGTGTAGCGATAGCTACCTGAGTGTGTAGCTATCACTAGAACGCTTTGGTAATAAAAGTCTTAGCGATCCACGGCCAGAGGTGAGATACCTCTACATAGTTGGCTTTAATAGACTTTGCCGTAGCGCCACTTACTGAGGAGAGCACACCTACCAGGACGGGCCCCTGCAGGAACGGACCGCCTGAATCGCCAGGCTCCTGCTTACCCCACTCGCTGTAGGTAACAAACATCTTCCCGTAGCGCGCCTCATAGTGCCCCACGACCTTCGCCTTCCCCGCCCGGAGAGGGTAGCGTCCCATTCCCCAACCGTAGGTGTGGCCGAAAGTGTTTTCTTTAGCCGGAAGCGGGGACAGCAGCGCGAAGGGGCGACCCACCTGCATTGTGTTGAGATGCAGGAGGGCTACGTCCCAGCTGCCGTAATGGTAGGCACCCGTAAACCCAACCGTGTTGGTGGCTTTATTGCCGAAGCCAACAGTGCCTTTTACCTTGTCCCCATTGCCCACGCAGTGAGCTGCCGTCAGAACCCATGAGGGGGAGATGAGGGTGCCGGTGCAGAGGGCTCTACCGGATATTACTTTTGTAACGTAGGGCAGGTTGGGGGCGATAGTGGTGGTGTCAATAGCGGACGCAGTGGGCGCCAGACCTGCCGTCACGCTTACGGTGGTTCCCAGGGTAATTCCCAGGGTAAGGAGTGCGGCAGCGGCTACAGAGGGAAGAGTTTTTGTCATAGAGTCCTTAGAAGTTTGCGTATGTTAATTGCGGACAGTGGGCTACTCGTCCAGTTCCGTCAGGGCACGGTTGACGGCGCTGACAACAGCACACAGTGACGCCACGTTAATGGAGGAGGCAATGCCGGCACCGTGGACGGGAATACCGTTTACTTCGCATTCCACGTAGGCGGCGGCATCGGCGTCAAAACCGGCGGTGATGGCGTGCTCCTGGTAGTCAATAATGCTGACGTCAATATCCAGTTCGTGGAGGGCATCCACAAATGCTGCCAGCGGGCCGTTGCCGGTGCCGGAGATTTCGCATTCTTTGCCGTGCCAGAGAACGGTGGCGGTTATGGCGTCATCACCATTATCGGCAGTGGCCAGTGAGTGGTCTATGCGCTGCAGTGGTTCTGCCCGGTCCAGGTATTCCGAGGAGAACAGATCCCACAGCTGTTTGGAGTTCATTTCGCCACCCTTGGAGTCGGTGACGTGCTGTACCGTCTTGGAAAATTCGATCTGCATACGACGCGGCAGGCGAATACCGTGGTCGGTTTTCATAATGTAGGCAATGTCGCCCTTGCCGGACTGCGAGTTCACACGAATAACGGCCTCGTAGGTGCGGCCAATATCCTTGGGGTCGATGGGCAGGTAGGGGACTTCCCAGGTGACGTCGTCAACATTCTTGTCAGTCCGTGCGGCCACCTCGTTGAGGTCGTCGAAGCCTTTGTTGATGGCATCTTGGTGGGAGCCGGAGAAGGCGGTAAAGACCAGGTCGCCGCCGTAGGGTTGGCGGGGGGTGACGGGCATCTGGTTGCAGTATTCGACGGTTTCCCGGATTTCGTTGATGTCGCTGAAGGTGATTTGCGGGTCCACACCGCGAGTCAGCATATTGAGGCCCAAAGTGACCAGGTCGACGTTGCCGGTGCGTTCGCCGTTGCCGAAGAGGCAGCCTTCAATGCGGTCGGCGCCGGCCATGAAACCGAGTTCGGCGGCGGCGATGCCGGTGCCGCGGTCATTGTGGGGGTGCAGGGAGAGGATGGTGGCGTCCCGGTGGGCGAGGTTGCGGCTCATCCATTCTATTTGGTCGGCGTACACGTTGGGGGTGGTCATTTCGACGGTGGCTGGCAGGTTGATAATGATGGGATTATCGGGTGTGGCGCCGACGGTTTCGGTGACGGCATCGCAGACGTCTTTGGCGAAGGCCAGTTCGGTGCCGGTGAAGGATTCGGGGCTGTATTCCCAGCGCCAGTTAGTGTCGGGGTAGTCCTTGGCGATACTGCTGACCAGTGCGGCGGCGTCGGTGGCGAGTTTTTTAATGGCGGACTTATCTTTCCGGAAGACGACGCGGCGCTGCAGGATACTGGTGGAGTTGTAGAAGTGGACGATGACGTTGGGGGCGCCGGCGCAGGCGTCAAAAGTGCGGCGTATGAGGTCCTCGCGGCACTGTACCAGGACTTGGATGGTGACGTCGTCGGGGATGGCGTCGTCTTCGATAATTTCGCGCAGGAAGGTGTAGTCGGTTTGGGAGGCGGAGGGGAACCCTACCTCAATTTCCTTGTAGCCCATGCGTACTAAGAGGTCGAACATGCGGCGTTTGCGGGCGGGGCTCATGGGGTCCACCAGGGCTTGGTTACCGTCTCGCAGATCGACGGCACACCACAGGGGGGCGTGGTCGATGACGGTGTTGGGCCAGGTGCGGTCCGGCAAGGTGACGGCTTCCACTTCGTCTGCGTAGGGGCGGTAGCGGAATGCTGGCATGGAGGAGTTTTTCTGTTTATTCCAGCTGGGTTGGTTTGCCGGTGCGGGTGTGGCGGGTGGGGTGATGGTGGATGCGGAAGAGACAAAAGTGGTGGAGGTAGCCATGGTAAATAACCTCTACAAAGGTGGTCATGAGAATAATGCTGACATCTACGCTGCACACTATCTAGCCATAAACTATGTAGTCACAGACTGTGATGAAAAAACGACACTGGCGGCAATACTGCCAAAGCGCAGTGAAAAGAATGGGGGGCGAACCGGCACGCAGAACCCCGCGGCGGGGAGCCAGTTCTTTAACGGGCCCCGTCGCGGCAGCCAAGTAGTAGGGATGCCCAACGCATACGCACAGTGTATATGGTTTAGTGCCCGGGTGGGGATAGTTTGGTGAATTTTAGCGCGTAGTGAACAGTTTTCTGCGGCTCATTTGGTGAATACCAGGTACAGTTTTCCTCATGATGTCTTCGCTCGTCGCCTCTCAGTCAGGCGAGATGGACCAGCAGTTTAGCCGCCGCACGCTCACGAAATATGCGTGGCTGTCCATTGCTGCCGCCGTTATCACCATTGTGTTAAAGATGGTTGCCTGGCGTATTACCGGCTCGGTGGGCTTGTTCTCGGACGCTGCCGAATCCATTGTGAATTTGGTAGCGGCTGTGGTGGCGCTCACCGTCCTCATTATTTCGGCGCGTCCAGCGGATAAGGGCCACCAGTATGGGCATACGAAGGCGGAGTATTTTTCTGCGGTGACGGAAGGCGCCATGATTTTCGTGGCGGCAGGCGTCATTATTGTGTCGGCGGCACTGCGGTTCTTCCACCCGAAGCCGCTGGAGAGTATAGGTATTGGCCTCATTATTTCGGTGGTGGCCACGCTCGTTAATGGGGGGACGGCGTTTATTCTTCTGCGGGGGGCAAAGAAGTATCGCTCCATCACGTTGAAGGCCGACGGTAAGCATCTTATGACGGATGTGTACACAACGGTGGGTGTGTTGGTGGCGGTGGGTATTGTTGCCCTCACTCACTGGTATTGGATGGATCCGCTGATCGCTATTGCGGTGGGTATCAACATTTTATGGACCGGCTGGAAGGTGATGAAAGAGTCCCTGGACGGTCTTATGGATGCGGCTATGAGTGACGCTAACCAGGAAGCCATGTTTAAGGTGTTGGATACGTACCGTAGCCAGGATGTGGACTTCCACGCTATTCGTAGCCGAGAAAGCGGTTCCTCCAACTTTATTGAGTTTCATATATTGGTGCCGGGGGACTGGACTGTACAAAAGAGCCATGATTTGGCAGACGCAATTGAGGAGAAGTTGATGGAGGTCATTCCCGATTTGCATGTGCAGTCGCATGTGGAGCCGCGGGAAGACCCTATGAGCTATGACGATTTGGGGCCGCTAGATGAGCCTGGCAACCCGGATACGCTTGCGCAAAAGTACACCACTGGGAAAGACACAGCCTCAAAAAACACAGCGCAAAAAGACACAGAGCAAAAAGGCACAGTGCAAAAAGACACAACTCCAAAAGATACAGTTGGCGGCGGGGAAGAGTAGCGCTCGGTAGCGCGGACAAGTAGCGGCTGTGGCCGTTTTTTAGGCAACGTCGTCTTGTGCTTCAGCGCGGGAGAGTTGTATTACGGCCACCACTGTCAGGACGGCAGCGGCAATAACGAGCCAGTACAGTGCCGGTGGGGTGGTGAATCGCTCCTGGTAGACAACTATCCCCAGGATAGAGGACGTGATGGGGCTGGCAACCGTCATGGCGGGGAGAGACTGTTGAATAGCGCCAGCGTTAAATGCCTCCTGCTGCAACCATGTTCCCACAATGGAGGCAGTGATAAGAAGATAGAGTGCCGGGTGAGTAAACACGGTAACAATGTGCCCGGCGGAAAGATCCATCACCACACCTTTGGTGTAGAAGGACATGTATCCGTAGGTAATGCCGGAGCCAAGGCCAATAAGGAGGGCGCGTTCTTTGCGAAGGCCTTTTTTTGCCAGGCGAAGAAGCAGAATGATGATGGCGATCCCAATGATGAGTAACCCTGCCCAGGCAAGCGGGTGGGCGTGTGCGTGGGTGTTGGTGGGGCGGCCGATAACAAGGAGAACGCCCACTCCCAGGGTGAGCAGGATTGCCCATACCCAGTCTTGAATGCGAACACGGCGTCCGGTGAAGCGGGCGGAGAGGGGGAGAGCGAAGAAGAGGGAAAGAATGGTGATGGGTTGGACGAGGAGGATGGAGGCGAAGCGGAGGGCGGCGGCTTGCAGGAGGTAGCCGATAACGCTCACTCCGGCCCCGGCCCACCATTTTCCGGAGGTGAGGGTGGCTTTGACGCTGCTCAGTCCCTCTTCGGGAAGGGGTTGTTCGGCGGCAACAAGGTGGCGGATAACGGTGCCAATAGCAACCACTAGCGCTGATAAAAGCGCTAGTGCGGCGGCTATCAGCTGAGCGGTCATAGGGGCCTCATTCGTCTTACCGCAGGAGTGCGAGAAGTGGGGTAGGAGGGCAAGGGAGAGTCTAGACTCGGAAGTACCTAACGAGGTACTTCACTCTCCCTCTTTTCATAGTATGGGGAATGTATAGAGAATATCGTTACACGTACAATTGTTTCGCTTGAGGCGTGTGGGTTTTCTCCGTTCCTGTTGGTGTCTATAACTATCGTGTCTATAAAAGGATCGTCTATGCGACTTAAGAAGTTTACCGCTATCGCTGCGGCTTCTGTCTGTGCTTTTGGTTTAGCGAGTGGTGTTGCGCAGGCGGTTCCACGTCCTATTAAGACGGATAGCTCGGGTGTTGTGACGGGGAGTTACCTCTATAACCAGTATGCGGCAATGGGTCCTTATAGCACTGTTGCCACGGTGAAGAGTCAGCCGTGCGGCCCTGTCTACACGATGTATACCCAGATGCTGAGGGACCACCATAACAACAAGATGACGCATAAGTGCTGGGGGACGTTCCCGGATGGGATGAAGAGTCCGAAAGACGTGCAGTTTGTGTACCCGCGGAATATTTCCCGAATGGGGAAGTTGCCGGTCATTATTTACACTCCGGGTATTGCTGCCGAGCCGGGGTTAACGGATCATCTGTACCACTTGTGGGCGTCGCACGGCTATATCGTGGTGGTGAGCTACACGTTCTTCAACTGGACGGGCTATACCGATGTGCAGGGTGCGGCGCGCCTCCTTACGGAAGCTAAGAATGCGGCGTCACCCCTGCATGGCCATGTTGATCAGCGGCATGTAGTGCTTACTGGCCATTCTGCGGGCGGTGGTTCCACAGAGTCCGGTGCGGGGTGGTTGCTTCCTACGGTAGAGAAGCAGTATCCGGGGTTACGGGTTGTTGCGGCGGTGCCTATGCAGCCTGGTCCGGGGGTTATGGTGCAGAGGAAATACATTACGGTGCCAGTGTTTTACCTGACGGGGGAGAAGGATACTGTGTGCACGGATGTGTCTATTCGGTCCCGCTATAAGACGGTGACGGAGACTCCCGCATGGATTGGTATGGTGCGGGGGGCTACGCATGGGCAGGAGATGGATCACTGGCGGTATTCCGTGTTTGGTGCGGCAGTGCTGGCCTTTTCTGATATGCAGGTGCATCACAGTCAGCGGGCTCGCCAGTTCTTTGTGGGGCCGCATTATTTCTTGGCGGATGATGCTGCTTTTACTCATGTTGAGCGGAATGCGAAAGCTGCCGCGCTCCGCTAAAAATCCTAGAATCTGAACAAAAAATCCCAGTTAGTTAGTGGTCGTGGCAGAATACTTCATAGGCGACCCGTTCCCTGAGAGTACTGAGAAGGGTACTGAGAAGAGTCCTCACATACCCTTAATTTATGCTTACTACTAGGCATTTTATCGGTTGTCCAGGTAGGATTAGCCCTGAAATTGTTCACAGCACATGGAGGTATTTACCCATGGCACTCGTCGTACAGAAGTATGGCGGTTCTTCTCTAGAATCGGCTGAGCGTATCCGTCGCGTCGCAGAACGGATCGTCGCCACTAAGAAGGCCGGAAACGATGTTGTCGTCGTGTGCTCTGCAATGGGTGACACCACTGATGAACTGGTGGACCTAGCAACGTCCGTCAACCCAATACCGCCGGAGCGTGAAATGGACATGCTCCTTACCGCCGGGGAGCGTATTTCTAATGCCCTCGTCGCTATGGCGATTGCGTCATTGGGTGCGGAGGCCGTTTCTATGACCGGTTCGCAGGCTGGTGTTATCACCACTGCTAAGCATGGAAACGCACGCATTATCAACGTCACCCCGGGGCGTGTTGAAACCGCCCTCTCCGAAGGCAAGATTGTCCTAGTCGCAGGCTTCCAGGGCGTCTCCCAAGACACCAAGGACGTCACCACACTGGGACGCGGCGGTTCTGATACCACTGCCGTCGCCCTCGCCGTCGCCCTGAACGCTGACGTTTGCGAAATCTATTCCGACGTGGACGGTGTGTACACCGCCGATCCGCGCATTGTCTCTAACGCCCGCAAGCTTGACCACATCTCCTTTGAAGAAATGTTGGAGATGTCGGCTGTTGGCTCCAAGATCCTGATGCTGCGGTGTGTCGAGTACGCACGCAGCGGTAACCTTCCCATTCATGTGCGTTCGTCGTACAGCAACAAGCCCGGCACTATCGTGTCCGGATCAATGGAGGATATTCCCGTGGAAGAAGCAATTCTCACCGGCGTCGCCCATGACCTGTCCGAATCGAAGATCACTGTTGTTGGCATTCCCGACCAGCCCGGCTTCGCCGCCTCTGTGTTCCGCACCATCGCCGACGCCGAAATTGACATTGACATGGTGCTGCAGAACCTCTCCGATGTCGATAACGGCAAAACCAACATCACTTTCACCTGCTCGGGTGCTAATGCCCCCAAGGCCGTCGCCATTCTCAATGAGAAGAAAGATGAGATCGGTTTCAGCCAGATCCTCTTCGACGACCATGTAGCCAAGGTGTCCCTGGTGGGTGCCGGTATGAAGTCTCACCCGGGTGTGACTGCCACGTTCTGTGAGGCTCTCGCCCAGGCTGATGTAAATATTGACCTTATCTCCACTTCCGAGATTCGTATTTCCGTACTCATTGACTCGGATGATGTGAAGGCTGCTGTGTGCGCCCTCCACGACGCTTTCGGGCTGGGTGGAGACGAAGAAGCGACCGTCTACGCCGGTACTGGCCGCTAGTCAATCTTTCTCCGCCAACCCGCTGCACCACTACAAAGTGATTGCCCCACTTTCGCAAAGGACTAAAAATGACTGATCTTACTGTTGCTGTTGTCGGCGCTACCGGCCAGGTCGGCCGTGTGATGCGCACCATCCTGGAAGAGCGTAATTTCCCCTGCACTAAGGTTCGTTTCTTCGCCTCCGAACGCTCCGCAGGCCAGGTACTCCAATTCCGTGGCGAAGACGTTGTGGTAGAGGACGTGAATGCCGTCTCTGACGAGGACCTCAAGGGTATTGACATTGCTGTTTTCTCAGCCGGTGCCACTACGTCCAAGGCACAGGCTCCGCGTTTTGCTGCCGCTGGCGCCATCGTTGTTGATAACTCTTCCGCCTGGCGCAAGGACTTTGATGTTCCTCTGATTGTTACCGAGTGCAACCCGGACGAGGTAGCTAACGTCAAGAAGGGCATTATCGCCAACCCGAACTGCACCACGATGGCATGTATGCCCGTGATGCAAGCCCTCCACAATGTGGCCGGCTTGGAGCGCATGTTCGTCTCCTCCTACCAGGCTGTTTCTGGTTCTGGTCTGGCAGGTGTGCGGACCTTGGCACAGCAGGTGCGCGACAATGTTGATGACATTGAGAAGCTCACGCACGATGGTTCTGTACTGAAGGCAGAGGACCTAGGTCCCTATGTTGCCCCCATCGCCTTCGATGTAGTGCCCATGGCCGGCAATATTGTTGATGACGGTTCGGAAGAAACTGATGAGGAGCAGAAGCTACGGAATGAGTCCCGTCGTATTCTGCGTATCCCGGATCTGAAGGTGTCTGGTACCTGCGTGCGCGTGCCGGTCTTTACTGCTCACACTATGGTTATTAACGCCCAGTTCGCTAAGCCGATCACGGTGGAGGAAGCTAAAGCTGCTCTTGCTGATGCACCGGGTGTGAAGCTTGTGGATGTTCCTACCCCGTTGGCTGCTGCTGGTATTGATCCGTCGTTGGTGGGTCGTATCCGTCAGGATCCTTCCATTGCGGATAATCGTGGCCTCAACTTGGTGGTGTCGGGTGATAATCTCCGTAAAGGTGCCGCTCTCAACACTATTCAGATTGCGGAGCTGGTCGCCAAGCGGCTGAGTGAGTAATAGGTCACATTTTTACTGATAAGTTCATATAAAAAACTGGAAATACCGTATGTACGTTGGTATTTCCGGTTTTTTATAGGGTAGGCGAGCATAAGAATTGCAGCGTAGTGTAGACGTAGATATTTCAGGTTGATTGGAAGTATCTATATATACTTAAAAATTATTGACATCCAATAATTAATAAGTAAAACTATGAGTACAGGGCTCACAAGGCTCCACGTGAGATACCGATCTTGGCCTCACACCTCGCAATCCGATTCAGGAAGGCAACACTATCATGACGAATGAGAACCCCATTGAGCGCGGTCTCCGCCCAGTTCCGCACAATGCTGCCACCACTACTAACGCCGGTGCTCCCATCGCCTCCGATGACTTCTCCCTCCAACAAGGTGAGCAAGGCTACATCGGACTCCACGACGTGGGACTCGTTGACAAACTCGCCCACTTCGACCGCGAACGCACCCCAGAGCGCGTCGTCCACGCTAAAGGCGCCGGTGCATTCGGTGTCTTTGAAGTAACGGAAGACGTTTCCGCCTACACCGCCGCCGACTTCCTCCAGCCCGGCAAGAAGACCCCCGTCCTCGCCCGCTTCTCCACCGTCGCCGGCGAAAAAGGCGCCCCCGACACGCAGCGCGACCCACGCGGTTTCGCCCTCAAGTTCTACACCGAAGAGGGCAACTACGACATGGTGGGCAACAACACCCCCGTGTTCTTCATCCGTGATGCCATCAAGTTCCCCGACTTCATTCACTCCCAGAAGCGCACCCCGGACACCGACCTCCAGTCCTTCCAAATGCGCTGGGACTTCTGGACCCTCACCCCGGAATCTGCACACCAGGTAGCCTGGCTGTTCGGTGACCGCGGTCTGCCCTCCTCCTACCGTGAAATGGACGGCTTCTCCTCCCACACCTACCAGTGGATTAACGCCAAAGGTGAGCGTTTCTGGGTGAAGTACCACTTCAAGACCGACCAGGGCATTGGCTACCTCCCCCAGGCAGAAGCTGACCGCCTGGCCGGCTCCGACCCCGAATACCACCGTCGTGACCTCTACCAGCACATCAAGGACGGCGACTACCCGTCCTGGACCCTCAAGATGCAGATCATGCCGGAAGCCGAGGCCGAAAGCTACAAGGTTAACCCCTTCGACATCACCAAGACCTGGAGCCAGAAGGACTACCCGCTGATTCCCGTGGGCAAACTCACCCTGAACCAGCTCCCCAAGAACTTCCACGTACAGGTTGAACAGGCCGCCTTCAGCCCCTCCAACCTCGTTCGCGGCATCGGCTTCAGCCCCGACAAGATGCTGCTAGGCCGCGTCTTCTCCTACCCGGACACGCAGCGTCACCGCCTGGGCGCCAACTTCGAGCAGCTCCCCCGAACCGCCCCGTGGCAGACGTCAACAACTACAGCCACCAGGGCCCGGCCGCCATGGAGTTCAACGATCCTTCCGTTCCTCCCTACGTTCCGAACAGTGGCAACGGCCCCACCGCGCAGCCCGAAAAGTCCCCCGCTGACCTCGGTCGCTGGGCAACGACCTCTACCGCGGTGTCCCCGTCCGCCACGACGATGACGACTACTGGACCCAGCCCCATATCCTCGTCCGCGAGGTTATGGATGACCCGCAGCGTGAACGCCTCATCTCCAACGTTGTGGGTACCCTCGGTGGCGTCACCGAGCCGGTTCTCTCCCGTGTTTTCGAATACTGGAAGAACATCGATGCGGAGGTAGGCGCCGCCATCGAAAAGGGCTACAAAGAAATGATGAAGTAGTCCACCGGACACAGTTGTCATAACTACATATGCACACAAAAAGGGTGGTGTGCTGCCCCTAGACGGACAGCACACCACCCTTTACCACACTCTTTTATGCATTCTTTTACGCTGCTGGCTCCTTACCATGCTCTTTTAGTGTGCCGGTGCAGTGCCGATGCAGTGCGTTGGTGAGATATCTCCTGCAGCAGTTAGTGGAACTAGCTGGCGAAGTTAGTTAGTCCAGATCCTCGTTTTCGTATTCTTGATACTCTTCCGAAACGTCATACTTAGAGGCATGCGGATGGTGCTTCTCCACCGCCGGTACAGTCTCCTCCAGGACTGGCGAGACCAGCTCATGATGGTCCGTATGCCCAGCATGGACCGTGTGGCCAGTATGCTGATGGTTCTTGTCTTGGCCTGCGACATCCTGCGAGCCCTCCCGCAGGTCCTCCCGCATAGTTCGCGGATCCATACGTACCTGGGCCAGCATCATGGAACGCCCCAAGGCCATAGACCCCATGGAGGATCCCACCGGCATGAGGAATGTTATAAGAAGAAACTCAATGAAATGCGCCCAGGAGAAACCATTCAGGGCCGAATCCGCAATAAGTAGCGCACATGCCACTAGCGGAAATCCCACATAAATAGCGGGGCTTCCCATATTGGCGCGGGTGACGGCATCCGCAGCTCGGTTCATTGCGATACCGGTCGTGAGGAAGAACAGCGCCCCCAGTATCGCAATGATGCCCACGATAATCTGTACGGCAATACTCATCGGTGCCCCCTATTGATAACACGTGACAAGGCAATAGTGGAGACTGCCCCGAAAAGGCCACCGATCATGAGCGTGTCGAACAGGATGGAGGAATTGTTGTGGATCCCAATGAACCCCACCACGCTCAACATGCCGTAAAAAATGAGATCATTAACGGCCACTCGGCTTGCCCCATCGGGTCCCTTAATACCGCGGTAAAGACCCAGCAGCATGCCAATAATGACGATCACCGAGGCGATAGACAGCATTATGGTTAGCGTTTTCATATGGTCTCAGCCTCCGTATCTGTCGTTGTATCAGCAGCCCCATCCGTAGCTTTTCCCGTACCGTCAGACGCATACGATTGTCCGCGGCTTGCCCACAGAACTTTATTCAGCATGACATCCAGCTCCTCCCGCACCGCGTCACTATCTTCCGCATACACCGCGTGCACCAGGAGGAAACCGTCATCTCCTGCTACGGAAACACCATCCACAGGTATCTCCGGGTGAACTTCTGAGTGCGCTTCTGAGGGAACAGTACCGCGGTCAATAGACAGCACTAGCGTTCCCGGGGTGAGGGTGATGGACGTGGCGAATACTGCCACTTCCGCGCTGGTCATGTGGGAGAGGGGAACCCGCAGGACCGCCGGATAAATTTTGCTGGCAGGGCGGAACATATCAAGAGCCATACCGCCAGCATTCAATGCCACTTCCGCCAGCAACCACGCACCGTAGCCTAGCCAACGGCCACAAGCAGGCCAGAAGCGGAGAAATCGACGCCAGGCGGACTGGGCAGGGCGACGCTGCTTGTTTTGCGGCTTTTTCTTCTGTGTTCTCATCCGTGTAGCACCGCATGCAAATAGTCCGAAATGTCGAGGAGGGAATACCCCGCACGAGTGGTCTGATCCACTAGCCAGCCGGCCCCGAAGAAAGCCGCCACGCTCAATAGCAGCAGGAATGCGCCGGGCAGTAGTTGGTGCTTGGCGATGACAAGGTCATCTTCTACCGGCTGGAATTTATCTGCCCCAATAGGCCGATACATGGCCATGCGGGGCCCCCAGAACACACCCTTCCACAGGTACATCATGGAGACCAGCGCACCTATGGACGACACAATGATGACGGCAATAACAGTCCAGCCCAGTGCCCCGCCGGTGGTTGCCGCAGACTGGGCAATACCCACTTTGGCCAGTACCCCGGAAAACGGTGGGAAGCCCACTAGGCTCAGCATGCCGCCGGCCATAATGCCGGCTGCGAGCGGCTCGCGGCGCTGCAGACCATCTAGGCGATCAAAACGACCCGACCCGTATGTTTCCTCGATAGCACCAGCGGTGAGAATGAGAGACCCCATGGTCAGCATGTGGTGAATGAGGTAGAAGATGCCAGACCCCAAGGCGACCGCCCGCGCCTCAATATCGGTGGTACTGGCTGCCAGAGGGAGGGTAATAAGAATATATCCCACCCCGCACACCATCTGAAACGCTAGGGATCCACGAATACGTTGCTCGCCGAGGGAACCATAGCTGCCCACCAGCATCGTCAAACAGAGTGCCACTACCGCCACCCACTGGCCGCGGGTATCAAAAATGAAAATGGTGGACACAATGCGGTAGATGGCGTAAATCGCTACCTTCGTGTGCAGGCCGGAGAAAAGACCCATCACCGCCGCCGACGTTGCCGGATAGGCGCGCGGCAACCAGCCGTGAACAGGCACCACGCCCGCCTTCACGCACAGAGCAATAAGGGACACGGTAATAGCGATAGCTACCTGCGTATTATTCGCGGCAGCTCCCGCCAACGCGGCGATATTAACCTTCCCCACCGCGCCATAAACATAGATGACACCCAGCAGGTACACCGATGAGGTGAGGAGGTTAACCACCACAAACATGCGGTCCACCCCAATACGCCGCCACGTACCGGTAATAGCCAGCAGCGCGTAGGAGGGCATCAGCATCACTTCAATCCACACGAACAGGTTGAAGAGATCCGCGGTAAGAATCGCCCCGTCAACGCCCGCCATCAGTACTAGTGCAAGGGTGGGGAAGAAGCGGTTGTGTTCATCCTCCCCAATGGAGATGGCGAACCAGGCGGAGGCCATAATAATGATGCTGGTAGCGATGAGCATGAGGGCGCTGAAAGAATCGGAGGCGAAAGCAATACCGATACCACGGTCGAAGCCACCTATCTGCTCGGCGATAACCGCATGGGTGCGATGCGCATTCAGTAGCACCGATCCACCAATGATGGACAGTATGGGAATCGCCATGTAAATAGTGCGCCGCAGAGCCAGAGGATTAATGAACACCAGTAGGACGGCGGTCACAATGGGGATAGCGACCCACAGGGGGAGGAGATGGGCGAGGATCATACTTCGTCACTCTCCGTTCCCGAATCGGGCGTTGCCTGCGTATCGTCAGTTGTCCCAATAATGGCCAGTACCAGCATGAAAACGCTAACAGCCATGGAGATAACAATGGCCGTCAGCACAAAGGACTGGGGGAGGGGATCTGCCGCAGCCGCAATACCAGTGTGCTGAAGGAGAGGAGCCTGGCGGCGGTCGAGCACACCAGTAGCGAGCACGGTGAGGTTAATGCCGTGGCTAATAAGACCAAAGCCGATGACAATCCGCATCATGTCGCGCTGCAGAATAAGGTACACACCTGCGGCAACAAGAACACCAACGCTAAGCGCAAGAATCATTGTTCCTCACCTCCCGTCTGCTCTGTTGTTTGTGGCTGTGTTGTTTGTGGTGCTGTTGTTGTGTCGTCAGTATCGGGGGGAGCTGTGGAAGCGGCTGCCGCACGGCTCGCCGCCAGCGTCAGCGGCCGCTCTTTCAGCGGATCAATCCGCAAGGGATCATAGGGCGGCCACACCTCCACACTGGGGGCACCATAGGGGGACTGCCCCGACCCCAGTAGGTTGAGGGCCGTCAACACCATGCCAAGAACGCAGAGAGTAATACCGAAATCGAAGAAGGTGGCAGACGGCACCGACCCTAGCACCGGAATGTTCCAATGCTGTGGGGACAGGAAGGAATGCGAGGACACACTGTCGTTTACCGTATGTGTTTCAGTGGTGAAGAAGCCGATAAGGCCAGTAATGGTGGCAATGCTAATACCGGTCGCCACCAGAATAGGGGGTGTGCGGCGGCGCGTCAGCGGACGATCCACCGGCGTAGACAACCACACCAGCACCAGCAGCGTGGCCAGAATGAGACCGGCAATAAAACCACCGCCGGGCTCCTGGTGCCCACGTAGGAAGACCACTATGGCGGTCACAACCAGGACGGGGGACAGTATCGCAGTGAAAATGCGCAGCGGATACGAGTTCGTGATGCCATCACGGTACGAGTAGGACGTCGGCAACACCACACGCCCATTGCACTCCACCCGCTCGCGTAGTTCTTTACGAATCAGGTGGAAACTAGCGCTCCCCGTGCGGCGATACTCGGGGTGGACGGAGAGAAGAACCGCGGCAATGGCAAGGCCGGTCACACCCAGCACCGCCATCTCCCCGAACGTATCAAAACCACGGAACTCATTAATGATGGTGTTGGTGACGTTCTTCCCCGTCGTCAGATCGGGGCCATGGTCAAGGAAGTATTGGGAGAGACTACTGCGGTCGCGCCGGGCTGTGAACACCATGACGGCGCCGAAGGCCCCCAGCCCCGAAAGCACTGCGATAATGCCGGCGGAGATTTTTCGGCGGCGGGAGGCTTTTTGGAAGGTGCGGGGGAGACGGCGTAGCACCAGCATGTACATGACGGTGCTGATGATTTCCACCAGGAGTTGGGTGAGGCCAACGTCGGGGGCGCCCAGGGCGAAAATCTGGAGGGTAATGCCCACGCCCACTACACCCAGGAGGACAACTGCGGCTAGGCGTGAGCGGGTAACAATGGCGGCGGCGGAACCAGCTAGAACAATGATGAGAACGACTAGGTCAATGGGGCGGTTGACGCCGGGTAGACGCTCCGGGAAGTGAATGTGTCCGGTGTAGCGGGATACCGTCACGGTAGCAGCCAGTAGTGCGAGCACGGTGACGAAGGCGCCCACGTGGCGGGTGGGGCTGTCGGAACGGGTGGGGGCACCGGCCATACTGCCAGCCCAGTGCATACCTTTCCAGATGGTGGCCAGATTCTCTGCCCCAGTGTGGGGGAGGAGTTCCCGGCGGAGCAGGGCGTCTACGCGCTTCCGCTGCCACACCAGAAGCACACCAATAACAATGGCGATGACGGACAGTAGCAGTACCCAGTTAGCGGTAAGGAGGTGCAGCTGTGTGGGGTGTATTTGGGCACCGTGGTGGAGGAGGGCGTCTCGATAGCTGGCAGTGTGCGTGTTGATGGCGCATTCTGCAATGCGGGAGAAGGGGTTGCCCAGTTTGGGAACTACAAAGTAGAGGGGGAGTCCGGCGATGGCGGGGAGTGCTGCGAAGAAAGTAAGAACCCAGGGGATTTTGTGGAGGACTAGTTCGTAGCCGTCGTGGTCAGTGTGCGCGGCTGTGCTGTGGTCTGCTGCCGCGCTTGCTGTAGTTCCAGCTGCGGTGTCGTGTGCGACGGCGCGGTCGCCGTCAAAGAAACCGCCCAGAATAATGCGGAAACTGTAGGCCACGGTCAGGGCTGCACCCAGGACCCCCACAATGGTGAGCACAATAGCGCCGGCATTACCTCCCCAACCGTTGAGGAAGGCGGACAGCATGGATTCCTTGGAGACGAAACCTAAGGTGGGGGGGATACCAGCCATGCCGATGGCGCCGATTACCGTCACCACCATAAGGACGGGTGTGTGTTTCCACATGGGTGGGAGGCGGCGAATGTCGCGGGTGCCGGTGGCGTGTTGGAGGGCACCGATGGACATGAAGAGCCCGGATTTGAAGAGGGCGTGGGCAAGGGTGTGCAGTAGTGCGGCGGTGAGGGCGGCGTGGGTACCGATGCCGATGGTGGTAACGATCCACCCCAGTTGGGACACGGTGGAGTAGGCGAGGAGTTTTTTAAGGTCTGTCTTTTGGAGGGCGAAGAGGGCACCCATGACGGCGGTGAACATGCCGATGACGACGAGGAGTATCTGCCAGGTGAGGTTCAGGCGGAAGACGGCGGAGAAGCGTAGCAGGACGTAGATGCCGGCTTTTACGACGGCGGCGGCGTGCAGGTAGGCGGAGACGGGGGATTCTGCCGCCATGGCTTCGGGAAGCCACAGGTGGAAGGGGAATTGGGCGGATTTGGTGAAGGCGCCGATAGCGACGAAGACGGCCACGGTGGTGGTCATGCCGGGGCGTGTTATCCAGGCGTCGGAGGCGAGGGCTTGGGTGAGGTTAGTGGTGCCGGTGAGAGAGATTGTGACGACGGTGGCAATGAGGAAGAATACCCCTCCGGTAAAGGTGAGGAAGAGGGTGCGGAGGGAACCGGCTTCACCGGCGTGTCCGGAGCGGCCGATGAGCATGAAGGACATGAGGCTGGTGAGTTCCCAGCCGATGAAGAGGAGGATAAGGTCGTCGGCGGTGACCAGCAGAATCATGGAGAAGGTGAAGATCACCATGAGGAGGAAGAAGCTGGTGTGGTGGAGGGGTTTGCCGGCGTGGTCGTGGCTGTGGAAGTAGCGTGTGGAGTACGCCATGACGATGGCGCCAATGACAAGGGCGAGCATGGCGAAGAACCAGCTCAGTGCGTCGAGACGGAGCCTTATGTGAATATCCCAGTAGCTGATCCAGGGAATGTCGGCGGTAAGTGTTTCCCCATTGAGGAGTGATGAACCGTGGGGTGCGTAGAGGCAGGCGAGAATGAGGTCTATGAGGGCGATAACCCAACCGGCATTACGACCCATGAGGCGGGTCAGAAGTGGGGTGGCTGCAATGGTCAGTAACAGGGTGACTAAACTGTACAGTGCAAGCACAGACCCGGACTCCTTTAATAAAATTCATGTTTTTTTACTATTTCTACAAGACTACATATTTTATGGTGCACTCTAAAGGTGATAAGTCCGGGTTGATTGCTTAGGCTAGAGGCATGAGTCGACGCCCCACTAAGCAAAAAAGTTCTCACAATGGAGCGAAAAAGAAAGCCTCCGGTAAGAAACGCGGCACTAACACCACCAGTACTGCTGGGGAAAAGTCCAGTGCGCTAAAGGGATTGTCCGTTTTCGGACGTCTCGTTGCCATGTTTGTGCCCTCCATCATCATTGCGGCTATTGTTGCTGGTCTGGGTATTCACTTGTCCGATTCGTGGCAGGTGGGTGCAGCGTCCGGGCAGACCGCCAATGAGGAGACACGTCATGAATTGCTCAGTGGGGATAAAGCCCAATCCAATCTTTCGCGTGCGAATGACGCGTTAGCGGGTGCTGAAACTTCAGCAGGCCTGATGAAGGGTGGCGTGAAACAGCTGGGTGACGGTGCAGCCCAGTTGCGGAATGGTTCCCAAAAGGCGCGTTCTGGTTCTGCCGAGTTGTCCACTGGTATGGATAGTGTGGCGGGGGGTACGCGCCGCCTGGGATCCGGTGCGAAGCAGCTTGCTGGTGGAGTGACTCAGACTGTGAACGGTGTGGCGGCATTGGCGCAGTATCAGAAAGCTGCCGCCGCAATAGTAGACGCCACCATTCCGACATTGATAGGGAATGATCCGGATACAGTACGGACCCGCAAAGCGCTGAAACAGTTATCGCGGACACTGCATAATACTCAGCAAACGCAGCAGGCGGTGAGTGATCTGCGGCGTCTGCAGGCGGGTGCGAATGAGTTGTCGCGTCAGCTTAATCCTGGAGGTAACTACTACGAGGGCGTCATGAAGGCGCAGTCTGGTTCCCATGAATTAGCGAATGGCCTTGTACAGCTTGATGATGGCATGGCCCAGTTGATGACGGGTGCCACGAAGTTACAGAAACTTGCCGACACGAATGAGCGTAATACGAAGAAAGCTCATAAAGCGGTACTGGAGCTGATGAAGCTCTCCAATGATGAGAAAACCGCGGAAATGGCGGCAGAGCAGTTAGCTCTTCAAGATAAGGGCGAGAAGCCCACTCTGCCACTGGCCCAGGCCTATCTTGTGTCTGCACTGTTGGCGTTAGCGGCGGCTGTGGCGTGGTGGTCACGGTTGCGGTTGGGTCGCAAGGAAATTGCCATGGTGTGGCTGCTGATGACAGTCATTTCCGCAACAGCTATTTTGACAACAATGACCGGCCTTAATGCGGTGGTTGGTACCTGTATGGTGTCAACGCTGGCAGTGGGCTCGGCGGCGCTCTTATTGAGTTCCGGCGCAATAGTCCTATTGTTGGGCCGTCGATGGGGTTTGGTTCTTAATATCTTCCTTGTGTTTGTGCAGGCAGCAGTGTCTGGTTTCGTGTGGCTGACGGAGTGGCCGTCGCGCATGAGCCGTTTCTTCGACTCCCTCATGCCGGTCTCGTATATCACTTCCGCATTAGCCGCCATTGGTAACGGTGGTGATCCGGCAATGGCCTGGTTGGCCAATGGTGCTCTATTGGCTCTTGCGACCATTGCCATCTTGGTAATTGTGACGGTGCTGCGTCGCAATCCAACTGCGGGTATTCCGGCAGACTTACAGCCCCTTGTGTGGGGGAATACGGCTGTGCGGACGCCTTCTGACGCGGAGTTGTCTGAAGCAGGGGCATCTGAGGCGGAGCTGACGGCAGTCTTGCCGGTTGTCGAAGGACAAGAATCTGGAGAAGCGGCAGGTGGTGCTGCAGGTAGTGCAGCAGCTCCAGCAGTGTCCCCTGAGGCAGCGTATCCGGAAACAGAATCTATGCCGGCGAAACGCGCCAATGTAGAGAACAATGTAGAGGACACAGCCGCAGCGAGTACAGATACAGAGTCCGAAGACGAGTCGTCGGCAATGGGGCCGCTGGCGGATATAGCGGTGGCGCCGAATCTTCCCGGCGACAATACCAGTAATAATGTCGCCAATAACAACGACGCCAATAATAATGCTGCCGGCAATAATGGCGAGGCTAGCGATAATAGTAATGCTGGTGCGGGCGATTATCCCACGCACGTTATTCCGGTGGAGGAGTTGAATACAGTACGATCCCACCGTCGCCATGGCGGTCATTCGCGTAAGGATCGTTAACGCGCGTAAGGCGTGAAGAGTAAAAAAGACCACCCTCCGTGTGGAGGGCGGTCTTTGAATGGTCGGGGTAGCGGGATTTGAACCCACGGCCTCTTCGTCCCGAACGAAGCGCGCTACCAAGCTGCGCCATACCCCGGTAGGTGCTTCACTAACTCTAGTACACCAGACGGTAAATACTGAAAATGCTGTGGCTATAAGGCGTCATAAGACTGCAGTTACCGGGCGGCAGTTAGTTCCAGTAGGGTCGCTTCAGGTGGGCAGAATAGCCGGAAGGGGGCATAGGGGGACGTCCCCAACCCTGCAGAAACGTTAAGCCACAGGTGTTCGAAGCGGTGTAGCCCGTGGGCGCGTTCCCTATCAATACCGCAGTTAGTCACAATGGCTGTGCCATTGGGCCAGCAGACTTGTCCACCGTGCGTATGCCCGGCGAAAGCTAGATCGTAGCCGTCTGCGGAGAAATTGGAGAGTACGCGTGGCTCGGGTGCGTGGGTGAGGGCGATGGCGAGGTCACTGCCGGGGAGGGGGCCGCCGGCGATTGTGTCGTAGCGGTCGCGGTTAATGTGGGGATCATCGACGCCCGCAACCGTAATGTTGACGTTGTTGATATTGATGGCAAGTTTTTGGTGTGTAGCGTCTTTCCACCCGTGTTCTTGGAAGGCGGCGCGCATTCCTGTCCAGGGAAGTGGTTTCCGGTGTTGGCGGAGGGTTGATTCGCCCCATAAATAGCTTAGGGGGTTTTTAAAATCCGGCGCGAAGTAGTCATTTGAACCGAAGACAAAAAAGCCAGGAATATCAAGAAGTGGCCCCAGTGACTGAATAACGGAGGGAACAGCTTTCGGGTGTGCCAGATTGTCTCCAGTGTCAATAACGAGGTCTGGTTTAAGATCTCCCAGCACGGTTAGAAAACGTTGGAGCTCTTTATTTTCCGGCGTCATGTGGAAATCGGAAAGGTGAAGTATCCGGATGGGATCGGCTCCAGCTGGCAACAAGGGAAGTGTTTCCTGTTGTACCACAAAGTGTCTACGGCCAACCGTCGCAGAGTATGCAGCAGTTGCTACGCCTGCGATAATTCCGCTGGCCAGGGCACGTGAAGAGGAATACTTAGGAGACACTCACCAAGCGTACACGCTTTTGAATATGTTTGGCGTAGAGCAATTCTAAGAGCGAAAAGAGATTTAAATTACCCCGAGAATTTCCATAGGGGTATTGCATCTCTGGTAAGGGCACGTACCATCTTTAATATCGTTGTGTATGCAAATGCATGTAGCACTTGTGTATAGCACCGCGCACTACCGGCACGATGCCGGCACACTATCGGCTGCTGTTGCATTAGCTACTGTACTGGCTGCGGTACTGGCTGCCGCCGCGCATGCACGCGATGCGATCAGATAACGTGATCTCGATTGGGAGGAGCCGCAAATGACAACGATCGATTCCCGTCGAGGATATAACAGTCCTTCTCTTTCTCATTCTGCTACTAATACCCCCGCCGGACGTTCTGCCCCTCGTTCTGCCTCTACTGCCTCTACCACTGGAAGCTCTGCTACTGGCCACTCTGCCGCTGGAAGCTCTGCCACTGACGGTGCTGCTGCAGGCCCGTACCGCGATTTAAGCTCGTGGGATCGTTCCGAGTGGGTAGCTCACGCATTGTGCCGCAATGATGGTGGGGATTCTCTTTTCGTCAAGGGCGCTGCCCAGCGTGACGCCGCACTGCGCTGCCTGAATTGCCCTGTTCTTATTCAGTGCCGTGCTGATGCGCTTGATTCCCGCGTGGAGTTTGGTGTGTGGGGCGGTATGACGGAGCGTGAACGCCGTTCCATTCTCCGCCATTTCCCTGATGTTCCTTCCTGGCGTAACCTTCTTGACCCCGTGACACAAGGCGCCACCCTAGCAGAAGGTGAGGGTGACCCGGAGGGTGCGTTGGAAGCATTGAAAGCGTTGAATGTTAATACTGAACGCCGCTTCAAACGCCATAAATCCTCTAAGATGCAGCAGTTTACGCGGGTTCTTAACGACATTGCGGACCAGCTGGATACTTCCTCCGAGGAGGAGAGTTCAGAAATGGAGACTCTTAAAACTATTGAGACTCTCCGTCACTTCAAGGAACAGTCCTCGTCCGAGTAAAGAAGCTACCCCGCGCCGTGTAGTGCCATTACACTTGGGTTATGCGATTTGAATACGTCACCGTACCCTTGCTCACCCATGCCACGAAACAGATCCTTGACCAGTGGGGATCTGATGGATGGGAACTTGTTACCGTGCTGCCGGGCCCCACTGGGGAGCAGCACGTTGCCTATATGAAGCGTCCTTTGGAGGATTAAATGACGTGGGAGGAACGGCTCACTGAGCTGCATATTGCACTGCCTGCGGTGGCTGCTCCCGTGGCTGCCTACGTGCCGGCGAAACGTGTGGGGAATTTTGTCTACACATCCGGCCAACTGCCCTTCGTGGACGGGAAACTCGATAAAACAGGCAAGGTGGGGGAGAGTGTTAGCCCCGATGAGGCATATGCTCAAGCCCGTACTGCAGTTCTGAATGCTCTTGCCGCTGTCCATGCGGTATGTAGCCTTAACAGCATTAAGTCCATTGTGAAGGTTGTGGGATTTGTGAATTCCGCAGCAGGTTTCACCGGTCAGGCGGCTGTTATTAACGGCGCGTCAGAAGTATTGGGCGACATTTTTGGTGAGTCCGGGCAGCACGCCCGCTCCGCAGTGGGGGTAGCAGAACTTCCCCTTAATGCTGCGGTAGAAGTGGAACTCATTGTTGAAGTAGCCGACTAGCCCTGCGTCTTTTTCTTTTTTCCTTCTGCTCCCCCAGTTTTAATGAACAGGGAGACAAGTTCGGCCACGAAAAACAGCAGAAGGAACGCTCCTACCCAGGCGAACCACGGAATGCCCGGGTTGAATAGAATTGCTACCGCGGTAATAGCCAGTGCCACTAGCGTGCTGTACACATGGTTCGATGCTGAAAGTTTTTCCATCGGGTACTGCCCTTTCCGGCTAGTAGGAATCCGTGTGACCATTGCACCCCTCAGTCTTGCAGGCTGAGGGGTGCAATTCTTGCTATGGGCGTGGTGATGTCGCTGGCAGCTGCTAACGGCAGAGTTTTAGCGTATTGGTTTTTAGCGTGCGCGTCGGGCGAGGTGCTCGCTTTCGCAGATGACGACAGATTTGCCTTCCAGGCGGATCCATCCGCGGTGTGCGAATTCGGCCAGGGCCTTGTTCACGGTTTCGCGGGAAGCGCCCACTAGCTGGGCGATTTCTTCCTGTGTGAGGTCGTGGTTGACGCGTACGGTGTTGCCTTCTTGGCTGCCGAAGCGCTGTGCAAGCTGCAGCAGGGCTTTGGCGACGCGGCCAGGCACGTCGGTGAAGATAAGGTCGGCGAGGCTATTGTTGGTGCGGCGGAGGCGGCGGGCTAAAACGCGGAGGAGTTGCTCTGCGATTTGCGGCTGTGCGTCGAGCCAACGGCGGAGGGCGGCCCTGTCCATTGTGTACGTACGGACATCGGTCACACAGATAGCAGATGATGTGCGCGGTGCCGGATCGAAAATAGAAAGTTCGCCAAACATGTCGGAGGGGCCGAGAATAGCAAGGAGGTTTTCGCGACCATCAGGGGCAGTTCGGGAGAGTTTCAGTTTGCCTTCAACAATAATGTACAGCTTATCGCCCGGCTCACCTTCACGAATGATGGTGTCACCTTTGCGGAATGTTTCCGGTACGAGATCTTTCAGCAGCGCAGAAATAGAAGCTGCATCCATACCTTGGAAAATGCCGGCGCGTGCGAGAATGTCCTCGTCCACGTGTAACCTCTTCTCAACTTGAACTACTACGCAAAGTTTAGCGCATAGCACAGTCTTTCCTGAATATTCAGTGGCCGTGCTATGGAATGCCCCACATATTGGTGGAAAGAGACTTTCTCCTTCAGTTTGACGGTTACTTTGCGGTAGAGGTGTTGTTCTCTTCTGGCGATTCTGCCGCTGGTGTTTCTGCAGAGGGGACAGAAGACGCGGAAGGCGCGGAAGTGCCTGCGGTGGGAGAAGCAGACTCTGTAGGAAGGGGTGCGGCGGGGAGGGAAGCAACGGCGGGTTTCGTGGCAGTATCCGCTGGTGGATTTACGATAGCGCGCTCAACGCGATCCATGATGAGTGCGAAAGCACCCACGACGAAGGGAATAAGGACAAGAGCTAGTGCATATAAACCCATACCCTAAGTAAACACTATCTGCGTGAAAAAAGTATCCTTGTCACTATGGTCGCCTCTCACTCTCTTACCCCGTCCCCCGCAGATGTGCGCCCGCGTGGTGCGAAACACCCAGCCGTCACCGGCAAGGAAACACGGCGTGGACTGGTGACGCGTGCGCGGCGTATGACGCGTACCCTTGCCGTCGCCTACCCGGAGGCCTACTGCGAACTGAACTTTGAGACACCATTCCAACTTGTGGTGGCCACGGTTTTGTCTGCACAGTGTACCGACGTGCGCGTTAATCAGGTAACGCCGCAGCTTTTTGGCCGTTTCCCCACTGCCCACGCCATGGCCGCCGCCCGTATCGAGGAGATTGAGGAGATTATTCGCCCCACGGGATTCTTCCGTGCGAAAGCCTCCAATATTCATGGTCTTTCCACCCAGCTGGTGGAGAAGTGGGATGGGGAAGTACCGCCCCGCTTGGAGGATCTTGTCACACTTCCCGGCGTGGGGCGGAAAACTGCCAATGTGGTGCTGGGGAATGCCTTCGACACGCCGGGTCTAACCATTGATACCCACTTTGGGCGTTTGGCGCGCCGGTGGATGTGGACGGAAAGCGAGGATCCTGTCCAGGTGGAAAAGGAAGTGGGGGAGCTTATTCCACGGCCGGAGTGGACAGTGCTATCGCATCGCATTATTTTCCATGGGCGGCGAGTGTGCCACTCACGACGCCCCGCTTGTGGTGCATGTTTTTTGGCGGCGGACTGCCCCAGCTATGGTCTTGGCCCCGTCGACCCGGGTACTGCTGAGGCTCTCGTCAAGGGCGAGAATAGGGAACAATTACTGCGTATGGCAGGTATTGAGGACGAGAATTAAATCGCAACTAACCTGCGGGTCTGTGCCAGCATGTCCCGTGTCCAAATATTTGCGGACGGGTGCGTCCGGTAGGATTTTGGGGAGATAAGCACGGGAAGCGGGACTAAGCAGGGACGCGGGAAGTAAGGGCAAGGAGGCGCGAGTGTCTGCGGTAGCTTTTGACATTGTCGTCTTGCTTGTTTTTGCGATTTTTGGTTTCTACGGCTGGGTGACGGGTTTTATCCCCAGTCTAGGTGCCGTGTGTGGTGCCATCATTGGCATCATTATTGAGTATTTCACCCTCCAGCCGGTTCTTGATGCCACGGAAAATATTCAGATTCGTTTTGTTGTGGGGTTCATTTACGGTTTTGTGCTGGTTGTTTTGTGCGCAGCCGGTGCGGAAGTTGTGGGGCTTTATATCCGCAATCATGCGAAAATTCAGGAGACGCGGGGATCGCGGTCCGCGGGGGCCATCGTTAAGGTTGTCCTTGCCGCTATTCTTACCTGGGTTTTCTTTGCGCCGCTTGCTGTGCAGCCCGACAGTAGCTTGGGTAAAACAATGCACGATTCGCGGGTGATGTCGGCCATCACCATGCTGTCCCCGAATGCTGTGCAGAAAATTCCAGAAATGCTCGATGACGCGGCACGCACTGCGTCACTACAGCAGATGACGGATCGATCTGGCGGTTCTGCTGGTGCAGGTATTCCAGACCAGAGCATTGTGGAAACGTCGTCTCTTGCGAAAGCCCGCCGGAGTGTTGTGAAGATTGTGGGGCAGGCTACGGGGTGCCACCGGGATCTGGAGGGTACGGGGTTTGTGTATGCCCCCGGTCTGGTTGCTACTAATGCCCATGTGGTGGCTGGTGCCCGTATTATCCATGTGCATACTGTGGAGGGGATATTTACTGCTCAGCCAGTTGCTTTTGATGCCCTGCGCGATGTTGCGGTGCTGTGGGTGCCGGCTATTTCATCCACTAAGCGGCTTATGCTGCCGGCGTTGCAGCCCGTCCGTGACAATAGTGTGCAGGCGGGCCAGGCGATGGCTATTCCGGGATTCCCCAACAATGGCCCCTACCGGGTAACGCCAGCTCGTCTGCAGGAGCGTTTTATTTTGCAGGGTCCCGGTATTTACGGGACGACCACAGTGCAGCGGCAGGCGTATGCACTGCTCGCGAATTTGATGAGTGGTAATTCTGGGGGTCCGCTGCTTGATGTGCAGGGACACTATGCGGGAATGGTGTTTGGTGTGGCGACGGATAAGAAGAACGTTGCCTACGCATTAAGCTACCGGGAGATTGAGCCGGTGCTTCAAAAGGGAATGAGGACGCGCGAAAGAGTGTCTACGGGGCGGTGTGTTCCGCTAGACGCGGAGGTAACAACAACAATGACGCCTAATTAGTGCCGGGCACCCGCATCTAGCGCGCACAGGCACAAGTATCTAGTGTGTACGACGCGCGCTAGTGCGATCAGTCGTCTGAGCTGTTTATGCGTGCGGGAGAGCCGGAGAGGCTTTGGAGAAGAAGTGTAGAAAAAGCCTGCGGATTTTCTAACTGTGGGTAGAAGCCGCACTGTGGCACCGTCATAATGGTGAAGTTTTCGGTGTAGCGTTTGCACCCGGCAAGGACGTCTTCGGAGACGACGGGATCGTATTCACCGCGGAACGCAACAACGGGGAGCGCTAGGCGCCGCGTCATTTTTCGGTTGTAGCGGATTCCGTCAGCGCGTAGACGGGAGCGTCCCATCCAACGGAGGTATTCGTTTGCGCAGTAGGATACGTGTCTAATGCGAAGCGCGTCGCTGAAAATGTGGAGTGCTTCTTGCCCCTCTGGGGTATCGACCCAATTGTTGTATGTGCGGTGGCTAATGTAGTCCTCAATCCAGTGGGGTTGCTGCATACGCCATTCGGGCAGACGCGGTATTTGGGCGCTTAGGAAGGGACCGACGGTGGTGGCGTGGGTGAAGGCCTGTTTCATGTAGTCGATTCGCTGGGTGAGGGGGTGTGGCGCATCGACTGCAATAAGTGTGGTAACGCCGCTTCGGAACATGCGGGCCATGGTCCAGCCTACAGTTCCGCCTAGCCCGTGGCCTACGACGGTAACGTTGCGGTGGCCGGTGGCGCGTACTAATCCGGCCATGTCGTTGGCGGCGGTGGTGAGGTCGTAGCCGCGTGGTGGTTTATCGGAGTCCCCGTAGCCGCGGAGGTCAACGGCCATAGCGTGGTAGCCGGCGCGGGAGAGGGGGACAAGTTGGTTGTGCCATGTCCACCAGTTTTCTCCATAGCCGTGTATGAGGAGGACGAGTGGTGGTAGTTCGTTTGGGGGGTGTGTTTCTTCCCAGTTGTGGGGAAGAAGATCAGCGGTGTGGAGGTGGATACCGTTGGTGGAGACAAGACGATGCCGCCACGGTCCCGGGAGGCATACACTGTCCGGTTCAGGCGGTGCAGGAGGGGTGCCGTGGCGGCTATCGTTCATAGTTAGAGAAAATAATTAACCAGTAGAGTTAGTGTCGTGAGGGGTGAAAGGCAGCATTGCTTAGCACTACTACAGAGTGCTGCTATTACTGCAGGTAAGTGTATTCCTTCGGGGCAGTCTTGCTGCTGCTGGGAACAACTTCTTTCAGCTTTTCGACGGACTCAATGGTTTTTTCTGGCTTTTCAACTTGCTTCATCTTCCATAGGCCAATGCCGGCGAAGACTGCCGCAAAGACGAGAAGGAGCAGGAAGGTAATAAGGTAGCCGCACCAATCCCAGGTGACAGTACCGAGCCAGAGGGTAAAGAGCTTGGCCCACATGATGGTGAATGGCAGGAACGACATGAGGGCGAAGACGGCAGCGATAATGAAGAAGATGCTGCCCATGGCGCCGCGCTTTACCTGGACGCCAATTTCGGTCTTAGCGAGCTCGAATTCTGAGCGGATAAGAGTGGAGATTTGTTCGGTGGCAGTCTTAACAAGCTGTCCGATGCTGGCGTCCTTGGGCTGTGGGACGGCATCGTACATGGCGATGCCGGAGATCTTAGCGGAGGAGGCTGAATCGTCAGCTGACTTTTCTCCGAAGCGGTCTTTGATACTCACTGTTCCTCCAAAAATAACGTATGGGAAATCCCGTACTGTCCATCGTGCCACGAATTGTCGAGCTATACCTAGATTTTAGGAAACAATATTGTGTGCGTAGCAGCTACTGTAATGCTTACCTATATTCTACGCTGCTAGTTTCCCGCAATAGGGGTGACTAAAAGCACTTTTCCACACGATTGAGGGGTTGGGAAAGTGCTGTTAGTTGCTGTTAGTGGCGTGGTGCGGGAACACCTTTAGGGAAGTTTTTTGGTACGTTCTTCGGCACGTTCGTAGGCACCTTTTTAGATACGTTTGCAGGTATCTTTGTGGGCACGCTCTTCGGGATGGCATTGCGGAGTTGCTTGCGGGCATCTCGCTCGATTTTTCGCTGCACATCTGGGGGAATGAATGCGCGAATATCGGGAATGTCGTTCTTGTCTATGGCGGGCAATTCCGGCAGCGGGGGAAGGGCGTCGGGATCAATACCGTCACTGAGGATAGTTTTCTGGGATGCCCCAAGCCTGGTGAGGGCAAGAAGTTCCTGTTTACTGCCGTTGAACGTGTTGAGGTCAATGGGGGTGGCAACGCCGTCAACAGAACCATTGCCGGTGTATTGCCAGAATGTCCATTTTGTCCAGCCACCGGGAAGCGGCATGGTGGGGGAGGTACCGCCGTTGTAGTCGGCAATCCAGAGGGGACGTTCGGAGAATTCGGTGGTGTTGCCCATTTGGTAACGCCAGAATCCGGGGGAGACGTAAATAATGGTCTGCCGGCCGGTGAGCTTATCGAGGGTGGTGAGGAAGGCTCGCACCCATATTTGGAGGGCGGCGGGGCTTAATCCACCTGTTTCTTCTAGGTCGAGGGCGGGGGGAAGGTCCAGGCTGGTGGTGTTAGTGGCAAGGACGGCGGCGTAATGCTGTGTTTGCAGAATGGCGGAGTATTGCGGCAGGGCGTAGTGGTAGGTGCCGCGGATAAGGCCGGCTGCCCGCATGGAGGTGGAATCCTCCTGGTAGTGCGGGTTGACGTAGCTGAGGCCTTCGGTGGCTTTGACGATGGCGAATTGCTGTCCGGCGGCTTTCACGCGAGCCCAGTCGATGGCCATGGAGCCAGGGTGTTGGTGGCTGGCGACGTCAGATCCGGGGAGGAGGGCGATAGCGGGTGCGGCGAGGGCGACGCTGACGGCGGCAATTCCCGACGTAAGCAGCATCGTCGTGCGGCGAGACCAATGACTCATGTGAATAATGTTACCAATGTTACTGGTGAGATTATCAATACTTATGACGCGTGTTGTCGATATGCGTTGTAGATGCGTGCCCGCGGAAGAAACTGTGAAAGAAGCAGGGGAAGCGGGAAGGGGGCATAAGAAATAAAAAAGCGGCGAACGCATCGTCCGCCGCCGCACGGCATTTAAACGATCAGTTCGTGCCAACGTAGGGTCGGTTCTGAGGTTCAGCCGGCGCTCCCACAAAACTCTCCAGCTCCGTGGGACCGGCAATCTCCCGCCTGTAGATGCCCGCCGAAACGGGCGGCACGTGGGTGTTTAACTGCCGTGCAGGAAACCGTGACAGGAGGAAAAACCTTCTCTTCTGATTCGTCCCTAGCTGTCTTCGTTTTCCGTACTTTCATCATCACTCGAACCGTAGGGAACAGCCATTGTGATTTATTACAAACTGGCTGGTAGGAAACGGGATAAAAAAACAATGGCAGGTGTATCTGTACCGTCTTTTGCTGTGTCGGTAGAACGATGAAAGGGATAGTGCAGGTAGTAGCTCTAAACGTGATTTCTTTTCGAGAGTGCTGACAGATTTTCCAGGGGTTAAGGCGTGGGGGACGTATGTAGTGGCAGAGGAATAGTAAAAAGTTGCCATTAAGTATGACGTAGATCACACAATATGTAGATCCAACTTATTCACAGGTCCCCAGTTATCCACAGAAACGCCCATTAATACGGTTTGCGGAAGACTATCACCCCTCCAGGCATGTCACTATAGGTGGCACCACCACTACATGATTCACGTTGTGAAACATTCTCTGGGGGTGGGCAAGAAAGACCAGAAAGGAGCGAAAGAAAACATGATGGCACACGCAGACCTCTGGGGGCCCCTCGCTAGTATCCTCAACGATCCCGCCATCACCACCACCCTCACTGACCTCATCGTCGGACCCCGCGGAACCATCTGGGTAGACTGCGCACACGACCCCGGGCTCCACCGTCTACCCCACACGCCACTATGCGAAGAAGACTGCCGATCGTTAGCAGTACGGCTTATCCGTAGCACCGGCGGCCGTCTTGATGACGCCCACCCCTGGGCAGACGCCACACTTCCCCTCAACCCCACTACCCGTATGCGCGTCCACGCCGTACTGGCACCTCTTGCCACCACCGGAACAACTATCTCCCTACGTGCCCTCCGCACATCCACCCACACCCTCCCCAGCCTTGTCACCTCCGGGTTCCTCACCTCACGACAGTGCGCGGAACTTGTACGGGACCTTGAAGCCCGCCACTCCATTCTTATTTCCGGGGCCACCGGAGTAGGAAAAACAACTCTCCTTGGTGCGCTAGCAACATCACTACCCGCGCAAGAGCGGCTTATCTGCATTGAAGACACTGCCGAACTTAACCTGTACCACCCACAACTCGTCCAACTCGTTACCCGCGATAACAATACGGAAGGACGCGGTGGCATTCCCATGTCTGTCCTGGTGTGGCAGGCACTTCGCATGCGACCCGACCGTATTATCGTCGGAGAAGTACGCGGCAATGAAGCCGTTGACCTCCTTACCGCACTCAACACCGGCCACCGGGGAAGCCTTGCCTCCATCCACGCTAATAGTGCCCGTGACGTCCCCCATCGCCTGCTCACTCTGGCCCTTACCGCAGGAATGCCAGAAGCTGCTGCACAGCACACTATTGCCTCCGCACTTGACGTTATCGTCCACCTTGCCCGCGACTCCTACACCGGCCAGCGGCATATTAGCGACATCTGGCACGCACGTAATACCTGGCACACGGTGGGTAGCTGGTGTATGAGCGACAAATATGGTGACGACTACGCCGATAGCTCTGGCAGAAACATCAGCAGGAGCAGCGACGCTAGCGACAACAATAAAGCCTGCGAAAACAGGGAAGCCTGCGAAAACAGTAGGGAAGAGATGGCGTGTGATGAGTAGTATTGTGGTTCTCCTTGCCCTCACTCTCCTCGCTACGGGCTGCTGGTACACCCACCACTGGAGTGGAACACACGAACACGAACGCAACCAGTGGAACAACCAGCTACACACACTGCAAACTGCCCGTATTACCCTCGCCGCCGGTGACTATGCCACCCCCGCACTATCCGCAGCAATACCTGCCGACTGCATTCCACCCGCACTTCTTGACTCCCTTATCCGGCGCGGCAGTCCCCTCGATGGTGTTCTAGCTGCTGCTGAAGACACTCTCCGCACTAAACTACATGCCCATTCGCACCAGCGTTCTGTCCTCGCCGGTGTTCGCGCCACCGCCCTCATTATGGAGGCCCTCCCCGGCGTAGGAATTCTCGTGGGGTATCTCCTTGGTGCACACCCGCTGCACTTCCTCACCCACGGGTGGGGGAGCCTTGCCCTCCTTACCGGCGTGGCACTGCAAACAACCGGATTGTGGTGGATCCACCACATGGTCGGCCACCTTCCCCCACCCAATAACGATGCCGCACTGAAACTCCCCCTCCTGGCGGCACTCCTGCGCGCCGGTATGCACGTAGATGACGCGTGCGCACACCTTTCCCCCATACCCACCTGTTGTGAAACTCTCCTCCGATTATCTTCCCGGCAAGGCGCACCCATAGCCGCACAACTAGATGCCCTCGCCCGCGACCAACAAGCCCAAGCCCTAGCTCACTGTGAAGAAGCAACAGAAGAAATGAGTGTCCTTCTCGCCCGTCCACTGGGACTCTGTTTTCTTCCCGCATTCATGCTGCTAGGGGTCGTCCCCACCGTTCTGGAACTAGGAGGGAGCTACATGCAGCACTTCACCTAACTAGCTCGTCCCTATCTGGTCCATCCCTATGCGGCCCAGTTCAGACCCAACAGAAAAAGAATATGAAGGAGTATTAATGTCCACCCAATGCCAGAGCACCATTGCCCAGCACGGCAGTAATCAGCACGGTAATGAACCGCGCAGTATTGAACAGCACAATACTGACCAGAACAATACTGAACAACACAGTATTGTGCGCCGTAGCATGGCCCAGTGTAGAGGTGCACTGCAGAATATGCTGCACAGAATTATGCAGTGGCTCTACAGGACCTATGAGGCTATCCGTGTGCATACCGTTAGCATGTGGAGTGATGAATCCGGTATGAGCACCGTCGAATACGCAATCGGCACTATTGCTGCGGCAGCATTCGGGGCGGTTCTTATTGCCGTCGTGAAATCGGATAGTGTTCAACAATCATTGCTGAATATCATTCAGCAAGCACTCAACATTCACTAAACGGTATCCGCTAAGCAGTAGTAGCTAAGTAGTGAATGAGAGCGGAAATCCCCTCGGAATGCTGTATTTCTTCTCACGGTAAGCAAAAGTGACGAAAACCTTGTTGTGCGAAAATTCTGCCCCATAGACTTTCCCTATTACCCGTAGCACACGCACAACCAGCAGAAAGAGGGGATCCGTGACTACTCCCCCCACAGAGACACTACCCGGCAGCCAAATATCAGCAGCGCCGGAAATGACCGCAGCCGCCGCCCTCAACGACTACGCAGAACGTATTCCTCGTAGCCGCATCATTCTTTCCTCAATGATCGGCACCACCATCGAGTTCTACGATTTCTACGTCTACGCCACCGCCGCCGTCGCCGTCTTCCCAGCACTCTTCTTCCCCAAAGCTGACGCCACCGCCGCGCTACTATCCTCATTCGCAACATTTGGTTTAGCGTTTATCGCCCGCCCCCTCGGCTCCCTCATCTTCGGACATTTCGGGGACCGTGTTGGCCGCAAAGCAACACTTGTAGCGTCCCTCCTCACCATGGGTATCGCTACTTTCCTCATAGGGCTTCTCCCCACCTATGTACAGGCTGGTGTGTGGGCCCCCGCAATGCTCTCCATCCTGCGGTTCTGCCAAGGCCTAGGCCTGGGAGGGGAATGGTCCGGCGCTGTCCTCCTCGCCACCGAAACAGCCCCCAAAGGCAAACGCGGGTGGGCTGGAATGTGGCCACAATTAGGGGCACCCCTCGGTTTCCTCCTCGCAAACGGCCTTTTCCTTATCCTCGTCCATGCGCTCAATCACACCGAAGGCGCACTCGACGGTGATTTCATGGTGTGGGGATGGCGCATACCCTTCCTCCTCTCCATTGTGATGGTTATCCTCGGCCTTTACGTGCGTATGAAACTGGAAGAAACCCCCGTTTTCCAACATGCCGTCACCCACGGCAAGCGCGTTGCTTCCCCCCATCAAGGAAACATTTCGCACTGCCTGGCGGCCCCTCATTCTCTCCACTTTCATCATGGTGGGTACCTACGCCATTTTCTACATCACCACCACGTGGATGCTCTCCTACGGGATCGCCAAACCCGACAATGGTGGACTGGGAATACCCTACGGGGAATTCCTCCCACTGCAGCTTATTGGGATTCTCTTTTTCATTGCGGGAGTACCCTTATCCAACTGGCTATCAGACAAATATGGGCGTCGGAAACCATTACTCATTATCACGACGATCATTGTTCTCTACGGCTTTACTTTCGGCGCATGGATTCCCGCCACAGCAACCAAAGGGGACGTTCTAAGCTGGCTGATAGTGGGCATGTTCCTCATGGGGCTCAGCTTCGGCCCCATGTCCGCCCTCCTGCCAGAACTATTCCCCACGAACGTGCGCTATACCGGCTCCGGCATTGCCTACAATGTGGCCTCAATTCTTGGCGCCGCCCTCACCCCATTCGTTGCCACCTGGCTCGTTAGCACCCATGGAGTGTTCTGGGTAGGCATCTACATGGGGTGCCTTGCCGTGCTCACAATTATCGCGTTACTTCTCTCCCAAGAGACCAGCGACGTTGACCTTGCCGCAGTGTAAAACACCAAAATGTAAAACATTAAAACGTAAAACATGACAACTGCAGAACATGGAACACACTGCGGCAAGGCGTAGCACAGCGTTAAAACACAGCAGTGCTATGTCAGCAGGTAGATGATGACGAAGAGGAGTAACGTTCCGGCTACGCACACGTAGGGAATGAGTTTTTTATTCATTACTTTTTCCTTTTCGGGTGTGAGATAAGTTGTTGTTAAAAGGTGTTGCTGTGAAGGCACCATTAAGAAAACTTGCTATTTTCGTCGTGTTTGATGGCTGCCACTGCCCCGAGGATCGCCACCACAACCCATATACAGAGCGACGCTATCCACCATCCATTGGCTTGAGTACTGTCCAGAATTGAGTGACAGAGTTCAATAGCAGCAGTTGAGGGAAGAATCTTCGCAATGTAGTCCAATACTTGCGGAAGATCGGTAAGTTCCCGTGCCTCGCTAAGAAGTAGGAAGATAAAAGAAACTCCTAGAGAAACAGCCAGAGATGTCCGCGAGGAGAGTGTAAAACCGAAGCACACCCCAATAGCGGTGGTGCACAATCCAAACACGCAGAAAACAAGCAGTAGCAACCCTATTTGGGACCCTGAGAAGTGTGCTGCGCTTGCTGCTGCACCCACACCAATCCCAATGAGTGCACTGAGTATGGCAAGGAGGAAGGGCGCCCCGCTCCATGCCACTAGCCGTGTTCCTACACCCGTTGGCAACGTGCGTAGGTAGTAGTAATAGTCGCTACCTCGTACATGGTTAATTCCGTTAGCCGGTAAGTTAATACCCACCATCAGCACACCTGTTAAAGCCAGGAGGGCGACGGCCGGGGACGAAATATCTGCAGAGTTACGGACGGAAGCCCCACCGATAACAAAAAGAAACACCATCATGAGCAGTGGATATGCCATGTTGAGCAAAACTGCTGCGGGTTCTTTGAGCCAGGCCACTATCTCATTTTTTAACCATAGATTGGTTACTGAAAAAGCTGATGGGAAGTCACGTTTATCCACGGCGAAGAGGTTTTTTTGTTCGCAGCGCTGTTCGCAGTTGGTAGTCATCGCTGTTCCTTCTCACTACTTAGGGTGATGAAAGCTTGCTCCAATGAGGGGTGCGAAATCTCAATCTGTGTGAATGGCCACCCATCTTTCGCAAGAGAGGTAAGTGCAGCTTTTATATCCGTTGTCCGCAAAAGAGTATCAGTACTATTTGCGGAAAGAATATCAAAAGCGCTGCCCTCCCCAGATAGGGCTCCTTCCGGAACATCGCTGATCTTTATAATTGAGGCTTGTGCAGAGCCGAGAAGCGCTTTTGTTTCCGAGTCCGCAATGAGATTCCCCTTGTGGAGGACAATCACGCGATCACAAAGTTGTTCAATTTCTTCGATATAGTGACTCGACACTAGTAGGGCACGATTTTCGCCAGTGATCGTTTTGATTGATTCCCAGATAGCTGATCTGGTCATGGTGTCGAGCCCGGTAGTGGGCTCATCCAAAATAGTGAGTGGCGCATCGGCGAGAAAAGCTGATGCTACGGACACTAAACGCTGCTGCCCACCAGAAAGATTGCCGATAGTTTTGGAAGCATGATCCGTCAAGCGGAACTTTTCCATAATCTCGTCTACCAAGGAACGAGTCCCGAAATGGAAGGCGACAAAGTTGAGGAAGTTCCGTACCTTCATACGTGGATCAACACCCGTTCCCTGGGGTGTTACACCGATATAGCGACGTGTCTCGGGTAGACGCGGATTACGGTTGAGAAGTGTGACAGTTCCAGAAGTGAGTTTGTTAAGACCACTGATAAGTGAGAAGAGAGTCGATTTTCCAGCCCCATTTTCACCGAGAACACCAACCAGTTCACCGGGGAAAACATCAAAACTGACATTCTTTAAAGCTTGGACGTCTCCGAAGCTTTTAGACAAAGAACAAGCAGACAGTATTGCCGTTCTGGGGGGAGCACTTCTTTTGCTATCCACTAATTTGTGCTTTCTATGACCAACATGGAGTTATGTATCCAGATTTCCGAGTTAAGACTACTTCCTCGTTTATCCTCTGCACAAGCATGAATTGAAGCATATATAGTGCTAAAACGCTTCTGTTATGTGTGCATAGATGCTTGGTTATCCACGTTTGTGAGGAATGTGGATAATCGGGGGTTGACGCTGTTCCGACGTCGCTGCGGCTACCACCGTGCAGGACACTAGTGGGTATGGATACGCTGCTGCAACGACTTTCCCCACGCCGCAACCGCCCCGCACAAGCAACTGTGCAATACGACCCACCACACTCGCCCATGCCGCCAACAGTAGATGATGCTGGCATGGTGACGGTGGAAGCAGCACTAGCTTATATCTCCCTCATGGTTGTTCTAGTGGGGTGTTTAGCTGGCTTCGGGGCAGGAATTACCCAACTGCGTCTTACTGACGCTGCACACACCGTGGCACGCAGTGTTTCACGTGGTGAAACACCGCCGGGAGCAGAGGAACTTCATCTCCCCAGCGAAGCCCATATTCACATCACCACAACCACGTCACTAGCGCAGGTACAAGTAGAAGCCCCCGCCACCGTTCTCCCCCTCACCTTGCATGCGCAAGCAAGTATGCCACTGGAAAGAATCGCCGAATGACACTCCGTACTAGAAGTTGTACTAGAAGTCGCACCAGGGGAATACCCAGGACAGCGCCGGAGGCAATACCGACATCCCGCATAGTGTCCCTGCAGACGGATGAGCGCGGCGCGGCAACAGTATGGGCAGCATACGCATGCGTTGCCGTCATCACCCTACTAGGGGTTATATTGCTACTCGTTACCGCAGTACAGACCCGCCACCACGTATCTTTCTGGGCAGATGGTGCCGCATTAGCCGGCGCCGCCCACGTCCGCGAAGGAGAAAATACAGCCTGCGCTGCCGCCGCCACCTACCTGGCCCACCACGATGACACATCAACACTGCAAAACTGCACTCTTATTACCCACCCGGACACCCACATGCCGGCTCTAAAAGTAGTGGTCACACGCCCCTTTCACACTTTCCGTCCCCTAGCACATTTCACCGTGGAGGGAAGAGCCTGCGCCGGGCCCATGCCAGGCTAACGCACGCTAGGCGTCGGGTTGAGAGCCTGATCCGGAGCCGCGTCGGGCATATCCCCTAGAACACTCGACAATGCGCCAAGAAGCGCCACAGCACCGGACTTTGATAAAGGACGATTCCCATTACCGCACTTAGGAGACTGAATACAGCTAGGGCAGCCATCCTCGCAAGAGCACGCAACAATAGCGTCCCGGGTAGTCCGCAGCCACGTGGTCATCTCCCTATACCCACGCTGCGCATAGCCCGCCCCGCTCTGGTAGCCGTCATACACAAACACTGTTGCCTCCCCCGTATCCTCATGAAGCGGCGTTGACAGACCCCCAATATCCGCACGATCACACCCCACCAGGAGGGGCAACATTCCAATGGCGGCATGCTCCGCCGCATGCAGTGCACCCGGCACATCCTGCTCCGCAATACCGAAGTGGTGGAAGAGTAGTGGATCCACATGGTAGTAGACAGCCTGCGTGTATAGTTCCGTGGGCGGCATGTCCACATCCACCACATCAATAACTTCCCCCGTCTCTGCTTTCCGCTCATACTCTTTCACCTGGCGGACCACTGTAACGTCAGCTAAGCCAATAGTGACAGAGCTTGCTCCCGAACCGAAGTGGCGTTCCTCCCGAATCCGCTCCACATGTATCTGGGTATTCGCGCGGGAATAGGTTGTCCACGGTGGGACATCGCTTGTGACACAGGCAATACCATTCTCTAAATCGAGTTCGGTAACAAGGTAACTATCGCCCTGGTGCAAGTAGATAGCGCCAGGGTGAAGCTGCGCGAATGCACGTGCAGCATCAGCAGTGCCAAGAAGCTGCCCGTCATCTATACAAACAATGGAAAACTCGTCAGCGGACCCACCCCGCAAGGAAACATTCTGCCAGGACGAATCATAGTAGCCCGCCGGATACCACGCACCCGTAGCCGCAGACACTTTGCGGTGACGCACCATGCCATGGTCCTGCATTTCCCCAAGCAGTTCCTCCACATCCACCCCATCACGGGCTGACCACGCTACCACTTCATCATCACGCAACGGCATTTCCGCAGCAGCACACCACAATTGTGGGACGAGAAGATTAGGGTTTGCCGGGTTTGTAACAGTAGCCTCCACCGGCTTATCAAGTAGTGTCTCCGGGTGGTGGAGGAGGTAACTATCTAGCGGATCCGACCGACCAATAAGAATAACTAGTGACCCTTGATTGCGGCGTCCCGCCCGGCCGGACTGCTGCCAAAAACTAGCAACCGTGCCGGGGAAACCCGCAATAATCACCGCGTCAACGCCAGCAATATCAACACCTAGCTCAAGAGCATTAGTGGTGGCGGCAGCAAGCAGGGTGCCATCGTTTAAATCCTGCTCCAGTTGGCGGCGGTCCTCCGCTAAGTATCCAGCCCGGTAGGCGCCAATGTGCTGCGCTAGGTCAGTGGCGCGGTCGAGGGGTAGCTCTCCTTGCTCACCGCAGCGTATAAGAGCATGTTGGGCAGCCAATGCGGTATCTTCGGCGCCGCGTCGGCTTCGCACAAACGCTAGCGTGCGGGCACCCTCCGTCACCAAATCTGCCATAAGTGTGGCGGCTTCTTTTGTGGCTGCTCGACGTACCGGCGCCCCGTTTTCTCCCTCCAAGCGGGGAATAATGGGCGGTTCCCATAGAACAATGGTGCGTTCCCCTTGTGGTGACCCATCTTCTGTAACAGCAGTGACGGGCATACCAATGAGAGTGCTGGCGGCCTCCTCCGGGTGGGAGGTGGTGGCGGACGCCAAAATGATGGTGGGTGTGGCCCCGTAGTGTGCGGCAAGCCGCAGCAGCCGACGTACTTCAATAGCAACATTGCTGCCGAAAACACCCCGGTAGGCGTGGCATTCATCAATAACTACATAGGTGAGATTGCGGAGGAGACGCAGCCAACTTTTATGCTTCCCCAAGATGGAGAGGTGCAGCATGTCTGGGTTGGTGAGAATGAAGCGACTGTGGTCGCGGATCCAGGTGCGTGTTTCGGTGGGGGTGTCGCCATCGTATTGGGCGGGGGAGGAGTCGCGAAGCCGCTGGCTGACTGTGGGGTCAGTGGCCATGTGTGCGGCACCGTCCAGGAATTCTGTAAAAGCACGCAGTTGGTCCGCCCCCAGTGCTTTCGTGGGGGAGAGGTAGAGGGCTGTGGCGTTGGGGTCCGCGGCTAGCTGGGTGATGATGGGAAGGTGGTAGCCCAGGGTTTTGCCGGAGGCCGTGCCGGTGGCAACAACAACATGGTTCCCCTCCCAGGCAAGGTTAGCGGTAGCAACCTGGTGTGTATAGAGTTCCGCAATACCCTGCTCGTTAAGCCAGTCTTTCGCCGCGGGCAGTATCCACGTGGGCCAGGGTGCATAGTGAGGGTCGCGGCCGGGAAGATCCCGCACGTGGGTGATAGGACTGTGCTTGTTGAGACTGTGCTTATTGGGATCGTGGGTGGGGTTAGTGTCGCGTAGGAGGTAGGAGAGCAAACTCCGCCCATACGTGTGGGGTGTTTGCTCAAATGTCATAGTGGTTACAACAGTACCGAATGGCTACTTAGGACTTTACATATTAACTGACGGGAATGTTCGCCAGCGCGGCGTTAGTGTAGGGCTCGTTAATCCAATGAATATCGAGGTCACTCCGGTTGTCACGGAGGTAGTCGCAGGCTTTTCCGGCGCGCCCACCCATGCGGCAATGCACCCACACTTCACCGGCCGGAATGTCTTTGGTACGGCTGGGAATGTCCCCGAGGGGAATGTTAGTGGCGGCCAGGAGATGGCTTTCATCCCATTCGTCCGGCTCGCGCACATCAAGGATAAGTGGTGGCGTGGTGCCATTATTGAGACGTTCCTGAAGATCTCGGAAGGTGTTTACCGTCACTGGCATTATTGTCCTCTTTCCGCCATTTCTTGTGTTGTCTTGTGTTGTGTTGTTAGCGCTTGTGTGTCTGTTGACGGCGTCTACTGCGTGGTGTTTTCTTCACGTGGGGTGCGTCGTCGGACACGGATTCTAGGCCAGCGGCATCAATATCGGAGTGGGCGAGGGCGGTGGCGTCGGCGGCAGCTTGTGTATCCGCCATGCTTTCCGCCAGGGATCCTGCACTGTTCCCACTATCCGTGCCGGCTGCGCCGTCTGCACCCGTTGCACTGTTTGCACCGTCTGCACTGTTCACGCTATTTGTACTCGCTGTGGCTGTGGTGGCTAACTGCTTACGGCTCATGCCCTCCAGGATCGTGGCTAGGGCGCCGTCACCGGTTACGTTCGTAGCAGTGCCGAAGGAGTCTTGGACAAGGTAGAGGGCAATCATGAGGGCGATCATGGTGGGGTTGAACCCCAACATGGACTGTAACGCGCCCAACGCCGTCATAACAGCACCACCGGGAACGCCAGGGGCAGCCACCATCATGACACCTAGGACCAGGATCAGCGGAAGCATGGAGCTGAAACTGGGAGTGTGGCCATGCGTCATTGTCACGACCGCGGCGGAACAACCGGTAATAGTAATCATGGACCCCGCCAGGTGAATATTGGCATTCAGAGGAATAGCGAAGTCAGCAATGCGGGGGTGCACGCCGGCTTCCTTCGCAGACCGAAGAGTAACAGGAATAGTGGCAGCGGAGGACTGCGTCCCTAGGGCCGTCACATAAGCGGGCATCATGCGCCCAAGCAGGGTGAAGGGGTTTTCTTTACGAACTAGCCCAGCGATGGCATAAACAATTAGCAGGAAGACCCAGTGCAGGATCAGGACCATTACAAACACTTTGCCGAACACGCGGAGAATATGCTGCACCTGGCCGGCGTACGTCATGTTGGCAAAAACAGACAGGATATAGACGGGCAGCAGGGGAATGATGACGTAGCTGAGGAATTTCTCAATAATGGACCGGAAGTCCTCCGCCAGGTCATACATGCGGGTGGAGGAGAGTCCTGCCATTCCCAGCCCCAAAAGGAACGCAAAAATGAGGGCCGTGGTAACAGACATCATCGGCGGCAACGTAAACGGCAACGTTTCCACCCCGTTGGCGTCCACCGTCACCCCATAAGGTTTAACAAGTGAGGCAGAAGGATCCGAGATAGCGGTGGCGGTAGCGCCTTTCAGAATATGCGGGTAGAGGGCAAGTGCCGACAGTAATGCCATAATGCCGGCAAGAACGGTAGAGGTGTAGGCTATAGCAACTGCTTTACCGAGAAGTTTTCCTGCACCACGGCCAATGGACCCAATACCGGGGGCAATAAACCCCAGAATGATCAGTGGGATAGCGAACCCCAGTAGTTCGCTGAACACCATGCCGAAGGTGGCAAAGACACGGACGGGAACATCAGTGCCGCCCTGGCGGCTTGCCCATCCCACTAGGATTCCTAGAAGGATTGCAATGATGATCCATGCCAGTAGTGGGATCTTCCGGATTAGTCGCATGGTAAAACCCTACCCTAGGAGTGGAAGGTATCCTGTAGAACGTGAAACAGCTGACTTTCTTCGATACGGGTCTTGTCCCCGTCACCCCCGCTGACCTGGGAGCGATGCTTGTTGCCCAGGGACAATGCCAGCTGCTTTTTGGAAATTCGGATACGACACGCGGACGGCGTCGGAAACCAGTTCCGCAGTCGGCGCGTCTTTCTGTGCTGCTGCATAGTGAGTGGCGAGCGCGTCAACTCTGCGAACTAGCGAGCATGGTAGACGTCACGGTTTCCCAGGAAACCCCTGATGACAATAGTTGGCTGGTGCGTATGGAGGGGCCAGCACTTCTTCCCGTGGCGCAGGAGTGGACAAAAGGTGCGGTTAAAACTGTTCCCGCACAGTGGAGGCTCTCGGATAGAGCATTGCAAGTGTGGGCACTTGTGGCGGGTGTACTAGATGAATCCGGCATGTGTTTTGGCCTAGATGCGCATATCGCCCAGCATGAAGAACTGCGGAAACGAGCGGCGGAGGCGTTGCAGAAACTGGGTGCGGCATCGAGCTATGTGGGCCCGCGGGCTGGAGGGCCAGCGTTGCGGGTAGTGGGGCAGCGGCGTCTTGCCAACGTTATGACTATTGTGGGGGAGCCCCCAGAAGACGGCTCCTGGGACGCCTAAAGTACATCCAGTGGGGGCCTAGCAAGGCGCATGACAGATGCCTAGAAATATGTTTGTGGGTTTTAGATGCCAAAAGGTTGCACTTTTTTCTGCCCTTATATATAAGGTGTAGTTTCAAAGCCTTTATTTTTGGCCTATGCTAGCGAAGCATAGGGGCGAGTGGACATAACAGCTCACTCCATTTGAGGAAAGGTCGCAGTTTAGTGGCAGCACGGGCAGCAGGTAAGTACCATCTGGTGATTGTCGAATCGGCAACAAAAGCCGACAAGATTCAGAATTATCTAGGTGATGGCTACATTGTGACCGCATCCATTGGCCACATTCGCGATCTCCCCTCCGGCGCCGCCGACGTTCCCGCCAAATACAAGAAAGAAAAATGGGCACACACCGGCGTTAATGTTGACGATGATTTCACCCCCCTCTACGTGGTGAATCCCGACCGCAAAGCTAAAGTGCGCGAGTTGAAAGAACTGCTGAAAGACGCCGACGAACTGATTCTCGCCACAGACCCCGACCGTGAGGGTGAAGCCATCGCCTGGCACCTACTGGAAGTTTTAAAACCTAAGGTGCCCGTTAAACGCATGGTGTTCCATGAGATCACCCCCGAAGCCATTAATGATGCCATCACCAACACCCGCGACCTGGACCTCGATCTGGTGGAGGCACAGGAGGCACGACGCATCGTTGACCGCCTCTACGGCTATGAGGTTTCTCCTGTTCTCTGGCGCAAAGTAATGCCGCGTCTTTCCGCCGGCCGCGTTCAGTCCGTCGCCACCCGCATGATTGTGGAACGCGAACGGGAACGCATGGCTTTCGTCTCCGCCGGCTACTGGGACCTTACCGCCCAACTATCCGCCCCCGACCGGGCAAGCGACACTCATGCGGTAACCACCTTCCCCGCCAAACTGGTGGAAGTGAATGGTCAGCGCATTGCACAAGGCCGCGATTTTGACGATAAAGGCCAGCTGAAATCCGGCAAGGCCACCCAGAATGTCATGGTGCTTGATGAGGCCGGTGCCCACAGTCTGGCAGAAGCCTTGCAGGGCTTGCAGGGTGGTGCAGGCCAGGGCCTAGCCGTCACCAGCGTGGAAGAAAAACCCTACACGCGCCGCCCCTACGCGCCCTTCATGACGTCCACGCTGCAGCAGGACGCTGCTAATAAACTGCACTTCTCGTCTGACCGCACTATGCGTATTGCCCAAAAACTCTACGAAAACGGGTACATCACCTACATGCGTACGGACTCCACCACCCTGTCCACCGCCGGCATTAATGCTGCCCGGCAGCAGGTGCGTGAATTCTTCGGCGAGGAATACCTCTACCCGAGTGTGCGTCAATACAACCGCAAGGTGAAGAATGCGCAGGAGGCACACGAAGCTATCCGCCCCGCCGGCGACCACTTCGCCTCCCCGGACTCGCTGAAAACTGTTCTCGGCCCCGAAGAATTTAAGCTCTACCAGCTTATTTGGCAGCGTACTCTAGCGTCACAGATGGCTGATGTTAAAGGCACCACCATGACAGTGCGGTTGGAAGGCACTGCCCCCACCGCTCCCGCTACTCCTGTTGCCCTTACCGCCTCCGGACGCACCATTACTTTCCCCGGTTTCCTCAAAGTGTATGGTGCCGGGTTTAGTAATGAACGCGGCGACGACCGTGGGAATGATGCAGAGTCCGGGAAGAACGTACACCTGCCGCAGCTGGCGGAAGGGGACACGGCGGCCGTCACCTCCGCCACCCCAGAAGGCCACATCACCAACCCGCCAGCCCGCTACACGGAGGCAAGCCTAGTGAAGGCAATGGAGGAGCTCGGCATCGGCCGCCCCTCCACCTACGCCAGCATTATCCGCACCATCAACGACCGCGGCTACGTGGTAAAACGCGGTTCCGCACTGGTACCCAGCTGGGTCGCTTTCGCCGTTGTCGGCCTGATGGAACGCGGTTTTGAACGCCTTGTGGACTACAACTACACCTCCGATATGGAAGATGAACTGGACGCCATTGCGGAAGGTAAAGAAAACCGTAGTCGCTGGCTAAGCGCCTTCTACTTCGGTGCCGATGATGCCGCCCTGCAAAAATCCGTGCCAGGCAAAGGCGGACTGAAAGGCCTTATTGAGCAGAATCTGGAATCCCTAGACGCCCGCGAAATTAACTCCCTACACCTCTTCGACGACGAGAATGGTGTTCCCGTCTATGTGCGTGTCGGCCGCTACGGCCCCTACCTGGAGCGGACCATAAAATCCGACACAGCCGCCCCAGTTGTGGAACGCGCAAACATTCCCGACGCCGTCACTCCCGACGAGCTAACGCGGGAGAAAGCGGAAGAACTTTTCGCCGTCCCCTCCGAGGGACGAAAACTGGACCGCCACCCGGAAACCGGCTACGAAATCCTTGTGAAAGATGGTCGCTACGGCCCCTACGTGCAGGAAGTATTGCCGGAGGAGGACCCCGGTAAACCAAAAACTGCTTCGCTTTTTAAATCCATGGATGCGAAAACTGTCACTCTGGATGAAGCAGTGCGCCTACTGAGCCTGCCGCGTCTCCTGGGAACTGATGACGACGGCGAAGAAATTGTTGCCCTCAACGGCCGCTACGGTCCCTACATTAAGAAGGGCAAGGAATCCCGCAGCCTGGAAAAAGAAGAGGATCTTTTCACCGTCACCCTCGACGAGGCGAAGAAGCTACTGGCTGCTCCGAAGACGCGACGCGGCCAGAAAGCAACGGGGCCACTGCGTACCCTCGGTGAGGACCCGGCCACAGGTAAACCCATTGAGGTGAAAACTGGCCGCTTTGGCCCCTACGTAACGGACGGGGAAGTGAATGCGTCCCTGCGGAAGGCCGACAGTGTGGAAACTATGACGGCTGAGCGTGCCAGTGAACTCTTGTCCGATAGGCGGGCGCGTATCGCGGCCGGTGGTGGCAGGAAGAAGACCACCAAGAAGAGCACGGCGAAGAAGACTACAACAAAGAAAGCTGCCAGTACAAAAGCTGCTAGCGCGAAAGCCACCACCGCATAGTGTTCTGCTTCACTTGTGTGACAAGATATATCGCCACAATAGAAGCGTGACGAAAATAACGCATAGCGTGACAAGCATATTGCTTCACGCTATAGGAGAGAATTTTCCCCTCCGCGGTAATGTTTTTCCGTGCGTATAATTCGTAAGATTCCGCTACTGGTATGGATCCTTGTTGCCATTCTGTTAGGCATCCTCGTAGGGTGGGCAAGCCACCGTGGTAACACCGACATACCAGTACGTATTTTCGCCACTTTTGGCATGCTGTTTAACCAGCTCTTAGGCTTCGCCATTCCGCTCATTATCCTGGGATTCATCGCCCCTGGTATTGGCTCCATTGGCCGTGGCGCAGGGAAAATGCTTGGCAAAGCCGTCGCCATCGCCTACGTGTCCACAATTCTGGCCGGCTTTATGGCACTTATTGTGGCGTCCCTCCTGTACCCGCATATCCTCAATGGGTCCACAGCGGCAGCCGTCACCAATCCTTCCGCCTCGCTCGTTAAACCCTATGGCGTTACCGTGGACGCAAACGGAACGGAAAATCTACCGTTTACACTTCCACCCATCATGTCCGTTACCACCGCCCTCATTTTTGCGTTCCTTTTGGGGCTGGGAATGGCAGGACTCTCCTCCACCCGCATGTATGACCTGGCGGAGGACTTCCGGTCCATTATTGAGAAATTCCTCAGCTACGTCATCATTCCCCTGCTGCCCGTCTATATCCTGTCTGTTTTTGCCAACATGACGTACGCCGGCCAGGTGCAGCATATTCTCCGCGTGTTCGGCAAAGTGTTTGTGATGGTTCTGGTCCTGCACTGGGTTTTCCTCCTCCTGCTCTACGGTGTTGCTGGACTAGTGCGCAAACGGAATCCCTTTACCTTCCTGAAACGCATGATGCCCGCCTATGTAACAGCCCTGGGCACGCAATCTTCCGCTGCCACTATTCCTGTTACTCTTCGGTCTGCGAAGGAAGCCGGCGTGCATTCCCGCATTGCTGACTTCGCTATTCCTCTAAATGCCAATATTCACCTGGCCGGTTCCATGATTACTATTACGAGCTGTTCGGCAGCCGTCTCCACCATGGTGCAAGGCCACGTTCCCCGATTCAGTTCCATGATTCCGCTGATCCTGGTTCTGGGTGTGATGATGGTGGCTGCCCCCGGTGTTCCCGGCGGCGCCGTCATGACCGCGGTAGGTGCACTGCAGTCCATGCTGGGCTTTAGTCCCACTATGATCGCTCTTATTATTGCCCTGCATTTAGCGCAGGACTCCTTCGGTACCGCCACGAACGTGACCGGTGATGGTGCTCTCGCCGCAATTCTGGAAGGTATGAGCAGTAAACAGTTGGACATGCCTACCACGGCGGAAAATATGGCGAATGCGCAAGCCACCGCCGATGCTACCGGGCTTGCACACTCTGACGCCGCCGCTGCAGGTATTGAGACTGCAGAGACTGCGCCACAACCTTGCCGTGTACGACGAAATAAGCAACGGAGAAATAAACAGCAGGAGGATGAAAAGCCGCAGCACTAGCGGATAGTATGGCAAGTACAGCAAGTATGCACTTGCACAAGAAGACGTTGAGGTAGTGTCGCGTGAGTGTTTTTGATCGCCTGGCAGGCCAGGAAGATGTTGTCACGCAACTACGCGCTGCTGCCCGCGCCGCCCGCGCAATGATAGTAGCGGCCGACGGTACCAGCACAACCGGTGGTACTGTCGCACCGGCTCAACAATCTGAGTCCACATCTGTGGGCGCGCCTACGTCCACGCTAACGTCTGCTGGTAAGACGGGTAAAGCCAGTGCGGAGATGACGCACGCGTGGCTTTTTACTGGCCCGCCCGGCTCGGGGCGTTCCGTGGCGGCACGGTGTTTCGCGGCGGCACTCCAATGCGATAACGCAGACGAACCCGGCTGCGGAACATGCGATTCTTGCCGTGCGGTAATGGAGGACCGTCACCCCGATGTCACGGTAGTGCGCCCCGAAGGTCTCACCATTTCGGTAAAAGAAATCCGCGGCATTGTGACGCGTGCCAGTACGTTCCCCGCCACCGGACACTGGCAGATCGTCATTATCGAGGACGCGGATCGGCTCACGGAGCAGGCCGGGAATGCGCTTTTAAAAGCGGTGGAGGAGCCTCCCTCACATACGGTTTTTATTCTCTGTGCCCCCTCCGATGATCCGCAGGACATCATGTTGACACTCCGGTCCCGCACCCGGCACGTCTATATTCGCATGCCCAGTACAGATGCCATAGCAGAGTTACTAGAGCGGGAGGGAGCCAGTCCGGAGCAGGCCCGCTGGGCGGCGGCAGTATCGGGCGCCCATATTGGGCGGGCGCGGGCTCTTCTCCGCTCGGAGGAGGCGCGTAACCGCCGGCACCGTATCCTAGAGTTGGGACAGGCAACAATGCGGCCCGGCCACGGATACGATCTGGCTGTACGCATGGTACAGGACGCGCGGGCCGCTGCCGTGGCCGCTAATAAGGACATATCAGAGCAAGAAACTGAGGAACTACGCACAGCGCTTGGGGCAGGAGGAACCGGAAAGAGTGCGGCTGGTGCTTTACGCGGCTCCGCAGGTGCGCTGAAAGATTTAGCGGATGCGCAGAAACGTCGCGAAACCCGCATGATGCGGGATTCCATAGATTTGTCGCTAACCGATTTGGCAACCTTCTACCGCGATGCATTAATGCAGGCCACAGGTGCATCAGTAGAGGTGGTACACGTGGATGCGCAGCGGGCGACGGCTGCTATGGCTCGTGCGTTTTCGCCAGAGGCGCTACTACGCTGCATTGATGTTGTGATGGCGACACGTGCAGAAATTAGCCAGAATGTGAAGCCAGAAGTGGCCGTGGGTGGTATGGTAGCCCGCATTAGCCTGGCTTTAGTCGCACGGTAAAATTGACGGCATTATTTTTCTTTAACTGCTATCCTCCGCTAAAGTTAACGTGCACTCCTTCGTGAGTGCGTGCCGCTTTAGCTCAGTCGGTAGAGCGATTCACTCGTAATGAATAGGTCAGGAGTTCGATTCTCCTAAGCGGCTCCATTATCTGGCTCACTATTGTCTGGCTTGTGAATAGCCCCCATATACACTGGCACGTCCGTTGTCTCGTCCCGAATAACAAGAAGGAACGGGTGGTCGCACGTCAACGGCGGGTGGGGTGTGCGCGCCCCAATGCGGGCAGACGTGAATGACATCATTTCCACAGCTGCAGCAGCCTGCGTACCGTGCTCGTCAACATCAAGTATTACCTGCTGAACATAATCGTCGATGCCTTTTACCTGCGGCGACATTGCGCTAAAGTCAGCGTTCTCAAAAAGACTCGCCAACCCCATACAACCAAGAGAAGACCGAAGACTATCCGAAGAACTCGTATGAATCCGGGGAAGTTTCACCGTAAGCGGTAAACGTGAGGACTCCTTCACCGCCTGAAGAGCACCAATAATAATTCCCGGGGTTGCCTTCAGTGGACTGGCACCCTCCGGGGGAACAATAATATCGCAGCTCACGCCCCCCACGTAGGGAAGTGTTGTGGCACGCCAGCCCTCATATTCCCCATAGAGAAGATTATGGGTAAGGGACATCATGCGGCAGCGACTACGCTCCCCACTCATCAGGAAGAAATCAGTATCCTCCGTGTTGTTGACGGGGAAGGGCTCCTCCCAGGACGCAGTGAGTGCCATAACACTTTGCAACACAATAACAGTGTCGGCAGTAACCGTTATACCAGACGTGGGAATAAGTCCTTTTGTGTTGCGGTACACCCAATTATCAAGATTATGGCGGGCCTTTTCCGTATCAGCAAAGTTAACATGATGCATCGTGCCACCCAGCGTTGCCATCGTGGCCGCAAAACCTCGCTGAAGAGGAAGCCCCCGCTGGGAAACCGCCCGCGTGGCGGTAGAAACACCATCAGAAATAGCAGCAATAGTGTCAGAAATTTCCCGTAGATTAGCCTTATGGGACACACACAATACATCTAGTATGTCGTCCAGAGTATGCCCGGCGGCACCCGCCGCAGCGGTAACCAACGCCATGTTGAGACACACAGGAGACGTAAGAAAATTACGGCTTTCCGCCACTCGGTCGGCTATAGAGCCAGGCTGCTTCGCCATGGACTGCACGGCGGTAAGGCCTAACTGGTACGCCTTCGGGGCAAGCGCACTACGCAACGGACCATTACACGTGGGAAAAGCGTTTTGATTCACCCTTATACCCTACGTCTTTGCCAGCCTAATACCAGGAATGAGCGTAGTGCGATGGGTAGAATGTAAGCCATGAACGCACAGTCTGGACTATTTGCCTTCGGGGCAACAGAACATCTCTTTCTTACCTTTGACCTTACCGCCGGAGCTAACGTGCAAGAAGCACTACAAACTCTCGCCGTAGCCGGCAACCCCGCCACCACCGATATGGTGAATGTGGTGGTGGGCGTCCGCCCCAGTCTCTGGGCAGAAATAGCAGATGCAGAGGACATCCCAGCAAACGTGCACGACTTTTCTGAGGCAAAAGGCGAAGACGGTTTCACCATGCCCGCCGAGCAACACGATTTCTGGATCTGGATCAGTGCCGCAGGAATGGACGCATGCTGGGACTGGGCCCGGGAAATCATTATCAACTTCGGAAATAATGTTCGCATGACCTCCGAGCATCGCGGCTGGGGCTACCACGGAAACCTGGACCTTACCGGTTTCGTTGACGGCACCGAAAACCCCGGCCGTCTAGAAGCCCCGCAGCATGTGGCTGTACCAGATGGACAGCCAGGCGCCGGATCCTCCATCCTCCTCTTCCAACCCTTCGAGCACACAAAATTCAACTGGTACGAAACCAGCGTGCCGGAACAAGAACAAGCAATCGGCCGCACCAAACTGGACAACATTGAATTCGATGACGACGTAAAACCCGTCTCCGCTCACGTTGCCCGCACCAACATTGACACCGACGAACGCGAAATAAAAGTATGGCGCCGCAACGTCGCCTACGGAGACATGCACCACCACGGCACCCTCTTCGTTGGCTTCACCAACGAGCAGTGGAAACTAGAAGACATGATCGACCGCATGACAGGCTCCGACGGTGTCCACGACACCATCATGAACTTTATGCACGTCACCGGTTCCGCCTGGTTCGTCATCCCCAGCGTGGAAGCCATGCTGAAATTCCTCCCCGAGGATGACGACGAGGACTAAAGAGGATTAAACATCACCGCTCTGGTGTTGACCGTAATAACTGTAGAAACTCACGGAAGGAATAGCTCATGCATCTCGCCTTTGGATTCCTAGGCTGGATTATTTTTGGTGGACTTGCAGGCTGGCTTGCCTCAAAGGTCATGAAGACCGATGAGCAGATGGGCGTATGGGCCAACATTGGCGCCGGCGTAGCAGGCGGTTTAATCGGCGGAGCTATTCTCGGCTTCGCCCTTGGCAAAGACAGCGCCGGATTCTTCTGGAGTTTCGTCACCGCTTTCCTGGGTGCCTGCCTCATCATTTGGATTGTCAAGGCCATCAAGACCCACAAGAATTAGCCATCACCACAAACACACGCCGATACAAACACGTAAATAAGTGCCAATACGGATACATATCGGCACACAAATAAAGTTATGCCCCCGCTCAATTGGTAGCGGGGGCATAACTTTTCTGCAGCTCTTATGCATTATCAGTATGTATACGCATTACAGATGCAATTGTGGGGGATAACTAGGTTTAGCGAGCCCACTGAGTGCCAGCACACGTTATCTGCGCATCCTGCAGAGCACGAAGAATAAGAACCTGCACGGACTTATTCGTGGTGAGCTTATTGTGGCTGAGCGTCTCACCAGGCTTACACACATCCTCAACCGTCACATTATGAACAACCGCACCCGGAAGAGCCTTCAAGAAGGTTGCATCGTAAGGGGTAGACGTCATGTCATGCTTCGTAGCAATTGCCGTGTAGCGCACGCCGGGCATGGAATCCGGAAGCGAATTAATGTAACGCACCATCGGAGAACCCACTAGCTGCTGGATAGCGGCACTTGAAAGAATAGCGGAAAGATCCCTGGCCAAAGTGGGGAACTGCCACACGGGGAAAGCGGAAAGACCCATCATAGTGGTGCCGTGGTTAGTACCGGCAAGGGTGATGGAATGCTTAGTGCGAAGGTTTCCGCGGAAATCATGCATCCACAGGTGGAAGACTAGACCAGCCTGTGAATGGCCAATGAGGTCAACTTTTTTAGCGCCAGTAAGCTTTAGAACCTTATTGACGTAGTTATTCAGCTCAATGGCAGAAGAATAAATATTGTTGGTGGCGAACTTGCCGGCCTTAGCGTTGTGATAGATGGCGGAACGCGCATCAAAACCATAGTTCATGGCGAAGATGCAGTAGCCCTGCTGCTGCAGGAAAGGAGCAAGATCCTCCCACTTCTGCGCATTGGCCCACGTACCATGAACAAGAACAACCGGGTACGGGTGCTGCTTGGTCAGTTTACAACCCGGGGTACGAATTTCCGGGACAGTGCTGTAAACACTGGGATCCGGGATCTCAGTATTTTGCGGATCGGCATAGGGCCAGGGCTGACCTGTGGTAACGCCAGCCGCTTTGCGGGCCTGCGCAAGTGAGGTGTCAGGACCGTAGCTGGCCTTGTGGACAGGAACATTGGGGGCGGTCCGGAGGAAACCTTCACCTGCAGCTGGTAGTTCAGCTGGCAGGTTAGTTGGTAGGTCTGTAAGCGGAGTCGCCTGGGCAACAGTAACAGTGCCAGTAAGAATAGCGCAGCTAGCAAAGAAACCAGCCGCAGTACGAATAATCTTGCTGTGCATGAGGTAATCCTCGGGACGTGACCCCGTCGGGTCTGGACAGATTAATAAACGTATATGAGTAATAGTTGACAAATACTGTGAATCGGTCAAGCGCTATTACCACCAGTGGCAATTATATGGCGCAGAGAACAAACACTATAGGCCTTTTTCAACATGGTCTTTCTAAGAAATACCCTGGTGGCAAGGAACATTCTGCTGGTCGTAAACAGATTCTGACAGCCTTGAGGAAATAGTCTGCAAGTCCCAAAAGGATGGCCTGCCATTACTGAAGAAATAATCGACCATCAGCGAAAGAAAAATTCTGCAGTTCGCACAGAAAAATAGGAACTTTCATAGGCTTCTGTGGTGCGAAGCAAGGAGAAGTAGGACCTCCATGGGAGAAAGGAGTGTGGTTTACTGTGCGCGGTCATTATTTTGGTGACGAAGATCGAGAAGAAGATTAGTGGTGTGATGAAGCCTGTATCTGCAGGAAAAAGACTGGTAACAGCGGTAGTGGCGTGTGGTCTGTTGGTGGGGGTATCGGGGTGTGACAACCATTCTGTGTTGTCTGGGTCTGGGAAGTCTGCGGGGAAATCGGCTACGTCTGCGTCGGCTAGTGCGGGTCAGCGGGATCCGGATCGGATTTACGCTAATCACGATAAAGGTGTGGATCCGAAGATTAAACATTTTGATTCCCCGGAAGCCTATGACGAATACACTGCTGTTTTAGGCAAATGGGGTGTGAAGCAGACACCTGACTGGTTAAAGATCTGTAACCAGGTGAATGTGCCGGCTTTGCGGAAAGTAGGATTCGACCCGCAAAAAGATCTGCAGAATCGTCATGGTGGAAATAAAAAGTCCATCTGTTTTTGGCTTCGTGACCACGATCGGTTGCAGTTCTTTTTCGGTAGGGAAAATTCGTTGAAAGAGATTCTTGATCGGAAAGATATTGATCGTCGGTGGGTAACTAAGCGGGGGAGCCAAACCTACTACATGGGTCATATTGAATTTTTTGCTGAAGGTACGTCCCTTAATCGTTACGATTGCACGCTGGCGTATGAGCGTGGTGGTCATGCTTATTTGGCTGCTTTTACTGGTAAGGATCCGAAGAGCCACAAACAAGCCTGCGATGAACTCATTGATATGGTCTCGCCGCAAAAGTAGCTCTCCCACGGAAGCAGAGGGTGTGGTTTACTGTGCTCACTAAATTTTTTTAGAGATGTATTTCAGTTGGAAGGTCAGTACGTGATGGGTTCTGTTTCTATGGGAAAAAGACTGGTAACGGCCGTAGTTATGTGTGGTCTGCTAGTGGGCGTATCGGGGTGTGACAACCATTCTGTGCTGTCTGGGTCTGGGAAGTCGGTTGGGAAATCGGCTACGTCTGCGTCGGCTAGTGCGGGTCAGCGGGATCCGGATCGGATTTACGCTAATCACGATAAAGGTGTGGATCCGAAGATTAAACATTTTGATTCCCCGGAAGCCTATGACGAATACACTGCTGTTTTAGGCAAATGGGGTGTGAAGCAGACACCTGACTGGTTAGAAATCTGTAATCAGGTGAATGTGCCGGCTTTGCGAAAAATAGGATTTGATCCACAAAAAGATCTGAAGAATCGTCATGGTGGATTAAGAAAGTTTATGTGTTCTTGGGGTCGTGATAATGGCCGTTTACAGTTCTATTTTGGGCGGGAAAATTCGTTGCAGGAGATTCTTGATCGGAAAGATATTGATCGTCGGTGGGTGACCAAGCGGGGAGATCAAACCTACTACATGGGGCATATTGAATTCGTGGGTGAAGGAACGCCTCTTAATCGTTACGATTGCACGCTGGCGTATGAGCGGGGCGGTCATGCTTACCTTGCATCCTTTACGGGGAAGGATCCGAAAACTCATGAGCAGGCCTGCGATGAGCTCATCAGTATGGTCACCCCACAGAAATAAGTTAAGAACAGGAGTCAGAAAGAGAATCACATAATGCTGAATGTTGATAGCGAAGAAGTTAAAGAATTAGCCGCCAAACTGAAGAAACTTGTTAATGAAGTTGAGTCAGGTTTCCTTAACCGATGCTCGTTTAGAGGGTTGTCGTCTGGTTTGGTGTCTGTGCAGAGTATGTTCGACCAGGTTAACGCTCTAGCGGAAGGTGAGCACAGTCTTAAAAATTTGGTGGACTGGCATGTTGAGGAGGGGCGATGTGTTGCTGCAGCATTGGAATCCCAGACTGAGGCTATTTGTCGTACGGAGTCAGCTACGTGCGAGAGCATCAATGACGTTTATGACAATAGGGCAGCAAAGATACACCATGAGAGCTACCTTCCTGCTGACCAGTCTGGTCTGGGTCATGGGATAAAGCTGTCTCATGGTCATCGAGTGCGGACGTTTCCTAACGCGGGGGCTCCGCTTGTACCGGAGTCTATGGGTCAGGATGTGGATTATTTGGCGGTACAATTCGCCAAATTCGATTCGGGTGTGTTTGCGGATTGTGCTCAGGCCTGGAAAGACGCTAGTGAGCAGTTAACGTCTCTGGCCAGTGATTTACGTAAGATTGCCAGCGATGTAAAGGGTTCTGGTTCAGATGGTACTTACACAAGTGCAGCTAGTGCTGGTATGCGGAGATGGATCGAATCCCTAGACGAGTTAGGGGAGCAGGCTGAAACAGTTAGTAAGCGTCTCGATTCATACGCCAAAGACTATGAGTTCGCTCGGCAGGAGATTAATGCGATAGCGGACGAACAATATAGAGCGAAAAAGAAAGCTACCCCAGAGCGCCCCTACCGTGCAGATCAAGCCGCCAAGTATAGGGAAGAGGTGAATAGGGTTCTTGAAGAACGGTATAACCCATCACTGGTTCATGCTGATGCGCACGCGATAGAAATGCCGATCCCTCTGCGGGCACTTCATGCTGACGACACTGTTCATATCCCCAAGCCGCGGACTGTTT
>ENA-OOIZ01000028-OOIZ01000028.1-human-skin-metagenome-genome-assembly--contig:-NODE-28-length-37668-cov-3.712626_pt1 | contig 37668 bp, 37 predicted proteins | sample MGYA00248862_ERZ500975 | MGnify/ENA primary metagenome ERZ500975 (study PRJEB25958, sample SAMN03398552) | human skin metagenome | study: EMG produced TPA metagenomics assembly of the Human Skin...
GTTGTGACATTGGTGGGGCAGCGCTCGTTAACGCCGTGCATGAAGGGGTTCCTGAGTATGAGGTAGCGTTAGCCTCTACGCAAGCGATGGTACGAGAAATCGGGCAACGCTTTGAGCATGTCGAACTCATGGATACTTGGACGTGGTTTCAATCAGGTATCAACACCGATGGCGCACACAATCCTGTGACCAATCGCAAAGTGCAGCGCAATGATATTTTAAGCTTAAACTGCTTTTCGATGATTGCAGGCTACTATGTGGCGCTGGAGCGTACGCTGTATTTTGGTGAACCTGATGCGGCAACGCTCAAATATTGGGAAATTAACTGCAAAGTGCATGAAGAAGGCATAAAACTCATCAAACCTGGCGTTCGTTGCTGTGATATCGCCTTGGAGCTCAACAAAATCTATGCCGAATATGGCATTTTAGACCGCCGCACCTTTGGGTATGGGCACTCATTTGGCGTGTTGTCACACTATTATGGCCGTGAAGCAGGGTTAGAACTGCGTGAAGACATTGATACGGTACTTGAGCCAAATATGGTCATCTCAATGGAACCGATGATTATGATTCCAGAAGGTATGGCAGGGGCAGGCGGTTATCGTGAACATGATATTTTGGTTTTAACTGAAACAGGCGCTGACAATATCACAGGCTTCGCCTATGGTCCTGCGCATAACATTATCAGTTAGCTTACTTTAGCATGACTTACTACCAACCAAGGGGAAACTAAATGACAACTTTTGCACTTTCACCCACTGCCGTAGCAATGCAACAACCAGCTGCAGAGCCGTATGTTAAAGATCCTGTGTTACTCAAAAAAGCCGCCAAAGCCAGTTTTATTGGTAACTTTGTCGAGTGGTTTGATTACGCATCGTATGGCTATTTTGCCACTGTCATCGCTAGCGTATTTTTTGCTAAAACCGATGCAACCGTCGCATTGATGTCAACTTATGCAATTTTTGCGCTATCCTTTATTGTCCGTCCGTTTGGGGGTATTTTTTGGGGACATATTGGCGATAAATACGGTCGAAAAGCGGCTTTATCTTGGTCGATTTTGATTATGTCAGGTGCCACTTTCTTAATCGGATTGTTGCCAAGCTATGCCACCGTGGGTATCTTAGCGCCTGTGTTGTTGTTATTGTTGCGCATGATTCAAGGTTTTTCAGCCTCAGGAGAGTATGCAGGGGCATCAGCATTTATGGCAGAGTATGCACCGCCCGACAAAAAAGGATTTTATACCAGTATCGTACCTGCCAGTACATCCGCGGGTCTATTATTAGGTTCGCTGATTGCGGCAGCTATGACCGCCTTTATGGATGCTGACTTTGTACAAACTTGGGGCTGGCGTATTCCGTTTTTATTGGCTGCACCACTGGGTCTAGTGGGTCGATATATGCGGTTGAATCTTGAAAAAACCCCGGCTTTTAAGGCGTTTGAAGAAAGCACCATTGAAAAACCGGTGCCAATCAAAAATTTGTTTGCCAACCATAAAAAAACCTTGTGTATTGCCTTTATGTTATGTAGTTTGAATGCGGTGGCTTTTTACTTAATCCTAAGCTATATGCCGACTTATTTATCGACCCAAATGCACATCAATGAAACGCAGTCGCTGCTAGCTGCCTCCATTTCATTAGTCGCTTATATCGGTATGATTTTCACCATGGGTAAACTGTCAGACAAATATGGTCGCAAAACCATGCTGATCATCGCATCTGTGTTGTTTATCGCGTTGACAGTGCCGTTGTTTCATATGCTAAGCCTGGGTGGGTTTTTAACCATTGTGTTGATTCAACTGGTGTTCTCGCTGTTATTATCCGTCAATGACGGTACACTACCGGCATTTTTAAGTGAGATTTTCCCAGTCGAGGTGCGTTATTCAGGTTTTGCTTTCACCTTTAACTCAGCCAATGCGCTACTCGGTGGCACAACCCCCTTGATGGCAACTTGGTTAATGAGCAAAACAGGCAGTCAAATCGCGCCAGCTTGGTTATTGGTGATAGCAAGCGTAATTGCGCTGGCAGCAACGGTGATGTATAAAAAATCCGATAGTGTGTCGATGTTAGAAAAAGGTTAGAAAGACGTTAGAAAAATAATTGATTAACCACGGTTATCAATAACCCCATGAAGTTAATTTAAGTTTTTTCCCAAAGTGGTTTTAGCCAACCTTGTTTGCTAGAATCACTTTTTTTATCCCCCATTTTTTAGGAATTGCCAGTGACTCGTAAACCTGCTTTCGCTACTAACCAATCCCCTAACACGCGCAATCATGCGACGATGGGTGGCTTGCAAGTCATTGTGGCGGCTATCTGTTGGGGCACGCTGGGTATCTTTACCACCTATCTACATCAACTGGGTTTTGATAGTGTGCAAATTGCCATTTTAAGAGTGGTGACGGCTGCTATGATGCTACTGATGTTATTGCCATCGTTGTGGCCGTCTATTAGGCAGTTATCAGTCGGCGAGATATTACAGTTGAGCCTGCAATCGTTGATTGGTGTATTAGGTATGACGGTTTGCTATTTTATCGCGGTCAATTTTGTGGGCGCGGGCATTGCGGTATCGCTACTATATACGGCGCCGATTTTTAGTTTGGTACTGGCATTTTTTTTATTAAAAGAACCGATAACAAAAAAATCATTTACCTTAGCTTGCATCGCGGTATTGGGCGTGGCACTGACAACGCTGAGTGAAAATTTTACATTGAGTTGGGGGATTGTGTTTGGTCTATTGTCTGGGGTGTGCTATTCACTGTATGGCATTTTAGGAAAAAAAGCCTTACACAAACACTATCCACCGACCTTGGTGTTTTTTAGCTCAGTGGTGATTAGTGCCATGGCTTTATTATTCCTACCGATGACCTATCAAACCTATGCCAAAGCGTTTACCATGCCTGCCATCACTTGGTTGTGGGTGATGGGGCTAAGCCTAGTGGGTACCGTGATTCCGTTTTTCTTGTATATGTCAGCCCTGCACAAACTCCCTGCGACTAAAGCCTCGGTATTCACCGTGTTTGAGCCGTTTACCGCGATTGTATTGTCGATCGTATTACTGCACCAATCGCTCAATGGCATGCAGTACTCAGGGATGGTATTAATCCTTTTAGCCACCCTCCTAAACTCTATCAAATTGCCCATGCAGCGGCATCGGCAACTGACAGAAGTCGATACTCAAGTCTAATAACAGCCCAAACCGTGTAAACATCCCTGATTTGGGCTTCACCATATTGGTATCAATGCTCACTGCCCCAATGTGGCACAGCCCTTGCATTCTATAAAACCATATATTTTTCATATAGTTAGATAGATATGGCTTGGCACTCAGTCCTTACCTTAGCTTTTGACACCCAACATGCGGGTGAGCATGCGCGCACCAATTTGGTACAACGCCACCACCAAGGCGCCTTGCGGGTACAAAAAGCCTTGTATCCTGAAAGCGGTGAACAGCAAGGTATTTGTCATGTCATCATGCTGTATCCGCCTGCTGGCATCGCCTTAGGCGATAAACTCGATATTGACATTGGCGTAAAACATCACGCCCACGCCGTGATTACCACGCCCGGGGCAAATAAATGGTACGGTAATTTACCAAGTTACACCGCTAACAAGCAAACCGATGATAGTGCACCAATCGAAAAAACTCAAAAGACCCAAGAATCTCAAAAAACCCAAGAAAATTCAAATAGTTATGCTGCGCAAAATGTCACGGTGTATCTACAAGATGACAGCCGTTTTGAATGGCTACCGCAAGAAAACTGTTTTTATAACGCAAGTTTTGCCCATGCCACCAATCAGTTTTTTATCAGCCCAGCTGCCAGTGTTATCGCTTGGGAAATTAACCTGTTAGGGCGAGAGTATCATGGCGAGCGCTACAGTACAGGCGAGATGCGGTTATCAAACCTATTTTGGCGCGTGGATGAGCAGCCCAAATTGCTGCTTGCTGATACCTTACATCACTGTGCCGAACACGATTGGTTTGGCTCACCCGTGGGTCTAAATAACCATACCGTCTTTGCCAGCTTATGGGTTGTGCCAAGTGTTGATGCGCAAAAACAGCTGATTGAATGGGTCAAACAATTACGATTATTTATCGACCACCATAGCTTGCCTGTCTCTTGCACCCAAACAGGGGAGGTGATGATTATTCGCTATTTGGGGGATGATGTCCGCCAATGTTTTGACAGTTTTGGTGCAGTTCGTGGTGAGATTCGCACTTTAATGTGGCAACAAGCCAATCATTTGCCCCGAATTTGGGCAACCTAGTGGCAGTGAAGGTCTAATTTTTAACACTAAAAAAATAATTGGAGTAACCCATGCATTTAACCCCCGCCGAAAAAGATAAATTACTCATTTTTACCGCAGGACTGGTTGCCGAGCGCCGCAAACAACGTGGCTTAAAACTTAACTATCCAGAAGCAATAGCCTATATCAGTATGTTGGTACTCGAAGGGGCAAGAGAGGGCAAGACAGTGGCACAGTTAATGGGCGAAGGCACCACGTGGCTTAGGGTTGAGGATGTGATGGATGGCATCGCTGAGATGATTGACGATGTGCAAGTGGAAGCCACCTTTCCCGATGGTACCAAACTGGTGACCATTCACCAACCGATTGTGTAATTTAAGACTATAAGGGGTAAACTATGAAAGTTGGCGAATATAAGCTAAAAGACCAAGCCATTATCCTTAATGAAGGGCGCGCCGTCCAAACTATTTTGGTCAAAAACACCGGCGACAGACCGATTCAAATCGGCTCTCACTACCATTTTGCCGAAGCCAATGACGCACTGGCGTTTGACCGTGACAAGGCGCTTGGGTTTCGCTTAAATATCTTATCGGGTACAGCAGTGCGTTTTGAGCCAGGGCAAGCGCGATCAGTTGAACTGGTCGAGTTTGGTGGCAACAAGGCGATTTTTGGGTTTGCTGGGCGGGTGATGGGGCAAGCCACCGCATCTGTGGATACCGCAAGTTTACCAAAATCACAAAAAACCGTACCCCGCCAAATGTATGCCGAGCATTTTGGCTTAACCGTGGGCGATAAACTGCGTCTTGCTGATACCGAGCTGTGGCTGGAAGTGGAAAAAGACTTTACCAGCTATGGTGAAGAGGTCAAATTTGGCGGTGGCAAAGTGATTCGTGACGGCATGGGGCAAGGGCAGCGCCCGTTTGCTGAGGTGGCTGATACCGTGATTACCAACGCGCTTATTTTGGATTATACCGGGATTTATAAAGCCGATGTGGCGATAAAAGACAGCCGAATTTGGGCGATTGGCAAGGCGGGCAACCCCGATGTTCAATCCAATGTCACCATCGCCATTGGCGCAAGCACCGAGATTATTGCAGGTGAAGGCAAAATTTTGACCGCGGGCGGGATTGACACCCATATTCACTTTATCGCGCCACAGCAAGCGGAGGTTGCCTTGATGTCTGGGGTGACCACCATGATTGGCGGTGGTTCAGGGCCTGCCCAAGGCACGCTTGCCACCACCTGCACCAACGGCAAATACCATATCGAAACCATGCTCAAAGCCCTTGATGACATTCCCATGAACATTGGGCTACTGGGCAAAGGCAATGTCAGCTTGCCGCAGCCGATTGTCGAGCAAATCGAAGCGGGCGTGGTCGGGCTAAAACTGCATGAAGACTGGGGCACCACGCCGCAAGCGATTGATAACTGCTTGAGCGTTGCCGAAGAGTATGATGTGCAAGTGGCGATTCATACCGATACGCTCAACGAAAGTGGCTATCTAGAAAGCACGCTAAACGCCTTTAAAGACCGCTGTATTCACACCTTTCACACCGAAGGCGCAGGCGGCGGGCACGCCCCTGATATTTTGCGGGCGATTGGCGAGCCGCATGTGTTGCCGTCGTCGACCAACCCTACGCGACCGTTTACCATTAACACCATTGATGAGCATCTCGACATGCTGATGGTCTGTCACCATTTGAGCCCTGCGATTGCCGAAGATATCGCCTTTGCTGAGAGCCGTATCCGCCAAGAAACCATCGCCGCTGAAGATATTTTGCACGATTTGGGGGCAATCTCCATGATGAGTAGCGACTCGCAAGCGATGGGACGGGTGGGCGAGGTGATTATCCGCACTTGGCAAACGGCGGATAAAATGAAACGCCAACGCGGATTTTTAGCACCCGATACAGTAAGCCAAAATGCGTCTAACAGTGAGCTTCATGACATCGACCCAGTGACAGAAGATACAGTGACCGAAGATACAGTGACAGAAAATGACAATTTTCGCATCAAACGCTATATCGCCAAATACACCATTAATCCTGCCATTACCCACGGTATTGCCGAGGAAGTCGGTTCGGTAGAAGTCGGTAAATGGGCGGATTTGGTGCTATGGTCGCCCAAATTCTTTGGGGTGAAACCTGACACGATTTTAAAAGGTGGTAGCATCGCCGCTTACCCGATGGGTGATATCAATGCCTCCATTCCAACCCCGCAGCCGGTGCATTATCGTCCGATGTTTGCAAGCCTTGGCAAAGCCACCCACCAAACCAGTATCACCTTTGTATCCAAAATCGCCTTTGATAATAACATCCAATACAAACTTGGTTTGCAAAAAGTGATTCGCCCTGTGCAGGGTATTCGGAAAATTCGCAAAAAAGATATGCGGTTTAATAGCTATTGCCCCGAGATGTCGATCAACCCAGAAACCTATGAAGTACGTGCCGATGGTGAGCTTCTCACTTGCGAGCCGTCGGCTGTGTTGCCAATGGCACAGCGGTATTTCTTGTTTTAAAAGTGATTTTAGCTATGAATGCCAATGTGATGACTAGAACCGAACAATCTCATCTACTCTGTGATGAATGTGGCAGTGAGTTTTTTAAAAATGTATCGCCAATGCAAAATCGTTGCCCAAACTGTTCGCATTGGCTGTACGGGCTTAACAACTGTGAACATCAATTTAAAGAGGGTCGCTGTCAACAATTCGGTTGTCATGGGCAAACTTCTAAATAGGTAGAAAATTTAACAAAGGATAATGATGAAAATTTATAATCAGCGGGTGCAACTGTTAACTCACCAACAGCAAACCGATTTGGTCAACCAACAAGCAAACGGGCAGTTTTTGCAGCTCGATTTTGACACACGCCAGCGGTCACGCTTTCGTGCGACCCTGCAAAATGGTGAAGCGGTCGGTATCGACCTACCGCGCACAGGTACGCTCAAAGATGGGGATGTGGTACAAAATGCGTCAGGCGACATCATACAAATTTTTGCCAAACCGCAAACCCTCACCAAAGTCACCGCCGACAATGCCTTTGAACTGATGCGCGGGGCGTATCATCTGGGCAATCGTCATGTCCCACTGATGCTCGTTGAGCAGGGTCAAGCGCAGCATGCCTTGTACTTTGAGCCCGATTATGTGCTTGCCGATATGCTAGTGAAATTAGGCTTAACCGTGAGCGAAGTGGCGCACGCCTTTGAACCCGAAACAGGGGCGTATGGGCATGGCGGGCATTCACATGGGCATGATAATCGGTTAAGCCATGCCGACACGCAAAGCACAATCGTCGGTGATTTAACCAAAGCCACGTTTTTTTCATGAAAACGATGACAACAACGTCGCACCTTACGCAGAAGGCGCCGCCACAACAATTGCTTAAGCTGATGATGCTGGCGTCGAGCAATTTGCCGATTGGTAGTTATACCTATTCCCAAGGCGTGGAGTCTGCCATTGAGCAAGGCTTTATCCATGATGAAGCCAGTAGTTTGGCGTTTTTGCAGGCGTATCAACAAGAGGTTTTACTCAATTTTGAACTGCCGCTGATGGCAAGTATAATGCAGCTATCAGCGTACAAAAATCATCACAGCTTGGTGGATAGTCTAGCCAATTTTTATGGGGCAAGCCGTGATAGCCATGAGTTTTTATTAGAGAGTCAACAATTGGCGCAGGCATTTTGTGCCTGGCTCGATGGCGTGCTCGACCTTGCGATGCCACAAGATTGGATAGCGCAAGGCTATTTACCGTTATTCGCTCGCTTGGCGTATTTTTGGCAACTGCCGATAGCCGATAGCCTGACGACCTATGCGTTTGCTCAAATGGAAAATCTGACCTTGGCGATTGTCAAAACCTTACCGCTGGGACAAATGGCAGGGCAACGTATCATTTGGCAATTGGGGCAAGCGATGGATGAACCGATTGCCAAGCTTTGCCAAACGCAAGCCAGCAAAGTCAAAACGGCATTGACAGCCATCCATCATCGGCAGGCGTTTGTGGCTAAGCTACAAGACATTGCGCCACAATTTTTACAGGCACAGCAGCATGCCCAAACATTACTGATTTTAATCAACCACTTGCAACTATCAGCGTCTGTACCGTCGTTGGCAGAATTATCCTGTCATCATGAACAACAATATAGTCGTCTGTTTCGTTCCTAAAACCCCTGTCTTTAACAACCCGTCTTTAACATCAATCACAAGGAAACCCCATGACTGGCTTTACCCAAAAAAACCCAACCCAAGAGCCTCGCTTATCCCCGTTACGCCTTGGCATTGGCGGGCCTGTTGGCTCTGGCAAAACCGCTTTGACCTTGAGTCTGTGTCGCCGTCTCAAAGATGTGTACAACATGGCGGTGATTACCAACGATATTTATACCAAAGAAGATTCGGAGTTTTTGACCCGCCACGATGCCATGCCCGCTGAGCGGATTATCGGCGTGGAAACGGGCGGCTGTCCACACACAGCGATTCGTGAAGATGCGTCGATTAATCTTAATGCCGTGGCCACCTTGCAAAATCGCTTTGACGGTCTTGAGCTGATTATCATTGAGTCGGGCGGTGATAACTTGGCGGCGACCTTTAGCCCAGAGTTGTCGGATTTGACTATTTATGTGATTGATGTGAGTGCAGGCGACAAAATCCCCCGCAAAGGTGGTCCCGGGATTACCAAATCAGATTTGCTGATTATCAATAAAACCGACCTTGCGCCACTCGTGGGCGCGGATTTGTCGATTATGGACAAAGACGCCAAAAAAATGCGCGGCGATAAGCCGTTTGTGTTTAGCAACATGAAAACTCAAGACGGTTTGGATGACATTATCAAATTTATCCAACAACAGGGCATGCTAAGAGCGCTAGAGATTCCGTCACAGCCGGTACAACATTTACCAAGCTCAAGCGAAAATATGTAAAAAATGCGATAAAATCAAGGAGACATAATGAAAACTTTAACCCAAAAAACAACCCAAAAAACGGCGTTGGCAACCGCGCTTGTTAGCCTTTCAAGTGTGGCAGTGGCGCATGTCGGTCATGGTTTAACCCATCATGCAGGTGCAAGTTCGGTAGATTTAATGGCTGCCGTCACCGCAGGGCTCATGCACCCTATCTCAGGTCTTGACCACGTGGTGCTTGCGGTTGGTATGGGCATGGTGTTTGCTCGTCACAAAAAACTGGGTCTAGGCTTGTTGGTGACGAGCTTACTGTTAGGCTTTGCTTTGGTGCAACTATCTCATGTGGCGATTGGCTCATCGATTATTGAAGGTGCGATTTTGCTATCGGTGGTGTTGACAGCGGTCGCAGTTTTGGCGCAGCGCACCAAGATAGCACAAGCCAATCAGAAAAGCTTTTCGCTCATGATGGCGATCAGCTTATTTGGTTTGACGCTATTTCATGGTATGGCGCATGCCGTGGAGATGCCAGTCAGTAGCGTGAGTCAAGGCTTTGGCTTAGGCATGATAACCGCGATGTCCGCCTTGTTTGCTGTGGGTGCAGGGGTGATGAATTGGGTAAAAGCACAATCCCATGCCCATCCCAAGCTGTCTTGGCTACCTTCAATCATGGCGGCATTGGGCATGGCACTGGTCTTGGCTAACTAGCGATTAACTAGGGATTAACAACATTTTTGATAAAAAGTGCAAGCTGTCTGGCTTGCACTTTTTTTATGCAACAAATTGGGTAATGTCGCAAAGACACTGGCGATAAAGCGTTATTTAGCGTCAGTCAATGCTAGAGCAATGCCAAATAAATGACAGATGAATGGTAATAGTGCAAAAAACCATTCCAGTTCATCAGATTGGTGAAATCGCTAAGGTTGCCAAAGTTTACCCATTTTTTACCAAGGAGCAGCATTTAGCCAATGGGTGATTGTTTAAAATAAATGTTTTTAACTATACCAATTCAACCTTTTGATTTAATTGATAAAATTTCCAAAAATAGCTTTTAACAGGCAGATTGGCACACTAATTGAATTGTCATTATAGTCAGTTAAGACAACCAGCAACCGATAGCCAAAGCCTATCCGTTACGCTCTACCTTAAAACGGCAATCCATCTATTTTAGGAGTGACACATGTTAGACAAAAAAACCACCGAGCTAACCACGACTGAGCGTCAATTAAGCCGTCGTGCATTTGGCAGATCCTTGGTTGCCCTAGCGGTAACGGGCAGTATGATGTTGACAGGTTGTTCAAAACCGCAATCATCAAGTGACGCCAAACCAGCCAGTGGCACGTCAACCACTGCTGCCACCGGTAGTGCGCCTGCCCCTAGCAATGGTGATACCATCAAAGTGGGTATCTTGCATTCACTCTCAGGTACCATGGCAATCTCTGAAACATCGCTCAAAGACACCGCGTTGATGGCGATTGATGAAATCAATGCCAAAGGTGGGGTGATGGGCAAAAAACTTGAGCCTGTGGTTGTCGACCCTGCCTCAGACTGGCCATTGTTCGCCGAAAAAACGCGCCAGCTACTAACACAAGACAAAGTCGCGGTTATCTTTGGTTGCTGGACATCGGTTTCTCGTAAATCCGTGTTGCCTGTGGTTGAAGAATTAAACGGTTTATTATTCTACCCTGTGCAGTACGAAGGACAAGAGCAGTCCAAAAACATCTTTTATACGGGCGCCGCGCCCAACCAACAAGCCATTCCTGCGGTTGAATACTTGATGTCACCAGAAGGCGGCGGTGCCAAACGCTTTGTGCTATTGGGTACTGACTATGTGTATCCCCGTACCACCAATAAGATTTTACGGGCGTTCTTAAAGTCTAAAGGCGTGGCAGATAGCGACATCATGGAAGAATATACCCCATTTGGCTTTAACAACTACCAAACCATCGTGGGTAATATCAAAAAATTCTCAGCGGGTAAAAAGACCGCCGTTATCTCCACCATCAATGGTGACTCAAACGTCCCCTTCTACCGTGAGCTTGGTAACCAAGGCATCAAAGCGGCGGATATTCCTGTGATGGCGTTTTCTGTGGGCGAAGAAGAACTTCGCGGTATCGACACCACCCCATTAGTCGGACACTTGGCAGCATGGAACTACTTTGAATCGGTCAAAAACCCTGTAAACATCAAGTTTGTGAACGCTTATAAAAAATACGCCATTGACCACAAACTGCCAAATGCCGATAAAGTAGTGACCAATGACCCCATGGAAGCCACCTATGTGGGTATCAATATGTGGAAGCAAGCGGTTGAAAAAGCGGGCTCCACCGACGTGGATAAAGTCCGTGCTGCCATGGCAGGTCAAAGCTTTGCCGCGCCATCGGGCTACACGCTAACCATGGATGCCGAGAATCACCACTTACATAAACCTGTGATGATTGGGCAAATCCGTGCCGATGGTCAGTTTGATGTGGTTTACAAAACCAAAGATGCCATTAAAGCGGAACCTTGGAGTCCTTATATCCCAAAATGAGCATCCCAAAGTAAGTATGACGAAATAAGCCTTTCCAATAAGCTTGAATGAAGTTAACAATCGATGTTGTGACAGCCATACCGCGCATCAATACCCCAGCTGGTATGGCTTATTTTTTTGCCAAAATTTTACGATTTCACCTTTTATTGATTTAAACATTGATCCGTCACACCACCAAACAGATGGACTAATCATAAAGACTAATCATACAAACTAAGGAGCGACCATCATGCTCAATGGTAATCATTCTCTCGGGCAGTTTTTGCAAAAAAGTAAAAAAATTGTGCTCGGCATGTCGCTAGCGACCACGATGGGCATTGCGTTGCCAAGCGTGAGTAATGCACAGGCAAGTACCGCTTCGGCCACTACGATAACCAGTACAGTAACCACAGCAGCTACAACTACGGCAGCCGCAAGCACGGCAGACACAAACACCGTGCCCAGCGCAGGCGATGATATTCAAAAATTCGTAGCCGCCGATTTTGCGGGGCGTCAAGCCATGCTCAACAACTGGACAGGCACCAGCCAATCCTATGACAAACTGGTCGAGCTGATTAACAAAGACGAGCTGTACCGTGATGATGCCGGCAATGTCTATACTTTAGAAAATACCGACCAACTCTACCGCTATCCTGCGCATACCTTGGTAAGCAATTGGCCAAGCGACCTAAACCAAGTCACGCTCAATAACGCGCTGCGTTCGGCGTTGACCTTAGGGCAAACCAAAGCCAAACTCAAATCCGACGATGCCAGCGAGCGTCTTAAAGCGGTGGATATCTTAGCCGACAACATCGCCACACTCGATAAAAAAACCGTTGCCGATATTTATGCCAATGAAAAAGACAGTACGGTAAAAGCAGCATTGGCGCAACTGCAAGCGCGTATGGATTTGCAATCGGGCGATGAGATGACCCAGATTGCGGCATTAAAAACCTTGGCATCCAGTAACAGTCCCGATGTGTTAGCCGATATCGAAGGGATGGCAAAACAAACCAGCCATTCACCCGAGCTCAAACAAGCCTTACAAACAACCCAAGACAAAGTCAAATCGCGTATCAAAGCCAGTGAGTGGACAGGACACGTGTTTTCTGGCTTCAGCACCGCCAGTATTTTGTTGTTGGCGGCGTTGGGACTTGCCATTACTTACGGTCTATTGGGTGTCATTAACATGGCGCATGGTGAGCTCATTATGATTGGTGCCTATACCACCTATGTGGTGCAAAGTTTTTTTAAAAGCCATTTGGCAGGCTATGTCGATTGGTACATGCTTGCCGCGATTCCGCTGGCGTTTTTGGTGAGCGCCGTCATTGGCATGATTATTGAGCGGGTGGTGATACGTCCGCTATATGGCAGACAGCTAGAAACCTTGCTTGCCACGTTTGGGGTGAGTTTGATTCTGATGCAGTTAGTTCGCATGATTTTTGGGGCGCAAAACGTCGAAGTCTCCAATATTTCATGGCTAAGCGGTGCTGTCGCCTTGACCCCAAGCTTGATGCTGCCATACAACCGTATTGCCATTATCGGTTTTACTATTATCATATTGTTATTATTGGTGTTTTTACTCAAATACACCCGTTTCGGTCTGTTTGTACGTGCCGTGACCCAAAATCGGCAAATGGCGCGCGCGGTGGGTATTCGCTCGGCGCGTGTCGATATGATGGCGTTTGGGCTTGGCTCTGGCTTGGCAGGTTTGGCAGGCTGTGCTTTGGCGCAAGTGGGCAACGTCGGTCCTGATTTGGGGCAAAACTACATCATTGATGCTTTCTTGGTGGTGGTGGTCGGCGGTGTCGGTCAAATTTGGGGGGCAGTACTGGCAGCCCTAGGTCTAGGGGTGAGTGGCACGGTGCTTGAGATTGGCATGGGTGCGGTGATTGCCAAAATCATTTTGTTGGTGCTGGTGGTGCTATTTATCCAAAAACGCCCACAAGGTCTGTTTGCCCTTAAAGGTCGCTTTGTCGAGTAATCATTGGAGAGTGAAAGAATGCGTATTTTACAATTATTTGCAGATAAACCAGTGAGTCGCTTGGCAATTATGGGCTGTTTTGCGGTGTTGATGGTGTTGCCTTGGTTGCACTTGCTACCTGCCGATTCGGCGCTGCATTTATCCGCTTATTGGGTCACTTTGATTGGCAAAATCATGTGTCTGGCGATGGTAGCTTTGGCACTGGACTTGGTATGGGGCTATGCGGGGATTTTGAGCCTCGGGCATGGCTTGTACTTTGCCCTTGGCGGGTATGCGATGGGTATGTATCTGATGCGCCAAGCATCAGGCAACAGCTTGCCGGAGTTTATGCGGTTTTTGAGCTGGGATAAAATGCCTTGGTTTTGGGCAGGCACAGACAACTTTGCTTGGGCGGCGATATTGGTGGTGCTGGTGCCGGCATTGGTGGCTTTTATATTTGGGTTTTTTGCCTTTCGCTCAAAAATCAAAGACGTGTATTTCTCGATTATCACCCAAGCCATGGTGTTTGCCGCATCACTCTTATTTTTCCGTAACGAAACTGGGTTTGGCGGTAACAACGGTTTTACCGGGTTTAAAACCATCTTGGGCATGGACATCGCTGCTCCCATGACTCGCACCTTGCTATGTTTTGCCACAGCATTCGTGCTGATGCTTGCCTACCTTGGCTTGCGTTATTTGATGCACAAGCCGTATGGTCGCGTACTGGGCGCCGTGCGTGATAGCGAAAACCGTTTGCAATACCTTGGCTACCGTACCCTATGGTACAAGCTATCTGCGTGGGTGTTATCGGCGATTATCGCAGGGATTGCTGGCGCGTTGTATGTGCCACAAGTGGGCATTATCAATCCCAGTGAGATGAACCCTGTCAACTCGATTGAAATGGCGGTCTGGGTCGCCACCGGTGGACGCGGCACGCTGATTGGGGCGATATTGGGCGCAGGTGTGGTCAATGCGGTGAAAACTTACTTTACCGTGGCATATCCCGAAGCTTGGCTATTGATTTTGGGCGGGTTGTTTGTGGTCGTCACCTTGTTTTTACCCAAAGGCATTATTGGTCTATTGGACAAAATCACGCATGGCAAAAAAACGGTCGAGCCAAGCGTAAAAAATATGGAAACAAACCAAGAAACAAACATAGAAGCAAAAAAAGAATCTTAGGCGGCAGGGGCTTCAGGGGCGGCAGCGGCGTCATGCTGACCGCCTGCAACCCAGTAGTTAGTTTGATTATACCCGATGACTAATACCCCATAAACACCCCATTAATAACACATCAAAGAGTCTGTTATGAATACCAACGATAATAATATCAATGACTTTGCTGAGAGCAACTACGGACGGCTAAAGTCACAAGAAGCGGATTTTAGCAAAGGCATTGCCCTATATATGGAAGATGTCAGCGTGTGGTTTGATAAATTCCGCGCCTTAAACAACTTATCTTTGTACATCAAAGAAGGCGAGCTGCGTTGTATCATCGGACCTAACGGTGCGGGTAAAACCACGCTGATGGACGTGATTACCGGTAAAACTCGCCCCACGGAAGGGTCAGTGTATTTTGGACAAACCCACAATCTTGCCAGCATGACCACCGAGCAAATTGCCGAAGCTGGCATTGGGCGAAAATTTCAAAAACCCACGGTGTTTGAAAATTTTACCGTCATGGAGAACCTACTGCTTGCCGCACCCAAAGACAAGCGGGTCAAAAAAAGCCTGTTTAGCAAGCTTGACCCAGATGCCCAAAATGCCCTCGATCAGACTTTAGCGACGATTCGCTTGGGTGAGTTTGTCAATAAACCTGCAGGATTGTTGTCGCACGGGCAAAAACAATGGCTGGAGATTGGGATGCTATTGATGCAGCGCCCCAAGCTGATTTTGCTCGATGAGCCAGTGGCAGGCATGACCGATGCCGAAACCGAACGCACCGCCGAGCTATGTTTGGAGCTCAAAAAAGACCATACCTTGGTGGTGGTTGAGCATGACATGAGCTTTATTGACACCATCAGTGAGCAAGTGACGGTATTGGCGCAAGGGGCGATTTTGGCAGAAGGGACGCTTGCTGAAGTACAAGCCAACGACGATGTCATCGAAAAATATCTAGGGCGATAGGGGATAGCGATGTTAGAAGTAAACACAATCAATCAATATTATGGCGGCAGTCATATTCTGCGCGATGTCAGTTTGACCGCGCCTGTGGGTGAGTGTTCTGTGGTACTCGGTCGCAATGGCGTGGGTAAAACCACACTGTTAAAGTGCCTGATGGGGGTTTTACCGATTAAATCGGGTCAAATTTTGCTCGATGGCAAAGACATCAGCAAATTATCGCCCGAAAACCGCGTGCGCGCAGGCATGGCGTATGTGCCACAAGGGCGAGATATTTTTTCAACCTTAACCGTAGAAGAAAATATCTTGATTGGCATGGCAAAGTTTAAAGGCAGCAAAGCCAAAAAAGTCCCGAGCCATTTGTACGAGATTTTTCCTGTGCTCGATGAAATGAGCCAGCGCCGGGGCGGTGACTTGTCAGGCGGTCAGCAACAACAATTAGCGATAGCCAGGGCGCTCGCTTCTGAGCCACGGGTGCTGATTTTGGACGAGCCGACCGAAGGGATTCAGCCATCGATTATCAAAGATATCGGACGGGTGATTCGTCGCTTGGCTGACCAAGGCGATATGGCGATTATTTTGGTCGAGCAGTTTTATGACTTTGCCGAAGAACTTGCCGACAACTATACGGTTATGGCACGGGGGCAAGTCATCGCCCAAGGCATGGGCGGTGATATGCCAGAAAAAGGCATCAGAGAGCTAGTGGCAATTTAGTAAATAGCAAAAGCTTGCGTGAGTTAGCTTTTAGCCAGATGACTGTCATCTGGCTAAAAATTTGCTGATAAAAATTGATTTATCAAACAATGGGATTATGCCCCATCAACGCTTATATCACTTTGGACTAGTCATGGCTTCAGGTTTGACCCACTCATCAAATTGGGCGTCAGTCAATAAACCTAACTCAACGGCAACTTGTTTTAAGGTTTTATTTTCTTTATAAGCAGTTTTGGCAATTTTTGCTGCATTTTCATAGCCGACATGGCGATTGAGCGCGGTGACTAACATCAATGAGTTGTGTAGGAAATAATCAATTTTTTCTGTCACAGGCTCGATGCCTACCGCGCAATGGTCGTTGAAGCTGTCACAAGTATCGGCCAGTAAGCGAATCGATTGCAGTAGGTTGTAGCCGATGACTGGCATAAACACATTGAGTTCAAAATTGCCCGACGCCCCCGCCATATTGATGGTGACATCGTTACCCATCACTTGCGCCACGACCATCGTCATGGCTTCAGACTGGGTTGGATTGACTTTACCTGGCATGATGGATGAGCCTGGCTCATTTTCAGGGATTTTAAGCTCACCAATCCCACATCTAGGACCTGAAGCCAGCCAGCGCACATCATTGGCAATTTTATTGAGGCTCGCTGCCAAGGTTTTTAGGGCACCTGAGGCAAAAACTTCAGCATCTCTTGCCGCTAACGCTTCAAATTTATTGGGCGCGGTGACAAAAGGCACATCGGTCAACGCAGCTAGGGTTTGCGCGACCTGCTCGGCGTAGTCAGGGTGAGCGTTTAATCCTGTACCGACTGCCGTACCGCCTAAAGGCAGTTCATACAGACCTTGTAGCGCGGCATCTAGACGAATGAGCGCATGATCTAACTGACTGACATAGCCGCTAAACTCTTGTCCTAGCGTCAAAGGGGTGGCATCTTGCAGATGGGTGCGTCCGATTTTTACAATGCCAGCAAACTGCTCAGATTTGCTTGCTAAGGTGTCACGCAGTTTTTGCACCGCAGGGATAAGCAGATAGACAATCTGACGCGCCGCCGCTACCCGAATCGCGGTGGGAAAGCTGTCATTGGTAGATTGGGCATGGTTGACATCGTCATTGGGATGAATCGGCTGATAACGACCTTTGCTTTGACCGGCAAGTTCATTGGCGCGGTTGGCAAGCACTTCATTCATGTTCATGTTTGACTGGGTGCCAGAGCCTGTCTGCCAAACCACCAAAGGAAATTGGTCACGCAGTGCCCCGTTGATGATTTCATCGGCGGCCTGCACGATAAGGTCACGTTTGTCATCACTGATACGCCCTAATTTGGCATTGGTGATGGCGGCGGCTTTTTTGACCAGTGCCATGGCTTCAATCAGCGGCTGTGGCAAGGTTTCGCCACCGATTTTAAAGTTATTGCGGCTACGCTCGGTTTGCGCGCCCCAGTAGGCATCTATAGGGACGTTGACAGCGCCCATGGTGTCTTTTTCGCTGCGAAATTGCTGGGTATCGGTTTGGTTGTCGGTTGTCATTATTGTTCTCTTTTTTAGTGAATTTTTTGATTCTGTCATTATCAAAGTGGCTGGTTATCGCCACTTATGCACCAAAGCACATATGCCCCAAAGCACATATGCCCCAAAGTACAAGGTAAAGTTTAACAGAGTTATCGACCATAAAAGTTTGAGAATATGTGTCGTTTGTTATCTTTGTTAAAGTAAGCGGTAAAATGACGGGTGATAACGAAAGATAGCAAGCCAAATCTGATAACTACCAAAAGTGATGGCTAAATGTGATGGCTACCCAATCTATTGGCTAAGAGGCGCTTTTTTTCCAACCGGGTAAACGATAATTAAACGCCAGCGCGGCAATACGCAGCCCTGTGGTAGTGACGGTACTGATAAACATAATCACCCAAGCGGCAAGCGAGCTGTAAACCGCCAAAATCGCATACACCCAGCCGCCAACCAACGCACACATGGCATACGGACGATGGTCAAAAAACGCGGTGGGCATCTCACCACAGGCAATATCACGCATCACCCCGCCAAATACCCCAGTGATAATCCCCATGATGACTGACACCGCCATCGGCATACCGCTTGCCAGTGACGCTTGTACCCCAGAGGCGACAAACAAGCCCAACCCTAACGCATCTGCCAATTGAATCGCCGCAGGGGTGATACGAAACGGGCGGCGGCTATTGACTAGCATCACCACAATACAAAGCGCAAACACCAGCCATAACATCAGCTCTTGGGACACCCAAAAAAACGGCCGCCGCTCTAGCAAAATATCACGCAGCGTGCCACCCCCATACGCCGATAAAAATCCCAGCACCGCTACCCCAAACATATCCATACGTTTGCGCACGCCTGCCAAGATACCTGACAAGGCAAAAGCAATGGTGCCAATGACTTCTACGGCGATTCTGAGTGATTCACCCCAAGGTGCCAAATCAGTTAGCTGCATAGCATAAAAACCAAACAATCATAAAAAATCACATGATAGCATACCCACCAAAATTACCGCCTACCAAAAACCCAAGGTATTTGCATTATCTATGGCAAGGCAATTGAACTATGGCAAAAGAATTGCCTAGGATTGGTCGATATAGACGGGAGCGCATTATGTCTCAAGAGCGATATATGCCATTAATGGTATAACCAAAAGCGCGGTATAAATCGACAGGCGATGACACAGTGAAGAACCTGCTAGATGGTTTGACGTGGGTTGATTTTTAACTGTATGACAGTTGCTATTGCCAATAGCTCACCGGTGAGTCTTCAAGTTCATTTAGAATTTTTCTTAGCCCATCTGACCAGTGTTGGCGGATGCTGGCAAAGTATTCATCGTTTTCATCAATGCGATACCCTTGTGGCATCTGTAGGCTGTCATTGTGATAGACCAACACATCAATGGGCATACCGACGGATAGGTTGGAGCGGATGGTTGAATCAAAAGAAATCAGAATGGCTCGCATCGCTGATTTGAGTGATGCGTCATAATTCATGGAACGGTCTAAAATAGGTTTGCCGTATTTACTTTCACCTAACTGGAAAAAAGGCGTATCGGTCGTTGCTCTGATGCAATTGCCTTCAGGGTAGATAAAATAAATTTCGGGGGATTGCCCCTTGATTTGCCCACCCAAAATAAAACTGCTTCTAAACTTGGTATCCGTTTCTTGTGCGATGGTTTGGGCATGGATGGTGGTTTCTCGCAAGCACTCACCCACCAATTGCGCGGCATCATACAGGGTAGGGACGGTATGCAGATTACGCTCTTGCGCAAGTTTGATGGCGTTATCTAATTTGGTAAATACCGCTTGTGACGTCGCCAAGTTCCCCGCGGTTTGTAGCACCAAAAACCGCTCGCCTTCAATGCCGTATTGATACATTTTGCGAAACATCGATACTTGGTCGACGCCCGCGTTGGTGCGAGTATCACTGGCGAAAATCATCCCGTCTTTGAGTCGGATACCCACACAATAGGTCATGGTTGTTCCTTTTTAGCAAATACTGGTTTAGCAAATATTGGTGAATCAATAGTGGCAAATTACTGCTGCGCTGCAAACTGCGCGTTAAGCTGCGGTATGTACTGGGGGCTTGTAGATACCATGACTTGACTATACAGTCGCTCGTCACCGCCCCCTGTTCTCACCCCGCGCACTGGCGCCGCATCGGCATAGTCACGCCCAAAGGCGATGTAGACATGGGAATTGGGGGTAAAATGTTGGTTAGAGATATCAAAGGTGTACCAATTACCCGCAAGCCAGACTTCTGCCCAGGCATGGCTTGCCATATGCGCTTGGGTCGCTTCATAAATATAACCCGATACATAGCGCGCTGCAATGCCTTTATCCCGTAGCAGTGCCAAAAATACATGGGTATGGTCTTGGCACACCCCAGCCGCCATCGCAAACGCTTGCTCTGCTGTGGTGCCGACATGGGTCACGCTTTTGGTATAGGGCATTTTATCGAGCAAGTCTTTTGCCAATGATTTGAGGATAGCTAACTGCGCATCAATGTCCTCACTTTGCAAAAACTGCTCAAGCGCGTCATGGGCAAATTCACGCATGGCTTCGGAGCATTGGGTCAGCTTGGTGGGTACGGCAAAAATCTGATACGGCACTTGCTGATTGTCAGGGATAAATAAGGTATCAGCGTTAATTTCTACTTCACCAAAGGCTTGAATTTGCAAGTTGTTGTGCGGTTCGTGACGGCTTAGGGTGAGCCATTGGTTGCCAAAGCCGTCCGTTTGCATTTGTGCAACCTTAGGCAGCATCACTTGCCAGTTATGAATGGTTTGGTGTGGCAGTGTCATCGGCGTCATGCGGATGTATTGCACACTGCGTAAGGCAAGTTGTTCATAAAAATAATTGGTTTGGTGGCTGATTATAAGTCTCATTGTACTCTCACTAACTGCTTATTTTTGTCAAAATGATGGTAGTCATCTAATAGATTTGGCTTATACACCTTGCTGTAAAATATTTGAAAACGCGCCCGATAGTGACTGAAAATCTTTGGGTTGATTAGACTTTAACAGTTGATTGACCAATCGATCCAGCTCACGCCAGCGGGTGTTTTCTGGCAAGGTATTAACAACTTCTTTAAGTTTTTGCACGCACTCACGGCAATCTTTTTTCATCAATATATGACAGTCCAGCGATTCAAAACATTGTCCGAGCTGCCAAAACGTGACCACAATCGGGTTTTCTTGTTGCATCGACGCATTGCAGGCATAGAGCTGTAGGCTGGCAGCGCGGTACGCACCTGTATTGGCTAACCGTTTGATGAGGTTATAGAGTTCAGCCGTATCTTTGCCAATAACGCCTTTGACGTCTTGGACATTTTGCTCGATAAAGCCAATGGTTTCGGGCACCTTTTTGTTGGCAAGATAGTCATACAAGGCATCGGCATCGGCTGAAATCGGCAAGCCAAGATTGTGCACGATTGCATCGACGTCTGTTTGGCTGCACTGGTCATTTGACAGCCGTGTAATGATTTGTTCATAGTAGCGTAAGCGCTCACTGTATCGACCTAGCCACACTAAGTAGCTCGCTGTTGATAACAGCAAAATTAAGCGATTATGGTTGATATTTTCATACGCCAATAAAGTCGATGATTGTGATTTTCGTTCATGGTTGGTTTGAATGGTGCCCAAATGAGCGGTGCCTTGTTTGCCGCTGAGTTTGCCATTGACGGTATCGACCACCCAAGTGTCTTTGACCCCGCCGCCTTGGGATGAGTTGACCACCAATGAGCCTTCGGTCATTGCCACTCGCGTCAATCCGCCTGGCACAATATCCACTGTGCCATCGCCATGTGACAACACAAAAGGACGCAAATCAATATGGCGCGGTGCGATGCCACTGGCAACCGCGGTTGGGTTGGTGGACAAGCTAATGGTCGGCTGGGCGATAAACCCTGCTGGGTTGTCTAGTAAGCGTTTGCGGTAAGCGGCAATTTGTTCTTTGCTTGACGTCGGTCCTATCAGCATCCCATATCCCCCCGAGCCCTGCGTTTCTTTAATCACCAACTCTGGCATATGGTCGAGCACATATGCCAACTCATCGGCATCACTGCATTGATAGGTTTGCACATTGGGTAAAATCGGTTTTTCACCCAAATAATACTCAATCATCTTGGGTACAAACGGATAAAGGCTTTTATCGTCAGCAATCCCTGTGCCTGGGGCGTTGGTTATCACCACATTGCCTGCGCGATACGCACTCATCAGCCCTGACACCCCCAAGATTGAATCGGGTAAAAACGCCAACGGATCCAAAAATGGGTCGTCAATACGGCGATAAATCACATCCACTTGCACCTTGCCACGCACCCCTTGGATGTAGACATGGTTGTTTTCTACAATCAAATCATAGCCATGCACCAAGGGCACATTCATCTCACGCGCCAAAAACGCATGTTCATAATAGGCACTGTTAAAACGCCCTGGGGTGAGTACCACGATTTGTGGGTCGTATTTGTTGGTGGTGCTCGATAGACACGCCTTTAACCGTTTTGGATAGTCCGCCACCGGCAACACTGACTGAGATTGGTAGAGTTTACTCAGTAGGGTTTGCGACACATTGCGGCTCTCGAGCATATAAGAGACGCCAGAAGGGGTGCGTAAGTTGTCCTCAAGCACACAATATTGTCCGTGCTGGTCGCGAATCAAATCAATGCCGCTAATATGGGCATAGACGGGTTTATCCAAGTTGATACCCAGCATCCACGGCTCGTAGCCACTGTTTTTAAACACAAACTCGCTTGGCACAATGCCTTCTTTGACAATCGTCTGTTCGTGATAAATATCATGGATAAATTGATTGAGCGCGCGAATACGTTGTTGGCAGCCTTGTTCCATCACTTGCCATTCTTGAATGTCAATGATGCGCGGGATGATATCAAAGGGTATCATGCGCTCAATGTTGCTGGCATCGCTATACACAGTGAAGGTCACGCCGCGGCGATAAAAAATATCCGATGCTTGGTTATTCAAACTAATTAACGTGTCTGAATTCATCTCTTGAAGCCAAGCACCCACCTGTTGTGCCGAATGTCTATATTGCCCATCGGCGAGTTGCAGTTCATCAAATGCTTTGGCAATTGGCATTATTGGCTCCTTATTCATGACGAAAGATGACATAGTTTTTGCCTCACGATGGCACACATTTTCTTGACAGATTATTCCATAAATAACTTATTAAATAATTCATCAAGTTTCATGCCAAAAAAACAAAGCGAAAGGCTGTTAAATAGTTGAAAAATAGATTAAAAATCGCTCGATTTTGCACCAAAATTAGTCGAATTATTGAAGTTGGTGCAGTGTAAAACAAAAAATCTATGCCATAGGCGCATAAAAATCATGACATGAACCAAATTGATGCAAGAGAAATATTTTGGTGAAAAATTAAACGAATATTTTTCTACTAAATTGTTGTTATATTAAAATTATTTTTATTAAAAATTATTGCAATACATAATCAGATAATGCGCATACTAATAGCAATAGTCAATATCTAACTTGTACAATGTGCGTTTTAACAGTCAACAGATTGAGCCGCAAGCCAAAACCTTTAAATACTGGATAATAGATCAGCTAAAAGCCAATGACAAAACGATGTTTGATTGGCAGGCGCATAGCTTGGCGCGCCAAAATCACCCAACGCCCGAGCATTTATTGCCTGTATTTTTTGCCCGAGGGGCAGGGGATGTGATGTCGGTGGTGCATGAAAGCTTTGCTCACTACAATCTGGGTATGGATATTTATTGGTTTGATTAGTGGATAAAAAAGGCAAATTAACCGCAGTAAATTTGCCTTATCATCAATCTATCGCGCAAGCTTTACAAGGCTTCATAAGAATGTCATTTGCATTGCTGATTATCTTAGCACTTTTACCCAATATTGTAGCGGCTAAACAAACCTCAAAAAAAGCCTCAAAAAAAGCCTCAAAAAAAGCCATTATTCTAGGATAATGGCTTTTTTATGGCGACAAAAAAGTTTTGATAACTACCGCTTAGGATTAAGTTGAAAATTGTTTACTTGTATGTAAAGGATTGTAGCTAGCCGTCAGCAACCCTGCTATCAATCCTCAATATCTGCTAAAATAACACAGATAATTTTAAACTACTGATAATCAATTATGGGTTTATTTCGTTTTTTTGAAAATCGTCTGGAAGTCTATCCAGAAGACAATTACAACCTACCGACGGATAATTTTCTGAAGTTTCTGTGGGCGTGTACCAAGGGTCTGCGCGGTTGGATTTTTGCCTTCATGTTCTTGACGGGCTTGATAGGCGTGTATGAGTCGCTACTGTACAAGTGGATTGGCGATATCGTCAACTGGCTGGGTGCTTATACGCCCGCTAATCTGTGGTCAGAAAAAGGCAATAGTTTGCTAATGATGGCGGCCGTGTTGGTGGTCAGCCCGATTTTGGTGGGCTTAAGTTCGCTGATTCATTTTCAGACCTTGCAAGGCGTGTTCCCGATGCAGATGCGCTGGCGTTTTCACCGTCAAATGCTCGGTCAATCCATGCAGTTTTATCAAGACGAGTTTTCCGGTCGGGTGTCTGCCAAGGTGATGCAAACCGCGCTTGCGGTGCGCGATACCATTATGACCATTGCCGATATGCTGGTGTATGTATTGGTGTATTTTGTCAGTAGTGGCATTATTTTATTTCACCTTGATGGTTGGTTACTTATTCCATTTCTGTTATGGATGGTGATGTTCTTTGCCACTGTGGCGTATTTTATCCCCAAGCTTAAAAACTCTGCCAGTCGCCAAGCCGATGCGCGTGCCTTGATGACCGGGCGGATTACGGATGCGTATGCCAATATCACGACAGTCAAATTATTTAGCCACTCTCGCCGTGAGCTGACTTATGCCAAAGATGCGATGAGCCAGTTTTTGGGTACGGTGCATGAGCAAATGCGCTGGGTGTCCCGCCTTGAACTGGTCAATCATTTGATTAATGTGGTGTTGGTCGGTACTACGGTAGCCCTCGGTTTGTACCTGTGGTATTACAACGGCCTGAGCGTAGGGGCGATTGCGGCAGCGACTGCAATGGCGATGCGTCTTAACGGCTTGACCCACTGGATAATGTGGCAAACGGCGGCATTGTTTGAGAATATCGGTACCGTGCAGGACGGCATGAAAACCTTGTCAAAACCGCATACCGTGGTAGATAAGCCGAATGCTAGGGATTTAATCATCACGCAAGGCGAAATCAACTTTAGCCATGTCGATTTTAATTATGGTCGCAGTGGCAATAAAACCAATGACACCGATGCCAAGCAAAAACTACTCGATGATTTTAACCTTGAGATTAAAGCAGGTGAAAAAATTGGTCTAGTGGGACGCTCTGGGGCAGGTAAATCAACCTTGGTGAATTTGCTACTGCGTTTTTATGATGTCGATGGTGGCGCGATTTTGATTGATAATCAAAATATCAGCGATGTCACCCAAGAGAGCTTACGCCAACAAATCGGCATGGTCACCCAAGATACCTCACTACTGCACCGCACCGTGCGAGAAAATATTGCCTATGGTCGCCCAGATGCCACCGATGAGCAAATCATTAGCGCCGCCAAACAAGCCCATGCGTGGGAGTTTATCCAGCATTTAAGCGACGCCAAAGGCAATGTCGGCTTGGATACCCAAGTCGGTGAACGAGGGGTCAAGCTCTCGGGCGGACAACGCCAGCGCATTGCCATCGCTCGAGTGATGCTCAAAAATGCCCCGATTTTGCTGCTCGATGAAGCGACCTCAGCACTCGATAGCGAAGTGGAATACGCCATCACTGACAGCCTTAACGATATGATGGCAGGCAAGACTGTGATTGCGATTGCCCACCGATTATCGACGATTGCGTCGATGGATAGATTGGTGGTGATGGATAGAGGGCAAATTGTCGAGCAAGGTAGCCATGCCCAGCTTTTAGCTCAAAATGGTGTGTATGCCAAATTATGGGCAAGACAAAGTGGCGGCTTTCTTGGGGAAGATGATTAAATAAAGGTACGGCTAACTTACGCTAGATTTGATACCGCCCAACGGCAAGGGTGAATGGCAAGTCACAAAAGGGGTAGTTATAACTTTTCACTGGGTCTTATAATCAAGTGACTAAGTGATTAATTAGGACAATTGGCATGGAAGAACAACGCATCAATCTAAATGGCAAAAACGCCAAATACTATAACATCAAAAACCCCACCGCCAGCCAGACTGCCCATTTTTACGGCGGTAACGGCTTTGCCTTAGGCGTCTATGAGCCACTCTTGAGCGACTTAGCGCAACATCTTAACATCACCGCGCTAACCATGCGGGGGGAATGGTACGATAAACCGACCGAAACCGCACTAACGCGGGAACAAGACGCGGATGTCTTAATCGAATTTTTGCAAAAAACCCAGGACAAACCAATCATCGGTATTGGGCATTCACAAGGGGCAACTGCCACCACTATCGCAGCCGCCAAACGCCCAGATTTGTTTAGCGCGCTTTATTTGCTTGAGCCTGTCACCTTTACCAACCAGCAAGGCAAGCTTTATAGCCTGGTGCCACGCATGGTGAAAATGACCCGAGAACCCTTTAAAAGCACCCAAGTCAAACAAGCCGACTGGCACAGTGTGGATGCGTATTATCAGTTTCTTCGCCGTCATAAAGCGTACAAACGTATCACCGATGAACACCTTTTAACCTATGCCAAAAATAGTCTAGAGGCAGGTGAGCAGGGTAAACTCACGCTACGTTTTTCACCCAAGCAAGAACTCGCCAATTATTTTGGTACACCGCTGATTATGAAGCCATTACAACAGCTTATTGCCGACAACAAAGTGCCTGTGCAGTTAATCATCGGTAAGCCGTCGATGTTTATCAGTCAGCAAGTGCGCCAAATGTGGGATAAATTCGTGCCCAATGAGCAAATGACGGTGCTCAATGACTATGGACATTTACTGCCACTTGAAGCACCAGAATTATGCGCCAAGCTCATTTTTCAAAAGCTGAAGTTGACAAGCTAACATGACATTATTTGCCGCCAATCCCAACGAGAATTTGTTGCCCTACGATGGCATTGTCAATGATTTTGGGCAGGTTTTTGACAGCCCCGCTGATGAGCCCAATGCGCTTTATCGGCATTTTTTAACGCAGTTACCTTGGCAGCATGACGTTGTCACAATTTTTGGCAAAACCCATGTCACCCACCGCCAAATCGTGTGGATGAGTGAAAACGATTATCACTATTCTGGACAACGCAAGACGGCAACGCCTTGGACAGCAGATGTTTTGGCATTAAAACAGCACATAGAATTGCTGCTGGCTGAGCAACAGATGAGCGCAAATTTTAACGCCTGTTTGTTTAATTATTACCCCACAGGCGATGATGGCATGGGCTACCATGCCGATAATGAAAGCGAACTGGGTAATGAACCCATTATCGCGTCTGTCTCATTAGGGGCAACCCGTAAATTTGTATTCAAGCACCGCATCACCAAGGAAAAAGTCGAGATTCCCTTGCAAAATGGACAGCTCATTGTCATGCGCGGACAAACCCAGCGCCATTGGTTACACAGCCTGCCTAAGACCAAAAAAGTAACGGAAGGTAGAATTAATCTGACCTTCCGTCATATAGCGAATTAAATATCATTTAGCTATCGAGTAGCGCCTGCTAGCTATCGAGAAGCGCCTGCGCCGCAGCAATATCGAGAGTACCTTCATAAATGGCACGGCCTGTAATGATACCTTCAAGATAATCACTGTAGGGTTTTAGGTTTTCGATGTCTTGTAAGTCCGTCACCCCACCTGAGGCAATCACCGGAATACCGCCTTCTTTTGCCAAGTTGACTGTTTGCTCGACATTGACGCCTTGCATCATGCCATCACGCGCAATATCAGTATAGACGATAGAAGATACGCCTGCATCGGCAAAGCGTTTTGCCAAATCCACCGCTTTGACATCGGTGACATTTGCCCAGCCATGCGTCGCTACCATGCCATCTTTGGCATCAATACCCACAATGATATGACCGGCAAATTCTTGACACGCTTGTTCAACAAATTCAGGTTGTTCGACTGCTTTGGTACCGATAATAATATAGGTCAAACCTGCTTCTAAATAATGACGGATGGTGTCAAGGCTACGGATACCGCCACCGAGTTGAATGGGTAAATTTGGGTAGGCTTTGGCAATCGCGGTGACGACGTCTTTATGCACCGGCACACCATCAAAAGCACCGTTTAAATCCACCAAATGCAGGCGTCGAGCGCCTTCTTTTACCCAGCGGCTTGCCATTGCGACAGGGTCGTCACTAAATACGGTATCGTCTTCCATACGCCCTTGTTTTAGGCGGACACATTTGCCGTCTTTGAGGTCAATGGCAGGGATAATTAAAGTTGGCGTAGTTGATAACGTCGTCATGGGGTTGTCCTGTTGTCAGTTGGCGCAAAGTTGAGCTAGGTTGGTCAAAATGCGTGTCGCTAGAATTTGGCGATAATTTTACCGTATAATGCCAACTAAGGTTAAGATATTTTGCATCTGCGTATCAGCATACCAGGGGTCGTGATAATGTTATACGTGGTGATAGCAGGGATTTTTATATTAGGGTATATGGCGATTGCCTTTGAGCACAACATCCATGTCAACAAAGCTGCCAGCGCGCTACTGACTGCGATTGCGTTATGGGTACTGCTGAGCTTTGGTATCGATGCGCTTGGTCACCTGTGGGTGGTGGCATCGCTTCAATGTGATTAAACTTGCGCTAAATATAAAAAGTCAAAATTTAGCCCAAAAAGCTATTGATTTTGATAAAAATATGCTAAACTATTGCCCTTTTTGGTGTACCTAAACTTTGCTAAAACTGTATTTATGCCGTTTTTTCAATTGTTTGGGTCTTTTAGGCTCTAACCACTGAACTAGATTCAATTGATTGCATTCACAGAGAGAACATTATGGTAGTTATCCGTTTACAACGCGGTGGTGCGAAAAAACGCCCATTTTATCAAATCGTGGTAACCGACTCACGCAATGCCCGTGACGGTCGTTACATCGAAAACATCGGGTTCTTTAACCCACTAGCGCAAGGTCAAGAAGTGCCAGTACGCATCAACGCTGATGCTTACCAAGCATGGATCAACAAAGGTGCACAACCTTCTGACCGTGTTGCCGCTTTATTTAAAGCAGCTAGCAAAGCACAAGCAACTGCTTAATTTTTTATAAAAATTAGGTACAGCGGACTTTAATATGGCAAAACAACCGACAGACTTGCATACCAATGAGGCTAACGCATCGCTGTTTAAAATCGGCGAGCTAAAAAAGCCTTATGGCATTCATGGCTGGCTATGGGTATTTAGCTTTACTGAAGACCGTGAAGCGATATTTCATATGCAGCCTTGGGTCATCAATACTGCCATGGGTCAAAAGACCTTAACGGTAAAAAACTGGCGACAACAAGGTAAAGGCTACGTGGTACAACTTAACGAAGTACCCGACCGCAATATCGCAGAAACCATGTTTGGCGTGAGCCTTTGGGCAGAAAAAAACAATCTGTCTGAGCTTGCAGAAGACGAATATTATTGGTCAGATTTGATTGGTTTGACGGTGATTAGCCAGTCAGAAAATGTCATTTTAGGACGTGTAAAAGAGCTGTTTGAAACAGGGGCCCATGCCATTATGGTAGTCGAGCCGACTGCTGATAGTGTGGATGGCGAAGAACGACTGATTCCTTGGCACAAACAGACCATTGGCGAGGTAAATTTAGCCAAGCAAACCCTGATGGTCGATTGGGGCAGTGATTATTAAACGTTGATAACTAGTATTGATGATTAACATTTGCGTATTCATCCTTGATGGGTGCCTAGCGTTTATTCGATGGGAGTTGTCAATCAACAAGGCGTTGTTAATGCCAAGCTAAAGTGAGTGTAGCGTATGTTTTTTGCGGTAATAACCATTTTGCCCGAAATGTTTGCTAGTATTACTGACTTTGGCATCACTGGGCGGGCGCTAGCTCGCAAGCAAGCGGAAATCTTGCTGATTAACCCAAGAGACTTTACCACAGACAATTATCGGCGTATCGATGAGCGTCCGTTTGGTGGGGGCCCTGGTATGGTAATGATGGCAGAGCCGTTACAAAAAGCCATCGACTACGCCAAAACGCAAGCCAATGCGCGCGGTAAAACCTGTCCTGTGGTGTACTTATCGCCACAAGGCAAGACACTGAGCGAAAGCAGGGTGCTTGATTTTTGCCAATATGACGGCTTGATTTTGTTATGCGGTCGTTATGAAGGCATCGATGAAAGACTACTGAGTCAGTATGTCGATATCGAATGCTCAATTGGTGATTATGTGCTCACAGGGGGCGAATTGCCCGCGATGGTGTTGATGGATAGTGTGATACGCCGATTGCCCAATGTGATGGGCGATGATTTATCGGCGCAGCAAGACTCCTTTGTGGATGGCTTGCTCGATTGTCCACAATATACCAAACCGACTGAATTTCAAGGGATGAAAGTGCCTGACGTGCTGTTGTCAGGGCATCATGCCAACATCGCCAAGTGGCGATTTATTCAGCAGGCAACACGCACCCAGTTAAGACGTCCTGATTTGTGGCAAGCCTTTGTGCCAACCAAACAGCAACAAAAATGGCTGACAGAAGCAGCGCAATCTGCTAAAGACAGCAACCCAGATTCATCCACTTGACGGATGCCCTAATCGTGTCGATTGCTATCAAGGCACATAAAATTAGCGGGGAGTATGCGCATTTGCTGACATCAACTAACTTTAGTCAGCTTAGCCTCTGTCCCCAGTGAGAGGAGAAAATCTCATGAGTAACAAACATCCTTTGGTTCAACAAATCGAAAATAGCCAGCTTAAGCAAGACGTACCAAGTTTTGGTCCTGGTGACACTGTTGTCGTACAAGTAAAAGTGCGTGAAGGCGACCGTGAGCGTCTACAAGCATTTGAAGGTGTTGTTATCGCTAAACGTAACCGCGGCTTAAACTCTGCGTTTACCGTACGTAAAATCTCAAGCGGTGTAGGTGTTGAACGTGCGTTCCAAACCCATTCACCACAAATTGCAAAAATTGAAGTAAACGTCGTGGTGATGTACGCCGTGCCAAACTTTACTACCTACGTGACCGTTCTGGTAAATCAGCACGTATCCGTGAAAAACTGTCAGTGCGTAAAGAAGAAGCGCAAGCTTAAGGCTTTAACTGCGTTATTTATTATCTGCCTAAATGGGTTAAACTTTGATTGTCATGGTTTAATCAACACCAAAAAAGCAAAAACCCCAAATAGATTTATTTGGGGTTTTTTGTTGTTAGCGCTTATTTATTTTTGCGCTGTCCAGCCTTTGGGGCGTTCATAGTCTTCATTATCCAAAAATTTATTGCGCTGCTCGGTAATAAATTTTTTGGCTTCTGGGTCAATCATGCTTAAGTGATTTTCATTGATGAGCATGGTTTGGTGCTCTAGCCATTCGTTCCACGCTTTGGCAGACACGGTGTTTTGCAATTCTTCACCAAGCTTGTTAGGAAACGGCGGTTTTGGCATTTTGGGTAGCTTTTGTTTGTATTTACGGCACATGACCATGTGGTCAGCGGGGTTATAAGTTTCCATTTGTTATCCTTTTAATAGTTGCTAGTCTAAGTCGCTTGCATCGGCATAAATCCAAGCGGTAGCGCCACTGTCAAAGTGACCTTCCACTCGTGCGTAGGCATCGACTTCGTAGCGGTCGGCTTGGGCAAGCTCATCATCGGTAATGTCAAAAATCACACCTGCCACTTTGTCGGTTGGGTTATTGGTTTTAAGTAGTATCGGATGAAAACGTTTGCCACTTGTGGCGACCACATCGTCATCGGTGATTTCGATTTCACCCAACTGGTAGCCAATAAGTTGGTCTTTATTACCCACCAGTGTACGCCCAAAGGTAGCGAGCTGTACATTTTCTTGTTGTAATGTGCCATACGAGAACAGTTTTGGCATATTAATGACCTAATTGTTCGATACGCTGACGCCCACGCTCAATCGCCATTTTGACTTGATTAGGCGCTGTACCGCCAATGTGGTTACGGGCATTGAGCGAGCCTTCAAGGGTCAGATATTCAAATACATCCTCACCAATCAAGTCGCTAAAGCCTTGAAGCTCATCGAGTGATAATTCACTCAAATCTACGCCTTTTTGCACACCTAACGCTACTGCTTTACCCACTACTTCATGCGCGTCGCGGAAGGCTAAGCCTTTACGCACTAGATAATCCGCCAAATCGGTGGCGGTCGCATACCCTTTCATGGTCGCAGCACGCATATTTTCTTTGTTTGGAATCAGATTAGGCAGCATATCAGCAAAGGCAAGTAGGGAGCCGGTTACAGTATCTACCACATCAAATAGCGGCTCTTTATCTTCTTGGTTGTCTTTGTTGTAAGCCAGCGGTTGGTTTTTCATCAAGGTCAATAGGGTAATCATATCGCCAAACACGCGGGCGGCTTTACCCCGTACCAGCTCTGGCACATCGGGATTTTTCTTTTGTGGCATAATCGATGAGCCCGTGCAAAAACGATCGGGGACGACCACAAACCCAAATTGCGCTGACATCCACAAGATGATTTCTTCACTCATACGCGACAAGTGCATCATTAACAGGCTTGCGCTACTGGCAAATTCAATGGCAAAATCACGGTCGGATACGGCATCTAATGAGTTTTGACAAATCCCTTCAAAACCCAAAAGCTCGGCAGTAAATTCCCGCTCAATCGGATAAGTCGTACCTGCCAGTGCTGCGGCGCCTAATGGCATTTGGTTGATACGTTTTCGACCATCAATCAAGCGCTCGCTATCACGCATTAGCATCTCAAACCATGCCATCACATGATGACCAAAACTGACAGGCTGCGCGGTCTGCAGATGGGTAAAGCCTGGCATGATAGTGTCGGTATGCTGGCTTGCCAAATCAAGTAAGCCCGTTTGTAGACGTTTTAACAATCCTAAAATAATATCGGTTTGGTCACGCAGATATAAACGGATATCGGTTGCAACTTGGTCATTACGGCTACGCCCTGTATGCAGTTTTTTGCCGACATCGCCAATAATAGCGGTCAGACGAGACTCCACATTCATGTGCACGTCTTCAAGCGCCACCGACCATACAAATTTGCCATCGGCGATTTCTTGTTTGATTTGGGTCAAACCGCCAACGATTTGGTCTTTTTCCGCCTCGGTAATAATCCCCGCTTTGGCAAGCATGGTGGCATGAGCAATCGAGCCTGCGATGTCTTGATTGGCAAAACGTTGGTCAAATCCGACAGACGCGGTAAATTCAGCGACAAAACTGTCAGTGGCTTCGCTAAAACGTCCACCCCACATACTAGATGTGCTAGAATCAGCGGAAATTTGATTGCTCATAATACGTCCATTTTTTGTGTAAGTGTGAAAGGAATAAAGACAATGAGATTGCTAGAGCTGCTAATTCCCTCTGCAAAATCTAGGGCTAGTATAGCAAAAACTGAGGATGCCTCACAAATTTCACTCAAGCGGATTAAAGAGCCGCTCACCAGCACCTTTTTCCTGCCCAATCTGAGCGAAAAACAGACCATTAAACTGTGGGCAAGCTATATCGCGTTTTTTTCACTGGTTTCGATTTTAACCTATTTAACTTTTACCAATGATATCAGTTTGATTATCCGCCATAGCATTGAAACGGTGGTGATTACTATCTTAACTGTGACGGGTGAAATGGTTTTTGTGGCGAATTCTGCCAAAAAATTCAGAGAATTTAATTGGCGCTCAAAACAAATCACTTACTATCTGCTGTCAACCGTGTTTATTATCGTGCCGTTACTGAGCTTGCTAGGTCGGTTGATTTTATTCTTTACGCTCGGCTATGAAGTCAGTTTAAATGCGCTGATACTAGAAACCATTGCGAATACTTTGTTTGCTTTTTTGATGATAGCGGTGCTGCTCACTTATTTTGAGATACAGTACCAAAATATTCGCCGCGTTGAACTGCGTACCCAACAAAAACTCATCGAACAAAACGAGCAGTTAAAGGCGCGTATCACCCCGCATTTTTTCTTTAATTTACTCAATACTATGCAGTACTTGATAGAAACCGATCCGTATGAAGCCGAGAGAATGATTCGTCATATCTCAAATTTGTATCGGGTGAGCTTTGATGAAACGCGTGAGATTGCACTCCTTGATGAGATGGAGCTATGCGAAAGCTATTTGAGCATCGAAAAATACCGTTTTGATAAAAAGCTGAAAGTAACTTGGCAGTTGCCCGATGAAGATTTGCTCTATGATATGGTGATTACCTCGCTGTCGCTGCAAATGGTGATTGAAAAACTGATTGTACTGATTGTTGAAAACAGCACCGACCCCATTCACATTACTATTAGTATCGATTGGCAAAACGATGTTGCCAAAATTGATGTCGAAATTGAGCTGCCGACCACGACGTATCAGCTGATTTGTCAAGATATTCACCAAAAACTGCAGTTTAACAGTCAACTGGCAATTTTACGTCAGTACTTTGGTCATGAAGCCAGCATTCACTTTGAATTATCTGGACATTTGTTAGTGACTCAAATTCGTTATCCCCTCAAAGATGTCGCGGCTTTTTAGCCCAGTCATTTTGTTAGTCGGAATTGGCATAAAAAAGTCACCAATCTGACGCGGCATTTCACATTTTATCTAACAAACTATGGTATATTAATTTGCGTCTACTTAAAACAATGCGTTTATTAGTTTATCTAATCAGTTAAGCGGTATTTTATGAGTGTTTGATTGCTCACTAAGCGGTTGTGTTAGATTTGGCATTAGATTGTGAAGAAAGTAAGACTTGTAGGGTTAAATACAGGTGTTTTTGACCTCAAAGGAGCAAAGGAGTAAACAATGAGAGTTGTGATCTGTGACGATGAGCCACTGGCCCGAGAGAGGCTAACGCGCATCGTAAGAGAAGAGGGACATGAGGTTGTTGCACAGGCAGCCACAGGTATTGAGGCCATTGCAAAAGTCAAAGAAACCGCACCCGATGTAATTTTGTTAGACATTCGTATGCCAGAAATGGATGGTATCCGCTGCGCCAAAGAGCTCAATGAACTTAACAATCCACCAGCCATTATTTTTGTGACCGCGTACGACCATTATGCGATTGCCGCATTCAAAGCACACGCGATTGGCTATTTGCTAAAGCCTGCTAACAAAGAAGAGTTGTTACAGGTACTATCGAGAGCGTCATTGCTTAGTAATGCACAGCTCAATGAAATCAGTCGATTAGAAGACCCGTTAGCACAGTCAAATCGTCAGCATATTGCGGCGCGTACCCATCGCGGGGTGGAGCTGATTGCGCTGCAAGATATCTATTACTTTACGGCGGACCAAAAATACGTGCAAATCCGTCATAAAGGCGGCACAGTTTTAATTGATGAAACCCTCAAAGAGCTTGAGCAAGAATTTGGTGATGCGTTCTTTCGTATCCATCGCAATGCGTTAATCAATGTTAACTACCTAGAAATGCTTGAAGCGATTGACCAAGGTCAGTACCAAGTTCGTTTCAAAGGTTTGCCTGACAAGCTTGCCGTCAGCCGCCGTCATTTGCCATTACTACGGGATAAAATCCAATCAATGTAGTGTATGTAGTGTCGTCTTTCGTATGTTTCCGTATGCTTTAGCGAGCAGCCAGAGAAATTATCCTGACATTTTGCTATACTGATGGCTAACTCGCTGAATCAATGACAGATACCCATCTGACAAATGCCTAGCTTAGAGAGTTAGGCATTTTTATTGCTTGCTAAAAAAGATACTGCTATGACTACGTTAACCACTTTAAATATCGCCACTCGCCAAAGCCCGCTTGCATTGTGGCAAGCCGAACACATCCAAGCGCGTTTGCAAGCGCTGTACCCAAGCCTGACCGTCAATCTAGTACCGATGGTCACCAAAGGCGACAAAATCCTAGATACCCCGCTAGCCAAAATCGGCGGAAAAGGTCTTTTTGTCAAAGAGCTTGAGCAAGCCTTGTATGAAAAACGTGCCGATATCGCCGTGCATTCGCTCAAAGACGTACCCATGGTGCTTCCTGAAGGTCTAACACTTGGCGCTTATTGTGAGCGTGAGCAGCCAACCGATGCCTTCATATCAAATCACTATGCGAGTCTAGATGCGTTGCCACAAGGCGCTAAACTTGGCACATCAAGTTTACGCCGTCAATGCCAAATTCAGCAATATCGTCCTGACTTAGAGATTATCAGCCTACGCGGCAATGTAGGCACGCGCTTAGCCAAGCTAGATGCAGGTGAGTATGATGCCATTATTTTGGCAACCAGTGGCTTGACGCGTTTGGGGCTTACCGATCGTATTCGCCATGAACTTGATACGCATATCAGTCTGCCAGCGGTCGGACAAGGTGCGCTTGCCATTGAATGCCGAAGTGATGATGCCGATGTGCTGGCACTATTAAAACCGCTCAATGACGAGCCAAGCCGTCTATGCGTGATGGCAGAACGCGCCATGAATCGTCATTTGCAGGGTGGTTGCCAAGTACCGATTGCAGGCTTTGCTACCATTCAAGAGGGACAAATTTATTTACAGGGTCGTGTCGGCAGTGTAGATGGTAAAACCTTGTTAAAAGCTGAGCATCATAACGCGTTAGTTGATGACGCACGGGAGTCTGAGCAAATTGCTGAAGCCATGGGCGTGGTGGTGGCTGAAGCGCTCATTGCACAAGGTGCGGACAAAATCTTGGCGCAGATTTATCAAGACCGCTGATATTGAACGATACGCATAGCCATGCAATTTATCAATACCAGACCTGATCAGCGAGCCAAGACGCTAAGTCTATTTTTGCGCCAGCATGGCGTTAAAGTGATTGAGCTGCCGCTGTTGACGTTGGTAGAAAAGCCGTTGACAGTGGCAGAGCGGGCAGTTTTACAATCGATTGACCGTTATCAAGTGGTGGTGCTAGTTAGCGAAGCGGCAGTAAAGTATGGCTTAGCAAGGCTTGCCACCTTGGTCAAGCTAACGGAATTGTCCAAAAAGATTACATGGGTGGCGGTGGGTGACAAAACCGCAAATTATTTTAAACAAACCTGGCAGCAGCTCACAGATTTGCCAGCGCCTACGGTTATCTTTCCCAGTGAAAAACGCGCGCAAAACAATGAAGGGCTATTAAATTTGCCGATAATCCAAGCGCTTAGTAAAGGCGATTATTTGCAGGTATGGCGCGGCATCGGCGGGCGAGAATTATTGGTAGATACGTTGACGGCAAAAGGTGTGCAAGTGCATTTGCTAAACTTGTACCAACGGGTTTTACCAAGCGCAACCACCCAAGCATTCGCGGTTTGGCAACAAACGCAGAGCCATAACCAACCCATCGTTATACTCATCTCAAGTTTGACCGCCTGGCAAAACTGGCAACAACTAACAGCAGGCACTGACATGGTTGCCAGCTGTTATTATTTGGTATTGCAGTCGCGTATTGCAGAGCAAATGTTATTGCAGCAGGCTAATCTTAACATAACTATCATCCCTGACTTAATGCCTGCGACAATTTTACAAGCCTTAACCACTCACCAATAGCTGCATGGCTTTCGGTTTGGCTAAGCTGTTTTGCGCTGAATCATCTACCCATGACAGCGTTTGCAGCGCTTGTTGCAGTGTTTGCGTCAGCCGCATACCCTGCTCTATCGTCAGCATCATGCTGAGCGGGGTCAAAAACCAATGAAAATGGGTAAGGCTAT
>ENA-OOIZ01000036-OOIZ01000036.1-human-skin-metagenome-genome-assembly--contig:-NODE-36-length-25728-cov-3.150625_pt1 | contig 25728 bp, 19 predicted proteins | sample MGYA00248862_ERZ500975 | MGnify/ENA primary metagenome ERZ500975 (study PRJEB25958, sample SAMN03398552) | human skin metagenome | study: EMG produced TPA metagenomics assembly of the Human Skin...
TAAGGCGATGACCCATAAAGAAGTGCCGATGTGGAATTATCAATCGGTGATTTTTTCGGTGACACCGCAGCTAATCACAGACGCAACTCAAATCAAGCAGATTGTCGCGACGATGACGGATTTTTTTGAACATGAGCTTAAACAAACCAACCCCAGTCATAAGCCTTGGTCTTTAAGTGATGCGCCAAGTGACTATATCAATGCCATGTGCCGCGCGATTGTGGGGGTTAAGTTGACCATTCATAATTTTGAAGCCAAATTTAAACTTAGCCAAAATAAAACTTTGGATAATCAGCAAGGCGTGATTGACGGTTTAACACAACTGCAATCAGCTTCAGCGGATAATATGGCAACGCTAATCAATCACCTCTTTAAGGAATAAAAATGACAAATTCAGAAATTTTAGACTTTATCAAATCGCGCCGTTCAATCGGCAATCTTGTCGCCCCTGCGCCCACTCATGCACAAGTCGAACAAGCGATTGAAGTCGCCCTATCCGCCCCCGATCACAAGGATTTAAACCCGTACCGTTTTATCGTACTTGAAAACCAAGCGCTCAACAACTTAGGCACGGCGTTAAAAAATGCCGCGATGGCACAAGGTGAAACTGACGAAAAAACCCTCGCCAAATCGGAAAACATGCCGCTGCGTGCGCCGATGATTATCGCCTGTGTCACCGATTTTAAACCCCATGATAAAGTCCCCCATTGGGAACAAATAGCGGCAAGTAGTTGTGCCGTGCAAAACCTCCTGCTTGCCTTGTCGGCACAAGGGTTTGCCACCGTATGGCGCACCGGTCCACTTGCCAATGCGCCTGCAATCAAACAACTGTTTAATGTAACTGCTGATAACCAAGTCATTGCCTTCGTCTATGTTGGCACAGCCGTGTCGACCATCCCACCGCGTTCTAAGATAGACGTCACACCATTTATTGTTTATGATAATGGCTCAAACTAACGGCTAAGCTAGCCGTTTTTATATTTTGCTCATGTAAAGGGTGCCCTGTTGTCAGTATTTGCAGGACAAGTGGATTCAAGGATTTTCAATGAAAAAACCCCAGTTAGCAACCAATCTAAGTGAAAATTTAGAAAAGCTGAATGTCAATCGTGAAAAAGCCAGCAAGCTGTTTGCCGACGTCATTGAAAAAGCGGTCAAAAAGTCCAAACCTGACACCACAGCGCTATTAGAGAAAGACTTAGACATAGAGACAGACTTAGACAATCAGCTCGCCAACGAGCCTGCGCCCCTCAAAATTGCCGTGTTGGGCGGTGGTAGTTTTGGTACGGCAATGGCAAATTTATCGTCCAAAAATGGCTGCGAAGTCACGCTTTGGGTACGCGATAAGCGCAGCGTCAAATCGATGCAAAAAACCCATATCAACAAAAAATATTTGCCCGACCATAAGCTTGATGAGCGCCTGCAATTTACCCATGATTTGCAAGCAGCCGTCAAAGGCAAAGATTTGATTTTTGTGGCAGTGCCTAGCGCTGCTTTTCGCGAAACCTTACAAAAAATTGCGCCTTTTATCAGCGCTCAAGCCATCGTGTCTTTAACCAAAGGTATGGAAAAAGATACCTTTGCGCTAATGAGTGATGTGATCGCAGATGAATTACCCAATGTGGCTTTTGGCGTGATGAGCGGTCCCAACCTAGCCAAAGAAATCATGAATAATATGCCGTCTGCCACCGTGATTGCCAGCCAATCTGCAGCGCTACGGCTTGCCGTGCAGACAGCGCTGCACAGTGCATTTTTTCGCGTGTTTGCCAGTGATGATTTAATTGGCGTGGAGCTTGGCGGTGCGCTCAAAAATATTTATGCCATCGCCATGGGCATGGCGGCTGCCTATGACATCGGGGAAAACACCAAAGCCATGATTTTAACCCGCGCATTGGCTGAGATGAGCCGATTTGGTGTCCAAGCGGGGGCTAATCCGCTGACCTTTTTGGGGTTGTCGGGCGTGGGGGATTTGTATGCAACTTGTTCATCGACCTTAAGCCGTAACTACCAGATTGGTAATATGTTAGGGCGTGGCATGAGCCTTGACCAAGCCATCAAAAAACTGGGGCAAACCGCGGAAGGGATTAATACTATCCAGCAGGTAAATGAAAAAGCCATGAAAGCGGGTATTTATATGCCGATTACCCATGCCTTGCACGATATTATCTATGAAGACAAAGCGCCGCTTGGGGTTGCGTTAAACTTAATGGAAGCAGGATTTAGAAGTGATGTGGAATTTGTCATGCCGCATCAAGTGCAGCCAAAGCATAACTGACAAACATAACTTTAAATATTTTTAGGTAAATACATGCAATTAATTTTAGTTCGTCATGGCGATGCAGGCGCTTATACCCTGCCAGACCATGAAAGAAATTTATCAGCACTGGGTCAAGCCCAAGCTTCACAGACCGCACAATGGCTTGCCGAAAACTTTGAGCCCGATCATTTTATCGTCAGTCCTTACAACCGCGCCCAGCAAACCCTTGCCCAAATCCAGCAATTTTTTCCCCATGTGCCTGTGACCACGTATGAGGGCATCACCCCCGATAACGATGCAGACATCGCCGTGGATGCGCTAGGCGAATTGGTTGGCGACTGCATGGTGGTGGTTTGTCATATGAATATCATTGCCAAAATCGCCCATATTCTCACGGATGAACCGCTAGAGGGTTTTGCGCTGGCTGAAGCGCGTGTATATGATATGGGTATATTGGCACCCAGTCTTGCCGCTGAGATCAAACGCTTTGTTCCCACCTGTTAGGTGATTTAATTTGTCAATTTTGTGTAGGACACTTCTGTGATTCATATTTGGTTGCCAACTCAGCATGCTGCCTTACGTTTATGGCAACAAACCACCCAGACTTGGCAAACGGCTGACAATTGGCAAACGCTTGCGACCCTTGCCAATCTGCAAACCACGCAATCAGCCAAGCTGCAGGCCTGTCTTTATTTTCCTAGTGTCAATTTATTAACAATCCAGCCTACCCTTTCAGCAAGCCAGCTTAATGCGTTGGGCGACACCGGCAGGCGCTATTTATTTGAAGATATCAGCATTGGGTCGGTAGAAGATTTACAAGTCAAAATCCAGCCGACGGCTACTAACAGCGAGTTACCCGCGTTATTTGGGCTTCATGCTGCCGATATTCATTCATGGATCAATGCTGCCTCGTTGGCGGGTATTGAGCTAGTCGCTTTACTGCCAGATTTTTTATTGCTGCCGACCATAGATAATACAATAGATACTAGTATTAATACTAGGGCTATACCTACTACAAGCGCGGTGTATTACCAAGATGCAGATACCCAGTTATTAAAACTCCATACTTATCACGGCATGGCGGTTAGTTTTTTACCGCTGGTACTCACCAAATTACCCATGCTAGAAACGCTATATTTAACGGGTTTTCACGATGAAACCGTTGCCCAGCAATTAGCCAGTATGCCTAATCTATCCATAGAATCGTCTGAGTTGTTGCCTACCCCAATTAAAGACCCGGTCAGACATTTTTTTAACTTTGCGACAATCAAAGGTAAAACGACGCTTGCGCCTTATGCCAAAGTCATCGCCCTAGTCACCGTTTGTGCGCTGCTGACAGCCTTTGTGGTGGATGCGCTTCGTTGGTATTATTATAACCAAGCACAAAAACAAGCCGCAACTTTGCTGGCGCAGCAATACGCCCAGTGGTTTCCCAATGAGCCGCTTAGTAGCAAACTCACCCTACAACGACAGTTATCTGGCAAATTAACCACCCAGCAATCAGCCACGCCAAACGTACTTCAGACATTGTCGTCCATACAGCCGGTATTGCAGCAATACCAACTGACCGCCAAGCAGCTTAATTTTCAAAATAATCACTTACAACTGCAGCTTTTGTCATCAAGCAATGATTCATTAAACAAAGCCGTTAATGACATGGTAAACAAAGGGATAAAAGCCAAGCTAGGGTCTGTCGATGCCGCGATACCCGCTGCAATGTCTTCGAATACTGCCAGTGCGGTTTCCAGTGCAGTTGCGCCAACTTCTGCTGGCAGCACCCTTGCCATGATAGATATTGAATTGGCAGAATAAACCTACGACTGAGATGAATTTATGAAACCGCACGCCTCACTGAGCCAATCCCTGCAAAAACTAACCACGCCTCTGGGTCATGCCTTTCAAAATTTATCACGTCGTGATCAGATTGCGCTGCTGATATTGGCAATGTTCTTGCTTTTTTTTGTGGTCGGTGTCGGTGGTTGGACGCTGCATAGCAAAGCCAACCAAGCACAAAAAAAATACGATGACACCATGGCAGATGTGTTTTGGCTACGCAGTCAAGCAGGTAACATCAATCCCAACCAAACCCAACAAGTCAGTCAAGCCGATGCTATCAAACAAATACTCACCCAATCAGGTATTGTCAATGCGCAAGTGGTCGAGAATGGCAATACTATCCAAGTTGCTTTTAGTCACGCGCAGGCTAGCGTAATCACCAATATATTTAATCAGTTTGAACAACAAGGTATCCGCATCCAGCAACTACAAATCAACCAGCCAGCCCTCGATAAGCTTGAAGTACAATCTGTCTTATCTATTAACTAATGGTAAAAGTAAGTAATGTTAAAAGACCATAAAAAACGATGCACTTGGCATCGTTGTTTTGGCGCATGGGGGCGCATTGGGTGATTATTTTTGCACCCACTGACGAATTTTATCACGCTCTGCTGGCGTTGCTCTCAACCATAACTGCATAAATTGATCGAGACTATCCGATGAACTGACTGTGGTCGCAACAGGTTGATTGATAGCGGGAATCGCGCCCCCTGATTGTCCTAAGGCATTGATGGTTTGTTGATTGGCTTCAACCGCTTTTGAGCTACCACCAAACACACCGCCTAACGCATTACCCAACCCGCTAAAAATGCTTGAACTACTGCTTGACGTAGCTTGCTGACTTGCAATGATTTGCTTGCCTTGTAGCACCGCTAGTGTAGGTTGTTTGACATATTCTTTGGCAGCATTATAGTCCTCTGGTTGACCGAGCATATCCAGCACATACGTTTGATTGTCGGCAAGCTCTACTGGAACGCTAATATTGCTTGAACGTAACACATCGTGATTGTCACCGCGCAGCTCGTACAACCGATTGTACTTGGCAGTAATCACATGTTTGCCTGGCTCAAGTTTGTAGGTTTTTTGCGGCTTTGAAAGCAAGCCGTTTTTGACTTCTTGACCATTAATGGCAGTCACCACGGTATTGTCAGCAACATTCAAGGTGACTTGGGCAAATGTTTGTGTGGTTGCTAACACGCCCGCAGTCAACGCGGCAGCCGTCCATAAGTACTGTTTATTCATAGGATATCCTGTTGTTTTACATCAAACTGTTAATGGATTCTAACCCATTTATCACGCAATTCCTATGACAAACCCGGTCAAAAATCTAAAAAATTTTCATTTTCTGCAATTTCATCAAAGTCCGCCAATTCAAAATTGAGCGTTAAATTATCAATGATGTTCATCGCATCTTGAATTTTGGCTTTGGTCACTTTGTTTAATGGGGTGCGTTCCATGTTAGAAAACAATGGCTGCAATTCGTTTAACACTGCCAACATCGCGCCGATGCGGTGTGGACCTTCGTTGAGCAAATAGTCAATGATGCGCGGGTCAAAGTGCCAATGACGACGGCGTAATACCGATTCCAAAATCAGCTGTCTATCAAGCCTATCACTGCCCGTTGGCAATTGAAAAGTCGCGGCTCGCGCAAGCCTTGATAGCAAATCTCGCAGCTCAAAATTTAACGACTTTACTGGCAACCGACTGGCAAAAATAATTTTATTACCGTATTCTTGCGATAAATTAATCAGATGAAAAACTGCTTCTTGCCACTCAGGATGACCTTGAATTTCATCCATATCATCAAGCGCAATCACCGTAGTATTCTCTAGCGATGACAACACCATGGCATCCATATTGGCATTTATCAGCTCACGCAGCGATAGATAAATAACAGATTGGTCGATATCACGGAAGGATTCGCAGATAGCGTTGAGTAGATGGGTTTTACCTGTATCGCGCTCGCCGTATAGATATAGCTGCGTCAATAGCCCTACATGCATTTGGCGCACCACATCGATGATGGATACCCAGCCTGGACCACTAAAGTCACTGATACTCGCGGACTGCTTGATATTTAAGTTTAGACTTAATTGTTCCGACATTCATGCACTCGCAATCGGTAAGATATCGCTTTTTGAAAATAAATCATAAACCACTATACACATAGTGCTGCCCAGTTAGCCGCCCTATACTAAAAAGTTTAAATGTTTAAAAGCAAAAAATTCAGGCGTCTAACTAAATTTTGACTATTATAACCTAAATTTATGAAATAGCTACTCACGCGCCTTTTGCCCCGTGTCGGGTTATTTCAAATTTATTTGCCTTTGTTATTTGCCTTTGTTATTTACCTTTGAAGCCCGTCAAGAAAAAAACAGTCAATACTGTTTTAGCGCTGAATGCGATAATATAACCAAAGATTGTACATGTCTTATCATTTTAGTAGTATATTTGATTATCTTTGTAATGGAGACTCTTATGTCTTTTGTTAACCAATGGCGTGATGCGAATTTTTTTAGACCATTACATATCACTATGAGCACCTTGAGCGCTATGGGGCTAGGCTTGGGTCTTACCGCCTGCCAGCCCACCCCTGAGACAACTAACCGAGCGAGCGACACTGCACCTTCACCGTCTAACGTACCTGAAGTCATCATTGCCCAAACCCCAGCCAGTATCCCACCTGCCACAGTCGGGTTAAAACGCATGGATTTTCCGGTGTATTTGGCAGGTGTGCCAAGCCTACTGCATCCGATTATTCCGTCAGTGCCCATCAATCGCAAAGCTGAAAGCGATGCCAGTGATGCTAAAAAATCACCCGTCAGTTACTTTCAAGAAGTTGCGCCCTATGATTTTCAAAGCAGTGTCTACAATATTGTGTTTGAAGGGCTAAAAACCGGGCAAGTACACCGGCTGTTTCCACACGATAACTTTGTGATAAGAGCGGTGCACACGCCATTGGTAGATTTAAGCCAAGATGACAAAACAGCGCAGAAAAAAGCTGCCATCACGCAAACTGCACCTACCCAACCGCAAGCCGCTAAAGAAGCAACCAGCCCATTGGCAGTCAAAGTCGGCAATACCTTACTTTTAGGCTATTTTATCTATGAAGTCAAAGAGATAGCTGACGATGATGACAATAAAACCAATCTTGATCAGCAGCTCACCTTGTATTTAAGCGATTTAAATGGCAAAAATTTATTGAAACTCACGCCCAATAATCAATATTTTAAACATTATAAATGGCTGCCTGAGAGCAAGCGTTTTTATTTTTCAACCCAAGCCGATACCAATGGCGATCGGGTGATTGATGAGAATGATAAATACTTCTATTATTTCATCGATTTTGCCAAAAACGCGCAAATAGTCACGGCGTATGATTTTAGTAAGCCAAAAGCATAAAGCTTTGTTAAATTGCGCCATTAAGCGCGTTTGAGACGTAACGCATTGAGCACCACAAACAGTGAGCTCAATGACATACCAATCGCAGCCAACCAAGGCGGCACATATCCTAACGCAGCGGGTATCAGTACGATAAAGTTATACCCGAGCGCCCATTTGAAGTTTTGGGCAATAATGCGATCGGTCTTGAACGCCACCTCACGTGCTTTTGCCACGGCTTGGATTTGACCATTAAGCACCAAAGAGTCACTGGAGACTTGCGCCAAATCTGCCGCACCCGCCATAGCAGTTGAGATGTTGGCAGCGGCAAGTACCGGCGCATCATTCACCCCATCCCCGACCATTTGCACGATGTGTCCCTGCTGCTGCAGCGCCTTTAAATGTTGCACCTTATCATTCGGGGTAAGACCTTTATAAACCGTGTCAATACCAAGCTCGCGCGCTACCTCAAACGCCTGAGCACTTGGGTCACCGGTGAGCATCAGCACCTGCGCGCCTTGGTCTTTGAGATGTTTAATGGTAGCTAAGGCGCCTTCTCGGACTTTATCATGAAAATAAAAATGCGCCAGTGGTTGCCATTTTTTGCTTAGGCTATCTTGTCTTGATAAGGTCACACTGGTGCTGGCTTGGTGTTTGCTCAGATTTGGCAGTAAGCCATCGTCTAATCCTGATTGCACTGCAAAACCGTGATGACCTAGACGGTAACTTAGCCCATCAATCGTAGCTTGCAGACCGCCCCCCGGAATGTGTACCAAATCGCTGGTAGCGGGCAAATGCATTTGCCGAGTCATTGTCAATAACGCATGGGCAATGGGGTGACGACTACCCACTTCAAGGCTCGCTGCAATACTTAAAAAATGGTTTTTTATCTCGTCTTCGTTTTTGGTGTCATCTTCAGTAAAATCCACTGACGGATTTTGTTTAACACCATACGGTACATGCAGCGTTTCAATCGCCATCAAATTGGGTTGACCGTACGTCAATGTACCGGTTTTATCAAAGGCTACATGGGTGACTTCAGCGAGTGTGGTAATGGTATGCCCGCGCGTCGCCAAAAACCCAAGGCTCGCTAATCGATTGGTAGAAACGGTTAATGCGATGGGCGTGGCCAATGACAAGGCACAGGGACAAGTAGCGACCAATACGGCAACCGTTGCCCAAATGGCATGACTGGGCTCGATAAAATACCATGCCAAAAACACCATACTGGCAATCACCAGTACCCGCGCGACAAACCAGCGTGCCAGTTTGTCTGCTTTTAAGGCGATTTGCGGCTTTTCACTGAGCGAGCGATTCACTAGCCTGTCAATCACGCCCATTTGGCTGTCATTGGGTAATGTGGTGATTTGCATCACAAACGGCTGACTGTCATTTTGGCTACCGCCCACAATGCTATCGCCCAAGCGTTTGATGATTAAGTCACTCTCCCCGGTCAATAAACTTTCGGACACCGTGGCACTATCCGACAGCAAAATACCATCACTGATGATACTGCTACCGGCATCAATGCGGACAATATCACCAACTTTTAGCGACTGCGCCGAAACCATTTGCTCATTATCACCCCTATTGGCAGGGTCTACACTAAGTGACTGATAAAAAAGGTCTTTATATTGACTGGCATACAGCGTCACTTGTGAGGCATCGATATTCTCTAGCGCTAACGGCGCTTCATGACCCAGCTTTGCGACCAGCACAGGTTCGACGACCACCAAATCATTGGCTAAATTGGCAGCTTTTAGCCTGGCATTGTGCTCGACAAATTTGCCCGCCAATAAGAAAAATATCAGCATACTAACCGAGTCATAATAGGTCTCGCCTGTGCTAGTCAATGTCGCATATAAACTTGCCAAAAAGGTAATGACAATGGCGATACTAATCGGCACATCCATATTGACTTGGCGGGCTTTAATCGCTGACCACGCCGATTGAAAAAATGGCAATCCTGCAATCAAAAACACAGGAATACTAACAAACAGCGATACCCAGCGTAAAAATTGCCGATCGTTGACGCCGATACCTGAATATTCCCCAAAATATAGCGCCACTGCAAACATCATCGCTTGCATGGCACCCAATGCCGCAATGCCCAATTGAAACAACATGCGGCGATTATCTCGCTTGAGCATCGCTTCATGGGTATCTTGCCGATAGGGTTTGGCATCATACCCAATGGCTTGCACATTTGCCAAAATTTGGCTAATCGGCAGTTTTTTGTCATCCCATACCACGCGCATCCGTTGATTGGTGAGATTGACTTGGCAAGTGTCCATGCCATCAAGGCGATACAACTGGGTTTCAATCAGCCAACTACAGGCAGCACAGCGCAAATTGCTGATTGACAGCTCAGCAACGCTGTGCCCTTGCTGATGGTAAATAAATTGCGATTTGATATCATCGTGGTCATACGCTTGCAGCTGATATAACGAATCAGGGAGACTGGCGGTACGATTGATTTCACTGCGGTCAAGATAGTATTGCTCAAGCCCCGCCTCGATGATACTTTGCGAAGCAAGCTGACAGCCCATACAGCACATCGCCCGATCTTCACCCAATACATGGGTAAAAAATGGCGGGCTTGGTAGCGGGTCGCCACAATGAAAACAATGCCCTTCTGCTGGCAACACCAGCTCCACATCTTGATATGTGGTAGTAAATTTGCTATCCGCCTCAACAAGCGTACGGCTAGGCGCATCGGTCACAACCGACTGCTCAATATCCGATTGTTTTGCCCCAAATTGGCTATTGTTTGGCATCATCAAATCCCCTAGGGCAAAAACCCTAACTCACCCAAAAATGACTGTTATTGTACTCCAAAACCGTCTATTAAAGTTCAAAAATCCTGTATAAACGTGGCAAAATAGCACGATGTTGACATTGTATTTTGGCGTATTTTGGGTCATGATAAAGCACTTTTTTATACCCTTGATCGTGACGCATTTTTGTATGAATTCAACCGTTATCTCTGCCGCTAAAAATCGCCAAAACTCGCCTAAATTCCAGCATGACTCAAACCAACAAGGGATGTTTATCCTAAGTTTTATCTTTGTGGTGGCAGTATTGGGCGGCTTGGTGTTGCTTGGGTTATATTTGGTGCGCCAAGATAATGTCATCACCCAAAAATTTGAGGGCAAACGCTGGAACATCCCTGCAAAAGTCTACTCGCAACCATTAACGTTGACGGTGGGTAATCCCCTTAGCGATGATGAATTGGAAAATTGGTTAAATTTACTCACCTATGCCCCTGACAAAAACTATGACAATGCCGGGACTTATAGCAAAAAAAATGGCGAGTACTATATTCATACCCGCGAATTTAAATTTGCCGCCAACGATACTGAGCCATCGCAAATTATTAAGGTCACGCTCAAAGATAACCAAATTGAAAAATTACAAAGTACCCATCCCAATCCATCGGGTGTGGCGCGGGTTGAGCCAATTTTTATTGGCGGTATCTATCCAGACAACAATGAAGATCGCATCGTTTTAACCATCAATGACTATCCGCAGCCATTAATTGATGCGCTGGTGGCAACCGAAGACCGCAGTTTTTATCAGCATCACGGCGTGTCTATCCGCGGGATAGGACGTGCGATTTATAGCAATTTTATGGGCGGTTCACGCCAAGGCGGCTCCACCATCACCCAGCAACTGGTTAAAAACTTCTATCTCAACTCAGACCGTACTATCAAACGTAAAGCCAATGAAGCGGTGATGGCGATTTTGCTGGAAATGCATTACAGCAAAAGTGAGATTTTGCAAGCCTATATGAATGAGATTAACTTAGGTCAAAATGGCAATCACTCCATCAACGGGTTTGGGCTTGCCTCGCAGTTTTACTTTAACCGTCCGCTAAAAGAGCTTCGACTCGACCAAATGGCGATGCTCGTAGGGCTTGCCAAAGGTCCTACCCAGTACAATCCGCTACGCTACCCCGATGCTGCCCTAAAACGCCGTAACGTGGTGCTGAGTAATATGCTGATAACCGGTAAAATCAGCCAACAACAATATGATGAAGCGGTGCAACAGCCACTGAGCATCTCTTACAATCCTGTGATTGGTAAAACGCGTTTCCCTGATTATCTCGATGTGGTCAAGCGAGAACTCACCCGTACCTATGATGCCAACGATCTCAAAAACGAAGGGTTAAGAATATTTACCAGTTTTGATCCCAATGTTCAAAAAACCGCTACCAGCGCGGTCATTCAAAGCGTCAATCAGTTAAAAAAAAGTAATCCCAAACAGCTCACTAATTTGCAAGCCGCCCTAGTCAGCGCCAATCCCAACAACGGTGAACTGCTCGCTGTGGTGGGAAGTAGTCGTGATTTTACCGGTTTTAATCGCGCCGTCGATGCCAAGCGCCAAGTTGGCTCTTTACTCAAACCGATTATTTACTTAACCGCATTTGAGCAGGGTCGTTACAATTTATCAAGTAGTGTCGATGACAGCCCGATTGTGCTAAAAATGACCGATGGTAAGACATGGACACCCAGCAATTACGGTGGCGGCAGTCATGGTATTATCCCCCTCACCAGCGCTTTAGCCAATTCCTATAACCAAGCCGCGGTGCGTGTAGGCATGGAAGTCGGTATTCCCAATTTTTTAAATCAATTGTACCGTATGGGTATCAATAGCCCATTGCCCAATTATCCTTCTACCTTGCTTGGCGCGGTAAATCTATCGCCCATGGATATGTTGGGGATTTATCAAGTACTGGCAACAGGTGGCTTGCGTCATGAAATTCATACCATTCGCACGATTATTGATGATCAAGGACGAGTGGTTCAGGGCATGGAACAAAAAAATCAGCAAGTCATCAACCCCACGGCTGCCTATCTCACCAATTATGCAATGCAGCAGGTCATCAAGCAAGGTACCGCCAAAGCGGCGCTAGCGCTCGGTGACAACCTCAATCTTGCAGGTAAAACAGGGACTACCAATGATTATCGCGATGCGTGGTTTGCAGGCTATAGTGGCAATGTGGTCAGCGTTGTTTGGGTCGGTTTAGATGACAACAAACCCACAGGTCTTAGTGGCGGTAATGGTGCTTTGCCGATGTGGATGAATTTTATGAAGCAGCAAAAGCTTACCCCAGTTAATCTCATCGCGCCAGGCAATATCGAATGGCTATGGATGGAAAACGGCAAATCACAATTATCCAATGAAAAATGTCCAAATGCTATCTATGTACCTGTTGATACCGACAATCTACCGCAAGATAGTAGTGAATGCGCGGTACAACTATACCAAAGTGAGCAAGAAGCAAGATTTGCGGCACAGCAACAACAGGCAATGAGTGAGTTTGGACAAAGCCAACAACAGCGGTATGACAATATTGAGCGCAGACAAACCGATGAAGATACCATTGGCAATAACCCACCTGCAGCCAATCGCTACCAAAATGAGAATGCCAATACGGGGAATACGCAGACCAACCCCAATAACCCCAATAACCCTAATAACGGCGGCGACCCGACCCATACCAACCAACCACTCAATGCGGCGCCGCGCTCGCAGTCTTGGTTAGAAAAATCGGTCAAAGAAATGTTTTAGAGACGATAACAGGCGAACCTTCTTATTTGTCCTTACCCTTACCGCTAGGTGTTTTGGCTTGGGTGCGCCAAGCAATAACATGGGCGTTTTCATTTTTGAGTCACATCGCATTTTTGGCTGAATGCGTTTATACTACCAAGCCAGCACGCTCGCCTTTTATTGTTTCATTATTTTATTTTTTCATTATTTTATTTGTTATTTTTAAGGACTGTTTATGCCTTGGCAGCAATTACATATTCGATGCGAAAAATCGCAAGCCGAACTGGCGGAAACCTTGATGCTAGAAGCCGATGCGCTCAGTATCAGTTTAGATGATGCAGGTGACCAACCGCTATTTGAACCATTGCCAGGTGAATCGCCATTGTGGGATGATGTGATTGTGACTGGGCTATTTGATGGCGATTGTAATTTGGAAACTTTGAGTCAAAGTATCGCCAATGATGTGGTGGCGACGCGAGTTTGGACGAGCCGAGTGGATGACAAGGATTGGGAACGTGAGTGGATGAAGAACTACCATCCCATTGAATGTGCCAATGGACTTTGGATTGTGCCCAAATGGATGTCACCCCCTAACCCCAATGCGATTAACATCATCATGGATCCAGGCTTGGCATTTGGCACAGGTTACCATGCGACCACCCGTCTTTGTATTGATTGGCTGACAGAACAACCTTTGCAAGGTAAAGTGGTGATTGACTATGGGTGCGGCTCAGGTATTTTGGGCATTGCGGCGCTTTTGCTAGGCGCAAAACAGGTGTATGCGGTCGATATTGACCCCCAAGCAGTCTTAGCCACCCATCAAAATGCCGAGCGCAACAAGGTAGCCGATCAGCTTCAGGCATTTTTACCTGAGCAATTTAGTGACTATTGTAAAGAGCAGGCTATTTTGCCCGTGGACTTGATTACCGCAAATATTTTAGCCAAACCGCTAATGAGCCTTGCCCCTTATTTTGCGACATTATTGAAATCTCAAGGTAGCATTGTGTTGGCAGGTCTGATTGAAAACCAAGTGGAAGATGTAAAAGCTGCCTATCAGCCTTATTTTGAGATGGATGGCGAATTTACCTTTAGCGCGCAGGAAGATAGACATTGGCATCGCCTCTCGGGTTTTCGCCGCGCGTAGAACAAGTCGCGATTCGTATAAAAAGCCTTACAAGGAAGTAAGGCCGTCTTTTCCCCGTCGAAGCCTAATAACGTAGCTAGTATCATAGCTAGCAGCATAGTGAACATAAACTCTAGGAAATTTGTTGACTTTATTTTTTATTCGTCATTAAATGATTTAACACACGACATTATTAACAATCAAAGACGCAAACTAAAAATGCTAAAAGGGAAGTGATGTTGCGATGAATTTGTACAATGCCAAATGCCCAAACTGCCAACATGCATTTAAAATCAACGATGAACAGTTAGCCGTTAGACATGGGTACGTTCGTTGTTCCCATTGCAAAACCATTTTCTCAGCCGCTGAACAACTAGAACAAAAAAAATTTGCTAACAATAATCCACTGGCAAGTTCAAACCATCTGGCAAGTCCAAACCATCAGACGTCCTCGGCGCTCATTGACGATAAATCTGAGGGTATTTTATTTGATGATGAGTCAGGTCTTGATGAAGCCGGTAATCCCATTGTCAATGAACCCGTTAAACCCACCTCACCGTATGCCTTGTCAAAATCTTCGACCACATCAGCCAAAGCTAAATCAACCAGCAAATTAGATGACTTTGAGATTATAGACAATTTTGAGCAACTGCCAAAAGCCAAAGATAGCAAGCCTAAAAAGCCAATCATTGACGATAAAGATGCCGCTGAAGCGATAGAACTCGCCCAAGATAAAGACGCTTCAGGCGATGAAAATGCTTGGCTGCAAAGTTTAATGGCGCAAGCGGATGACAACGAAGCAATGGACGACTCATCCGCCACCCACACCAAACCCAAGCGAGGCATGGATGGGGTGTTTAACACAGATATTTTTGACCAAATTCCGATTGATACTCGTAGTGAGCAACAAGCAGATTTGTTAGCCTATCAACAAAAGATTGATGAACGCTTGTCGCAACAAGTTTCCTCGCAGCAATTGGCGAATGCAAAAATTTTTAATATGAGCATCGTTTGGGGATTAGGCAGTTTAGTATTAATCTTTTTGTTAGCCGCGCAATATATTATTTTTAACATCGACACCCTAATCACTTCAAAAGCAAACGCGGCCGTGCTCTCAAATATTTGCCATAAAATCCCTGCCTGTCAATTGCCTATCGCTGATACGGGTCTTATTGATGTGCAGATGCTAGCGCTTGCCCATTCATCCAAACAAGCGGGGAAAACTGACTTGGTATTTACTCTGACCAATACCACGGATAATAATATTGTCTACCCAAGTGTTAAGGTTTCGCTGCGCAGTGGCAACACCATACTCGCGCAGACGCTACTTACCCCTACAGACTATCTAGAAGCGGGTAACAACTATTTGATGCCGCATCAAATAAAACCCATCAAATTGCGGATTGATTTTCCAAAAACCAAAGTTCAAGCCGCTAATATTGAGCTGATTTATTAAATTTTTTTAGCTTCATTCAATTGAGCTTCTTTTTAGCTTCATTCCAACAGTGATAAAACAAGCCTCCAGTACCCAGTATTTATCGCAGAATTTTACATATTGTAAACAACTTAAGCTTGCTATCGCTTTCATAATTGTTTTAGTATAAGTACTAATAACTTTATTATTCGTCTTGATATTTAAGTTTTATTTAATCTATTAACTAACGAATTATTCAATAAATTTGTCAGCAAATTTAGTTTGAGAATCTGTTATGCCCAATTCTGTTGCTTTACAAAATCGCGCCAAGTATTCCAATATGTCAGATAGCCCATCTAACCCATACACTACCCATACCCCATCGCAAACTTCTCCCAGCGCAAGCCTAGCTCATCACATTGAGCTTGTGGTGCGAGAGTACTTCGATAATTTAAAAGAACAACAACCGACCCAGCTTTATGAGCTTATGTTGTCACAATTTGAAAAACCGCTGATTAGTGTCGTCCTTGAACACACCCGCGGCAATCAAACCAAAACCGCAGAGATTTTGGGACTTAATCGCGGTACATTGCGGAAAAAACTCAAAACCCACCAATTATTATAATTGATAAAAATACCCGCTTTTTTATGATAAGATATCCCCATATTTAGGGATTTATAGAGTTGGGGTATTAAAGTCAATCAGTCAGTTCGTCATAACTGACTTTTTGTTTTTTCTGCACCCAGTATTTTTTTGTCAACGAGTCGAGTCAATTATGAATCAAGCTTATGCATTGCTCTCTGTTTCTGATAAATCGGGTATTGTGGATTTTGCCAAAGGTCTAATCACCCACGGTTTTCGTCTGCTATCAACAGGCGGCACCTACAAACTACTCAAACAACATGACTTAGCAGTGACTGAAGTCGCAGAATACACAGGTTTTGCAGAGATGATGGATGGTCGGGTAAAAACCCTGCATCCAAAAATTCATGGCGGTATTTTAGGTCGCCGCGGCACGGATGATGCCATTATGCAAGAACATGGCATCGACCGCATTGACATGGTGGTTGTCAATTTATATCCATTTGCCCAAACCGTTGCCAACCCAAATGTCACCAAAGAAGACGCCATCGAAAACATTGATATTGGTGGACCTACCATGGTGCGTGCCGCGGCAAAAAACCATGACCATGTCAGCATTGTGACAAGCCCCAACGATTATGCAGCCATCTTGGGTGAGTTAACAGCAAACGGTCGCATCAGTGATACCACCCGTTTTGATTTAGCGGTAAAAGCATTTGAGCATACCGCACATTATGATGGTATGATTGCCAACTTTTTAGGCAATCGCCTGCAAAGCTTTGAATCGGCTGACCAATTCCCGCGTACCTTTAACGTGCAAATGGACAAAGCGCAAGACTTACGCTATGGTGAAAACCCGCATCAACAAGCCGCTTTTTATGTCGAAAAAGCGCAGGTAAATGGTCAAAAAGAAGCCAGTATTGCCACCGCCAAGCAATTACAAGGTAAAGAACTATCTTACAACAACATCGCAGATACCGATGCGGCGTTAGAATGCGTGAAATCGTTTGATATGCCTGCGTGTGTCATTGTTAAACACGCCAATCCTTGTGGTGTGGCCGTGGATGCCGATTTAACCAATGCTTATCAAAAAGCCTTTGCCACTGACCCAGAATCTGCGTTTGGCGGTATTATCGCCTTTAACCGTGAGCTGGATATCAAAACAGCAAAAGCGATTGTGGATCAGCAATTTGTTGAAGTCATCATCGCCCCAAGCATTGCCGATGGTGTGCTCGATGTCACATCTGCCAAGAAAAATGTGCGCGTGCTAGTCTGCGGTGAATTACCAAACCCAAGTGAGCGCCAAGCCCAGTTTGATTTCAAACGCGTCACCGGGGGTTTATTGGTGCAAGCGCAAGATTTGGGCTTAATTACTTTAGATGATTTAAAAGTGGTGACAAAAGTACAGCCGACTCAGCAACAATTCGATGATTTGCTGTTTACTTGGCAAGTCGCCAAATATGTGAAATCCAACGCGATTGTGTATGCCAAAGATGGGCGTACCATTGGGGTAGGCGCAGGTCAAATGAGCCGTGTCAACTCAGCACGTATTGCCGCGATTAAAGCTGAGCACGCTGGTCTATCGCCTGTGGGTGCGGTGATGGCATCAGATGCCTTCTTCCCATTCCGTGATGGTATTGACAATGCCGCAGCGGTGGGAATTAAGGCGATTATTCAGCCCGGTGGCTCCATGCGCGATGACGAAACCATCGCTGCCGCCGATGAGCATGGCATTGCGATGGTATTCACCGGTATGCGTCATTTTAGACATTAATTTTTGTTAGGCATAAAAAAGGCGAAACTGACTAGGTTTCGCCTTTTTTAATTGATAATTTTTTTCTTTTTATAGCTTCGTTAGTGTTTATAGCTTAGGTTTAGAGTTTGGCTAAGGTTTGGCAAATATCGAGCATGCGATTGGCGTAGCCCCATTCATTATCATACCAAGCAAACACTTTAAACTGCCGCCCCACACTCATGGTCTGTAAGCTATCAATCACCAATGAATGCGCATCATGGATAAAGTCACTGGACACCAATGGCTCATCACTATAATCCATGATACCCAATAAATCTTGTTCACTGGCATGTTTTAACAGCTGATTGATAGCGGTAATATCCGTGGCTTTGTCAAAGGTAAATGTCACATCAATTGCCGCGACATCCATGGTCGGTACGCGGATAGAATACCCATTCACCTTGCCTGCCATATGCGGCATCACCCGATTGACCGCAGCGATACTACTTGATGTGGTTGGGATAATGTTATGCCCAGAAGCCCGTGCACGGCGCAAATCACGGTGCACTTGGTCAAGCACGGTTTGGTCAGCGGTCACCGCATGGATTTCGGTCATCATTGCTGATTCGATACCATAGGCACGGTGCAATACATACAGTAAAGGCACGAGCGCTTGGGTGGTACACGACACACTGGATAAAATTTTTTTATCACGGCTAAGCTCATGGTCATTGACGCCCACTACGATACTGGCATCCACATAATCAAACGGAGCAGCCCCAATCATCACCTGTTTGGCGCCCGCGATAATATGCTGTGACGCCTGTTCATAGCTACGAAAATGACCCGTGCTCTCAAGCACCATGTCGATGCCCAGTTTTTCCCAAGGTAATTTGGTGGCAATGGGCTGCTGTATCAACGCAATTTTTTGCCGAAATTCCCCTTGGCTTAATAGCAAAAAATGCTGTTGTTTTTCACCCAAATCCACTGTTTTTAATTCAATATGGATATCACTGACCGCCGATAATCGACCGTGGGTACTGTCATATTTGAGTAAATGTAACAGGGTTGCTGGTTCAGCAATATCATTGATGGCGACGATATTTAACGGCTGTAATTGTAAAGGATTTTGACAAAACCGTTCGATATAAGCACGTAGCACGTTGCGCCCAATACGACCAAAGCCATTAATAGCAATGTTAAAAGGTTTGATGGTAGAAGCATTCAATCAGGGATATTCCTTACTAGACAAGTGCTCAATTGCCATGCGGTTTTAAAAACAACAAGGCAAGTTTGACATCATTATAAGAATAGGCGTTTCTTAATTCTTCGACAATCGCGCGAATTTTGATTTTGCCATCGTTATCTTTATCGCGTTTGTCATCACGTTTGGCTATTTTTTGATACGCCTTATCAATCGGCTGTAACCATTCGTCCTCAGGGCGTAGATGCGTTATGTTGGCGCGGGGAAAATGCTCAGCAATTTTCTCGACATGCCCCATCACGGTTGATTGGGCTAGATTACGGGCTTGCGCAATTTCTGCGATGGTCAAACTTTCATCCAGCAAGGCTTTGGTTTCCAGCACCGTGGGGGTAATGACGCCTGCCGCATCATCCGCCAAAGATTGCAGCTGCTGTACAGCATGGCGACGTTTTTCCATCAGTTTTTGCTGTTGTTTGGCGCGATTTTCATACGCAGCGATTTTTTCTTTATCCAGCGTACCCCGGCATTGAATGATAAATTCACGATGAAGGTCATTGAGCTGTTTTTTACTGCGCGTCAAAAATTCACGTTCTTGCTCTGCACTGATCGCCTGAAATCGCTGATCAGCCCCGCGCGCTAAGGGATCAAGCTGTAAGCTTAATTCATTGACGCCCAGTAATTGTAGCCCAGATAGCTGCTTTAACCGTGATAAAGCCACATAGCCCTGCCCTTTTTCAAAGGTTTTGGATAAATCCACTTCTGCCGCATCCAGCGTCATGCCTTGGCTTTTGTGAATGGTAATCGCCCACGCCAGCGTCAAGGGGATGTGATAATAGGCAGCCAGTATTTCGCCGTCTTCATCATCAATACGCCATGAATCATATTCGGCGATGACTTTGCGGCCGTCATTGAGCTCAACCAAGGGGTAAAGTAACTCCGACAGTTTGTCATCAGCCGTGTCTGTAGCGGCTATATCATCCTCATCCCTCTCCTCATCCCTGGGGTGAGTTTGTTGTGATTGACCGCCATTGACTTCATCCAGCAAGTCTGCCATATCGGCTTGTTGTTCTTGTTCGATGGCATCGAGCAAGGCACTTTCATCTGCTGCTAGCGCTTGTTCATCAAGCGGCTCAGATAGGTTTTTTGATGGGCTGTTTGTTGATGGGCTATCGTTTGTTTGTTTATTTGGTTGTTTATTTAGGGTGGTGGCAACAAAATCAACTACCTTGCCCATGGTACCATTTGACACATTGAGTTCGGCGTTGTTTTTGATAAACATCACTTTTGCGCCAAGTTTGAGCACCAGTTCTGGGGTATTGCGTACGGATTTTTTTAGCGTTTCTACCAGCTTTTCATCGCCTTCTCCCCAAGCGCGAAAAGTATGCGCCGCTGTGGTAAGTTTGCCAAGTTCCTGCTCATTAATGGCTTGCACGTTGACATTATGGGTAAACAGTCGGGTACGGTTGTCGGCTAGCACATGCTCAGCCGTCGCGGTCAAAGCAGGCATGATATGGGGGGTAAACTGCTGGCTACGAATCTGATTTAAAATCGCATTTAAATCCAAACCATAATAGCTGTTGCCTGCCACCGCTGTTTTGTCAGTTTTTTGGCGGTGCTGCTCGGATAAATAGCAAATTTGAAAATCTGCATCCAGCCAAGCTTGCGCCATAAAGGCAAATTTATCGCGGTTGCTCTCATGGGGCTCACCAATCGGCGGCAACTGAAAAAAATCCCCGGCAACCAATAGCTGTATCCCACCAAATGGCAATGTGTTTTCTTTGATGGCTTGTAGCACTTGGTTAATCAGCTCAAATTGCTGTCGATGCAGCATCGAGATTTCATCAATCACCAATACTTTGGTGCGCTCAATGCGCTCCACAACCACCGTGCGTTTTTTGATGCGGGCGATGTCTTTGGCGGTTAGCTCGTTACTGATACCGATGCCTGCCCAGCTGTGAATGGTCATGCCGTTCATGTGGGTAGCAGCAATACCTGTGCTTGCCGTCACCGCCACCGCCACATCCCTTGCGCGCAGATAATGCAAATACTGATTGATGGTATAGGTCTTGCCCGCCCCTGCTGAGCCTGTTAAAAATACATTTTTACCAGTTTTAAGGATATCAAGGGCGGTGGCTTGTTTCATTGGTTATACAAAGCTTTTGTAGATAAAAAGAAGGGGTTAAAAAAAGCGAGTTAAAAATGAGCCTACTATAAAGGCAAAGCTTATGAAAGGCAATGATTGACAGCACCAAAATACGCCATCAAACGCTTCACGGGTTAGTCAATCATGGTTTTGATTTGCTTGAGACTTAAATAACCAATATGCAGCGTATCGTCAGATAGCTGATTTTTTTCATGCTCAGTTAATGGCTGAATGGTTAATGCCACGTCATTTGGCAGTAAATCAGCCACACAGTGAATATCATCCAAGTCTAGTTGATGCTTATCATCTACATGACTGGTTGCCACGCCGCTTTTGGCGGTATCGACATTATCAAATGTATAGTCTTGATAAAATGCCGTTTTTTTAACTTGCGCCGTTGCTTTACCTAGCGTCTCGGCTACCACAAGTGTTTTATAATGAAATTCTTCAAATTGACCTGGCAGATAACCGCCTAAATTGACAAAATAAAGTTGTTTGCCGTGACTATCTAATTTGTTATCTACCCTATCATCTGCAAATATGTTATCTGCAAGCGCGTTATCTTTTGACAATCCATCTTTTGACAAGCTATCTTTCGACAACAAAATTTGATAATCACCCACCCGCTTCACTTCTCGCCATGCGTCTAAGTGCCAGTTGTTTTTGACTGCCGGCCAGTGCTGATTGACCCTCTTAATTGTTTCACTTAGGCTATTTGCAATTACAAACATCACATCATGCTGTTCAATCAGTCGTCCTTGGGGACGCGCCCCGATTTTTAACATAAATAGTTTCATAGTTATACGCCCAAATGTGTCGCCATTAAAAAGTTAAAAACCTGCCAAGCCTCATAGATTTTTGTCACAGGTTTTTGTCACTACAAGTTTTTATTCTTTTATCTTACGTTTATTTTTTGACCATCGGCATTTTAGCGCTTTCTAACTTTGCCAAGGCATCTGGTAGTTTATCAATCGCTGTCGCTACCACCGCTTGTGCCGCTTGCGAGATGCCTAGCTTTTGCGCGATGGTCGGTTTTTGGCGAGATTGAATGGCATACAATTCGCTATCTGTCATCTTCTCTAAGATATAACTGTCCGATGTTTGCAGGGCATCGACCAAATTGCGCGTTATCGCATCTTCACCGTACCAATGCTCACCGGTTGCCACTTGTTCAACATCCAAACTTGGACGGTATTTACGCACAAAGTCTTTAAATAGTTTGTGCGTTTCTTCCAGCTCTTGTTGGAATTTTTGTTTGTCTTCTTCGGTATTTTCACCAAAAACGGTTACCGTGCGTTTGTATTTACCTGCGGTAAATACTTCGACATCGATGTCATGTTTTTCTAATAAATCATGAAAATTGGGCACTTGTGCCACCACACCAATCGAGCCAACCACCGCAAATGGCGCCGCCAAAATTTTATCAGCCACACACGCCATCATATAGCCACCACTGGCGGCGACTTTATCAATACAGACCGTTAAGTGTAGCCCTGCTTCTTTTATACGTGCCAACTGGGCAGCAGCGAGGCCATATGCGTGTACCATGCCACCTGAGGACTCAAGGCGCACAATGACTTCGTCTTCAGCTTGCGCAACCGTCAATAGCGTGCTGATTTCTTCACGCAGTTGCTGTACTTCAGTGGCTTTTATATCGCCATGAAAATCAAGCACAAAACAATTTTTGTTGGCGGGTTTATTTTTGAACAGACCAAATTTTGAGGGGGTTTTTTTGGGATTGTCTTTTTTCGTCAAGTCGGTAAATGCGCGGCTGATGAGTGATGTTAACCCTTTATCATTCACCATTTGCAATTGTAATTGTTGTTTGCGCTGGGCTTTGACTTTATTTAAATGGGTAACTTTCATTTCAACCGGATGTTTGGCATTTTGAAATAGCATAATAACTCTCTAATTAAGGGCTCTAATTAAGGAAAAAATTCACACAATGGGTTTTATATAGCGTTTATTTTGCTGTTTTCAATCGCTTATCCACACAATATTCGCGAAAAGTCTGTGACAGGCATGGCTAGTAGAGATGCATGATAAACCGTGTTTCATATTGTGAAATTTGAGTAAACAAGGCATAATATTCGTTTATAAAAATTTTTGCTACTTCTTACATTACGAAAAATATTGGGATTGCTTCATTATGATGCGTACACACTATTGCGGGCTTGTCACCGAAAACTTAAACGACCAAACCATCACTATTTGCGGTTGGGTGCATCGTCGCCGTGACCACGGTGGGGTTATTTTCTTGGATATGCGTGACCGTGAAGGCCTACTGCAAGTGGTCATCGACCCAGATACGCCAGAAGCATTTGCTACAGCAGATAGCGCGCGTTCTGAATATGTGCTCAAAATTACCGGTCGTGTGCGTCAGCGTTATGCCGGTACTGAAAACAAAAACATGACCAGCGGTCAAGTGGAGTTATTGGCCAAAGACATCGAAACAATCGCCACTTCTGAGACGCCGCCATTCCCCCTCAATGATGAGTTCACCAACGTTTCTGAAGAACTGCGCCTAAAATATCGCTTTTTAGACATGCGCCGTCCAGAGATGCAAGAGCGTATGAAGTTTCGTGCCAAAGCCACTTCGACCATTCGCCGTTACCTAGATGACCAAGGTTTCTTGGATGTAGAAACCCCCATCTTGACCCGTGCCACCCCAGAAGGCGCGCGTGATTATTTGGTGCCTAGCCGCGTGTCAAACGGTGAGTTTTACGCATTGCCACAGTCGCCTCAGCTATTTAAACAGCTGCTAATGGTGGCGGGTTTTGACCGTTATTATCAAATTGCTAAGTGTTTTCGTGATGAAGACTTACGTGCTGACCGCCAGCCAGAATTTACCCAAATCGATATCGAAACCTCATTCTTAAGTGATGAAGATATCATGAACATTGCCGAAGGATTAACAAAAGACTTGTTCAAAACCATGATGAACATTGAATTTGATACCTTCCCGCGTATGACATACGCTGAAGCCATGCGTGACTATGCGTCTGACAAACCAGACTTGCGTATTCCTATGAAGTTAATTGACGTGGCTGACATCATGCAGTCTGTGGAATTTAAAGTATTCTCAGCCCCTGCCCAAGACCCAAAAGGTCGTGTGGTGGCGCTTCGGGTGCCACAGGGTAGCGACCTTACCCGTAAACAAATTGACGAATATACTAAATTTGTCGGCATCTATGGCGCAAAAGGTTTGGCTTATATCAAAGTCAACGATGTGAGCAACATCAACAACGGTGTCGATAAAGAATCAGGTCTGCAATCACCGATTATCAAAAACATGACTGATGAGGTATTGGTCGAGCTGATTAAACGTACTGAGGCGCAAACCGGTGATATCATCTTCTTTGGCGCGGATAAAGCCAAAGTCGTCAATGATGCCATGGGTGCGCTGCGTGTCAAATTGGGTCTAGACCTAAATATGCTAACCCAAGAATGGGCGCCGCTTTGGGTCGTGGATTTCCCGATGTTTGAAGAAACCGACAGTGGTGATGGGCTGGGGGGTAAATGGACGTCGGTTCACCATCCCTTCACCAAGCCAAAAGGCACGGTTGAAGCGATGAAAAACAACCCAGAAACCGCGCTGTCTATCGCTTATGACATGGTATTAAACGGTACTGAAATCGGTGGCGGTTCACTGCGTATCAATACTTTGGATATGCAAAAAGCGGTATTTGAAGCCTTGGGTATCTCTGAAGTCGAAGCCGAAGAAAAATTCTCATTCTTACTTAACGCGCTAAAATACGGTGCGCCACCGCACGGTGGTTTGGCATTCGGTCTTGACCGGTTAATTATGCTAATGACAGGCTCACAATCGATTCGAGACGTCATCGCCTTCCCAAAAACCAAAACGGCTGAATGTCCGCTGACTGATGCCCCTGCACCCGTGGATGGCAAACAACTGCGTGAATTGGGTATCCGTATACGCGAAAAAGACAGTAAAGCGCCACAATCTTAATCAAGGTCACACCTTTAATTAGATGAATGCCTTTACTCTTCTCAAATATGTGCCAATGTGGATGCTATATCTATTGGCACATATCGCAAGCTTTATCATTTCACTTCGTCGTGACAAAAGTATCATGAAAACGGTGGATACTAACTTACGACTTGTCTATCCTGAACTCACTGAATCCCAGCGTGACCAACTTGTCAGAGCCTGTATTGCCAATCAAAGCAAAAATATGGTGGAATCGGCTAAAAGCTGGGCGATGCCACCTGCGTGGTCGGTTAAACAAATCCATACCGTGCATCATCAACAAGTTTTGATGCAAGGCTTACAAAACCCCAATGGCATGCTTGCAATTGTGCCGCATTTGGGGACATGGGAAATCATGAATGCGTGGCTCAACCAGTTTGGTGCACCCACCATCATGTATAAACCCGTGAAAGGTGAACAAGCCAATCAGTTTGTGCTGCAAGGGCGTCAGCGACTAAATGCAACTTTAGTACCAACCGATGCCACTGGGGTCAAAGCGATTTTTAAAACC
>ENA-OOIZ01000047-OOIZ01000047.1-human-skin-metagenome-genome-assembly--contig:-NODE-47-length-18808-cov-3.074335_pt1 | contig 18808 bp, 15 predicted proteins | sample MGYA00248862_ERZ500975 | MGnify/ENA primary metagenome ERZ500975 (study PRJEB25958, sample SAMN03398552) | human skin metagenome | study: EMG produced TPA metagenomics assembly of the Human Skin...
ATTATCACATGGGGCACATTGTTAACTTGAAAAAACAGTTTCATGCTCATGAGGTCAGCTAAAACCCTGATTACACGGATGATTTTTAGCGATTACCAATGGTTTGATTAAATGAAATTTAATTATTTGCGTAATGTTAAGTAAGTATTGTATACCCAATGAGTTTGCTATTATTAACTTAATTTAAATCAGTGTATAATAGCACTACACTTTACTGTCAATCCTGTATTTTACTGTTGTTATCAATGGAGTCCTTATGGCTACCTACGAACATATTAACCAAAAAGTTGAAAAAATGTGTCAGCAATCTGAAGATTTTTCAGTTCGCGTACCACAAGTCATGCAGCGCCGCATCTATATGATAGCGAAACAAAACCCCCTCAACAATGCCAAAGAAATGAAAGAAATGGAACGTATGGTGACTGAAAAACCCATCGCATTTTTTGAATCTTGGACGCAAATGGCTTGGCAAGCGCTCGTTGCGCAGCAAAATATTGGGCAATTAATGTTTTCAAACTGTATGAAATTAAGCTTGGGTCAACCGATTTCATTGGAAAACTTCTTTTATGCTGTCAACCAAGAAGCGCTGCATGTATTGGAAAAAGGGATGCACCCTATCTATAGCCGCGTGGCAGCCAATGCCAAACGTTTAAGCTAAGTTTTACTTTTTTCAACCAAACCCAATAATTTTTTATTGGGTTTTTTATTTTTATAAGTTTTTGATGTCAAAAAAACTGGTACGCCCAGCGGGACTTGAACCCACGTCGGTCGCTTAGGAGGCAACTGCTCTATCCAGTTAAGCTATAGGCGTAAAGGGCTACTATTTTATCATATTAAATCGTAAATGCTTAGCATCCGCTGATACTTTTTAGGCATTTTGTTGCTGATTTTGTAGGTTCGCAGTTTGGCAATTCATAGTATAATAGCGGGCTAAAGACGAACCGCAATAAAGGCAATCCATGGCATTTGTACACTTTGGTATTCACACCGAATTTTCTATCACTGACTCGATTGTACGCATCAAAGCGCTGGTCAAAGCTGCCAAAGCCGACAACCAACTGGCGCTTGCCATTAGCGATTTATCCAACCTGTATGCCACGGTCAAATTTTATAAAGCTTGCTTGGATGCCGGTATCAAGCCAATTATTGGCTCTGAAGTCTGGCTTGAAAATGATAGTACGACAGTAACGCTACTTGCCAGCAACCAAGTCGGCTACAAGAATTTGACCAATATCGTGTCAAAAGGCTTTGTCGATGGTCAAGTAATGGGCAAACCGATTATTCAGCGTGACTGGATTTTTGAGCGCAGTGAAGGCGTGATTGTACTGTTCACCGAAAAATCAGACGTCGGTCAAGCCATGTTATCAGCTCACCCAGAAAAAGCCGATAGCCTACTACAACAATGGCAAACCACATTTGCCGATCGTGTCTATTTTGCCATTAAACGCACCCAGCGTGCCAACGAAGACCGTTTTATCGAGCAAGCCATTCGCATGTCAAATGCCTTTGATGTGCCTATCATTGCCCATAATGACGTGCGTTTTTTAACAGAAGATGATTTTGAAGCGCATGAAGCACGGGTGTGTATCGCCAATTCGCAAGTGCTTGCCGACCCCAATCGCCCACGTGATTATTCCTCTGAGCAGTATTTAAAAACCCAAGATGAGATGACTGCCCTGTTTAGTGACATGCCAGCGGTGATTGACAACACCTTGGATTTGGCAAAACGCTGTAACGTCATTATTCACATGGGTCATCACGATTTACCCGAATTCCCCATTCCCGAAGGCGATACCATTGAAACTTTTTTCCGGCGCACCGCCCAAGAAGGTCTAGAAAAACGCCTTGAAAAACTCTACCCCATCGAAAAACGCGACGACAGCTGGGTAGAAAAACGCAAGCCGTATGATGCGCGTTTGGAGTTTGAACTCACGACGATTTTGAATATGGGTTTCCCCGGTTATTTCTTAATCGTGATGGACTTTATCCGCTGGTCAAAAGCCAATGATGTGCCTGTAGGTCCTGGTCGTGGCTCAGGCGCGGGGTCATTAGTGGCGTATTCGCTCAATATCACTGACTTAGACCCGCTAGAATATGACCTACTGTTTGAACGGTTTTTGAACCCTGAGCGGGTATCCATGCCAGACTTTGACGTCGATTTTTGTATCGAAGGGCGCGACCGCGTCATTGATTATGTGGCGCAAAAATACGGACGAGAAGCGGTATCCCAAATCATCACCTTTGGTACGATGGCGGCAAAAGCGGTGGTGCGTGATGTCGCGCGCGTTCAAGGTAAATCGTACGGGCTTGCTGATAAAATCTCCAAACTTATCCCCAAAACCCCAGGTATTTCGCTCGCTGAAGCGGTTGAAGCCGAACCGCAGCTCAAAGATTTGCTTAACAATCCTGACAATATGGATTATGAAGATGCCAATGAGATTTGGGAAATGGCGGTACGGCTCGAAGGGATTACCCGGGGCGTTGGTAAACATGCAGGGGGCGTACTTATCGCGCCGACCAAAATCACCGATTATAGCGCCATCTATTGTGATGAAGAGGGTCATCCCGTCAGTCAGTTTGATAAAGACGATGTGGAAGCAGTTGGCTTGGTAAAATTTGACTTTTTGGGTCTGCGCAATTTAACAGTAATTAATGCGGCAGTAAAAAATATCAATGCACGCCGCGCTAAAGAACAACAGCCACCGCTTGATCTTGAGACTTTACCCTTAGACGATAAGCCCACCTACACGCTGCTACAAGATGCCCATACCACCGCTGTATTTCAGCTTGAAAGTACCGGCATGAAAAAATATTTGGCCAAGCTTAAACCGACCAATATTGAAGACGTCATCGCCATGTGTGCGCTGTACCGCCCAGGTCCACTCGATGCCGGGATGGTCGATATGTACATTGACCGTAAACACGGCCGCGAAGAGGTCATCTATGACCATGACCGACTTGAGCCGATACTGGAAAATACCTATGGGGTGATTGTCTATCAAGAACAGGTGATGCAAATCTCGCAAGCGATGGCAGGCTATAGTCTAGGCGGTGCCGATATGCTACGCCGCGCGATGGGTAAGAAAAAACCCGAAGAAATGGCAAAACAGCGCAGTATTTTTGTGGAAGGAGCGATTGGTCAGGGCATCGATGATAAACTTGCAGGTGGCGTGTTTGATTTGATGGAAAAATTTGCCGGCTACGGGTTTAACAAATCACACTCAGCGGCATACGGCGTGTTAGCCTATCAAACCGCCTATTTAAAACACTACTACCCTGCCGAATTTATGGCGGCGGTCATCACCTCGGATATGAATAATACCGATGGCGTGGTGTTTTTTATCAATGATTGCCGCGAAAATTTTGGTTTAAAAGTAGAAAACCCCAGCGTTAACCACTCCAATTGGGCATTTGTGCCGATTAACCCGACGACCATTGTGTATGGGTTAGGCGGTATCAAAGGTGTCGGTGAAGGTGCCGTAGAGTCTATCGTGGAAGCGCGAAACGCGGGCGGTGAGTTTACCGATTTGTATGATTTTTGCCGCCGTGTTGACACGCGAAAAGTCAATAAACGCACCCTTGAAGCATTGGTTAAAGCAGGCTGTTTTGATAGTTTTGCGCCAAAATTACGACCTGATTTGCCTGCGGATGAAGCTTATCACATCCGTGGCGCGTTACTTGCCGAATTGCCAAAAGCGGTACAAGCAGCCGAGCAACAGCGTAGCAATGACAGCCTAGGGATGATTGATTTATTTAGCGATATACAAGAAGTCACTGCGCCGCCCCCATTGCCCCGTGAGCCAGTCTGGACAGATGCTGAGCGCTTAAAAGGCGAAAAAGACACGCTAGGACTTTATCTCACCGGCCACCCGATTGATAGTTATCGCGATGAGTTAAAACGCTATACGCCAAAGACATTGGGCGATTTAAGCGAAACCAGCTATGGCGAAACCGTATTTTTTGCAGGCTTGATACTCGATGTCGCAAACTTTGGTAATCGCTCAGTGATTACCTTAGATGACGGCACAGGTCGTATCGAAGTGAGTTGTTATGCCGAGCGCTTTGCACGCGTGAAAGATAAGCTTAAAGTGGAAACCGTGGTAATTATCGACGGCTCTATTCGTGAACGCGATGGCACGTTTTATGCCAGCCTACAAGAGGTAATGACCTTAACCGATGCGCGCAAACGCTGGCTCAAAAAAATCAGCATCAAAATTGCAGGTCATGATATGGCTTTGTTTGAACAGATACAGCAATTGTTAGCGACCGCCAATAACTCAACAATTCACTATTTATCGCATCAGTTTAATCACCCAGCCGACAATGCCCAATTTGCGGACAGTCAGCCCGCCAATGCATTGGCTCAATCGGGTCAATTAGGGGTACCCATTAACCTATGTGTGTATAACGACTATGCGATTGCCCATCTTAATATGCCAACGCATTGGCAAATTGTGCCGACAGAAGAGAATTTTGGCAAACTCAAAAGCTTGGTCAATGAAGAAGATTTGCATTTACATTTTAGTTAGCGTCTGATTTTGGTGAATTTGGCCGATAAACCCATCATGCGATAAACGTTTGTATCCCTTAAACTGACTTTCATCAAAGTTTTGATAAAATTCAATGAGATATGGGCTAAAATAAGCCAATCAAATTTAATCAATGATGTTTTATTTAATGTCCCATCAACAGGAAACTCTCATGACTCAGCCATCCCATATCAGCCTACCCCAGTTTGAAGAATTAAGAGCGTTACTTGACGAAGATTTTGTCGATTTGATTCATACTTATATGCAAGATAGCTTACAACGTTTATCGGAAATGGAGACAGCGTATGCCAACTTAGACAACCGTTTGGGGTATAATGCAGCGCACGGCTTAAAAGGCGCTAGCTCTAACCTTGGCGCTACCGAGCTGACCGAACTTTGTTATAAACTGCAAGAAATCTGCCGCACGGGTCATATCCACCAACATGAACAATTGATTGAAGAAATCAAAGCGGAATGCCATGCAGTGAATGACCAAATACAATCGCTTATTTCGTAACGACTGGCTGAAATTTGACAACCCATGGTAACGACTGACACTAACGCTTCTCTACAACCCTTCTCAACCCTTGCGGCATTTTTAGCCGGTATTCGCATTGTGATGGTAAATACCACCTTGCCTGCCAATATCGGCTCTGCCGCCCGCGCCATGCACACCATGGGTCTAACGCAGCTCACGGTAGTGGCGCCCAAACTACCGATTGACGAAGATGCCTATGCCCATGCCGCAGGTGCCAAAGCAATTTTAGACGCTGTGACCATTTGTGACACCCTTGAGCAAGCCCTGCAAGATTGCCACTGGGTGATTGCTACCAGTAGTCGCCAACGCCATATTCCAAGACCCGTGCTATCGCCCCGACAAGCGGCTGAATTGATGGTCACTAATTTTCAAAACCTTGACGATGTAATGACAGATGCTGCGCATCGCAATTGGCAACTTGCCATTGTGTTTGGTCGTGAAGATCGGGGTTTAACAAATGAAGAGCTGCAATTGGCCGACTACCATATTCAAATTCCTGCCAATGCTGAGTATGGGGTGTTAAATGTGGCGGCTGCGGTTCAAGTGATTGCCAGCGTTTTTTACGAAACTGCCGAATTAGCATTAACAGCAAAAACAGCGGCTGAAAAATCCATTGATTTGACTTTTCGCCAGCAGTGGGATGAGCCGCCTATCTCAAATGAGCAGCGTTTACAGCTAGAAAATAGGCTGTTGGCATTGCTGGAGAATTTAGATATCTACAATCCTGCCCAATCTAAAGTGATGCCTCAGCGTATTAATCGACTCCTTAGTAGATTACAGCTTGATATCAAAGAATATCAGTTACTCCAAGCCACCATCGCAAAATTACTTAAGTCCTAAGCTTATTTAAAATTTTCAAGCAATTGATGAGTTCGTGATATCATAATCACTTAAAATTTTTAAAATCGGTAGTCAGTATGTTGTCCGTCATCCAAAATTTATCCAAAAAAACCCAGACCATCAAAGCAGAATTACAAGAGGACATCCAAGCGGTGTTTGACCGTGACCCTGCGGCACGTAACACGCTTGAAGTGCTGTTGACTTATCCTGGCGTCCATGCGCTATTGATTCACCGTGTCGCCCACAGTATGTGGCAACACAATAACAAAGGCTTGGCACGGTTTGTATCCTTTGGCAATCGATTTTTGACCGGGATTGAGATTCACCCTGCAGCAAAAATTGGGCGTCGATTCTTTATTGACCATGGCATGGGCGTGGTCATTGGTGAAACCGCTGAAATCGGTGATGATGTTACCTTATATCATGGCGTCACGCTCGGTGGGGTATCATTAAATGAAGGCAAACGCCATCCCACCCTGGAAGATGGCGTGGTTGTCGGTGCAGGTGCCAAAGTATTAGGCGGATTTACCGTGGGTAAATATGCCAAAATCGGCTCCAATGCTGTCGTTGTCAAAGAAGTGCCTGCCGGTGCGACCATGGTAGGCGGTGCCGCGCGTTTGATTCATGATAAAGCCAAAGCGGAGCAAATGGGGCTTGATAGCTTGGCAAATAATGGGGTCACCCCAACTGACGACTATATCGAAAAAACCGTCATCAAAAAAACAACCGATGCTGAGCAGATGAAAGCGGTTGAACAAACCTCTATCAATACCTCTGCTAGCAATGAGGATGATTGCAATAAAATTAAGCTAGAGCAAGCGGGCGTTTTTCATCAATATGGGATTGACCCTAACACCCAAGACCCTGTGGCAATGACTTTTATCAAAATGCTCGAGCACATTCGCCAGTCTGAAGCGCGCCTTGATGAATTGCAAAGTGCGATGTGCAAATTGGATCCAAATTTCTGCAAAAAACAATATACCAAACTTGATGTGCGTGATTTGGATGCCGTCGATCCGCAATTTTTTATGGAAGATGAATTGTAAAATAAATTCCACCCGATGATAAATATGAGATATTATTGGGTGACGGCTTAGGTGATTAGCTTAAAAAGACTGGGGCGTTGGCGTAGGTTTAAGTAAAAATTGGTTGCTTCGTTTGGTGGTTTGCAAATCCGCTAATACCTGATCTTGCCAACTCGTTTCTGCACCCGTCAAAGTCACATCCGGTTTGACGCCTACGCCATCAATTTTGTCGCCTTTACTTGAGTAATAATGCGCGACCGTTAGTTTTACCGCTTCGCTGTCATTGATGGGTACAATGCTTTGGATAGAGCCTTTACCATAGCTGGTTTCGCCATACACCTTGGCACGTTGGTTGTTTTGTAGCGCACTGGCTAATACTTCAGCCGCCGAAGCAGAATAACGATTTTGCAACACGACCAGCGGTAAGTCGGCAAATTGGGCTTTGCCGTGCGTGCGCATCACCTCTTGTATGCCCTGGCGATTTTTAATCTGCACCACCACTTTATCGTTCATAAATAAGCTTGCGATATCATTGGCAGCTGACAACACGCCACCTGGGTTATTGCGCAAATCGAGTACCAGCACGCTAAAGGGCTGATTTAATTTGGTGAGTGCCATTAAAAATTGCTGCTGGGTATTGTTTTGAAACACAGGGATTTGCACCACCGCAACACCATTAATGATTTTGCTGCTCATGGCTTGTTGTTGTACCAAGGTTCTTTGCACCACCACCAGATGTTTACGACGACCTTTATCCGAGACTAACAAGCGAGCCGTTGTCCCTGCGATGCCTGTCAGCAGCTGATCGACATCTTGTGGGGTTCGCGTGCTGTCCAGCTTATTATCATTGATTTGATGCAAATAATTGCCGCGCTGAATACCCGCTTTTGCAGCAGGCGAGTTGGGCAGCACATCATCAAACACCCAGCTATCTACATCGGCATGAAAACTGACACTCACGCCAATACTGCCAATATCGCCTTCGGTAAATAACCTTAAGTTTTCAAACGCGTTTGCATCCAGATATTCAGAATAAGGATCGAGCGCAGCTAAAGTGCCTGCCATCGCATTGGCAAACAGGTATTCATCATCGACATTCGTCACATAGTTTTGACGGATGATATCAATCATTTTGACAAATTTTTCGACTGTGACGGGTGATACTGCGCCCAACGCCACTTGCTGGATTTGCCCAGAGGCTGCCGCGATGGGCTGAGTCGCTGGATTTGGCTGAGTGGCGGGATTAGTCACCATAGGCGTGGTTGACGTAATATCCACCTCTCCGCCATCGTCAGCGCCGTCATCCGTTAAATTATCGTCATCAGCGCCATCGGGTATACCATCAAGTGTACTCACCCCACTAACAGGTAAGGCAGTAGGATTGACACCCGCAATCGCCTGAGTGATTGCAGGTGTTAATGCCGTTTTATTGGTTTTTGCCGCAACTGAGGTAGCAGATTTGACCGGTGGTTTGACAGGCGCACTGACAGTCGGTCGGCTAGCAGCATGACTCAATGAACCTATCCCCCACAATACCAGCACGATAACGTGTCTTTTGAATGTAGGGTTAGATAGTGGTTTGAGACGCTGCGTTACCATAGGATAGTTGCACCCATTAACTGTTAGTTTGCTACGATTAAGCTTTCACCTGTCATTTCGGCAGGTTTGGCAAGGTGCATTAAGTCCAATAGTGTTGGCGCCACATCTGATAGCTTACCACCCGTGCGAATGTGCACGGTATCAGGCGCTTGCTCATTGACATAAATAAATGGCACTAGCTCTGTGGTGTGCTGGGTGTGTACCTGTCCGCTATCATAATCCTGCATTTGCTCAACATTGCCATGGTCAGCGGTAATCAGTAAATGCCCATGATTGGCAATCACACAATCGGCAATGGTTTTCACACAGTTATCCAACGTTTCGACGGCTTTGACAGCGGCATCGAACACACCTGTGTGCCCTACCATATCGCCATTGGCATAATTCACAATCAGTACATCATACGCACCGGAATTGATGGCATGGGTCAATTTTTCAGTGACTTCTGGCGCACTCATTTCAGGTTGTAAATCATAAGTAGCAACCGCAGGCGAGTTGACCAAAATTCGCTGCTCCCCTTCAAACTCTGCTTCGCGCCCACCACTAAAAAAGAAAGTCACGTGCGCGTATTTTTCGGTTTCCGCAATGCGCAGTTGGGTTTTGCCTTGCGATTGCAAATACTCGCCTAAGGTGTTGGTTAGCGATGTCGGTTCAAAGGCGATACTGGTCACGCCATTGTTTTGTAATTCATCGGAGTATTTGGTCAGCATCACAAATTTTGACAGCGTTGGCAATTTTTCACGCGTAAAGCCATCGAAATCAGATGATACCAATGCTTGGGTGATTTCACGGGCACGGTCGGCACGAAAATTCATAAAAATCACACTGTCATTGTCTTGGATAGTACCAAAGTCAGCGTTTTGGTTAGCATAACGCACCCAAGTCGGTTTGACGAACTCGTCACTTTCACCTGCGCCATACGCTGCGCTAATCGCTTCAGCACCTGATTGCACCACCCGTTCTGCTTTGGCTTGGGTCAGCAAATCATACGCTTGCTGTACCCGATCCCAACGTTTATCCCGATCCATCGCAAAGTAGCGACCAATAAGACTGACCAAATAAGCCGTGCCCTCATATTTTTCATTAAGTGTGGCAAGCGCTTGTTCTAATTGTGCAACATAATTGTCCGCACTTTTAGGCGGCGTGTCACGACCGTCCAAAAATGTATGGATAAAGACCTGCTTTGCACCCTGCTGCAATGCCAGCTCCACCATCGCGACAATATGATCTTGATGCGAATGAACTCCCCCATCGGATAACAATCCCATGATATGCACATTGGCTTGTCGGTTATTGGCAAGCTTTACTGCTTCGGTTAATGCAGGGTTGCTAAAAAATTGCTGTTCGCGGATTTCTTTGTGAATACGGGTAGAGTCTTGGTACAAAATACGACCTGCACCCAAATTCATATGCCCAACTTCAGAGTTACCAAATTGCCCTGCGGGTAAACCCACGTCTTCACCTGACCCTGAAATCAAGCCATGCGGATAATGCTGATATAAATAATCAAGGTTTGGGGTGTGCGCGGCGGCAATCGCATTATCACGCTGATCTTCGCGATGTCCAAAACCATCTAAAATCATCAACACATGGGGGATTTTTTTAACCGTCGATTGATGGGTAACCGAGTTAGACGCTTGATTCATTGTTGCCTCTAGAAAAGCTAAAATAAGGAAAATACAAAACTAGTATTAAAAAAATTTTGAAAATTATAGCATAGCTCGCTCAATCTCTTTAACCCTGATTTTGCGTCATTCTGTTAACTGCAAAGCCTGTTAACTGCTAAGCCTGTTAACTGTTAACTGCTAAGCAATATGATGAGAACAAAGAACCTTGTGATGTGTGTTGACGATTTGAATGGTATTTTGACAGTCAAGTTTGATTAATTTAATCAATCATTGAATTAACGAGCGAGCTTTTGCATCATCCTAGGTAATCTGTTACAATGAGTGCATCTGGGGTATTCGCCAGTTTATGGTTTTACCTGAGCTGATAATTTATATAAGGGTATGCGTTCTTTTCACTTGTTGTGCAAGCCTGCATCCAGCTACGCTGCGATGATTCAGGAAGCCTTAAGAGTGGTTGCCATACCCACCCTGAACGTTACAGTTCATGGGTTCACATAGACAGCGGTACTCTGGACCAAAATTTAATAAAAAAACCATCTAACCCAATTCGGCTAGATGGTTTTTTTTGCTCAGCCATTGATTAACTTAAAAAAATCAATTTTGCCAATAAAATCACCGTTAACACCCAAACCGCAGGGCTAACTTCTTTATAGCGTCCACTCACCAATTTGGCAATGGTATAGGTGATAAAACCTAACGCAATCCCATCCGCGATTGAGAAGGTAAGCGGCGTCAACAGCAGCACTACCGCGACAGGTGATGCTTCGGTCAAGTCATCCCAATCAATCTCACGCAGCGTAAATAACATCAATACCGCGACATAAAAAATCGCCCCTGCCGTCGCATACGCAGGAATCATCCCAGCCAATGGCGCAAAAAATAACGCCAATAAAAATAACACACCCACCACAATCGCGGTCAAACCGGTGCGTCCACCCGCTGCCACCCCAGCTGTGCTTTCTACATAACTCGTTACCGATGAAGTCCCTAGCAACGACCCTGCCACAGCCGCCGTTGAGTCAGCAAACAAGGCTTTACCTAGATTCGGGATTTGACCATCGGTAGACATTAACCCAGCTTTTTTAGTCACGCCAATTAATGTGCCTGATGTATCAAATAACACCACAAATAAAAAGGCAAAAATCACGCTAACCATACTTACATCAAGCGCGCCTGCAATGTCTAACTGCATAAAGGTCGGTGCAATCGATGGCGGCATTGACACAATCCCTGAGTAATGGGTTTCCCCTGCCAACAAGCTAATCACCGTCACAATCAAAATTGACAACATCACTGCCGCAGGGACTTTACGCTGCACAAATACGACAATCAGAAAAAAACTTAAAATCGCCATCGCAGGACCAAAATCGGTGAGTTTGCCCATGGTCACAAACGTAGCGGGACTCGCCACAATGATGCCCGAGCTTTTAAGCGCAATAAATGCTAAAAACGCCCCAATCCCTGCCACGATACCTTGTTTAAGGGTATAGGGAATCGCGTTGATAATCCATTCACGCAGTTTAAAGGCACTAATCAGCACAAAGAGCAAGCCTGAAATAAACACCGCGCCCAATGCCACTTGCCAGCTTTTACCCATCCCCAAGACGACGGTAAAGGTAAAAAACGCATTTAGACCCATGCCAGGTGCCAATGCCACGGGCAAACGCGCAATCAATCCCATCAAAAAACAGCCCAGCGCTGAGGCTAGACATGTCGCCACAAATACCGCCCCTTTATCCATCCCGGCTTTTGCCAGCATGTCGGGATTGACAAAGATAATATAAGCCATGGTCAAAAAGGTTGTCAGACCTGCCAGAATTTCAGTTTTTATCGTTGTATTGCGGCCATCTATGCCAAAATAGCGCTCGATTACATTCATCTATATTCACCCAATTTATTCATCCAATTTATGCGTCTAGGTTATGTCTAGGTTACATCTAGGTTGCATCTGTATCCGTTGTGTTAACAACGCTTTTGTGCCCGTTTTCTGCCCCATTGTCATTCAACAACGCCCAAGAAAAACCCCCTATTTTACCCTAGAATACGCCAGCAACAAATAACTGATTAAAATAAACATAAAATAACTGGGAATTTTGAAGCCAATTTATTGCGCTGCTGCGTTATTGGGCAAAGGGTAAAAATTGGCGGTTGTAAGTGATGATTTGTGGCGGCGTATTATTTTGCGTGCCATTTTGCATGTTAGGTGGTACTGGCATGGGTGTCGCTGACACACCAGAAGCAGTTGCTGGGTCATTGTCAGCTTTAGGTAAAATCTTAGCGATTTGGCTATGCAAAAAAAGCTGCTTGTCGTCACTTTTGACGCTGACAACGACGTGAAAATTTTGACTTTGGGTGGCTAACAGCTTGGCGATGCGTGCTTTGTTACGCTCGTCAATCTGGGCAAAACTTGGCACTGCCCACAGTTGAGTCAAGTTTTGCACCGGTGGGTTGTTTTCTCGGGCGTTCGCCCAATTGATGATTGCCGTATCGTCGATTTGGTGGGTAGCCGCCACATTTGAAGCTGCGCTAGTGTCTTGCCCAGATTCTGGGGCGTCATCACTGTCCGAACGGTTTGAGCCTTGCGGATGGTTGCCATTGGCTTCGGTAGGTGAATTCACCAGTATGGTTAATAGTTCGGGCTTCACTGTGTTGATATTCATGGGCAGATAATATGGCACTGCGGTCAGATACGGCGCTAATTTTTGCAATCCTTCGCTATCCATACCGCGCACATGTTGCAATTCATTGATTGAGATAAAAGGCTGGTTGGCAATACCCATCGCCATTTTTTTGCCCGTACTTTGATAATACGCTGCTTCTGCGCCACCATCGGCACGGGTGTCACTGTCTGGGTCTTGCCAATCGAGCACCGCCATCGCAATATTGGGCGATAAGCCATTGGCTTGTAACAGCGCCTGAAAAAATGCCAGTGCCGTGTCATCTACTTTGCCATCGTGATACAGGTTGTTAATATTAAAACGGCTGGCATCATCGTCGATTTTAATACTGACCTTGGCTTGATTCAGGGTTTGCTCAGCTATGGGTTTTGCCCAAGCATCTGCTAAACTATCGACTTGGTTGACTTGGCTGTCTTGCGCGATCAAATTGGTCGCCATAGCTTCCCCTGCCAAAGCATATTCTTTAAGCTGCCCTTGACCTTTGGTCAGCTCAAATTCTCGAATCATCACTTTTTGATTGGCAAGCATACTGCCTGCCACGATGGTAATCGCCACCACCAACAACAAAATAGTCAGTAGCGCCATCCCTTGTTGCCCATGCCGATATGGCGGGTTTGCTATGGCAATATTTGCAAAAATTTTAGACGGAGTGCGGTTTGTTGGCATGGTGTATTTGCTAAAATTTGATTGAATTATGGGTTGGGCGCGTTTGGCGGGGTACTGGGTAATGCAAATCGCCAAGTAATCGGCTCGCCTTGGTAACTAAAATTAAGCTCGATGCCGCGTGGTAACTGCTGATAAGGCATTAAATCTATACTGTTTTGCAAATTGCTATTTTTATCTGTTACGTTATTAGGCGGGTTAGGAGTCGGATTGGTTGAAGCATTTGCCGTTTGATTGGTGTTTTTTTGCGCTTGTATTTGCTGTACCTTTTGCAGCGTGGCTTCATCTGGAAACACACTCACCGCGTCAGGCGTCAATGCTCGCCAACTGGCATCCTTGATACCTGTCAATAACACACTGGTTGCAGGGGTTTCGTTGTTGTTGTCTAACTGGTAAAAACGCCGTTTTGTCAGCGTTTCCCCTGCGACCGAATATTGTATTTTTGCTAGCATAGGTGACGGCTGATAACGCGGATCGGGCGCGGCAAAACGGATAAAACTTATTTGTGACGCATTTAATACAAAGGTTGGCGTCATAGCGGAACTATTGGTCGATGCCGTATTATTGTCAGTCGCTGATAGGATTGGCACCGCCACATAATTGCTGGTTTGTGCCAAATCTTGCGACAGCTGTAAATAAGCATAATCAAGCTGTGATAATGATTTTTGATGTTGGTAGCCGCGCTCGCGACTTTTGGTCAGACTATCCATAATCTGCCATCCCGCCAATGCCAGCATCGCAAAAATCACCAACGCAATCATCAGTTCGATTAAGGTAAAGCCTTGCTGGGATGTTTTATGCGGTGCCATTGCAGCAGAGCAATGAATAGAAAAAGGGCTCACGGCGTTGTCCCCATATCCTTTACCAGCACCGCATCAATATCCACCACGTCTTTTTTTGGACTGCCATCGACAATAGGTGCCACGCGAATATGAATGGGTTGGACAAAGCCTTGACTGGTTTGTATGGTTTGCGGTGAGATAACCACTTGCCACTGACGGCCTTGCGAGGTGATTTGCCGCGTATCGGATGCGGTGAGCCAAGTTTTTTGTACTCGTAATTCTGCCAGCGTGTTTTGCGCCACATAATAGCCAAAGGTTCGTGTTTTCATGTTATCCACGGATTGCACATAACTGCGACTGGCTTGGCTGGCTGATATCGCAACTACCGCCAAAATCGCTAATGCCACCATGACTTCAAGTAACGTAAATCCTTGCTGATGCTGCCTGACAGCCAGTCTATTTAAGGTAGCCAGTCTATTTGAGGGAGCCACAGTCATTTTGCCACCTCGATTGCCCCAGCTTGGTTGACGATGATGGGATTGCCAACCGCAAAGGTTTGTTTGTCGGCATTAGTTTTTTGGATGCTGATTTGCACGGGTGTCGCCTCACCTGTCCCAAACCACACCACAGGCGGTGCTTCGTTGCCGCTTAACCAGCTGGCGGTGGGTTGGGTATTTTGGGCGGCGGGGGTGTTAAATGGGTTATCGAGTGGACGGATTTTGACGTCAAGGTTGTCTGGCACATCCAGCGGTGGGATTTGTTTTTCTATCACCCATTGTGGTGGCGCAGGTTGTGAGGTTATGGCGGCATTGGCATTGCGAACAGCACTTTGAGAATTAGTAAAGGCGTTTTCTAATTTAACCACCACCAGCTGATTGGGCGCGTCATTTTGCGGCAGTTTGATTGCCAGCCCATAAGGCTGCATGCGTTCTGTTGATAACAAGCGTACATAATCAAGATTACTGGTCAGACGCTCATAAAATGCCGTGTTTCTACGATTTTCACTACCCCCTACCGATAAACTCATCATCCCAGCAAAAATAGATAAAATGACGATGACCACCATGATTTCGATTAAGGTAAAACCTTGTTGCCCACCCATCGCACTGGGTGCGGGCGTGAAAGTTTTACAAGACCGACCAAACAGCAATCGCATCGTCATGCACTCAGACAAAACAGGGATAGTTTATAAAGCTTAACCGGGGGTGATGATAGTTAACTAGTATTCTTTGACATTTACTATTTGACATTTATTATTTGACATTGCGCGGCGTCAAGTTTGATTCAGTCTGTGAATTTGCTGTATGACTAGCGGCGCTGGGTGGGTTTGCCCCAGGAGGCCCATCCACTGATTGTACCGCAGCAGGGTATTGCTTGGGAATGTCTAAAATATGCTGAACCAAGGCAAAACGTAAAGTATCGCGGCGACCGAGATAGCGTTGGTAAAAACTAGAATTCAGCAGTCCTGCACCGCCTTGACCCATCGCCCAAATGGTTGACAGATAGTCTCGGGTACTCATGGTACTGTGTAGCGATTGCAGGTATTCAGCCGTGGTATTGATTAATCGCTTCATGCGTTCACGGCGAATTTCATACAACTGCGAAAAAAGCTTATTAAGCCCTACGGCAGAATTGGCTAAGCGCTCTTCGATTTGGTTAAGCAATATGGCTTTTTGCGGATTGATCAGTTGAAACAGTGTAAGACGTGCCACGCCTGCGGCAGGACAATCGCCGACTTCGCTTAGCGCAAGTAGTTGTTGCTCATGACGGATAATGATGCGTAAAAACAATTCATCTTTGCTGGTAAAATGCTTGTAGAGCGTACCTTTGGCTAAGTCTAGCTGCTCGGCTAGACTATCTAGGGTGATATCGCCTTCCCCAGACTCTAATAGCAACTGCTCGGCAACTGCCAATATAACTTCTTCACGATTTTTGAATTGTTGTTGACGACTCATTGATTACTCCATCAGTCTGTTCTAGTAGCCCCTATTGTTGACGAGACCCGTTACATCAACCCATCTACGCACAACTGTTAAATGATAAAAAAATGCTCGCTTAATAACCTTGCATAGTAACTTTGCATAGTAACCCAGCTTAATAATCTCGCATAGTAACCTAGCTTAGCAACCTCGCTTAGTAACATAAGAGCAAGGTTGCTACGTATGATACATGACTGATGAGTCATTGCCAAATGTTTTATCACATAAATTTTATTACCTACTTAACAAAGTATAAAGATTTCGTTAACTATTTTTAAGCATACTGATGTAATAATGCGTCAAAATTTTGATGGGTTAAGTGGGCGAACTCATCCACTGGCATGTCATAATGCTTGGCGAGAAAATCCGCCACATAGGGCACAAAAGCAGGCTCGTTAGATTTACCGCGTTTGGGCACTGGCGCTAGATATGGGCTGTCGGTTTCAATCAAAATGCGATCTTTAGGCAGTTTTTTCGCCACTGCTTGTAATTCAGTGGCGTTTTTAAAGGTCACAATCCCTGATAAAGAAATATAAAAACCCAAGTCCAAGGCTTTTTTGGCGGTCTCATAATCTTCCGTAAAGCAATGAATAATGCCATGCTCGGCTTTTTCTGCTTTTAATAAATCCAATGTATCGTGTTTGGCTTCACGGGTATGGACGATAATGGGTTTTTTCAGGTGCTGGCTGGCATGGATATGGCGGGCAAAGCTGGCTTTTTGTTCTATGCTATTTTCTGTTGACCAATAATAATCTAGCCCTGTCTCGCCAATCGCCCAAACATGCGGCTGATTTGCCATTTCAACGAGTGTTTCAACCGTTGCACTTTTTAGCATGGCAATGTCTTCGCAGGGATGCACGCCCACACTCATCCCCAAGGTTAGCCCGTCAATTTTTGTATTGATAATCTCATAAATAGCATCGTATTCATCCAGCTCACACATAATCGCCATAATCCGCTGCACATTGGCATCCTTGGCGGCTTGTAAGGCTTGACGGATATCACCTTGATATTTTTCTAAATCCAAACGGTTTAAATGCGCATGGGTATCGGTAAACATATCACTCTCTTTTTTTAATTGATTGACGCTTAAATAAGGCTGCGGCGCATAAATTCAATCAAATGCACCGTCAAAGCGTTAATCATCGGGTAAAAATTCTTGCAGCACTTGGTTTAAAAATAAAAATCCTTGCGCTGTGCAGTGGATATGGTCACCGCTTAACTCAACCAAACCCCGATTGTGTAGTTTTATCAATTGTGGCTCAATGACTGACCATGCCAAGCCTGTCCTCTGTGTCCAAAACTGTTTGGGCACGCCATTTTTTAGCCGCAGCCCATTCATCATAAATTCAAACGGTAAATCAGACGGCTCGATGGCTTGCCAACCTATCGCCGACTGATTAACCCTATAATCTTTTGGTAAGCGAGATTTGCTAAACCGGTAAATGCCATCAGGCCGCGTGACTTTACCATGCGCGCCTGCCCCAATCGCCAGATAATCTCCAAACTGCCAATAATTGAGATTATGCTGACTGGGCTGAAAATCCGCCTGCCTTGACCATGCCGACACTTCGTATTGCACAAACCCATTGGCTTGCAAAAGCTGAGCGCCTTGCTCAAAAATATCCACCAATATCTCGTCATCGGGCAAAATCGGCGTATTGCGATAAAACACGGTATTGGGCTCAATGGTGAGCTGATACCACGAAATATGCGAAACGCCCAAATCAATCGCTTGCTGCAAATCGTTCAGCGCGTCTGTTAGCGTTTGGTTGGGCAAGCCATGCATTAAGTCGACATTTAACTTTTTAAACCCTGCTTGCTGGGCATTGGCAATGGCTAAAAGCGCTTGCTGCGGGTTATGAATCCGCCCCAAGGCGGCAAGTTTTTGGGTTTGAAAACTTTGTACGCCAAGCGACAACCGATTGATACCCACCGCTAGATACTCATGAAATGGCGCATGCTCCACGGTGGCAGGATTGGCTTCCATGGTGATTTCACAATCGTGCGTCAGTGTTAACTGAGCCTTGATACCCGCAAAAAGCTGCTGATATTGCGCAATCGGCAGTAGCGATGGCGTGCCGCCCCCAATAAAAATGGTGGAAATCTTGCGCCCTTGTACAAAGCTTAGCTGGGTTTTTAAATCGTCTAACAGTGCATCGACATAGCCTACAAAATCAATCGGTGTACGGCTTTCATGTGAATTAAAATCACAATACGGGCATTTTTTAACACACCAAGGAATATGGATATAAAGCGATAAAGGGATAAGGTTTGGATTTGGCATTAATCAGTAACTAATTCATTTGATTGATAATTTAACACGCTATAGCCAATAATTTTTTGATGATAATCGTTACTATTTGGCTATACTTTAAAAAATAACAATGGTAGCATAGCCCCAAACTTTTATTTTGATTTTATTTAATAATTTATCGCTATTTGTTATTGCTATTTTATTTATTCTCGAGGATTGTCATCATGTCATATACCCAAGCGCCTTATAAAAAAGCGTCTTGTAAAAAAGCGCCATGTAAAAAGTCGCCT
>ENA-OOIZ01000050-OOIZ01000050.1-human-skin-metagenome-genome-assembly--contig:-NODE-50-length-18334-cov-3.133487_pt1 | contig 18334 bp, 17 predicted proteins | sample MGYA00248862_ERZ500975 | MGnify/ENA primary metagenome ERZ500975 (study PRJEB25958, sample SAMN03398552) | human skin metagenome | study: EMG produced TPA metagenomics assembly of the Human Skin...
CGCTCTTCCGATCTCTTACCGAGTGCATTGACTTGGTTTTTTGCCCTGACTGTCCCTAATTCTAAAAACGCAAAACCTGCATGCATCGCTAGAATCATCACTGACCCAATCAATAAAAACAACACATCTAAACTTGAATGCAAAACTGGCTGCTGCATTAACACACCTCACTCACATAGTCAAACACTTAGGCAAAATCAAAAACGCTTGCTAAAGCAATCAATCTTTTTAACCGCTATCCCTTTTTTGCCCCTAATCGAGGCATTAACGACGCGTGGTCAACTGACAATCTGCCAATGGTATGCAAAATCATTGCCAATATTTACAAAAATTAACAATTCAATTTTTGATAAAAAAAACAGCCTAATTTTAGACTGTTTTTTACCGATTTATAGCGTTAGCAAGGACATCGCTTCATGCCACCGCCATTACTCGGGTAGCGCGCATCGACGCAGTAGCGAAAAAAGGTCTTTTCATCCATCGGCTCTAGGTCAGGATGCTGCTCCTGCATATGGCTAACGTAGGTGGCATAATCAGGGACACCGACCATCAAACGAAAGCTTTGTTGCATTCGTTTGACCAACGTGATTAGGCGGGTCATATTTTTTGGGCTAAAAATTACCTCCTTTTGCGCCTTTAAGGTCATTTTAATTAAGTTAGCGATTAACGCATTATTACTCATGTGACTCTCCTCATATCTGCCCAGCATGGTTTTGGTGAAATCAAAGCAATTGCACAATATAAGTGCAATCACTGTTAATTTTTCACTAATGCGGTGCAGAAATATTCAAGGGTTTTGGATCTTCATAAATCGCCTCACCTTCAACCACGGTAGGTTTATCACTTGCCAAGGCTTTTGTTAATGCGCGAATGGTACCAACTATCATCACAATCAACACAATCATAAAGAAGCCACAAAGCACGGCATCCACGTAGTTTGAGAATACGATGGTTTGCATCTCATCCAAGGTCTTGGCAGGTTTTAACACTTCACCTTTGGCAATCGCGGCGCTGTATTTGTGCGCTTGCGCTAAGAAACCAATCGCTGGGTTTTCATGGAAGATTTTTTGCCAACCCGCCGTCAGACAGGTAATCAATAAGAAAACCGTGGGTGCCACAGTGACCCAAGCATATTTTTGTTTTTTCATTTTAAATAAAACTGCGGTACCTAGGGTCAATGCCATGGCTGCCAAGATTTGGTTACCGATGCCAAATAGCGGCCACAATGAGTTAATGCCCCCAAGCGGATCAATGACGCCTTGGTAGACAAAGAAGCCCCAAGCGGCTACTGCAATCAAAGTCGCAAGCAAATGCACGCCGAGATTGGTTGAATTACGCACCGACGGCACCACGATGCCGATGGTATCTTGTACCATAAAACGACAAGCACGCGTCCCTGCATCTACGGCAGTCAAAATAAACAAGGCTTCAAATAAAATCGCAAAATGATACCAAAACCCCATCATCGCGGTACTACCAAAGATAGACGATAGGATATGCGCCATCCCAATTGCAAAGGTCGGTGCACCGCCTGTCCGTGAGATAATGGAGCTCTCACCCACTTGCTGCGCTAGTGTCGTAAGCGCATCGGGGGTAATTACAAACCCCAATTTTTGGATAGCGGCTGCCGCTGTCTCTGGGGTTGTACCTAAAAGCGCTGCTGGGGCATTAATCGCAAAATACATACCAGGGTCAAGAATGGTGGCACAGATCATTGCCATGATACCAACCATCGACTCCATGAGCATACCACCGTAACCAATGGCGCGAGTATCTACTTCATTGTCCACAAGTTTTGGGGTCGTACCACTCGATACCAACGCGTGAAAACCAGAGATAGCCCCACAAGCAATGGTAATAAACAAGAACGGAAATAACCCGCCTTTAAATACGGGGCCCGTACCATCGATGAATTTGGTAACCGCAGGCATTTTTAACTCTGGCATGGTAAAGACAATCGCCACTGCCAAACCTGCAATCACCCCTATTTTTAAAAAAGTTGATAAATAATCACGCGGCGCAAGCAGCAACCACACAGGCAATACCGATGCTACCACACCATAAATCATCAATGCCCAAGTCAGCTGGGTACCTGTCAAGGTAAACAATTCAGCCATCGCAGGGTCTTTGGCAATATCGCCACCAAATACAATCGCCGCCATCATTAATACAAAGCCGATGATAGACACTTCCATGATTTTACCTGGGCGCAAATAACGCATATAGACGCCCATTAGCAGCGCGATAGGAATCGTTGCCGCGATGGTAAATAGTCCCCAAGGACTGTGCGCTAGCGCCTTAACGACCACCAGTGCCAGTACGGCAAGAATGATGACCATCACGCCGAGTGCACCGAGCATCACCGTAATACCCGTAAAAGTACCCAGCTCGTCTTTTGCCATTTCACCCAGTGATTTGCCATCACGGCGGGTCGAGATAAATAGTACAGTAAAATCTTGTACCGCACCTGCGAATACTACACCAATGATGAGCCATAGCGTACCTGGCAAATAACCCATTTGTGCTGCTAAGATAGGGCCGACTAATGGACCTGCCCCAGCAATCGCAGCAAAGTGGTGACCAAATAAGACGTATTTATTGGTAGGAACATAATCTAAGCCATCTTTTAGGCGGTGAGCCGGTGTCACGCGGCGGGGATTGAGTTCAAAGACTTTTTTGGCGATAAATAAACTATAGTAGCGATAAGCAATGCTATACGAACACACGGCAGCGGCAACAAGCCATACGGCGTTGATACTTTCGCCGCGGTGCAGGGCGATTGTCCCTAATGCCACTGCGCCAATAATTGCAACAAGTAACCATACTATCTTTGATAGCATGGGGGAGTTACTTGTCATTGCGGAATTTGTCTGCATGTCAACTCCTTTTTATATGAAGATCATCCTAGGATAGAGATAAACGCAACTATATTAAAAAGCAATTATGTTAAATGGAACTAAATCAACATGTAATTACGTTAAACAATTCTTGCCAGTTTTTTGTAATATTTTGCAAATTGTAACATGGATTAATGGTTATTCGTCATTCAATGTATGACTGTTACCCAATATATACTAAATTTACTGGCTTTAGCCCGCGTCGTTGTTTGGTATAATGACCCAATCAGCTTAAACGCCTATACATCTCAGCCTATATTTTTTTTGCATTTTTTATATATCTGTATTTTTTATGAAACATACCCTATGAAACCAACCCAAAATCATAAGCCCCAAATGTTTGACCCAACAGCCAAAATGCCTCCGGTTGATACTGCCAGTAATGCCGATGCCAATCTGCTACATCAGTCAACTGTAACACTTGAAGGCATGCCAAAGGTGAGCGAGTTGCAAAAACTGCAATCAGATAACCGTACAGCGCGTAAGCCTTTTCAGTGGCAGTTTTTGTTGCCGCAATATTGGGGGATTTGGCTTGGGGTCGCGCTAATTTTGCCATTGATTTATTTGCCGTTGCGCTATCAATTTAAAATCGGTCATTTTTTGGGAAAATTGTTATTTGGACTGATTAAAAGCCGCCGAGCCGATACTTTGACCAATTTGTCATTGGCGTTTCCAGAGCTCAGCGAAGATCAGCGTTTAGAGATGGCAGAGAAGATTTTTATCAATGCCGGTGTGGGTGTGTTTGAAAGCCTGTGTGCGTGGTATCGACCGGATGTATTTACCCGCTGTGTCACTGTATCAGGGCTGCACCATGTCAAAAACGCCCAATCGCAAGGTAAAGCGGTGATTTTACTCGGTATCCATTCGACTTTGCTTGATTTGGGTGGACGGCTGACCACCATGTTTACCCCGCTGGATGTGGTGTATCGACCGCAAAACAATGCACTGCTTGATTGGTTCATTTTTAATGCTCGCTCAAAGGTTTATAGCGACCAAATCAGTCATCGCGATATGCGCCATTTTGCCAAAAACCTTAAAGATAATCATGTGGTATGGATCACCCCCGACCAAGATTTTGGGCTAAAACAAGGCGTGATGGCAGACTTTTTTGGGGTACCCGCTGCCACTTTGACTGCACCACGTCGCATGGCAAAACTGGGCAATAAAGCCAATCCGCCTGCCGTGATGATATTGCATTTTTATCGGGAAACCCCGGATGAGATGCCAAAAGGTCGCAAACCGCATTATCACATCATCTTCTCGCCTATCATTGACAACTACCCAACCGAAGATGAATTAGCGGATGCCAAACGCATCAATCAGCTATTAGAAAATTATATCCGTATCGACCCAACCCAATACATGTGGTTTCATCGGCGCTATAAAACCCAGCCTACTGGTATCCGCTATTACCGCTAATTTTGCTCATGCGAGTCATGTGGCTCATGGGGCTCAGCCAATTTTTGGCATGAATTTGTAGTCAAAAACCGCTATACTAGCGGACAATTTTTTTGCCTATTTTGTACTTTTTTTGCTTTTGTTTGGAATTTTGAACATGAATGATAAAACAGCCGCGCCGCGCCGCATTTTAACCGGTATTACCACCAGTGGTATTCCCCATCTTGGCAACTATGTCGGTGCCATTCGCCCAGCCATACAATCGGCGATACAAGGCGCCAGTACGGGAGAAAGCGACGCTTATTTTTTCTTGGCGGATTTGCACGCACTCATCAAATGCCATGACCCTGAGGCGATTCATGCATCGACCAAGGCAATTGCCGCGACGTGGCTTGCCTGTGGTCTCGACCCTGAGCGCGTGGTGTTTTACCGCCAGTCGGATATTATCGAAATTCCAGAGCTAACTTGGGTACTCAACTGTAACTGTGCTAAAGGTTTGATGAACCGTGCGCACGCCTACAAAGCCGCCGTAGATGCTAACCGTGAAACGCCAGACACTGACCCTGATTTTGGCATTTCGATGGGATTATTTAGTTATCCTGTGCTAATGGCCGCGGATATTTTGATGTTCAATGCCACCCATGTCCCTGTGGGGAAAGACCAAATCCAGCATATCGAGATGGCACGTGATATCGCAGGTACCTTTAATTTTCGCTATTGTGACCCGGAAAAACCGATTTTTGTACTGCCCGAAGCCATGGTAGATGATGACACGCCGCTACTGACGGGGCTTGATGGTCGTAAAATGTCAAAAAGCTATGGCAATACCATTCCGTTATTTGGCGACCCTTCATCAAATCAGTCGCAAGTAGACGGTGAAAAAGCGCTGCGAAAAGCCATCATGCGTATTGTCACCAATTCACAATTGCCAGAAGAACCCAAAAACCCCGATGAATCCACGATTTTTGAGATTTATCGTGCATTCGCTAGCACAGAAGAACAACAACTACTGCGTCAACGTTTTGAACAAGGTATCGGTTGGGGCGATGCCAAAGAAGTGTTGTTTGAAAAAATTAACAGCGAAATTGCCCCTTTCCGTGCTCGTTACAATGAATTGATGGCGAATCCAAAAGAATTGGAAGAAATCCTACAAATGGGCGCAGAAAAAGCCCGCCGTGATGCGCGCAAACGCCTTGAAAAAGTACGAAAAGCCATTGGTATCAAACCCCTTGCCAAACTCAAAAAATAACGAGTCACTCATGTCATTTGCACACTTTAAAGCCTATACCGATAGGCTTTATCAAACCGATAAAGCCTTTGACGATGCGCAGCCCAACCGTCTCAACCGACATCGCCACCTTGAGCCTGATTCAGCCGAGTTTCTTGCCAGTCTGGTTATCAGTAAGCGGGCTAAAAATATATTAGAAATCGGCACATCAACGGGCTATTCTACGCTATGGCTAGGCTATGCGTTAGCCCAAATCAATCGCGCCAATACCGCGGATACTGCCGCCACGTTGACCTCGATTGATATCGATGAGTGGCGATTACTAACCGCGCGCAATCACCTGCGCACCTTGCAGTTTGACCACAATATCACGCTACAACAAGTCGATGCGAAGGATTTTTTACGTCAGTCGACCGCCCATTTTGATGTGATTTTCTTGGATGCAGAGCGTAGGTTTTATGGCGACTATGTGGCTGACTTTAAGCGGTTACTGACCTTTGGTGATATGCTGATTGTCGATAATGTGATTTCTCATGCCGATGAAGTAGCAGCGTTTTTGTCAGCCTTTGAACAGGACAGCAACTATCTGTGCTCTACCCTATCCATTGGGGCAGGATTGTTTTTAGCAGTTAAACAATCAAAGGATTAATAACAAAATGCTATGGGAATTATTAAAACAAATTTGGTGGTTAATTCCTCTTTTCCTTATCATTAGTTTTTTAAAATCGCCTACTTTTAAAGGTTGGTTTGGCGAAAAAATGGTTGAAAAAGCTGCTAATCGCAAGCTGCCACATGATAGCTACCATGATTTTCAAAACGTCACTTTAGCAACTGATGAGGGTTCTACGCAAATTGACCATATTTATGTGTCGCGTTTTGGTATTTTCGTGGTTGAAACTAAAAACTATAAAGGGTGGATTTATGGTAAAGTCAAAGATGCCAAATGGACGCAAAACATTTATGGCAAAAAACATCTTTTCCAAAATCCGTTACGACAAAATTATAAACATATCAAAACATTAGAGAATTTATTAGAGTTACCGAATGACGTTTTTCATTCAGTTATTGTATTTACAGGTGAATGTGAATTAAAAAGTAATTTTCCAGCCAATATCTGCCGCTTGGGAAATTTCACAGATTATATTTTGTCATTTGACCAACAAAAACTCAGCGACATACAAGTTCAGCAAATCTGCCAATTATTGGCTAAAAATCGTCTTGATAATACGCTCAAAACTCGCCATCAGCATATTCAAAACCTAAAAAAACAACATCACAAATGACCAATTTAGCCATTCGAATTTTTGAGACGCCTGTTCAAAGTCTGCCCGAAGACCTTTATATTCCGCCTGAAGCCTTTGCCATTTGGCTGGAGCAGTTTGAAGGTCCGCTGGATTTTTTGTTGTACTTAGTCAAAAAAAATAACTTTGATATCACCACCACAGCGATTTTGCCGATTACCGAGCAGTACCTGACTTATATTGAGGAATTGGATGACAATCATTTTGAGTTGGCAGGCGATTATTTGCTGATGGCAAGTACCTTAATTGCTATCAAAAGCGAATTGTTACTACCAAGTCCGCAACAGCCAGAGGATGAAAAAAACCCCACCAAGCAGCTGATTGACAGACTTGAACAATACGCCCAAATCAAACACGCCAGTCAGCGTATCGATGCGTTAATGCGGCTTGAGCGCGATGTGTTTTTGGCATACGCCAGTTTGCCAAGTCCTGATATATTAGCCAAAGAGATGGCACCCTATCCTGCCACCATGCTTGCCGACAGTTTAATCAAAATGCAGCTAAAACCCGATTACCAAATGCACCACGTCAAAGCTGATATCGTGCCTTTGGCAGAGCGTATGGCAAGCATTAGCCATATGTTGGCAAGCCGTGGTCAAGGCACTTTCCACGATATATTAGATAAATCACAAGGCAAACTGGGTGTGGTGGTGAGTTTTGTCGCCATTTTGGAATTAGCCAAACAGCGGATGCTAAAATTTGTCGCACAAGAGGATGACAACGCTTCCGATGTAAGCGAACTAACCTTGATATGGGCATCGTCATGACCGATTTTAACCAACAACATCAGCTTGCCCAGCAGCATAGCAAATCTATCGAAGCGATTTTACATGCCTCAGAAACCCCGATTACTGCCAAACAGCTATGTCACTGGCTATCGATTAATCCAAACCAACTGAGCATGGCGCTCACGGTCTTGCAGCAGCGTCTATCACAAGGCGCGTTAACCTTAGCGGATACCGCGAGCGGCTACCGATTGCAAATCGCCAATGACTTTAGCCCACTTATTCAGCAAGTTTTTCCCCAGCGTCAAGAAACCTTAAGCCAAGCGTTATTAGAAACGTTAAGTGTGATTGCTTACAAACAACCGGTGACGCGTGGCGATATTGAGCAAATTCGTGGCGTGACTGTATCGAGCAATATCCTACGGCAACTATTTGATAAAGGTTGGATTATTGAGCAAGGATTTCGCGATACGCTGGGACGTCCTGCACTACTGCATACCACCCCAGCGTTTTTAGCCGCCTTTGGGCTTAAAAGCTTGCAAGATTTACCAAAGCTGCCTGATGTACAACAGCTTGAGATATAAAAAAGCTGCCGACTGGGCAGCTTCCTAAAGACCCTGTTTAAAGACCCTGCATCAAGAATGCATTAAGGCAAGCGGCGAGCAGGGGCGCCCCACTGGTTGACATTCGGCTTGGTATCTGTGCAATACCACACCAGCAGCATAATCCCGCCAATGATGGGGATAAAGGCAATCAGCATCCACCAACCTGATTTATTAACATCATGTAAACGGCGAACACCTACTGCGATATTGGGAATCACCAACGCCAAAGCAATAAGCCCCGCCACAATGCCATCAGTACCAATCATATAATCGATGATTGCCCCACCCAGATACAACATGAGCCACGCCAAATAAAAATACCAATATTCTTTACGTCTAGCACGCCCTTTAAAATTGGCATAATTGCTGAGACTTTTTTTAACCCAATCAAAAAAGCCATAATTTTCTTCAATCGCCCATGCTGGATTGACGGCATTCATGCCCGCTGTGTGAGTAACTTGACCATAGTTGGCAGTTGTAGGGTTGTCTGTATATCTGTGAGGGATGGGCGCAATCGTGCTATCTATCGGTTTGTTCAGATTGATTGCATTGCCTGCGGCAATACCGACAACTGCCACTGCATAACCCTGCGCATCGACACTAAATTCTACTTGTTGTCCTGCCATCGGTGCCGTGGCTTGTTGCCATTGTTGGCTAGTAAATGGGTAATTTTTGCCGTCCTCCGCCATGATGATACCTTGACCATGTTGCGGCGAGAAATTGGCTATTTGCCCTTTCATTGTTATTATTCCTTTTAATTGTATTGATTCACTTATGTCGATGATTATAACGTAAAATAATTTTTACAATGTGACATTATTTATGTTAAATTTTTGGTTAAAATACTGGTTAAAATTTAGCCACATGACTTTATACTAGCATTCAACCATCGCTTGTCCTACAATAGGCACAGGCATGAAGTTTCATGCTAGCACAACATTGTGAAATGTTGCTACCTATTAAAGGATTATTGAATGAAAGACGAAAAACTGCAAAAAGCGCTCGCCCGTCTAGGCTTAGGTTCGCGCCGCCAAATGGAAGATGTGATTCGCGAAGGTCGCGTGAGTGTTAACGGGACTGTCGCTACCATTGGTGACCGTGTCGGACAGGGCGATGAAATCCGAGTCGATGGACGTTTGCTACGCTATACCGCAGAAAACGAAAAACGCCGCCGTATCTTGATGTATTACAAGCCAGAAGGCGAAATTTGCTCAGCCCATGACCCAGAAGGTCGTCCCACGGTGTTTGAGCGCCTGCCACCCCTAAATCATGACCGCTGGGTAATGGTGGGTCGGTTGGACATCAACTCAACAGGTTTATTGCTATTTACCAATGATGGTGAACTGGCTCACCGTCTGATGCACCCATCAAATGAAATAGAGCGCGAATATGCGGTGCGTGTGATGGGCGAAGTCACCCCTGAGATTATCTTAAATCTCAAACGTGGCGTCATGCTAGAAGATGGTATGGCACAGTTTGATGACATCGTTGAAAAAGGCGGTGAAGGTATCAACAAATGGTACCAAGTCAAACTCAAAGAAGGTCGCAATCGTGAAGTACGCCGCTTATTTGAATCGCAAGGCTTAAAAGTAAGCCGATTGCTGCGTATCCGTTACGGCTCTGTCAGTCTCCCAAGGGAGCTTCGCACGGGTCGCTATCTTGAGCTAGATCGCCGTGAGATTGACACCTTAGCAGGGCTTGTCAACATTCGCCCGCGCCAAGGCACAGGGCTTTACGGCATTGCCAAACGCCGCCAAGAACGCTTTGAGAAAAAACCGCTAAAAGCGCGCCGCGGCGGTCATCACTTACGCCGCGATAAAGAAAAAAGAAGTAGCTAACCGCTATAAAACTTACAAAAAAGCAACTTACAAAAAAGCAACTTACAAAAAAAGCGTATCAAATTGATACGCTTTTTTCATTTTAATATACCAATGTTAATCTACCATCAACTACGTGCGATTTTTGACATAGCGGTAAGTTGACGCAAATTGCTGGCTGACTTCATGAAACATCTCATTGAGCAATTCATCTAATTGCAGATTGACCCGAGCCAATACCTCAATGAGCATCTCGCCTGCGGTCATCTCCCCCTGAATTTTTTGATTGAGCTGACTGGGATGATATTTGGCAATTTGGTCATACTGGTGTACTGCTTCAGGAATCGTCTGCTCAATCAAGCGGTTGACCACAAACTTATTTTCAGTCAACCATTGGGTTTGCGGGTGGTCTAGTTGGTTGGCTGACTGGCTTTGGTCGCGTTGCCACGCCTGATAACGAATGAGTTTGTCATGGATGGTATCAAGCAGCATCACGGCAGCTGTTGGCATACGTTCAATTGACGCGCCATCAATACCCAAAATCGAAGGTGAGGATAATCGCTGTTGTTGATTTTTTGCTTTAAACCATTTTTTGTCGCGCGCATTTTTGCTAGCACGTGGCATTAAGTTAAAACGGCTATCACTACCGAAGGTATTAGGAATTGGCAGGGTTGATTGGTACGCCAAGCGCATGGTTTTCGGTTGTGCCGGCGCTGCTGTGGGCGGCACAGAGTATTGAGACATACCGACCTCAATACCTGCCATGTCATGCAGTTTATACCAAGCCAGCCTTATCCATCGATAAACCACAAAGCTTATCAATACAGTCAACAATATACCGAGCAAAATATTCATCTATACGCCCTAACAGCTTGTCTATCAATAACAGCCTGCCTATAAAAAGCAAATATAGCATTACTATGACTGCAACTGTTTAAAAATTCAAGCATGTTAGCGTTGGCTAAGCCTAAAAATTCATCGGTCAAAAAAAAATATTGCGCAAAACTTTTAGCTATTAAATGCTACCCTAAATCGTCATATTTACATGGTATGCCAATAGCGAAGTTTATTAATTTCAAATAAAAATGCCACAAACATGCCGAGATAATACGCCAATTTAAGCTCAAAACTGTCATCCCGTAACTTAAAAGGTAATGCGCAAAGGGTGACGGCAAGCGGAATCCACAATAGCATAAACACCCAATTTTCGATGACATTGAGCCAGCCTTGCATTCCCTTGCTACTGCGTAAAGCCGCCAACCCTAACAACAAACAGGCAACTATCAGTGTGTTGATTAAGCCTTTTGGAAGATTGCTGGGATAAATCGATAATTCTTGCTTAGTATAATGTGGCAATGCCATTCAATAAATTCCTAAATAATTACTGAGGATTGGTGTTATGTATAGCGTCAATGTCTAGCATCAATTTGTGGCGTTAATCTCAATGTCTTGATGGGTACCGACTCACCGAGCGAACCGTTACGAATATGCCGCCATCATCCATAGCATCGCCACACAGCTAAATAACAAACCCAAGGTTAATGCATTGCGATTTTGAATCGGTGCACGCCCTGAGTAGCGATTTAACACCTTTGAGCCCACGACAAAAGCCAGTGGAATACCTAGCCAAAAAATCGCAATGGTACTCACCAGTGAGGGCAGCATTGATGATAAACTATCGCCAAACATCAACCTAAACCCAAAACCTGCCAACCCTAGCAACACCGCAAATATTGCCAGTCCAATTGTCAGCCCTTTGGGTACTAAAGACGGGGATTGAACGTCCATACCAATTTCCTTGTGTATCATTGCTTGTGTAGCATTTACGCTGGCAAGCGACCGACCAAAGCCAGTTCGGCACGCATCGCGTCAATCGCTTGGCGATAATCAGGTTGATTAAATATCGCTGAACCTGCGACAAACATATCAGCCCCTGCTTCGGCAACCGCACGAATATTACTGGCTTTGATACCGCCATCGACTTCAAGACGAATATTGCGACCCGATAGCCTAATCATTTCGCGCACCGCTTCTATTTTTTTGATAGTGCCATCAATAAATGCTTGCCCACCAAACCCTGGGTTAACACTCATCAATAAAATTTGGTCAACTTTATCCATCACATAGTCTAGATAGTGGAGCGGCGTGGCAGGATTTAGCACCAATCCACAGTCAGCACCCCCATCTTTGATGAGTTGTAAAGAGCGATCGACATGTTGCGTGGCTTCTGGGTGAAAGGTAATGATGCTAGCGCCCGCTTTTAAGAACTGCTCAATCATACTATCAACTGGTGACACCATCAAATGCACATCTATCGGCGCAGTTACCCCATAATCACGCAGCGCCTGACAAATCATGCTACCAAAGGTCAAATTTGGGACATAATGATTGTCCATCACGTCAAAATGCACCACGTCTGCACCTGCGGCGATAACCTGCTCGACCTCCTCGCCCAGACGGGCAAAATCTGCCGACAAAATCGAAGGCGCAATCAAAAATTGGCTATCATTATTTGGATGGGCAAATTTATTAGGGGCTTGTTTAGGTGAGTCTTCAAGAATTTCAGACTGGTTCATCATCATTGTCCGTCAGCTTTGATTAAAAAGTGCGGATATTTTAGCAAAGATTATTTTAAAAAACTTCGACTATTTGGTGACTATTACTTGGTGGCTATTATTTGGTGGCTAATATTTGGTGACTAGGACTATTGACAGCGATTATTTGCTGCCCGTGAAAATAAATCTGCCATAAGCCTTGCAGAATTTGCATTTAAGTAGTCAAAACAAGCAAAAAACAAGGTAGCTAGACTATGCTAAATTAGGCTAGATTATGATTGATAAGTACCAAAAAAGATAAAACCCAAGTCTTAGGGCAATAGACTTGGGTTTTAGGGCACTTCATGTCAACTATGTTATTATTATTGGCTTTCCATGATATTACTCATCCTGAGCGTCTCAACACTACCATTCCTTGGTATCATCCTTGTGTTGATGAGTTCATTGTAGGTTGTTGCACGGTTGGTTACTAGCCGCAAAAGGCGGAATCTGTTGTAAGCAAATGCTTACATGGGGTTTTAGCTTGCTCACTACTAGCTTTCTAATGCGCCTTTCAATAATTTACTAGCATCATTAGCGCTATCAGTCTGAGCTTCCGATAGCTTTTCGCCTTCTTTGACCCCTTCTTTGATGGTTTCTTTCGCCTCTTGGTGATCGGCGATGCTTGGCAAAGGTTCAGGCTGCTCATCCATGACTTCAGGTTCATATTGTAAAGTAGTGAGCACGGGGAAATGGTCGGAGCCAATGTTCGGCATACGCGCCATCGATACCAGCGTGAAGTGATTGCTGTGGAAAACATGGTCAAGCGCCCAGCGCAAAAATGGGTAACTGGCATGAAAGGTATTGATGAATTTTCGCCCAATGCGAGGGTCTAGTAGCCCTGAGATACGCTGGAACATGCGTGTGGTATGCGACCAAGCCACATCGTTGAGATCGCCTGCAACAATCACCGTCAAATCGTTGGCATTGATGTGTTTGCCTACCATTAACAGCTCAGCATCCCGTGTCACCGATTTATCGGCTTCGGTTGGACTCGGTGGCATGGGGTGCAAGCAGTATAGCCAAACAACCTTTCCCATGGCTAGGCGAACTTGGGTATGAATCGATGGGATATCATCAACCACCAGATATTTTACTTGGGGATTGATAAGCTCAAGCTTTGAGTACAAATGCATACCATACAAGTTATCGAGTGGCACTTTGACGTTAAATGGATAGTCAGCTTCGATTGGGCTTAAAGCGTCTTGCCACGCTTGGTCAGTTTCGAGTGTCAATACAATATCGGGTTGATGGGTATGGATTAGGTCAATCAAAGCTTGTTTATTTGGATTGGTCGTCAACACATTGGCAACCAACAATTTCACTTGATAATCGCGTGATTTTGGCTGTGCCGTTTGCACTTGTTTCTTCCACAAAAACGTATAAGGCAACACCATGTACGCTTGCATAGCCAGCGCAATAACCAGCAGCAAAATCAATCCCATCTGCCAACGACTGTCAAAAGCGCCCAGCCAAAATAAGCCAATGAGCGCCACCACCCCCAAAAAAATCAATTGATTTCTGGGAAAATCAGCAACCCTAAACCACCATTCAAACCTAGGGATGGTTGCCCAAAAAGTTGCAAAAACCACAAAACCTGCTAGCAACTGTAACAACAGCGTCATTGTCTATCCTTTCATGTTATATTGCGGTTCACGTTGGTCAATATTAGCTTGTTATCATTATCTTGTGATCATTAGTATGGCGATATAGTAGCCGCAAAAATACGGCTGATAAATTGCAGTTGTGTTGCCAAACGCTATTTTTCACCGTGACATCGCTATCAGCATATTACCTATAGCCAAATAGATGCCCCATGTAAAAAAAAATTCACTTGCAAAACCTTACAAATACAGGCAAGGTAACAGGTTACTAATTGAAAAATCAATGTGGATTTTCTGCACTATTTATTTTATTTTGTTTACAGTAAGGAAGGGTTATCATGAGTCAGCTACGCGTAGGTTTGGTCGGATGGCGTGGAATGGTCGGTTCGGTATTAATGCAACGTATGATGGATGAAAACGACTTTGAAGGGATTACCCCCGTGTTTTTCTCTACCAGTAATGCCGGTGGCGATGCCCCTACCCCAAATGGCATTGCCCCTAGCAAGCTTGAAGATGCGCATGACTTAGCGGCTTTAGCGGCTTGTGATGCCATTATTACTTGTCAAGGCGGTGACTATACTAAAGAAGTCCATCAACCGCTACGTGATAAAGGCTGGACAGGTTACTGGATTGATGCAGCAAGCACCCTACGTATGACTGACAATAGCATCATCGTCCTAGACCCTGTCAACCGCAATGTCATTGACGACGCTATCAAAAATGGTCAAAAAGACTTTATCGGTGGTAACTGTACGGTATCTTTGATGTTGATGGCGATTGGCGAGTTGTTCAAACGCGATTGGGTTGAATGGGTATCTGCGATGACTTACCAAGCGGCAAGTGGTGCGGGCGCCAACAACATGCGTGAGCTTATCAAGGGCATGGGCTACATCCATGATGGCGTCGCAGACGAACTCAATAACCCGGCAGGCGCAATTTTAGAGATTGACCGTAAAGTAGCCGAATTACAACGTAGTAGCGAGTTCCCAAAACAATACTTTGGTGCGCCGCTTGCTGGTAGCTTAATTCCTTACATTGATGTGCAGCTAGAAAACGGTCAATCAAAAGAAGAATGGAAAGGCTGTGTTGAAACCAACAAAATCTTAGGCAATGATGCAGACAAGACTAATGCCAACATTGTGCCGATTGATGGTATCTGCGTGCGTATCGGTGCCATGCGTTGTCACTCACAAGGCTTGACCATCAAACTAAAAAAAGATATCCCTCTAGAAGAAATTGAAGCTGCGCTTCGTAACAGTGGTAATGAGTGGCTAGATGTGGTAGAAAATGACAAATCTGCATCGGTTGAGCGTTTAACCCCAGTCGCGGTCACTGGCACCCTTAAAGTTGCCGTAGGTCGTCTTCGTAAGATGAATCTAGGTGGCGAATATTTATCCGCCTTTACCGTGGGCGATCAGTTGTTATGGGGCGCGGCAGAGCCATTACGCCGCACACTTGCGATTATCCGCAATCAATTATAAACCCAAGGTTTTATAAAAAAACACGCTGACTAGGGCGTGTTTTTTTATGCCTGAGTAGATAAACCTGATAGTGTTAATCCGTTATTTACCCCTAAAAAACGCCATGACCAGTAGACAGGGATTGCCGTTATCAGGGTATTGTCAGGGTATTCATAGTATAGCATCATTATCCAAGCATCAATCCACGTATCAATCCAAGCTCAAATTGCTATCAACAGCGGGCTTTATCCCAAGCTTTATGCCAATAATAAGCGAGTCAGACTATTGAGAGTTTTGGACAAAAAGTGTAAAGTTGAGCAGATAATTTGACTGAAACTTTTGTCAAGTTGTTGGACTATCGATTAATTTGATGTTTGAATATTACCTGTCGGTATATTGACTACCATGCGACCACACAAGTAGGCATTTTTTAACACCCCTAACTAGGCTATGATACCTTCAGCAAGGATTTTTTATGTCTTGGCAAAAATACTCTGTACACTTGGTATTGGGTTTTCCCTTATCGCTTCCCATTGTCGCTTATGCCGTCAATATTGGCGATACTTATGTACAAACCCAACAAAACCAACCTTTAAACGCCAGTATTAATGTCAGTGATATCAATCCAAGAACTTTTTCTGTCAAAGTCGCCCAAGCTGATGTGTATCGCCAGCTAGGCTTGTCAAAAGATGCCGATATTCAAATCAAATTTGTCCCAACCAGTAGCAATGGCGGTCAGATTGTATTGACCACCAAACGTGCGATTAATGCCCCATTTACCGATGTGGTGCTCAATATCACGGAAAATGGCGTGACCAAAACGCTGCCAAAAACCTTGTTGATGCCCATCGACAGCGCACAAAAAATCACCACGCAAGCCAATACCACGGCTTTGCAATCACCTGCGCAAAACATCGTCATAGGTTCGGCCAATCCTGTGCAGTTGCCTGTTATGTCGCCCGACCCTATGCCCATGCAGCCGATAACGTTGCCATCCACCACCATCAACCAGCTGCCTAATTTACCTACAACTGGTATGCCCGCTGGCGCCGCCCCAATGACGCAAGCTAGCGAAAACAGTGACTACTTGCGTATTCAAGAGACGCGAACGGTTCGATCTGTTCAGCCAAATGGCGCTGTCTATACGCCAGCCGTGCCACAAACGCAAAACCCCATCCAAACAAGCGCCGCAGATAATCAATTGCCAAGCCCGGCAGCTAGTTATGGCAATCAACCTTCAGACAAGTCCAAATTTAAGTATAGCGCCAAGAACCCGCAAATCATTGGCGAGACAACCACTTATACACTACAGCGCAATGACAACCTTTGGACCATCGCCAGTAATATCGCAGCAGCAAACCGCAAAGATGTGGATCAAGTGATGGCAGATATCATGGCAGCCAACCCGACCGCGTTCCCCGATAATGACCCAACCAAACTTGTCGCCAATACCCAATTACAAATCCCAAAATACAAAGTAGTACCTTCACAAATTGGGATAAAATCAGCCAATAAAGCGCGACAACAATATCGTCAAAACAAAAGACGTGTCGCAAGCAAAAAATCTGTCATCGCACCAAAATCTGCTGCCAAACAACCAGCCACCCCAAAAACGACAAAAAAGACACTTAAAGCACAAAAAACACCGCGGCCATACGCAGCGACTAAAAAATCTGAAATGACCATCATCGCACCTAATCATACCAATGGTTCAGTACAAGGTCAGAGTACTAAGAACAAGGTAAGCAAGGGGATGTCATCCCAAGTGGCGGCTCAAGTGCAGCAAAAACGCCAAGCCACCGCCCAGCAAGCCACTAAAGTTAACAAACTCAATCAAGACTTAGTGGGCGCTGAAAATCGCTTGAAAATACAAAACACCAAGCTTGCCCAATTAGAAAAACGCTTAAAAGAGTTAAACAAAAAATAATACAGCGCGTGGATGATATTGCCTGTGTGCTGTGTCATTTCATACCGTACAACAAATTTGTGGTGATTCATTAGTCGCATAAAGCGGTAGCTTATATCTTGCTATGCCCTAATGATCACTATCTACCGTAACGATGAGGTGAAAGATGGATCCGATAATGATAGGTATCGCAGCAGTGGTGATTTTGGTAATTGTTGCTGGCGTTTTCTTGATGAAAAAAGGTAAGAGCCAGACAACGGTTGATACTCAGACCCAAGTCAAACGTCCAAAAACCTTGGCTGAGCAGCAGCGCGAATTAGAACTGCAACGTCAATCACAGATGCCAAGCCCAGCTGCGCCTGACCTACCGCAAACGACTTTACAGACTGCTCAAACCCTCAATACCGCCGAGAGTGCGCAGCATGAGTTACAAGCGGCTGAGCAATTGATTCAAACCCAAGACTATGATGGCGCTATCACAACGTTACGTCGTGCGCTAAAAAATCATCCCTCACATAGTGGGTTGAATTTTACTTTACTTAATAGCTATGCCTTGGCTAAAGATTATCAGCACTTTAATACCTTCTACTCAGAAGTATTGGCACTCAACGATGCTGATCTCACCACCCAAGCCAATAACCTAAAAATGCTTGTAGATGAAGAACAATCGATAACTGCACGCAGCGCAGCGATGACCCATACCGCTGAAGTGGTTGAATCAGATGGACTTGATTTTGATTTGCCAGGTTTTAAACAAGACAGAGATCGGAAGAGCACACGTCTGAACTCCAGTCACGTC
>ENA-OOIZ01000061-OOIZ01000061.1-human-skin-metagenome-genome-assembly--contig:-NODE-61-length-16674-cov-3.370660_pt1 | contig 16674 bp, 10 predicted proteins | sample MGYA00248862_ERZ500975 | MGnify/ENA primary metagenome ERZ500975 (study PRJEB25958, sample SAMN03398552) | human skin metagenome | study: EMG produced TPA metagenomics assembly of the Human Skin...
ATTTGTATCGTAGTGACGGTTATGATCTTTTGGTTATTGGCCAGACTACTAAGCAACTTTGGTATTCAATTATTGTAGAAAAGCCAAAATTAGACCATTTTTTCCGTTAAATATTTCCAATAGCGTTTTGGCAAATACTGAATATGCAGCTTGCGATTTAGCCGCTCTTTGATGGTCACGTGGGTAAAATATTTTTGCCAAAGCGTTTGGTATTGTTGTTCTGCCTCGCTATAAAACTGCTGCGGATGCAGTAGCGCTTCATCATCTACCTCACAGATGATATGGACTTGTTCGCTGGGATCATCGTGAGCGTAATAAATACCAAACCCGCGTTTGACATCATAAATCGCCCAAGTCTGATCGGCATAGCGTTCTTTAAAATGCTGATGCAAAATGGGTAATACATTAAAATCGGGCTCAACGCGCGCAAAATATACCGATTTGTCGGCGTCTGGCATTTGCATTTGTTCAAATCGCACAAACGCCTGCATACGGTGGCGCTCACGCCCGACCATTTTGATAAGCTTGCTCACTGCCATCACATCCGCATGGGTATAATTCTCCCACACATCAAGGTTGGGATTGGACAATTGAAACCGTACCACCCCAAACAGATGACTATACACGGTAGGCGATTCTGATAAAAAGCCCCACAGCAGTTGCCGCATACCGTTTTTGCCAAATTTGCCAAAGACGCGCGCTAATTTATCACTCACCCGTAAGGTTTTGGCTTCATCGGTCGCGACGGTGACAGTGTCTTGCCAAAAATTGGGCACCACTTCATGCTCGGCTTGAATGGTCACAATCGGGGTGTGCTGCCAACCATTCTCATAAATGGTGAACACACACGTGAGCCAGCCTTCAAAGCTGCCATCAAAGATTAAAATGGGGGTCTCAGCCGTCACTAAATCCATAAATGATTGACCTTTTGCACAGTGGACTTTAAAACCTTAATTTTAAAAGATTGATTTTAAAAAATTAATTTTAAAACAATAATGCTAAAACAACGCCAATTGACCATGCCGCTCGGCTTTGAATTTGGTTTGGGTCTGCGCCAGCACATAATCGCGAAAGTTATCCTGGGTTAAATGACTTAAATGCTCATTGCGACCTTTGAGTGCGATAAAGTATTTGGCACGGTTTACGGCAGCGCCCATTTGCTTAAGATGATCAAGCGTCAAAGTCGAAAATTTTCGTGCCTGAACAATTTTTTTGGCGGTTCGGGTGCCAATACCAGGAATACGCACAATCATTTTGTAGGGCGCGGTTTGGATATTGACGGGGAAATGTGACTTATTACGAATCGCCCAAGCCAATTTGGGGTCACAGTCCAAATCCAAAAACGGATGGTCATCGGGTAGAATTTCTTCTGCTTCAAATCCATAAAAACGCATTAACCAATCCGCTTGATACAAGCGATTTTCTCGCACCATCGGCACAGGGGTACCCATGGCGGGCAAGCGATTGTCACTGAGCATAGGCACATACCCTGAATAGTACACCCGTTTTAGGTCATATTCTTGATAAAAATGGCTCGATAAACGGATGATTTGTAAATCGGTCTCTTGCGCTGCGCCCACAATCAGCTGGGTACTTTGACCCGCTGGGGTAAATTTTGGGGTATGTTTGTGTTGCTTTTTACTGTCTTTAAACACCACGATTTGTTCTTGCACCACTTTCATTGGCGCTTTCATATCGTCATGGTTTTTTTCAGGTGCGAGAAATGCCAAGCCAGATTTGGTGGGGATTTCCATATTGACGCTTAAGCGATCGGCATACAATCCTGCTTCCTGCATCAACTCAGCAGACGCACCGGGAATGGTTTTTAGATGAATATAGCCATTGAATTTGTGCGCAAGGCGCAAGGTTTTGGCGACACGAACCAATCGCTCCATGGTATAGTCGGGCGATTTAAAAATCCCTGAGCTTAAAAACAAGCCTTCAATATAGTTGCGCCGATAAAACTGCATGGTCAAATCAACCACTTCTTCGACAGTAAATGCTGCGCGCGGCGTATCGTGACTGCGCCTTGAGGTGCAATAGGCGCAATCGTAGATACAATGATTGGTAAACAATATTTTTAATAAGGAAACACAGCGGCCATCTTCGGTATAACTATGACAAATACCCGAATTAGCCGTGCCGAGTCCTTTATTATGATTGTCACGCTTACTGCCACTTGATGAACAGGAAACATCATATTTGGCAGCATCGGCTAAGATGGATAATTTGTCTTGCAATCTTTCATAATTCATCGCGTAAACCTTGCATATCTCATATATGAGCAGATAAAAACATAAAAAATAGGTTGCAAAATTAAACTTAAGATGAGTATTTTACCTTATCAGCGGCTAAAAATACGGTTAAAAAAAAGCAAGACGACAACGTGTGACGTCTTGCTTTTGGTAGATTAACGAATTAGTGGCTATTTAGTGACTATGAATTACGAATTACGAATTACGGATTCACGATAATAGCCGGTGCGGGCGTGACAGGCACGGTGGTCATTGTCGCTATCGCAGGCGTTGATGCCGGTAGCAATACGGGAGTTGTCGTAGTAGTAGAAACAACGGTAGCAGGTTTTGACACGGTTACTGTCGCGCCTGAGCCTGTTTGTACCGTCACTGGGGTGGTGGTATTGACATTCGATGTTGATACTACAGTTGTACTAGGCAGTGTTGTAGTAGGTGCTGTTGTTACCACAGGGGCTGTGGTAGTGACGACAGGCGTAGAGACAGTGCGATAAGTCGGCGTGGTGACAATTTGTGTCGGGTAAAATGGCATACCGTCAACGATGGTAAATCCATTAGGGCGAACCATCACCGTATCGCTCGTGCCATCGCTATGTTGATTGACAATCGTTGTGGTTTTTGGCGCCACGCGCGTCGTGGTTACCGTTGTCGTTTTCTTAGCGGCGGCTTTAACGGTGCGCGCATGACTCGGGGTTGCCAAGGCACTCATGGCAATCACCGCAACTGTCGCGGCAACGATTTGGGATTTTTTTATAGCGGTCATCATCATATTGTGTTTCCTCAAAAATACACATGGAATTGATGAAATTATTATGCGCATATTGTTGATAGAAATATAAGTTATAAATGTAAATAACACGCAAAATTTGCAATTTATGCGATAACTGCTGTGAAAAAATGTAACTGCATGGGTCAATTAACCCATTGAACAGGACACTTTGATAGGCTTGAATTTTTGCTAATTAAAGCGCTTAGACAAGCAAAAAAATAGGCGTGACGGTTGTTTTATTGGGTTACAAGGTTTATCCTTATCCGTTGACATTGAATATTTGGGCAATGCCACGTTAGCGTAAATTTTTTAGCAGTCAAACTTATCAATTAAATGTAGGAGCTATTCATGTTTTCACATGTAGAACCGTATGCGGGTGACCCGATTTTGGGGTTGATGGACAAGCATAAACAAGACCCACGTGCCGACAAAGTTAATTTGGGTGTGGGTGTATATTTTGATAATGACGGTAAATTACCCGTCCTCAACTGTGTGCAAAAAGCTGAAGCACAAATCGCTAATCCACCAAAACCACGTCCCTACCTGCCAATGGACGGTCTGCCAGGTTATCGCGCTGCTTGCCAAAACCTATTGTTTGGTAAAGACGCACAAGTATTAAAAGACAAACGTGTGGCAACCACAGCGACCATCGGTGGTTCAGGCGCGCTCAAAGTCGGGGCTGATTTTATTCATGCTTGGTTTCCACAAGCCAAATGCTATGTGTCTGACCCAACGTGGGCAAACCATATTGGTATCTTTGAAGGGTCTGGTTTTGCGGTGGGCAAATATCCCTACTATGATGCAGCGACCAATGGCATCAAATTTGATGAGCTGATTGCTTTTCTAAACACCTTGCAAGCCCATGATGTGGTGTTGCTGCATCCCTGTTGTCATAACCCAACGGGCGTTGATTTGACCCAAGCGCAATGGGATAAAGTGCTTGAAGTGGTAAAAGCGAAAAACTTGCTTGCCTTTATGGATATTGCCTATCAAGGCTTTGGTGAAGACATGGATGCAGATGTCTATGCGATTCGCAAAGCAGTAGACATGGGCTTGTTGTTCTTTGTCAGTAACTCATTCTCAAAAAATCTATCACTGTATGGTGAACGCGTTGGCGGTTTATCTGTGGTGTGTAAAGACGAAGCACAAGCCAAAGCGGTACAAGGTCAATTGCAGTTCAATATCCGCCGCATTTACTCAAGCCCACCTTCGCATGGCGGTCACGTGGTTGATATCGTGATGAATGACGAAGCGTTATTCAATGAATGGGTACAAGAAGTGTATGTGATGCGCGATCGCATCAAAGACATGCGCCAAAAACTGCGTGACAGTTTAGAAGCCAAATTACCGGGTCGCAGTTTTGAATATATCACCAAGCAAAACGGTATGTTTAGCTATACCGGTCTCACCCCTGAGCAAGTAGCGCGCATTATCAAAGATTTTGGTATCTATATGGTCGCTAATGGGCGTATCTCGGTTGCCGGTCTAAACGCTAGCAATATCGACTATGTAGCCAATGCCATGGCAGAAGTGTTAAAAGACTAAGCTTATTAGATAAACCTGTTGAAGGCGCTTATTAAATAAGCTTGTTAAAAAACTAAGATAGCTTAAATAATCAAAACCCTTAACCGCGTGTTAGGGGTTTTTTATAACTTATGATTAACGGGGCGGGGGAGTATTTAAGCCCGTTTTGGTAAGATTGTAGAAATATTTTTGACTGTTGTTAATTAAATCCCCACAAAAAACCTTGCTTTTCGTATCGGCTTTTGCTGAGATACCGATTACAATAATTTTAATAAAAATAGGATATCTTTTATGGTCGCCCACAACCCCATACCCAATTTTCAAACCGCAACTGATTCTACGCCGCCATCCATCCCGCAAGCCTTCACCCCCCACTTTCGAGAAATCGACTACGGCAATAACGTTGCCCAGCGTACCCTGTGCGTTTTGGTGTTGGATTTGTCAGGCTCAATGGCGATACGCTCAGGCAATGGCGACAAACGCCGTATCGATATGCTCAATGAAGGGATTGAAGCGTTTTATCATGATTTGATGAAAGATGAAACAGCCCGCAACCGTGTGCGTTTGGCCATTGTCATCGTGGGCGGGGTCAATGATACCGCAGAGCTGATGATGGATTGGACGGATGCGATTGATTTTTTCCCCATTAAATTTCGTGAAAATGGCATGACGCCGCTCGGACAAGGTATGTTACTTGCGCTCAATTTGATTGAGCAAGAGCGTATCAATCTACGCGACAACGGTATCAATTATACCCGTCCTTGGGTTATTGCCATGACGGATGGTCTGCCCACCGACAGCCAAGATGTGTGGCAGGCGGCTATCAATCAATGTCACCAAGCCGAGCAAAATAATCAATGTATTATTTATCCGATTGCCATTGATGCGGGCGTGCAAGAAGTTAAGATGCTCAAGCAACTGTCGATTTTAACCCCGCCCGTGCATCTCAACTCCGTTAAATTTGTCGAATTTTTTGTGTGGTTGTCCGCGAGTCTTAAGACCGTGTCACAATCTGCGCCTGGGGAAACCGTGCAATTAGGGAGCATCTCACCGTGGGCGACCATTCAAAGTTGATAGTAAAGACAATTACCTTTAACGCTCATGACAATAAAAAAACCTAAAAAAATTGGGGATAATGATGAACCAAACCACGGATTTGTTCGCGCAATCATCGCAATCATCAGTCCAATCATCTTGGCAAGTGTATGGCGCATCCAGTATTGGTAAATCCCATATCGACAGCAACCTGCCCAATCAAGACAGTATCTATTTGCAAAAAACCCAAGACGGTATAGCGGCTGTGGTATGTGATGGGGCGGGCTCGGCAAAATTTAGCCAAGCGGGGGCAGCGTTTTTTAGTCAATCAATTGGAAAAATGCTGCTCAGTCTCGGTGTGGGTCTCAGTGTTAGTCACAGTGTCAGTATCAGCGGCATTGCGTTTGATTTGGTGCAAGTCAAACAGCAAATTATCGAGCAATTATCACAAATACGCCTCGACCTGCAGTCGCAGCTGCCCGCTGAATCAAGCCTAAGAGATTATCACACCACCTTTACTGGGCTACTCATCCATTCTAATCATCAGGCACTATTGGTGCAAATTGGTGATAGTCCCCTTATCACCAGCCAATTTGTTGTCCGCCATCCTCACATTGATTATTTTACCAACTTGCAAGTGTACGGGGATGATAGCAAGAATGAATACGTCAATGAGACGCATTTTATCACCCAAGACAATTGGCAATCCTTTTTAAGGGTTGAGCCCATTGATTTATCGCAAGTGGATTGCCTTGCACTGATGTCGGATGGCTGTGCGGACTTGGTATTTGAAGGCGCAAGTGTTACGCCCAAAATTTACCGCCCTTTTTTTGGTAACTTGCTATTTAATTTAACCCAAAGTCAAAGCTTACAGCAGGGCAGCGCGATTATTGAACAGGCGCTTGGCAACCCTGCGACCTATCGATTAACCGGTGATGATAAATCCTTGGTGGTATTACTAAAAAATCAACAGCATTATCAAAGCCTTGAACCGATGGTTGAGGGGCAAAATAAAACCCTAGCGAATGACACCCTAGAAAATGACACGATAGCGACTGCACCAAACAACCCCACGGTTTGGCATGCCGATGCTGTCAATCATAAAAATACCCGCGCCACTAGCACGCCTGATGACGTAGCATTTAATGACATAACCTCCAATAACATCAATAACATAGCGCCTAACCCAAATCCGCACTTTGACAGTGTTGTACAGACTGCTCCTGCAACGCCAGCGGCTACAACGTCGCAGGTGTTGCCCCCTTCGCAGTTCGTCAGTGACTCAACCAGACAGCGGCGTAATACTGCTATGATGGCTGGCGCCGCGATGCTCATTGGCACAGGTATATTGGGCTGGATAAATAAAGATCGGTTGCTGCCGACGCAAACTGTCAACAATGTAAATACTGCAGCATCGGTGGCGAGTACAACGCCCACCTCGGCTATAACGACCCCACTGATCGCGCACGCACTGGGTGATTCCTATGCCATTAACTTGACCGAAGCCGCAACGGTTACCGAAAGTGGCAATCCGAGCGATGATCCCATCCTAAAGGTGATAGTAGCCAGTCCGCAAGGTCAGTCTATCGATGTCATCGAGCAAAAATCTAAACAAACAAGTAGCGCTAAAACTAAAAACGACAATAAAAACGAAAACAAAAATAATGCGAATCAGCCCTTATTATCCGCCACTGTGACCACGGTGGTCGCTAATAAAAACCCAACGGTTGCCAGTGGTGCAGCGAGTACAGCGTTGCAAAACCAACATACCGAGACCGAGGCTACTTTGAACGCCTCACAATTTAACAATCATGTTGTCAAAATTGCCGCTAAAGCAAGCTGTTTGCCAGTTACCGATACCCATGATTTGACAAGTTTAGGGGTCACCATCCAGCCCACGATGCATTACTACAACTGCCAAATTAGCTTGCCTATCAAATCGATAACGAGCCAAATAGCTGGGTTAAGCAAAAAGACGGAAATCTTGGATACTCTGACGCTCGATAAAGGGTTATCAGAAATTTTAACTAGCTCTACCAGCCATACAGCAGCTACCGCCTCTACGGTTTTGCCAGCTAGCACGGTCAGCGATTCTAGCGGCAATCAGCAAATACAGCTATACTATTTGGGTATTACTGAGCCAGTAAATCATATGAGTGCCACTGCTAGCACTGAGTTAGCCGCTTTACCCACCTCAGCTTCCAACCCCAAGAGATAGTCCATGCCGTATTTAATTGCAAACAATCAGCGTATCACCATTGATTTGCCTATCTCTCATGAGATCGGCTCTGGCGGTATGGGCATTGTCTACCGTCTTGGTAATCTGTTAGGCACGGGCAATTTGGTGGCAAAAATCTTTAAAAATCCCATCGACCCCAAAAACCCCAGCCTTGCCAAACTACAAGCCATGATGGCGCGCCCGCCTGAGCATATTTATGAAGTGATTAATGGGGTAGGGTATACCCAGTTTGCTTGGGTGAGACATCTGATTGTCGGCGAGCATGATGAGCTTATTGGCTATGCCATGCCAGAGCTGGACTTTGATAGGTCGTTATCGCTCAATCCTTTCATGTACCCACGAGAGGCAGCAAAACTGACCGCGTATCAGCAGAGTCTCAATTATCGCGTACAGCTGTGTGCCAATATTAGCGCCTTGATGGCGGATTTACATGGTCATGGGCATGCCTTTATTGATTTTAAAGAAGCCAATATGCGCCTGATGCCAGAGCCAAGCACGGGCATGGATGATGATTATAAAGGCTTTATCGTTGGGTTTATCGACTGTGATAGCTATCGTATTACTGCCAGTGATGGCAGCGTTTATCCAAGCCCTGTCATATCCCCTGAAATGACCAGTCCTGAATATCATGAACACAAAGATATTGGTTTGTTGGATGAAAAACACGACCGTTTTGTACTGGCGATTGAGCTGTTTAAAATTTTAAACAATGGTATTCATCCTTTTTATTTTATCCCTGTCTCAGACCGATTAAAAAATGCTGCCCATCGCAACACCGACCAATTTATCAAAGAGCGGCTATATGCTTATGGCTTGCAGCCACAGCCAGAGATTGCACCGCTAAAAAACAGCATTCATGTGTGTTGGGATGACCAAACCCGTGCGATGTTTGATAAAGCGTTTTTATCCACCCATCCAACTGATCGCCCAAGCGCCGCCGAGTGGGAAAACCATCTACGCGGATTGGTTCAACACCGCCAGTTTAAAGTGTGTGAAAATTATCCCAATGATGCCAGCCACATTCATTTTGTCGGTAAACCCTGTCATCGCTGTCTGTTTTTAACCGTACCCAATAACCCGTTAACCACGCCCGTCACGCCTGCATCCGCAATCAGCGCCGCAGCGAAAACCAGTGTCTGGCAGACCACGCCCACGCCTGCTTCTGTAGCGTCCACTGCCGCAAATCACCCAAATCATCAGTCAAATCATCAGCCAAGCGCGGCTTTGAGCGGTTTGATGGATGATGAAACATTGGCAAATAATCGTCGGCTTGAGCAATCGCTCAATACTCAGGCTAACAGTCACAGGGTCACACCGAGCCAACCCATCAATGTCGGCGGTGCAGGGGATGCAGTCGATGACGCCACCCAAACACCGGCGACTCATTCAATGGCGATGCCAGATACGATGCTAGATACAATGACAGATGCGAGAACAGCACCCACGCATCACACTGATACTACAGAGACGACACCCACTACGCCACCGTATACTACTTCTACCGGTGAGGTATCTGTCAAAAAGCCCTCTAAAGGGTGGCTGATAGCGATGATTGCTGCCCTAATTGCTGGCCTAGTGGCAATCGGTGGCTATGGCGTATCAAGGTTAAAATCCGCCTCAACACCGACGACATCACAATCCGCCACTACCAATCAGTCCGATAATACCAAAGCGGCAAGTACCGATGATAATTCACAAAAAAAACCAAAAAGCCAAAATAGTTACAGCACCATCATCAAATCGCTACCGACTGCAAAAGCCACTATGACGCAAGCGCTTAAAGCGCAAAATGGCTTTTTTTCTTCCTCGTCGCAAACTAGCGTAGCCAAGCTGTATCAAGACACGCTCGGTATTAGCCCTGAGTTTTTTGATAACGTAGTCAAGGTGGGTGAGTTTGCCGAGCCATCGCTCAAACAGCTGCAAGAGCTCGGTTACAGCCAAGATATCAATGCGACAAAGCAATACTCGCTTGAAGCCTTTCGCAACGCGGATATGGGCTATTTTAAACAGCAGCCCACGAATAAAACGCTCGCCAAACAACTCAATGAAGCAGCAAAAAGCTATTACTGGCGCAAAAAAGACCCAAAAGCCGCCGCTTATCTTCAAGCGCAAGCAGTGAAATACAATCCTAACCAAGGCGAATATGTCGCCAATTTCGCTTATTATTTATTTAAAAATAACTATCCTTATAGCAAATCTTTTTTGCTTTATGCGCTACAAACGCCGCGTGATAGCAGCAAATATCCCAATACTTATATGATTGAATTGGCAGCGGCAATGGCACTGCAAGCGGGCGATGACAAAGGCGCAGTGGGGTCGTTATTGGCACAGTTTTATACCACGGACGATCAACAAAAACGTTGCCAAAACATGTTAAATTATCCGCAAACCTATCCAGAACTGGTACCCATCGCCGAGAAAGTATTAGCCATTATCGACCAGCAAAACAGTAGCGGCGCAAATCCCGTGCCCGCTGAGTGCTTGCCGCCCTACAACTGGGTGGTTGGATCGTCAAATTAGTTTATCAAATTGAAAATATGAAAATAGGGTAGTAAACATCTATGATTATTGTCTGCCAACAATGTGGTCAAAAATTACCAAAAACTGCGGTTATGTGCCCAAATTGTGGCAGTCGTCAGTTTGCGCAACAATCTGATAATCATACTCAGCCGCAGCAAGCAAATTCTTTTGTACAGTCAAGTGGCTATAATGCCTATGACAGTACCCATAACGCGATCCAGCCCGAACATTCTACTTGGCAAAGTTATACACCAAATCCATCTGCAGGCAATTATCAACCGACCGATATGCCAGCTGTGCAGGCTAGTCAACCTATGCAGCAACCTGCTCAACCAATCTATGCACAGCCTAATTATGAACAGCCTGATATTGCTCAAGCGTCAAATCTACCCGCACAACCCTCTGACTATGCAAATCCTTATGTCGCTCCCGCAGTGCAACCACAGCAACCTAGCCAATACCCAACTCCCGCTACCAATCAGCTGCCTTCGACCGCGCTGCAGACTCGTAAGCCTGCTTATACCATGCTGTATGCAGGTTTTGTGCGCCGCGCATTGGCTTATCTATTTGATTTAGCGTTAGTCAGTTTATTATTGGGATTGGCTTATCAATTATTGTTGCCGCAGATTTTACCGCAGCTTGGCATTCGTGGGTTTACCGATCAAACGCTTGCCTTGATAGCGTATGGATTTTATTTGTTTTATATGACGTTATTGACGTGTTTGGGACGACAAGCAACGGTGGGCAAGGTGATTATGGGTATGTGGGTGTTTGGTATGCAGGGTCAACGGGTTAATTTTTTCCATGCGTTAATCCGCGAAACCTTAAAACTTATCTTATTGCCATTTGGTTTTTTGATGTGGTTTACCGCCCGTAAACAAACGCTGCATGATTTAATCGCGCGCACGGTGGTGTTGTATGACCCCAATTAATTTTTAAACAGGGATAACAATAAAAAAGTTAATCAATTTGGAAAACCCCATGCTAAACATAGTGAGTCGTACAAAAGCCAGCAAAAAACCCAACGCCAAAGCGCAAACGTTGAGCGAAATCATGATTTTAGCGGTGGTATGGCTCCTGTTAATTGGCGCATTTTTACTGGCAGATTACGCCCATTCGCCCAAACTGCAGCGTTATCAACTCGAACTCACCAGCTATACTGAAGGCATCGCCAAACCGCAACTGCTCAGCAAATATTGTGGCGACAACGTTATTACTAATCTGTATGACAACCGTAATGATCCTAACTATGGCATGACTCAAGCTTGTGCCCAAGCCAGTCAGCCTACACAATTAATGAGTGAGGCAAAGCAACATTTTGCCAAAACCCAACAAGCTTTAGCGGCCGCATGGCAAGCCCAAGGCAAACAGCAACGCCAAACCGAGCTGGTTGAAAATGAAACCGAAGTGAATTTGGGTGGCGATAAACTCAGCAATCGCCAAGATTGGCTACACCTTAATGCTAGCGGGCAACTCGATAGTTTAGACAACTTAATGGCGGTAAAAACCGATAAATTATCCCCTGCCGACCAAGCTAATTTTGCGGTGTCATTGCTTGCGGTTGCCGATGGCAATCGACGTTTTGCCTACAATCGCCTGTTTAGCAATCAGCCTGCCATTGCCAAACTGTTAAATCAATCGGCAAACGATGTCGCCAGTATCTATGACGCCAATAACAACCAACAAAAAGCCCTGCAAGCGAACAATTTACTGCCGTTAATTGGCACGCCCACGCATTTGGGAATGCTCACTCAGGTGTGTATTTGGTCATGGGTGACGTGGGGCTTGCTATGGCTGTCGCGGCGTAAGCATTGGCTGGAAGTGTTACCGATAGCAATCACTGTGTGGGGACTGGTTATTGCAGGTGTTAGCCATACAGTGATATTGCCGATGATGGTGGGGGGCGTGCTGTTTTGCGTCGGCGTGCTACTGAGTGTATTGACGATTTTTTCGCCCATACGTCGGTTGATGGAAAAATTCCCCGACAACCGTGCCATGCTGTCATCTATGTGGATTTATCCGTTGTTTGTAGGCTTTGCCACCTTTGGCTTGATGATTTTATTTGATTTAAGCACCCGTAGTTATTTGTCACTGCGTTATATTTTTCTCAATCATTTCAAAGATTTGTTTTGGTGTTTTGTGTTTATTAGCCTGGCTCGCCCGATTAGCAGTTTGCTGAGTTGGGGGCTTAAAACCCTCATTGCCAATAACTTACTACACAGCAGTTGGGGCAATGTCAAATCGGCGATGACTAAAGCGCGTGTGTGGCTGCTTGCCTTTGCGGTGGGCTATTTGGGCTTGGCAGTGTTGATTCACAGTGACAGTGCGAAAGTCGCTGAACTGTCAAAAATTTGGCTGATGGTGTTTTTGGGCGTGTTTTTGGCGATTAACCAACGCGGCTTGATTAATCATTTGTTTTTCCGCTCCAAAAAAATGACCCTGCTGCTTGCTTTTTCGGTGGTGTTGCCGTTTATCGCACTGGGTATTGCCAATGAAAAAGGCACCATGCTGGTATTTTTGTTTTTGTTTACCTTTTTGGTGGGTGTGGCGCTATCGAACAAGATTTTCCAAATGGGCGGTCGGGGTTATATTTTGGGCGTGTTGTCGAGTACCGCGATTTTGCTTTTGCTGATGATGGTATTGGTGAATTTAAGCGGGTTTGATGCGCGTACTGCCGAGCGGGTCAATGCGTGGGTCAATCCGTTTGTGGCGAGCAACGATCAGATGGCGATTTTGCATTGGTTTCGCGATAGTGTGCCGATGATTGGCTATGGGTTTGGCGATATTCCGTGGTGTGGTTATCACTTAACAAACAGCCATTTATCGGGCTGTCAGGGCGTGCCGCTACAGATGCAAAGTGACTATACCATTACTTCCGTGATGGCAGTGGTGGGTATCGGGGCAAGTGTGGTGCTGATGATGGTGTATTTTGCGTGGCTTGCGTTGATGGCACGTCAGCAGATGGCGTTTGCCAGTGAGCAGATGAAATCACGGCTGTTATCGGGCGGTTATTTTTTGCTGGCGTGGGTGATTTTGCTGTGGGTGGTGATTACGGTGTTTCAGGCACTTGTCACCATTTCGGGGAATTTAGGAATTTTACCACTCACGGGGGTGACGTTGCCGTTTTTAAGTTATGGCACCAGTAATTTATGGCTCAATAGTATTATGCTCAGTTTGGCGCTGTTTCAGCCAAAGTTGATGTTGGACGGCAATAAACCGTAAACCGTATGCTCAATAACTTATCCAATCGTAGAAACGTCAAATTTTAGTAAGGCTTGCAAAAATTAAAGGTTCAAAATGACCGAAAACCAAACCCCGAAAGACGAAAACAGTCAAGAAACTATGAACAGTGGCAAGTTAGAAACTGTCAACAACACAGGTTCTGACACGCTGTCACAGGACGAAAATGTCGCTGATTCAGTAGATGTTGAACAAATCACCACGCCTGCCAATGCCTCCGACAATACGCAAGCAAGTGAAACAAAAAATACTAACAAAAAAATCAAAAACGACGGTAAAGTTGCCAGTTTTCGGGTTTCTCAAGCGCTTTACAAAACCATTTTGACCAACTTACAAGTGATTTTGGTGGTGTTTGTTGTCGGTCTTATCGGCTGGGTGGCGTGGTATCTCTCGCCCTTAACCGCCTCAAATACCACGTACAATGCAGAGGCGAATGAAAACGCCGTGTCACTTGTCGTTGACAATCTGGGTATGGCTGATGTGGTCAACCAAGCCAACAGCCAAAATACTAATACCCAAAGTGCAAACGCTAATCTATCAAGTTCGGTCAACGCCACGCCTGCCAAAACGTGCGATTTAACTCAGCCCAAAAACCAAGCCCGTTTTACCGACAGTATCAACCGAGTCAATCAAAGTCTGCTCAGCTTGTATCAGCAAAAACGTCTAGCCAACCAATACCAACTGCAAACTGCCAGCCTTTGGCAACAAGCCTGTGAGCAACATATCAACGAAGACGCGTTAGCCTTTGCGCTAAAAACGCTTGCCAGCCCTGAGAGACTGTTGCAGCTACAATGGCGAGAACAACAGCCCAATCGCCGCAATCAAAACGACCCCAATGTCGCCCATATGCCAACCAATTGGCTCACCCAAACCAACCCTTGGTATGGGCTACCGGGCTGTGTGTATATCAAAACCGCCAAAACGGCGGACAATCAAACAGGCTACCTGTATGTCGATAGTCGTGGCAATACCATGACTGACACAGGTGACGTTGACCCATTAACCCAGCTTTGTAATAACCCTAGATTGATTCCGGTGTCAGTCAAATCCTTGGTGGTTAAACCATTGACAGGGGCGGCGACTTTACCCAATGCACCAGCATCTGACCCCAACAATGCTTTTAATAAAGCCAAAAAAGATATTCAAAACCAAGCCAATGGCGTGCTGCAAACCCTACAAGACAAACCCACGCAAGACCCGAAAAAACGGATTGCCTCCACCAGCAAAACCGAGGTTGCTTTGCCGACCAATCTAGGGTTGATGTATAGCGAATTGTCCAACATTCACGCCAGCCATTTTGACCGTCAGTTATTGGACGCTTATCAAAGCTACCAACAAAAAAATGATCAACGCAGCTGGTGGCAAAAACTCACGGCACCGCCAATCAATAGTATCAATGTCGATGGCTCGGATATCAAAATCGGCTACAACATGGCGTTAACCCTGGATCCCGCCGTACAGACCACCGCCCAACAAGTAGCGGATTGTGTCACCAATAACCCCAATGGCGCGGACTGTAATAGCGTGCTATCGCCTGCGTTGCAAAACGTCGCCAATGGTATGTATGAGACCGCCTTGGTACGCAGTATCGGTATCGCGGTGATTGACGTCAAAACCCAAGGCGTGCTTGCCCTTGCTAGCGCTGACTCCAACTGCTACCGTGCCGATAATGGCGATACCACGATTAAGCCCACAGGTTGCCCGATACTGTGGAAAAAAGACTGGAGCAAGCAAAACCTCATGAACCATGCGTTATACCAAACCGTGTACCCAGGTTCGACCGTTAAAACCGTACAAGCATTGGCACTGGTACGCGCCAATCCACGGTTTAAAAATATGCAAACCCCTGAAGCGCAATATCTCAAACAAGTGATAGCAAGCTCATCTACCGAAAAAGTGGCGAACTTTTTATATTGTCAACGCACGACCAGTGCGATGTCATTGCAACGTGACCGACAAGGCGTTTGCCAAGGTATGCCCGCCTTTAAAAAAGCCAGTGATGACATGGGCTGGAGTGTGAATTGTGCCGATAAAGGGGGAGTGAATTGCGGATTTAAAGATTTATTGTTTGGTAAAGCCTATAATAGCGACCCGATGCTACAAAGCCGCTATTTTTCAGGTGTACTGCTCACCGATGGCAAGCAAGATTACACCACCAAGCAATTACAATTTACCGAAAGCCAAGTGGCAAGCTGTGTCAAAGCCAATGGCGGACGTATGAACGGGGCGTGTCGTCAAGGGGGCGATATGCTCAATGCCAGCATGAACCAAGTGTTTGGCGCAGGTAATGCCAAAACCTCGGTACTGGGTGTGTCGGATATGTTTGCCAATCTGCTGATTGCCGATAATGGCGCGACCCAGCGTCGCGGCGTGCATTTAATTGAGGATTTGTGGGGCGTCAATCAAATTCCACTGCGTCCTAAAGCCTGGCGAGGCGATGCCCAAAGTCAAGAGACATTGACCACAGCTACCAGCCAACTCGGCGCCATGCCACTGGGTATCAACCAATCTGACGCCCGCGGTGCGCTCAATTTATTATCAGGTACGCTGCTAGCAGGCACAGGCTTGGGCGGCGGCAACGGCACAGCTTTTGCTGCCTGTAACCAAGCGATTGGTAGCTGTGCTTGGACACAGGGCGTGATAGTGGGCAAAACAGGCACACCCGGCTTTAACTACCCAACCCGCCAAAACGGTCGCAGCTTTTATACCCCCAATGTCACCGTCAGTATGGTGGCAAATCTGTGTAACAATGCAGACATTCGCGCAGGCAAAGCTCAGCCATCGGTGGCGTGTTATGCTCGTCCGTATAAATGGTTTGTCTATGGGCTAAAAGATAAAAATGGCAAATGGGATAAAGCGGTAGCGGTATTGGTTGAACGTAACTGGACTAAAAATGGCTTGGTCGATGACCCCCGCGATGGCATTAACCGAGCGGTACAGGCCGGCATGATATTAGCCAAACAGATGTATCAAAGCTCGGCGATTAGCCGTCCTGCAAACGCTAACCCACTGGCTGATTCAGTGGCTAGTCCAGTAACTGATACTACGCAAGCTGTTAAAAAAACACAAACCCATCAATAAAAAATTTCACCATT
>ENA-OOIZ01000063-OOIZ01000063.1-human-skin-metagenome-genome-assembly--contig:-NODE-63-length-16597-cov-3.295974_pt1 | contig 16597 bp, 16 predicted proteins | sample MGYA00248862_ERZ500975 | MGnify/ENA primary metagenome ERZ500975 (study PRJEB25958, sample SAMN03398552) | human skin metagenome | study: EMG produced TPA metagenomics assembly of the Human Skin...
ACCCAACGATATCGTTGTGGCATTAGCGAGTCACTATGATGGGGGTAAACCGCATAATTATCGCATTGATAGTGTGGCAAAGCTGACTTGTCAAAACAACAAGCTGATTTTACAAAAGCCGTTGGTAATACCCGTCAGTTGGAATCGACAACAGCAACGATGTGGAATTGGTCAAAACTACGCAGGGATTTTGGATGGCTTTATCGACAACAAACAAGCCTATTATTTGGCAAAATTACAGCAAAAATACCCAACTTGTGCCGCTTTAGAAAAAGCCTTTGCAACAGTAAAATAACCCAACAATGAAACTCACCGCCCCAAAACAGCGCCAAGGCGACTATTATGAAACCCTCGCCAAACACTACCTTGAAGCGCAAGGTTTAACGTTTTTTGCCAAAAACTGGCACTACAAAAACTTGGGCGAGCTTGATTTGGTGATGCTTGAGCCGACACAAAAAACCCCTTGCTTAGTCATTGTCGAAGTGCGTCAACGAAAAGCCAGCCAATTTGGCACAAGTTTAGACAGTATCACCCCCGCCAAACAACGTAAAATCATTAAAACCACCGCAGCTTTTTTACAAGCGCATCCGCAATTTGATAGCTTTGACATTCGCTTTGATGTGGTAAGTTATGAAGGTGCTCAAGCTGTAGGGGAGGCTGTCATGCCAATGCCTACATGGGTGAGGGACGCTTTTAGCGTAAATTAAGCATTTTGTATAACGTATAAACTTAGCAAAAATTATGCTATGCTACGCAGCAAAATAGTATAATTTTACCCCTCTTTTATTAGGTATTTCCCATGAACGCACAGGATTTAATTACTTTACTACAACCCCATTTTCCGAGTGGCAAAATCGAAGCCGCCAATCAAGGCAACAAATTTGATGTGCGCGTGGTGGATGACAGCTTTGAGGGTAAACGTGCTGTCGCACGTCAACAAGCCGTGTTGGGGTTGGTCTCGGATAAATTTGCGTCAGGTGAAATCCATGCACTCAATATCCAAGCGTTGACCTATGCCCAGTGGCATGAGATGCAAGCCAAACAAGCTGCGCAATAAGCCATTTTTAGGAGAAACACATGGATAAATTTTTAATCACGGGTGGCACTCAAGTCAAAGGGGAAGTGGTCATCTCTGGCGCAAAAAATGCGGCATTGCCCTTGCTTGCGGCAATGATTTTGGCAGAAACCCCAGTCACCCTGCACAATGTACCGACACTCAAAGACGTCAATACCTTGGTCAAATTGATTGCGGGCACGGGTATCACCATTGAAAAGAACGGCGATACGGTGACTTGCGATACCAGTACCATCAATAGCTACTATGCCCCGTATGAGCTAGTCAAAACCATGCGTGCATCGATTTTGGTATTGGGGCCGCTGCTTGCGCGCTTTGGGCAGGCTGAAGTGTCGCTGCCCGGTGGCTGCGCAATTGGCTCACGCCCTGTCGACCAACATCTAAAAGCCTTGGAAGCGATGGGAGCGACCATTACCGTTGAAAATGGCTATGTCAAAGCCAAAGCACCCGCTAGCGGTCGGCTAAAAGGTTGTCATTTTACCTTTGATGTGGTCACGGTTGGCGGTACTGAAAACACCATCATGGCAGCGGCATTGGCAGAAGGAACCACGCACCTAGAAAACTGTGCGCGTGAACCAGAAGTGGTTGATCTGGCTAATATGCTTGTCAAAATGGGCGCAAAAATTGAAGGCATTGGCACCGCTTATATGACCATTGAAGGCGTTGACAAATTAAATGGCTGTGAGTACTCAGTAGTACCAGACCGTATCGAAACAGGCTCATATCTTGCGCTTGCCATGATGACAGGCGGGGAAGTGACTGCCAAAAAAACCGAAGCCAGCTTGATGCAATCGGTGCTTAAAAAATTTGAAGAAATGGGCGCCCAAGTCACTGTTGGCAGCGACTGGATTAATGTCAAAATGGCTGGTCGTCCAAAAGCCGTTGATATCCGCACATTACCACACCCTGCGTTCCCAACCGATATGCAAGCCCAGCTCATGACAGTTTGCTGTATTGCAGAAGGCACCAGTACCATTATTGAAAATATTTTTGAAAATCGCTATATGCATGTCCCTGAGCTGCAACGTATGGGCGCCAATATCAAAGTCGATGGCCATACCGCCGTTGTTCAAGGCGTCGATAAACTCAATGCCGCGCCTGTCATTGCAACCGATTTACGCGCCTCTATGTCACTGGTAATGGCAGCGGTGGCAGCCCAAGGCGAGACCTGTATCGAGCGCATTTACCACATTGACCGTGGTTATGAGTATGTGGAAGATAAACTGCGCGGCTTGGGCGTCACCATTGAGCGGGTAAAAGGCGAATAACAGGTATAAGACAATGACACAAGCAAATGATGCCAATTATAACGGTCTTACCTTAGCGTTATCCAAAGGGCGAATCTTAAAAGATACCTTGCCCTTGCTAAAAAAGGCAGGTATCGAACTACTTGAAGACCCAGAAGAATCACGTAAACTTATTTTCCCGACCACGCATGCTGACGTGCGGATTTTGATTTTACGCGCCAGTGACGTGCCAACCTATGTGGAGCATGGGGCGGCAGATTTTGGTGTAGCGGGTAAAGACGTGCTGATGGAGCATGGCTCAAGCAATTTATATGAATTGCTCGACCTACAAATTGCCAAATGCCGTTTGATGACGGCAGGTAAAGTGGGGCTACAATTACCCAGTCGTCGTCTTCGAATTGCCACCAAATATGTCAATGTGACGCGCGCGTTTTTTGCCAGTCGCGGTGAACAAGTCGATGTGATTAAACTATATGGTTCCATGGAACTTGCGCCCTTGGTGGGCTTGGGTGATTTGATTGTGGATGTGGTCGATACCGGTAATACCTTAAAAGCCAATGGTCTAGAGCCGCGCCAAGAGATTTGCCAAGTCTCTTCGCGTTTGATTGTCAATCAGGTCAGTTATAAACGCAAATTTGCCCTGCTTGAGCCCATCATCGAAAGCTTTAAGCAAAGCGTCGCTGATAACACCCAGTAACGGTTCAAAAATCACCATGATGCAGCATCTTTTTGTGTATGGCACGCTAGCGCCCAATCGCGACAACCACGCTATCATGACACCCATCAACAACGGCAGTTGGCAGCCTGCGACTATTCGTGGGCATTTGATGCCAGATGGCGGTTGGGGCTCGGCGCTCGGATTTCCTGCAGTCATCCCAGATGAACAAGGCGACATGGTAGCGGGCTGGGTGTTTTCGTCGGATGATTTGGTCAATCATTGGGCGCGGCTAGATGAGTTTGAAGGTGAAGCCTATCAGCGCATTGAAGTAACCGCCACGCTTGACAATGGTGCGAAAATCCAAACCTTTGTGTATGCACTCGACAATCTACAGCATTATTAAAGTTGTCATTAAAGATGCAAACATGGAAAATTAAAACATTGAAGAATAAAAAAGACGTTATTAAGACGTCTTTTTTTAACTGGGTGAATTTTAATTGGGCGAAAACTAAAAGCGGTGACGGGTTTGCTCGGTTTAGTCGATTTTGATGCGCCGATTTGGATGAGTTGGCAAAGCTGTGCAGGCTAAAAAGCCGCTTTCATCCATGAAAAAATTTGTTATGCTATGGGTTAGTCATTTTTTATTCTTAGGGGAATACCATGCGATTGTTAAATAGCCAACAAGCCAGTTTTGCGCAGGAATTGACAGAGCTGCTTGCTTTTGAAACGGTAAATGATCCAGCGCTACTGGCTACGGTCGATGATATTATCGCGCAAGTGCGTCAGGGTGGGGATGAGGTGGTGTTAAAGCTGACCCAACAATTTGACAACCATCCTGCCAAAACTTTTGCTGAGCTAGAGATTTCACAAGAAAAGCTCAAACAAGCATTTGATGGGTTAAATCCTACAATCAAGCAAGCGCTTGAACTGGCGGCACAGCGCGTCACATCTTTTCACGAGCGCCAACGGCAAGAAAGCTGGACGTATCAAGATGCGCTAGGCAATACGCTTGGACAACAAGTTACGCCACTCGATAAAGTGGGTATTTATGTGCCAGGTGGGCTGGCAAGTTATCCATCCAGCGTCTTGATGAATGCGTTACCCGCAAAAGTGGCAGGGGTCGGGCAAATTATCATGGTGGTGCCTGCCCCTCATGGTGAACTAAATCCCTTGGTATTGGCGGCCGCTTATTTGGCGGGTGTGGATAAAGTCTTTACCATTGGGGGCGCGCAAGCGGTGGCAGCGTTGGCTTATGGTACTAACACCATCCCACAAGTCGATAAAATCACAGGACCTGGCAACAAATACGTGGCAGCCGCCAAACGCGCCGTGTTTGGGCAAGTGGGCATTGACATGATTGCAGGTCCCTCGGAAGTACTGGTATATGCCGAAGGCGTAGCAAATGATAAAGCCGACTGGTTAGCCATGGATTTATTGTCGCAAGCTGAGCATGACACCGTCGCGCAAGCGATTTTTGTCACCCCATCTGAGCCATTACTCAAAAAAGTTGCGCAGGAAATCGAAAAAGCCTTAGCAGATTTGCCAAAAGCTGACATCGCTAAAGCGGCGATTGCCAACCGTGGCGCGCTGATTTTGGTGAAAGACCGAGCAGAGGGTATTGAGGTGATTAACCGCATTGCGCCGGAGCATTTGGAATTATCGGTAGATGACCCAGAGGCAATGGTCAAAGATGTCCGCCATGCGGGCGCTATCTTTATGGGTCGCTATACCCCTGAAGCGATTGGCGATTATTGCGCTGGCCCTAATCACGTGTTGCCAACGTCAGGTACCGCACGCTTTAGTTCACCGCTCGGCGTGTATGATTTTCAAAAGAAATCTTCGATTATTTATTGTAGCGAGCAAGGTAGCCAAACGTTGGCAAAAACTGCCGATATATTGGCGGTGGAAGAAAATTTGGATGCCCACGCGCGTTCAGCCCGTTACCGTGTAAAATAGGTTCAAACGCGCCTGTGATAATTCAACAGCTTATGGCAATTCAATGGGGCATTTAACTCATTTTAACGGGGAAGTTAACGCTGCTTTGTCAATACATCTAGGCGTAGCCGTTCTTCAGGCGTAAACATCGTCTGCTGTAACGCCACAATTTGTTGCTGTGCTTGCGGCACATTACCCAATTTGCTCAGTATTTGGTTAGACTGTGTCTGATAAGTTGCCACACGCTGCGCAAATTGCGCTTCAGATTGGTCAAGCTGCTCAAGCCGTTTGACCGCTTCAGGGGAGACGTATTGACTACGCATGGCATTGATTTGGCTTTGCGTTGCCCCTTGCTGCTGCATTTGCTGCGTTTGCGCTAATAACTTGTCAATATTGCGCTGCTGGGTTAGCTTTGTCTGTAGATTTGGGTCTTTAACGCTGGCGATATAGGCAGTTTGCGCCTTATCAATGATGGCTTGGCGCTGGTCATTGCTCAGTTGCGCGTTTTGGTTGGCTTCGACGACCGTCATGTTGTAGTCATTGAGGGCTTGTTCATCCCCAAAAAAGGCTTCACGGGTTTTGGCGTCAAAATAGCGGGCTTGCAGCTGTTGTACTGCGCGTAATTGGTTTTTAATCGCAGATAAATCTAATGCGCTGACGTTGGGGTTTTGCTGTGCTTTAGGCTTATCTAGCTGGCTGACAGCAGTCAAATAGGTTAGATAATTTTGAAAAATGTTAACCGCTTGGCTTGCGGCAGGCTCAGGCGTATGTTCACGAATATAGGCAATCACCCGTTGTTCAATCTGGCTTAACGGCTCTTCCCCTTGTGCGGACAAAAAATAATCAAACAGTCGGCGCAAACCGGCGGTCACCACCAATTGCTTGTTTCCATCGATAATAATTTCGCCATCGACTTGGGTGCCTTGGAGTGATTTGGGCAGTGATGTAGGTAAGGGGGCAGTGTTTGCGGTGATGGGTGATGTGTTGGTTAGGATTTGATGGGACGGCAATCCACTAGATGGACTGGTACTGGCAGCATCCTGCGGCAAAGGATTGGCTGTTTTGACAGCGTCCTTAGGTTTTAACCACAGTATGCAGGCTATCAATAATGCGATGATGCCACTGGCTAATACGATTATTAGCCAGTTTATCGGTCGTTGGTTTGTGTCAGGGTTGTTTGAAGGAACCATAGGCATAAGCTTACAACGATTGACCTTTTAAGCGATTGACTTGGTTGCGATAGACAGTCAATGGATTGGTGTCTAGCAAACTGACAATGCCAAATACCTGATTGACTGAATCCATATGATTCATTTTGTAGTTATCACGAATCACTGCACCCAGACGACTTGAACAGGGTGAGACAAGACCATCATTGGCTTCGCCATTGAATGACAAACCCGTCAACCCCAACACTGCATCAGACGGATCGACAAGCGTCGTCATAGTTTGGTCGCCACTAAATGAGTAATAACGCACATTATTGACCACCGTGTTTTTTGGGTATCCACAATAACTGGTCGGCATGGCTGCAGGGAATTTTTGGTTAAATTTGGCTGCATAATTGGTGGTGAGTGCATTGACGGCTGCCCAGCCATCTTGCTGCTGAAGTTGATTGAGTGGCACGCCAGATCCAATATCCATCACACCGCCCACCAATTCAAAAAACTTGATTGCCATTAAAGAGGCGGTATTAAATTCGCCAGCGGGTAAGCCATCAGCCGCGCTGCCTTCAGTCACCATTTTGACTGTCCAATCCGCCATTTTTGAGCCTTGCTCAGGGCTAGAAATCGCCGTCACAGAGGATACTAGCGATGGCGCAACCCCCGCCACATAGCGAATATCAATCCCACCTTGGCTATGACCCATTAAGTTAACCTTCGGGCTGCCGGTGATGGCAATGATGGTTTTGACTTGTTGGAGTAGCTGCTCACCGCGTACTTCGGTGTCATTGACACTTGATGTTTTGGTCACATACACACTTGCGCCATTTTTGGTGAGATCTTGAGGGATGCCATTAAAATAATCGACCAAACCAAACATTTTGCTCCAGCCACCAAGCCCGTGAGCAAGTACGATAGGGTATTTGGTTTTTGCAAAATTTGAGGTGGCGCTCAGGGTAGTGACTGCGACACAGCCAGTGGCATTGGCACAGTTGTAATAGCTTGAGGCATAAGAAGACGCAGAAAATGCGATGGAAGAAAAAAGCAATCCTTTGGCGGCACGGCGCATAAAGCGATAATGTGACATATACTTATCCTTGTAAAGTCATAATGAAGTTTCGCTGTCCTATGGATTAATTTAACCTAAATCAAGAATTTGTGAATCAAATGAAATGACTGATCAGTATATTTTTTGACAAACTCAGTGGATGCAGTATGTAGGTAAGGTTTAGGTAAAGTTAAAAACCAAGTGATGTATTGGCACAATTGGCGTGCTATCTACAAAAGCAGACACAAATTGTCATTGATTTTTTGCTATGATTTGCTAAGGTAACGGCTGATTTTTCGTTTTTGCTGTTTTTATTTTTTGCCCCTCATTACAAGAGAATAACTGACCCACTATGTTAGAACTACTATCTGACCCGTCAGCGTGGCTAAGCCTTGCGACGCTTGTCATTCTTGAGATTGTTTTAGGTATTGATAATCTTGTCTTTATTGCCATCTTAGCCAATAAACTCCCGCCGCATCAGCGCGCTAAAGCCCGTAATCTAGGTCTAGGTCTAGCATTACTCATGCGATTGGTGCTCTTATCCATGATTTCATGGCTCATTACCTTAACCGATCCCGTGCTCACATTGGGAAGTTTTGATTTATCGGTTCGCGACATTATTTTATTGGTAGGCGGGGTGTTCTTGTTGTTTAAAGCAACGACAGAGTTGCATGAGCGGCTAGAAGGAAAACCTGAGCATACCAACCAAAGCAAAGTGCAAGCTGGGTTTATGGCGGTTGTCGCACAGATTGTGATTTTGGACGCAGTGTTCTCGTTTGACGCGGTGATTACCGCCGTAGGCATGGCAAAACACCTTGAAATCATGATGGCGGCAGTGATCATTGCCATGATATTGATGGTGGCTGCCTCTAAAGCGCTCACCGAGTTTGTCGGTCGTCACCCGACCGTGGTGATTTTATGCTTAAGTTTCCTATTGATGATTGGTTTTAGTTTAATTGTCGAAGGACTAGGCTTTCATATGCCAAAAGGTTACTTGTATGCGGCGATTGCGTTCTCAATTTTAATTGAAGCGTTTAACCAAGTAGCCAAACGCAATAAAACCAAATATGAAAATCAAATTCCGATTCGTGACCGTACCGCGGATGCGATTTTACGTTTAATGGGTGGTAAAACCGAAGAAGCGGTTACCCCAGAGAATAATTCAGAACATTTTGATTTTGATAGTATGCCATTTGCACAAGAAGAGCGTTATATGATTAGTGGCGTACTAGCGCTTAATGAGCGCGATGTGCATACCATCATGACGCCGCGCAATGATATCTCTTGGGTCAATATCAACGGTAGCCGCGAAGAAATGCGCGCGCAATTGCTTGATACGCCGCATAGTTTGTTCCCTGTGTGCCGAGATACCATTGATAAAGTGCTTGGGGTAGTACGCGCCAAAGACTTTTTGGATTTGCTCGATAACAATGTCGCAGATATTGAAACCGCCATTAAACCCTTACTTAACAAGCAGCAGCCTGTGTTTGTGTCAGAGAGCATTGACAATCTAAAACTGCTCAATATGCTCAAAAAAGCCAAAGGTAATTTGGCGATGGTGATTGATGAATACGGTCAAGTCGCAGGACTAGTGACACCGCTTGATGTGCTAGAGGCGATTGCAGGTGAGTTCCCTGATGAAGATGAAACTTTAGAAATTATCCCCTATGATGATTACTGGATTGTGGATGGCACAGCAAGTTTGCACCAACTACGTTTGGAGCTTGACGATCCAGATTTGCTACTCGATGCCGATCAGTTCACCATTGGCGGGTATTTGATTTCGCAGTTGACCGATGCCCCAAAAGTCAATCAAACCATTGATATCGGTGCCTATAAGTTTACCATTCTAGAAACTTCAACATCGCGCATTTTGAAATTAAAAGTTGAACGTGAAGCCCCGATGGTGGCAACGGTTTAAATCACTGATTGGGTATAAAAGAAGGGGTAATTAACCCCTTTTTTTTGTATGACTTTTTTAGGGATATAACAATTAAGGAATTTGCTGAATCGTCAAGGTGATAGTAGGCACATTGCTCATTGACGTGGCAGCAGATTGACTGGACACAGGCGTGGATGATAGCGCAGTCAGGGTAATATCCATATTGGCAAAACGCTGTGTTTGGCGCAAGTCACCGCGCAAATCCCCAATCGATAGATTGAGGGTTTGTGGGCGAGCGGTGGTGGTCATAGCCGTGACCGCTACTGTGGCATTGCCTGCCCAAATACACTGTACGCCTGTGGCACAGCGGCTATCATTGAGCACTTTATCAAAAGTCAGATTTAGCTGGTGTTCTTTAACAAAGATGTTTTGACCCAGTGCAAGCGTGACCGTGCGAGTGGCATTGGCTGGCTGGTTGACTGTTGAAGGCGTTGGCTTGGAGTGCAACGCAGGCGCAGTCATACAGGCGGTTAATAGGCTCGTAGTGAGTAAGGCGATACTTGTGGTTTGAATGATTTTTTTCATCAGTAATTTCCTTTTTTCTTAACGGTTAATTTTATTTCTGATTTTTAGTTTTTAGTGTTATTTTTAGCGGCAAAAAAACGCTGTAGTCCCGCCAATACCAAGTCTTGCCGAATTTCCACGCTGGCTGATAGGTGCGGCTCAAAAGTATGGGCATCACCGCCTGTCATGGTGATTTCAAATTGTGGGTAGCGATGAATGGTTTCATTGATGGCCCCGACAATGGATAACATAATACCATGATGCACCGCGTCTTGGGTATTGGTGCCTGAATTTATACTATCAAAAGTGCCATCAATAATACTAATCTGGCGCGTTCCTGAGAATAGCGACTCGCGCTGCAAATAGATACTGGGAAAAATATAGCCCCCCAAGTGATGACCCTGATCGACCAAATCAATGGTAACGGCAGTGCCGCAGCCAATCACGCATTGTTTTTTGCTAGGCTCGATGATACCGAGCATTTGTAGCCAGCGGTCAACGCCAAGTTGGGCAGGGTTATAGTCGCTCGACATCAGCGCGTGCTTGGCATGGACTTGGGCAAATTCAAACGGTTTTTGCAATCGCTCTAGGCTTTCTGCGACGTGATTATTGACGGCTTGTCCAAGCACGGATGACACCCCGATAAAGTCAGGATTGAGTCGTTCAAGCCGAAAGGTCAACCCTTTGAGCAATTCAGCAGGGGCTTGCAAATGCTGCTCAGCCGCATGATCGAGCACTTGACCGCTATCGTCCGTGAGCCAATATTTTAAGCGGGTATTACCCAAGTCTAGCCAAAGTTTTGTCATAAATAATAGCCTTTGAATGGGATGCTTTATTTGTGTTTATTTGCCTGCAACGATGAAACGGCTGAATCCAAAACTTGAATGGTGCCTGTCCAAATCGTTTGTGTGCTGCCATCTGCTTGCTCAATGAGTAGACAGCCTTGCGCATCGATACCTACTGCAATGCCTGTTATTGATTGCTCAGATAAGGCGTTATGAATTTGCAAATACTTGTTTTTTAATACGTCTTTTTGGGCAAAATCATGGATAAATTGTTGGCTCGCTTCAGCCGCTTGCAGCTGATTAAATTGCCCAATCGCATTAGTTATGGCATCGGTAACGGGCTGATAAAATTCACTGGGCTGTAAGCGCTGCGCTGTCAAATCTTGCAGGCTTACCGCTTGGTAGTTTAAGCCTTCTTGGGTTTGCTCGGTCAGCACAGGGGCATGGGCAATATTGACCCCCACACCGACAACGACCCCTAGCATGTGACCTGCGACATTGACAGGCTCTATCAAAATACCCGAGAGTTTTTGAAATTGGTCAGGTAGGTTGGCTTGTGGTTGATAAAAACCCACATCGTTCACCCATTTGACACCAATGGTTGGCAAATGCTTTGCCAGTCTTGTTTGATTGATGTGTTCTATGATAGGTATTTGACTGAGCTGATAACCCACGCACAGTGACAAGCGACCATCTAATCGATAAGATAAGCAAAGATTTTGCTGCCAAGCATAGGCTTGTGTCGGCACATACAGCGATAAATAAACATTGCCTAGCGGTGATTGCCATGTTCTGCCATGTTGACCACGTCCGCCTGATTGGGTATCAGCAGTGAGTAAATGGGGGCGGCTAAAATGCGGTCGGTTATGGTCGGTGGGCGACTGGTTTTGATAGCTTAGCACCATCCACTCAATCAGCTGGCTGTTGGTTGAGTGGGTGCTGGCTAAGTGGGTATGGCAAAGCGAATCAATTTTCATGGGGATGGGTATATAGGGTCGGGTTCATAAGCTTAGGCACAATGTTACATACGTCAAAAAGATAAGTTTGCTATACTAACGCTATTTTTAATCAAAGGAAATGCAAAAAATGATGTATCTGTGGTTTTTGCTGGCGGGGGCATTTGCTGGCACTTGTGCGGGTCTGTTTGGTGTCGGTGGGGGATTGATTATCGTACCTGTGCTGATGGCGATTTTTAAAGCGTATGGCTATCCAAGCGATGTCATTACCCATTTGGCGGTAGGGACATCGCTTGCCACGATTGTGGTGACATCGATAAGCTCCATGCAATCGCACAATAAGCGCGGTGGCGTGCGCTGGGATGTATGGCGCAATATGTCAATTGGCTTGGTGGTTGGTAGTTTTGTTGGTGCTTATATCGCAGATTTATTGCATGGTAAGGTCTTGGCGTTTTTGATTGCTGGCATGGCGCTGTTTATGGGGCTAAAAATGCTTTTGGCTAAAAAATCGGAAGTTGTCGCGACCACTCACTTGCCATCTGCGCCTGTGCAAACAGGGGTTGGCGGGCTGATTGGCGCAGCATCGGCGATTTTTGGTATTGGCGGTGGCAGTTTTACCGTACCGTTTTTGAGCCGTTTTGGTTTGACCATGCAACAAGCGGTGGGTACGTCAGCAGCCTGTGGCTTACCGATTGCCATTGCAGGGGCGCTCGGGTTTATGTTTTTTGGCAAAGATGTACAGGGCTTGCCCGCTGAGGCGATTGGCTTTGTGCATATCACTGCGTTTTTGTGTATTTCAGTGATGAGTTATTTATTTGCCAAAGTGGGGGCAAAATTGGCGCACCAATTGCCTGCCAACACCTTAAAGCGCATGTTTGGTGGTTTGCTGCTGATTGTAGGCGCAAAAATGATGCTGGGCGCGCTTGGCATTAATTTATGGTAAAAATAAACCATGGGTTTTGTGTCATGTCATGAGAATGAATTTTATAATCCATTCTCAATCATATGCCCCATGCGCGCTTTTTTGGTATTGAGATAGGCTTCATTGTGGGGATTGACACCCACCAACAGCGGCACGCGCGCTACCACCTCAATACCAATATCATTGAGATAGTCAATTTTGTTGGGGTTGTTGGTTATCAGCTTTACCTTATCCACACCGACATGCTCAAGCATCGGCTTGCACATCTCATAGGTGCGAGCATCGGCAGGTAAATCGAGCAGCAAATTGGCATCAAGCGTATCATGTCCTTGGTCTTGCAATGCGTAAGCTCGGATTTTGTTGGTCAGTCCAATCCCGCGTCCTTCTTGGCGCAAATATAAAATCGCCCCGCAGCCGCCATCTTTAGCATAAGCTTGAATCATCTGCATGGTAGCGTTGAGCTGGGGGCCGCAGTCGCATTTAAGCGAACTAAACGCATCCCCTGTCAAACATTCGCTATGAATGCGTACCAATGGGATTTTGGATTTATCAGCCGTGGGCAAACCAACCGTCAGCATGACGTGTTCATGTTTGCGATTGCCAAGCGCATCGCGTGCCGTGTCGTCCGTATCTTCAAACACATGAATATCAAATAGCCCATGCGCTGTTGGTAAGGTTGCTTGCGTGATAAATTGATACGACACCCACTACTCCAAAAAAATGACCCACTGACCCAAACAACTGAACCAAGTCGGTAAACCCAAAAATAAAAGTGCCCTTTACATGAAGGCATTGATTAAAATATCAAGAAGGATAGCGTCATTACGCATCTTATCAATAAGCCGCAAGCTAAGCTGGCATGCTATCTGAGGTAACTTTTTTGTCAAAATTTATCAAAAATTCAAGGCGCTAAGCTAAACTTTATAGAAGCTATAAGATACAATCTAAAATAGCGAGGTTTGATGTTTAATCAACAAAAAAATGCTATTATGCCACATTCATGCGCCACATTGGCAATTCAAAGCTGGTAATGCCAGCTTAGCCACCTAGATTTTCAAGCGCTCAGCGCTTTGGCAGTCTGTCAATTTTGTGCCCGTATTTTGTGCCAATTTTGTGCCAACAATAAGGTGTCGATAGTCATTGTGCGTTTTAACTATTTATTTTTTTCACCTGTGTCAACAGGGCTCATCGAGTCCCTGTAAGCAATGAAAAGTGTCAGCCAAGATATGTCAAAAACTAAAATAGCTAACCAAAAATACCCATTAAAAACCTTTGATACCATCCCTATGCTAAAGCCGCATACGCCGCTGCTCGATGGGGTGGACAGTCCTGATGACCTAAAAAAATTCAGTACCGCGCAATTGCAGCAATTAGCCGATGAACTGCGCGAGTTTTTGCTGTATACAACGGGCGTCAGCGGCGGGCATTTTGGTTCTAACCTTGGCGTCGTTGAGCTTACCATTGCACTGCATTATGTCTTTAATTCACCCAAAGACCAAATTGTCTGGGATGTAGGGCACCAAGCCTATCCCCACAAAATTTTAACGGGTCGCCGTGACAAGCTTACCACCATTCGTAGCCAACATGGGCTGACCGCTTTCCCTGAGCGTCATGAGTCTGAGTATGATACCTTTGGCGTTGGGCATTCATCGACGGCGATTTCTGCAGGGCTCGGCATGTCGCTTGCTATGCGCTATTTAGGCAAACGTGACAAAGTGGTTAGCATCGTCGGTGATGGTGCTATGACAGGCGGCATGGCGTTTGAAGCGATGAATGACGCGGTGCAGCAAAATGCCGATTTGATTGTGGTGCTCAACGATAATGACATGTCAATTTCGCAGGCAACGGGCGGATTTTCTAAACATTTAGCCACCCTTTGGCAGCGTGGTTTGGCAGTCGATATCGATAAAAACGGTGATGCGATTTTTACCAAGCGCGTCATCTCCAGTGAAGACCGCCGTATTCGTCATTATTTGCACATGGCAAACGAAGCTTTAGATGATTGGACCTCGCGCCTGCCCAATAAAATTGTCGAAAAATTGGCAGAAAAAGGTATTCCCAAGCCCTCTCAGTTAGAGACATTACCTGAGAAAATCGCCAATAAACTCATTGATGAAGTGTTCCCCGAAAACTTGTTTAAAGCCATCGGTTTTCAGTATTTTGGCCCGTTTGACGGGCATGATGTCGCCAAATTGACTCAAATATTTGAACGGGTCAAGCAGTTAAAAGGTGCGGTGCTTGTCCATGTGCATACGGTGAAAGGTAAAGGCTTTTTACCGGCAGAATGCGACCCGATTACTTATCATGCCATTACCAAACTTAAAAAAATCAACCCAGCGCAAGAAAAATCTGTGCCAGTTGACAGCCAAAAGCCGGCACCCACCCCCGCCAAAAAATACTCGCAAGTGTTTGGCGAGTTTATCTGCGATAAAGCCGCCACTGACAAACAACTGATGGCGATTACCCCTGCGATGGCTGAAGGCTCAGGCATGACCGAATTTGCCAAGCGCTTTTCAAGCCAATTCTTTGATGTGGCGATTGCCGAGCAACATGCAGTGACGCTAGCGGGTGGTATGGCGACTCAAGGCGTCAAACCGATTGTCGCGATTTATTCCACATTTTTACAACGTGGCTATGACCAACTGATTCACGATGTGGCTTTGCAAAATCTCAACGTGATGTTCGCCATTGACCGTGCGGGCTTGGTCGGTGAAGACGGTGCGACTCATGCGGGGGTGTTTGATATCGCCTTTATGCGAACTGTGCCCAATATGGTGATTGCTTGTCCAAAAGATGAGAATGAGTGCTATAACTTACTTAATACCTGTTATGAGCATATTGGACCCTCTGCGGTGCGTTATCCACGCGGTAATGGCATTGGCGCAGAGATTGATAAAAACCAAGCGATGTATCCAATCGGTAAGGCAGCGCTTGAGCAGACTATTGATGCCACTGGAGAAGGTGCGAGCAACGTGGGTAAAAAAGTTGCGGTGCTTGCTTTTGGTACCATGGTAAAGACGGCGGTCACGGCGTGTCAAAACTTAGCCGAAACTTACCCAACGACGACGTTTTTTGTTTATAATATGCGGTTTGTTAAACCGTTAGACAGCGAATTACTGGATACGCTATTGGCGCAAAACTGCTCCATTGTTACCCTTGAAGAACACCAAGTCATGGGCGGTGCCGGTAGTGCGGTCAATGAATACCTCGTTGCCCAAGCAGCAAAAACAAGCCAAGCCTTGCCAACGCTAATCAACATCGGTATCCCCGATAAATATATCGCGCATGGCAGCCCTGAGCAGCAATTAGCCGATTGTGAGCTAGATGTCGCGGGTGTGGTCAAACAGATGCAAACGATTTTGTCATAAATTTTAGATTTTTATCCTTCAACAAAAGGTCAATTATGGAACCGATGGTCGTCATGGCAGCCCGCGCTGCACAAAAAGTAGGTCAAGAGATTTTAAATGCACACAACAATCGCCACAAGCTAGAGTTCACGATTGAAAGCAAAGGCTTAGATGGTTTGGTGACCCAAATCGACCGTTACAGCGAAGAATTATTGATCGCGATGCTCAAAGAAAGCTACCCAACCCACTCATTTTTGGGTGAAGAATTTGGGCTACAAGAAGGCAAGGGCAATGATAAAGACTGGTGCTGGGTCATTGATCCATTAGATGGTACCCACAACTTTATTCATGGTTTGCCGCATTTTTGTGTCTCAATCGGGGTGCAAAAAAATGGCGTCACCGAACACGGCATCATCTACGACCCAGTGCGTGATGAGATGTTCTCAGCCAGTCGTGGTAAAGGCGCGCGTCTCAACCAACGCCGTATCAGCGTCAGTGAGCATAAAACCATTGATGGCGGCTTTTTTACCACAGGTCATCCGCTTGAGCGTAACCGCGCGGAAGGTAAAGTATCGTATGCCAAAGAGCATTTTGAAAGCTTACAAAAAATCTGCGAACAAGGCGGTCAAGTGCGCCGTGTGGGCTCGGCCGCGTTAGATTTGGCCTATGTAGCAGCGGGACGGTTTGATGGTTATTTTGAAATGTCTATCAAACCTTGGGATATCTGCGCCGGTGAGTTAATTGTCACGGAAGCGCGCGGTACTGTGGTTGACCATACAGGCGCACACAATGCCATGCAAACAGGTTCTATCTTTGCGGCAAATATCAAACTATTAAAACCATTGATGCAAACCGTGGTGCCAGTTTGGGGCAGTGCCGTTAAAGGCTGATGTTGTTGTGACACTAAAAACGCGCTAATCCATAGCGCGTTTTTTTTATTTCATAATCAATTTGCAAAAAAATAGGCTAAGTTAAAGAGGGTAAGTTAAGCAGATAGACAACAACGTTGGCATAA